>Ga0272447_1000105_pt1 | contig 59739 bp, 51 predicted proteins | sample YNPCB0133_FD_194589 | JGI IMG/M metagenome (GOLD analysis project Ga0272447, IMG submission 194589) | Hot spring microbial mat communities from Yellowstone National Park, WY, United States - YNP-CB-013-3 | ecosystem: Environmental > Aquatic > Thermal springs > Hot (42-90C) > Sediment | place...
CGCATGTTTTTCTATCCTTTATCCATTGCCATAACAGAAAGGATGGGCTAGTTCCATCCTTAGCTCGATCTCCCAGGCTGACTCTATCCTGCCAATGCTGTTTCTCTCTCCAACATCGAGGTAGTGCCATGTGTACAGACCGATGGTTCTCCACGTTCATACTCGCCGGAATGATACCTGGTTGGGTGGTCCTTCCGATCTCAACCCTCACGGCTGAGAATGCTGCAAGCTTGCTGCGACAGGATGAGACACAAAAGGGTAAAAAGGAGGACGTCAAGAAGTCCGAGGCGAAGAAGGTCAAATCGAAGATCGTCGTCCGGGTTCCCGATGAGGACGCGGAACTGAAAATTGAGGGGAAATTGACCAAACCCACCGGCTTGGTCCGAGAATTTGTGACACCGGAGATCGAAGAAGGCAAACCGTACATCTACGAGTTTACTGTCATTTGGCGGCCCAATAATTACACCGAACTGATGCGGACCAAGGTGGTCCATTTCAAGGGGGGCGACCTCATCGATGTGGATTTGACCAAACCGGACCCCAACAATCCCGACAAAGCCAAAGTGCGTTGGGTCCCCACTCCTGATGACATTGTGATGGAGATGGTCAAACTCGCTGGTGTCAAAAAGGGTGATGTCGTCTATGAGCCAGGCCCAGGCGACGGACGCGTTCTCATCGCCTGCGTCAAAAGTGGAGCCGACAAAGCCGTGGGGATTGAATTGGACCCGAAGAAGGCCGAGGAAGCACGCGCCAATGCCCAAAAGGCAGGCGTAGCGGATAAAGTCGAAATCCGCGTCGGAGATGCTTTGCAAGTCAAAGACTACGGGAATGCAACAGTGATCATGCTGTACATGGGAGACGAGTTCAACAATCTGTTACGCCCCCTATTTGAGAAGCAGCTCAAACCCGGAACCCGGATTGTTTCCCACCGTTTCACCATGGGGGACTGGAAGCCGGACAAATCGATTACCGTTATGGGTCAGGACGGCGATGAGTATGTCCTGCATCTGTGGATTGTCAAGAAAGCGCAGGATACCCCACCTCCTGAAAACAAGAAGTAGCATATAGTAGGGTAAAGTCCCACGCCTTCCCGGCAAAGTCTTAGGTTCTTTATCAGGGGAAAGTGTTCATAGAGACTTTATCAAGTTTGGGAAAAATAGCGTTCCACCGTTACTCTCCCCCTGCTTCCAAGCCATGAAGATGAGTATAATGCAACAAAGGGGGAAGCGAGGAGCTTCCCCCTAGTGTTTTTGCAAAACGGATAGCATTTTGATACACATCGGTGCGCGGGGGTAGCTCCCCTCATACCATGAACGCCAACGATCTAGCCACACGTATCCTTCAAGCTGTGACGGCGGCCAACTACACTCCGCTCAAGGCCAAGGCCCTTTTTTCCCGAATGAAGCTGGGACGGGAGGCATATCCGACATTTCGTCAGACCTTGAAGCGATTGATCCAGTCGGGTCAAGTGGTAATGGGTCGTGGGCACACGATCCGCCCGGCAGAGCCGTTCGTCACCGTAGTGGGGATATACCGGCGTACACCCACAGGGCACGGGTATGTCCGTCCCCACGCGGTGGATGGTACACCCCAGGCTGCGGATATTTTCGTCCGTGCTGATCGCGCCCGGGACGCCGCCACGGGAGATGAAGTATTGGTCCGTGTTTTGCGGCCGGCCAGTCGGACACGCGATGCAGCAGGGGAAATTATTGAAGTCCTGGAGCGAGCCACCCGCACCTTTGTCGGCACCTACTTCGAGCGGGAAGGGCAAGGGTTTGTCCGAGTCGATGGCAACGTCTTTACTCACAGTGTCTCCGTGGGGGATGCCGGGGTACAAGGAGTCAAAGTCGGAGACAAAGTCGTTGTAGAAATGCTCCGCTTTCCCACTCCCGAAGAGCGAGGCGAAGGTGTCATCACCGAGGTGCTGGGGCCGCTACATCAGCCGGGTGTCGATACCCTAACTGTGATCCGGGCGTTTGGTCTGCCGGAGAGTTTTCCCCCCGAAGTTCTAGCCGAAGCCCGGCAAGTGGCCTCGCAATTCGACGAAGGAATGCCCGGACACAGCCGTGAAGATTTCACCGACGAATTGGTAGTTACGATTGACCCACCCGATGCGAAAGACTTTGACGATGCAGTCAGTGTCAGGATTGATCCCAAGAGCAAGCACTGGATTCTGTCGGTGCATATTGCTGATGTTAGCGCTTTCGTCCGGGCGGGGGGAGCTCTGGACCAGGAAGCTCGGCGCCGAGGCACCAGTGTTTATCTGCCCCAGAAAGTGCTGCCGATGTTTCCGGAGGTGTTGTCCAACGGATTGGCCTCTTTGCAGGAAGGAAAACTGCGATGGGTCAAGACCGTCCGTTTGGAATATACGCCTCAACTGCAGAAAGGAACCGTCACGTTTCATAACGCTGTCATCCGGAATCGCCGCCGCTTTACCTATGAGCAAGTCCAGGCGGTTTTGGATGAGCTGGAACGACGTGAGCAGGCCGGCTGGCCAGCAGCTCGCGTAGTTGCCGAACCGGTGGGTGACGTGGAAGCGGAACTGGTGGCTTTGATCCGCCGCATGCGGGATCTGGCCCGCCTGTTGCGGAACAAGCGGCTCCGACGAGGGGCACTGGAACTGGAAATGCCCGAGACGGTGCTAGAGTACGACGAGCAAGGGCGTATTTGTGGTGCCCATTATGCCCCCCATACCTTCAGCCACCGGATCATCGAAGAGTTCATGCTGGCGGCGAACGAAGCGGTAGCCGAATATCTTACCGCTCACGGAGCGCTCTTCCTCCGGCGTGTCCACCCTCCGCCTCATGAGGAGAAGCTGTCCGCCTTCGCCCAGTTCGCCGCTCTGCTCGGCTATCCTCTGCGACGTCCTCAGGATCGCTTCGAGTTGCAACGGGTCCTTCAACAAACCGCCGACAAACCAGAGCGTGCGGCCTTGCACTACGCTCTTCTGCGTAGTCTCAAGCAAGCGGTTTACTCCCCCATAGCTGAGGAACATTACGCGCTAGCCCTGCGCCATTATTGCCATTTCACCTCCCCGATTCGTCGTTATCCCGATTTGCAAGTCCATCGCCAGCTGGATCGCCTGCTCCGCCGTAAAAAGCCGGTCGCACAAAAAGATGAACTGATGGCCTTGGGTGATCACTGCTCCAAAATGGAGCGTCGAGCCGAGATGGCCGAACGAGAATTGATCAAACTCAAAGTGTTGACCTATCTAAGCGAACGGATCGGTGAGTGTTTCGAGGCCATCATCACCGGAGTGGCGGATTATGGCTTTTATGCCCAAGCCGAAAAGTTCCCCGCGGAAGGGTTGGTTCATATCTCCTCGCTGGTGGACGACTACTATTGGTATGATGCGGACAGCTACACTTTGCAGGGTCAGCGAACGGGTCGGCGCTTTCGACTCGGAGATCGCGTTCGCGTGGAAGTGGCCCGTGTGGACTTGGTCCGGCGATTGCTGGATTTCCGGCTAGCTGATGAGAAACTCGACGAATCCCCCAAAAAGGACCGCCTGCAAAAAAAATATCGCCAGAGACGTTTACGCCGGCCTTCCTCTTCTCATTCCGAGGAGCAAGAGGAGGAATAAAACTCTCCTTGCAACTGGCGCCTCCTGGGACGGAAGGAAAAGCGGAGCTGCCTCCCAGGAGCACGGTGCCAGGGCCCACCCAACTCATTTGAGAAGCAAGCATGTGTTGCAAACCACACCCTATGAGCCAGCCTCTTCTAAACTGAGCGATAACTTCCCGGCTTCTTCATCTATTTCCCACGATTCACCCCCTGGACTGTTAGAGCGGTCAGGCTACGATACAATGTGTAGAAGGTTGCAGAAGGCGTGGCCCCGACTGAATCGGACAGTCGGCGGCCACATCTAATTTTGGGAGCATTCCTATATGCCTAGGATCTGCAACCGCAGAAACTCACTCCCCTCCTCCAGAGGGAGAGCGAGGCTGAAATTTTGGTGTATTTGAGGAAATTTGAGGAATTTGTGTTCAAACAGGTCGCAAGCAATGCCAGGACTTGAAAAAGTACGGAACATCGGAATCATGGCCCACGTAGATGCCGGGAAAACCACGACCACGGAACGTATTCTGTATTACAGCGGCACCAAACACAAAGTCGGCGATGTCGATACCGGAGATACTACCACGGACTTCGACCCGTTGGAAAAGCAGAAGGGGATCACCATCAACTCGGCAGCAGTCTCTGTGGAGTGGGGTGACCACACCATCAACATCATCGATACCCCTGGTCACGTCGATTTCACGGCCGAAGTGGAGCGTTCTCTGCGCGTTCTGGACGGTGCAGTGGGTGTGTTCTGCGCTGTAGGCGGCGTGGAGGTGCAATCGGAGACGGTTTGGCGACAAGCTAACAAGTACAAAGTGCCCCGCATTGCTTACGTCAACAAGCTGGACCGGATGGGGGCAGACTTCTGGGGATGTGTACGACAGATCGAGGAGAAGCTGCATACCAAGCCAGCCGTCGTGACTGTCCCTGCAGGCCAGGATACTGCCTTTGAAGGATTGATCGATCTGATCGAGATGAAATTCATCACCCGTGACGAGGCGGATGTTACCAAACGGAACTTCTTTGTTCATCCGATTCCCGAAAAATATCGAACCGAGGCCGAGAAGGCCCGTGAGCAATTGCTGGACGTGGTATCGGTAGCCTGTGACGAGATCACCGAGCTGGTTCTAGAGGGCAAACCTGTTCCTGCGGAGTTGATCCGTCAAGCCTTGCGGCGGGGTACGCTCAGCGGACAGTTTACACCGATTCATTGCGGTTCCTCCAAGCTCTTCCAGGGTGTGCAACAACTGTTGGACCTGATCGTGGACTGTCTACCCAGTCCGGTCGATCGTCCTCCTGTGGAAGGGATCAACCCCAAGACCAAGGAAGTCGAGTACCGCCGTCCCGACACTTCCGAGCCGTTTACCGCCCTTGCTTTCAAGACCGTGGCCGAATCCACCGGTGACCTCGTTTATATCCGGATTTACTCCGGCGAGATGAAGCCCGGTGCCACCTATCTCAATACTACCTTGAATAAAACCGAGCGGGTGGTCCGCTTCTACCGGATGATGGGGGACAAACGCATTGAACTGGATTCTGCTGGACCAGGAGATATCGTGGCGGCGATTGGCTTGAAACATACAGCAACGGGCCATACTTTGTGCGACCCGGAATCCCCGATCGCCCTGGAATCCATCACCTTTCCCAAGCCGGTGGTATCGGCGGCGCTGTCCTTCGCACGTACTCTGGACAGCGGCAAGGTCGGCGAAGCGCTCTCCCGTCTGGTACGGGACGATCCGACCCTCAAAGCCCATACCGACGAGGAAACGAAGGAAACCATCCTCAGCGGTATGGGGGAACTGCACCTGGAAATCAGTCTGGAGAAGCTGCGCCGATCGCTGAACCTGCCCCAGGGAGACCCACAGGTCCAGTTGGGTAAACCCCGCGTGGCCTACCGCCAGACTTTCGCCAAGGAAGTGGACCTGGAATACCGCTACATCAAACAGACCGGCGGACGCGGAAAATATGCCGTCATCAACGTGCGGTACAAACCCCTCTCCGCCGAGGATATTGCGGACCGGATTCGAGAAATCGAGCAACGCAATGATCCCAAGATCAAACCAGACCCCAACAACATCTACTTTGTCAACTCCATCACCCAAGGGGTAATCCCCAAGGAATACATTCCCTCGGTGGAGGAAGGGCTACGTGACGCGGCCAAACGCGGTTACAAGTATCCCTTCCCCTTCGTGGACCTGGAGTTCGAGCTGCACTTTGGCAAATACCATCCCGTGGATTCGTCTCAGGATGCCTTTTACTTGTGTGCTCTGGAAGCATTTCGCGACGCTGAGGAAAAAGCGGGCATCGTGCTGCTTGAGCCTATCATGAAGGTGGTCGTCGTTTGTCCCAAGCAGTACCAAGGAGCCATCAGTGGCGACATCAGTCGGCGGCGAGGAATGATTGAAGAAACCAGTGAAGATAAAGGAGTGGCCCAGGTAGTCGCCAAAATTCCCTTGGCCAACCTCTTTGGTTATACTAACGACTTGCGGGGTGCCACGGGGGGGACAGCTAGTTTCTCGATGGAGTTCAGCCACTATGCGCCTGTGCCGATCGAGTTAGCAGACCTACCACAGAAAGATGACAAGAAAAAATGATCCTGACCACCCCGCTCCCGCTTTGGGTGTGCCCTCCACCGGGCACACCTGCCCATCCCCGAGCTACGCGAACCACCCAGATGAGCACTCTTTTTGGGGTGGTAAGCTCACGGCTGATGACATATTAGTAATTACTGGGAAATCCCCGCTGGAAGTCCCGCAAGAACAGATACCATTCCAGCATATGGGTAAGTCCAACGAGTTCGAGCACGCTAGGACCAGACCACAAATCAGGAGTGTGAATTTATGAAAAAAGGAATTCATCCCCAGAATTATCGGCCTGTGGTTTTTCAAGATGCCTCAGCCAATTTCGCGTTCTTGACCCGGTCCTGCGTGGAAACCGAGGAAACGATCGTGTGGACCGATGGGAAAGAGTACCCCTTATATCGATTGGAAATTTCGAGTGCTAGTCACCCGTTTTTCACGGGCAAGATGAAGTTTGTGGATACTACCGGCCGGGTACAGAAATTCCAAGACAAGTACAAGAACGCCCGTTATGCCAAAGGCAAGAACATCACTGAGGGGGAAAAGAGCTCGTGAGGTCCGCGGTGGCCTCTGCGAAAACCAGGTCGAAGAGCTGTTTCGAGCATCCCCCCGACCTTCCCGGGTAACATTCGGGTCGAAATCGCCCCTATTTGAGGAACTGGGGTGCAAGAATTGTACGGAAGATGGTACTGTCTTTCCTGTCATCCGAAATTCCCAATATGTTCCCGGAAGATTAGGCTGATCCACGAGGTGAGGCTGATTGATTGATGTACACGGCATTAGACGAAAAGCTGGCTCGCTATCGTGAGCTGGAGCAACAATGGTACGATCCGGCGACAGCAGCGGACCCTGTCCGTGCAGCAGCTGTGGCTCGGGAGCGCGGTGCGTTAGCCCGAATTGTCGAGCCGTATCTGGAGTTGCAACGGTTGGATGCCGCCATTCAGGAGGCTCAAAATTTAGCAACCCACGAGAAAGACGCGGAGCTCCGCGCACTGGCGGAAGAAGAATTGGCCACCTTACGACAGAGGCGGGACAAAGTCTGGCAGCGGCTGGAAGAAGAATTGCTCGTGGACCCCGCCGAAGACTTCTCTCGGGTCATCATGGAGATCCGTGCAGGAGAGGGGGGTGATGAAGCTGCTCTCTTTGCTGGAGACCTCTACGGCATGTACACCCGCTACGCACGCTCCAAAGGGTGGATTGTCGAGGATATTACCCACCAGCCGGGCGATGCCGGCGGATTCAAGGAAGTGATCTTTGCCGTTGAAGGGGAGAATATTTACCGTTATTTGCGGCATGAATCCGGCGGTCACCGGGTGCAAAGAGTTCCTGCTACGGAGACGATGGGACGGATTCATACTTCCCTGGCTACTGTGGCCGTTTTGCCAGAGCCGGATGAAGTCCAGGTCGTGATCAAGCCGGAAGATATTGAGTGGGAACGGATGCGTGCCGGCGGTGCGGGAGGGCAACATGTCAACAAGACCGAGTCCGCTGTGCGTATCTGGTACAAAAAGGGGACGCCGGAGGAGTTGGAAGTGAAATGCCAGGATGAGCGCAGCCAGCACAAAAACTATGAGCGAGCCATGCGTATCTTGCGGACCCGTCTCTTCCAGCGGCAGCAGCAGAAACTCCAACAGGAGCGCGCCGATTTGAGGCGAGTCCAAGTGGGTAGTGGAGAGCGTGGCTCGAAAATCCGTACCTATCACTTCAAGGAAAATCGCGTGACCGACCACCGTATCGGGTTGACTGTGTACAAACTCGATGAAATACTCGGTGGCAATTTGGATCTGATCATCGAACCGCTCCGGGAACACTGGAAAAAGGAAAAGCTCGCCAGCCTCGGAAACTGACCCAATCGCCTCCCCACCCCGATCGTGGCGGGGCTGGACCAGTGTGTATCATCATCAGATCGACTCCTCATAAACGAGTACTATCCATGGCCGATTCATCGTCACGGGTTTCAACCTCTGCCTCAACACCCACCCCAGCAACCTCGGGTGAAACAACCTGGACGATCCAGGCTCTGCTGAACTGGACTACCGACTATCTGCAGCGCAAGGGAATCGAATCGCCGCGGACGGAGGCGCAGATCCTGCTGGCGTACGTTCTGGGCTGCAAACGTGTGGATCTTCTGGTACGCTACGATGAGGTACCCACAGAGGCCCAGCGACGCCAGTATCGGGAGCTGATCCAACGTCGTGTAGCGGGTTGGCCTACAGCTTACCTGGTGGGAAGCCGTGACTTCTACCTGCTTACTTTCGAGGTGACCCCCGCAGTACTCATCCCCCGACCCGATACGGAAACCCTGGTTCTGGAAGCACTCAAACTCCTCAAGCCGATGAAGGCACCTCGGGTCTGGGACATTGGTACAGGATCCGGATGTATTGCGATAAGCATTGCCCATCAGAAGAAGGATGCCCTGGTGACCGCAAGCGATATTTCACCGGATGCCTTGGAGGTAGCCCAGCGTAATGCCCAACGGCACGGTGTGACTGAACGGATACGCTTCCTCTGCGGAGACCTCGCAGCACCAGTTCCCACGGGCGAAGTCTTCGATCTCATCGTAAGTAATCCACCTTACATTGCGCAGGGAGAATTAGCTCACCTGGCTCCCGAAGTGCGTGACCATGAACCGCGGATCGCCCTGGATGGAGGAGCCGATGGCTTGGCATTCTACCGCCGCCTGGCCATGAGCATGGCTCCTTATCTCATCGAGGGTGGCTATCTACTCCTGGAAATCGGGGCAGGCCAAAAGGACGCGGTACAGAACATCTTCGCCGAGTTCCCACATTGGCAGATAGGGCCGACTTTCAAAGACATGGCAGGACGAATACGCGTCGTGTCTTTCCGACGGCAGGCATAAAAGCGGAAATCTTTTTCACGTCCCGGTAACTATATTTCCTCCTTGACATTCCTGTGCGTCAGAGATATACGCTGAAGGCTCCTTGATGCCGATGACTGGATGCCCAAGGAATGGACGTATCCACGGCTTGGGGGAAGTAGAATCAGAGACGTTGCCGCGGAACGAACGGAGGCTTCATCACCTTAGCGTAGGTGGCAGGGATGCATCGAGGGCAGACGGGGATCACGCTGATCGTGGGATTGATCTTGTCTATCGTCTGCGGCTGCTGGCAGGGGGCGATGACAGGAACACCGGGTGAACTCGCAGGCCGTTCTTTGCTCCCGCAGATGCCCGTGATGTTAGCCGTGGAAAGCCTTCTGCTGACATGTCCCAGCAAGGAAAACGCGGATTACGAGGCGATCTGGCACTCAGCTCGACCAGCAGGTTTACCCGAAAGTAACGCCCTGTGGTGTGAGAATGGGCTGCGCCTTGGAGTGCTCCGCTCTCCTTTGCCCGCACCTCTTCAGCAGTGGCTTGAAGATGAAGGCACAATCCCCTCCGGTTCGCTCCAGACATTTCATCAACGCCACGAAACATTCCTGGCGACGACCCCTGTCCTCGAGCGTTACCGCCTGCGTTGGACTGCTGACCTCGCTGCCGCTGCTATGGAGAAAGAATGGGCCCAAATTATCGGTGGCATCTGGGTTCAACCCCGGTTGCACAAACGCAGCACGCTACTGATCTGCGAACCTCGTCTGCAACATGCTGAGCAGCAAAGTTGGATCCGACCAGCCGCAGATGCCAGTCGCTTTGTCCGCAGTGAAGAACCGTTGATGGAACGCTTTCCCACCTTGCAGGTGGAAGTCGAGCTAACCCCGGAAGAGTATCTGATCATCGGACCTCTGGCTAATGCCAACGACAATCTCGGTTCCCTGCTGTTCCGTACAGCCGCTCCTACCACGAGGTCTGCCACGGCGATGGAGCCAGCGGTCGCCACCTGGCGACTGCTCCTGCTTCGGGTTCATCTTCCCGCGTCGTCTGCGGGACAGGATTTGCCGGAAATTTCTTCTCCCTATCTTCGCCGCTAATACGGCTCACAAACTACCTTTTCCTGCAGAGTTAGAGTAACCCCTTGGTGGAGGGAATATCCTGGGTTCGTGGGTCCGGCTCGACAGCCATTCGTAACGCCCGGGCACAGGCCTTGAAGATGGCCTCGACCATGTGATGTACATTGCGACCATGATGGAGCAGAACGTGCAGATTGAAGCGACCGTGGCAGACCACCGCTCGCCAGAACTCCTCGGCCAGCTCCGCCGGAAAAGCTCCCAACTGAACTCGGGGCAGATCCGCATGCCAGACACAAGCCGGTCGGCCACTCAGATCCACCGCCGCCGTGACCAGAGTTTCATCCATCGGCAAGATGCAGTGCCCAAAACGACGAATCCCGGCTTTATCCCCGAGAGCCTGATGGAGAGCCTGGCCCAGGCAGATGCCGACATCTTCGACGGAGTGATGGGCGTCGATGTGCAAGTCCCCCTGACAGTTTACCTGCAGATTGAATAAACCATGCCGACCGAGGTGTTCTAGCATATGGTCAAAAAAACCAATTCCTGTGGCGGACTGTACATGTCCGTTTCCGTCGAGATTCAAGTGGAGGCGAATCGTCGTTTCTCGGGTTGTACGCTCAATCGTTGCTATGCGTGGCATGGATACAGTTCTATTGCTCCGCAGGGAATGAGGGGCTGGGGACCGCTAGGATTCGTGCGTCCTCAACGTTGCAGGATCAGCCGCAGGTTCTCTAGCAACTGATCCACCTCCGCGTCTGTTCCAATTGAGATACGGAGTCCATCATAGCCATCGTAATTCATGTAACGGACGAGAATGTTTCGCTGGGCTAGCTCTTGGGCGATGGGCAGGACGGGTCGATCGGTGCGTCGACACCAGAGGAAATTCGCGTGGCTGGGTGTCACATGAAATCCCAGGTTTGCTAAGGCTTGGGCCAGGCGTTGACGAGTCGCCCGTATTCTAGCTCGGACCTGCTCAAAATAGTCCCGATCCTCCAGAGCAGCAGAAGCGGCGGTTAGACTCAGCACATCGCAGTTGTAGGAATCCTTCACTTTGATTAGTTCCTGGATCAGTTCCGGACGAGCTATGGCATAACCGAAACGGATGCCGGCAAGCGAATACGATTTGCTCAGGCTGCGTGTGATGATCAGATTGGGCAGCTGTGGGAGCAAAGTCAGGCCATTCCAGTCCGCGAAGTCCGCATAAGCTTCATCCAGTACGAGAGGAGCGGGAGCGAGCGACTCGGCCAGACGACGAATCGCTTGAGGCGAGACCATCGTTCCGGAGGGCGAATTGGGATTCGCCAGAAAGGTCAGATGAGCTTGGGGAACAGGCCACGGCTCAGGGAGTTGCCAGTCGTCCGTGAAGGACACAGATAGGAAATGAGCTCCCTGAATCTCGGCCAACGTACGATAGAGCAGATAACCGGGCATCAGGGCGGCGAGATAACCCCCGGCTGGGACGAATGCCCGAGTCAGTATGGTCAGAAGGTCATCGGAACCATTTCCGATGAGAAACCAATCCGGTTCCAGCCCTAAGACTCGGGCGGCGGTTCGCCGGAAGTTGTCACCCAGAGGAGGGGGATATTTCCGAAGCTGATCCGGAGTGAGAGCCGCTCGGATGGCCTCGAAGACGCGTGGGCTGGGAGGATAGGGATTCTCGTTGGTATTGAGTTTGATAACGTCTGGGGCATTCCGCTGTTCGCCGGGGACATAGCCCCGCATCGCACGGATGTCAGGTCGTAACGCGTCGAGTACCATCGATGGAGATGATACTACGGCTGGCAGGGAAGATGTTGGGCTCATGTCGGAGGAAGGATTACTTCTTGGTGTTTGTGGGTGTTGCAGGGCTTTTGGTGGCTTTGGGTTTGGGGCGGGCTTCCGGCCCCTTGTCTTGGGCTCGCACTTCGACGCTTGCCGCGTGAGCGGTGAGTCCTTCCAGCTTTGCCATATAAATCACATCATCGGCGATTTCTCTCAGTCCATTGCGCGTGAAGCGAAGGATGCTGGTGCGTTTGCGGAAATCATTGGCGTTGAGGCCACTGGCAAATCGCGCTGTTCCTCCTGTGGGCAGGACGTGGGAGGGTCCGGCGGCGTAATCGCCGACAGCTACAGGCGTAAATGGTCCCAGGAAGATCGCTCCTGCGTGCTGAACATCCTCCGCAAACGCTTCGGGATCACGTACCTGGATGTGCAGATGTTCCGGTGCCAGGATATTGACACAACGCAGCGCTTCCTTTTTGTCAGGTGCCAGAACCAGGGCCCCGTACCGTTCCAAGCTCTCTCGAGCCAGATCGCCTCGCTCCAGGCGGGACAAATGCTTGCTCAAGGCAGTAGATACTTCATCAAGCAGAGGTGCATACCAGCTAACGAGGATAGCAACGCCCGGAGAATGCTCCGCTTGAGCAATCATATCCAGGGCGAGGTAATCCGGGTGAGCCGAGTCATCAGCTACCACCACAATTTCGCTAGGGCCCGCTAGGCAATCAATGGCCACATGTCCGTATACATACTTCTTGGCTAAAGCCACGTATTGGGAGCCCGGCCCTATGATCATATCCACAGGCTTGAGTCCTTCAATTCCGTAGGCCATCGCAGCAATCGCTTGGGCCCCTCCTAGGCGATAAACTTCGCTAATCCCTAATTCGTGGCACACAGCTAGCATGCGAGGATTGTAGGCTCCGCTCGAAGTCGGTGGCAAACATACGGCAATCTCTTCCACACCGGCAGCCTGAGCCGGACAGACAGTCATCAACAGGGTGGATGGATAAGCGGCGGCTCCTCCAGGACAGTAAACGCCGACCCGTTGCATCGGACGGTAGCGCACCTGTAATTCATGCTTGCCCGACACACGCATCTCAGCATCTCGATGCAACAGACCCGATTGAAACTGTATGATGTTGTACTGGATCTGCCGGATCACCTCCAGAAACTCAGGTTCCGCCTGACTATGAGCAGCGGCCAACTCTTCGGCAGGGACACGGATCTGCTCGGGTTTCAACTTGACTTTATCCAATTGTTCAGTAAAATGAAGTACCGCTGATATGCCTTTGTCGCGAACGGCCTGGCAGATGCGCTCAACAGCTCGTATGGGGGATAGAGGCTCGCCAAACACAGCCTGGGTCAACTTTTTCGCCGTAGGAGTAACAATCTCTGCATCCCAACGGAATTGATCACGCAGTTTATACAACTGTTGGGTAGCCGAGGGAGTACTCAGATCAATTCGCCGCAACTTCAGTGCCGACATAATAATTTCCCTCGCGGCAATCAGGCTGTAACAATAAAACGAAATCCACTCCCCTCAAAGAGCTGCCCAGCTTGGGAGGGAATGGCCGCCACTCTCAAGGCATCGATCGCCGAATGTTCGTCAACAATTATAGTTTATAGGGTTTTTGTCCTTCACTTCAACCTGCTTCCTGAAGCGAGGGCAGGGGCACTTGCTGGAGGAGATTCAGCCTGTCGGAATGGAGCATTAGGCTCAACATTTGGGATATTACGGCTACACCGATAATCGCAGGGAAATCACATATCCCGCCACAATGGAAATGGATATGGAGAAGTGAGACTATCGCTTTTTTCCGAACAAGTCTGATCGCGGAGTCATCGTTGCCCCGAAGGAGCCACGGGAATACCGCCGAGAGGGAGGTGAGGCGTCGTGTTGCCTCGATCCTGCGCAGGAAGGGAAGGCTCAGACGATTCCGAAGCGGGCGACAGATGGCCAGCAGGCAGGAGCGAGGACGTTCGGTCTGAGGATGTTGGGGACGAAGTTGTCGGCGCATAGGCAGTTATCAGTTCTGCGAGAAATTGTCGGGCCTGCTCACAACTCGGATCAGCTTGCAAGGCCAGTTGGAGATGGTGTCGGCTTGCGTCCACGTGTCCCATGTGTTCGAGCACGCGGGCCAGGTGGTAGCGAGCCAGGCTCTCCGGCATGATTTCCAGGAATGTGGCCAATGCTTCTTCGTAACGACCAGCCCGTGCGAGACAGAACCCCTTGGTTTTGCGGATGCTCCGACTCTCGGGGTCCCGATGCAAAGCCTCATCACACCAGCGTACCGCCCCTTCCCAGTCTTTCCATTGAGCATGGACGAGAGCGAGTTGATGACGAACCTGGTTGTCGTGAGGATAGTATCGGAGATAGCGTTGGAATATTTCCAGGGCCTTGTGCCGCTCTCCCAGTCGGGCATGATATTGAGCCAACCCGAGCAGTGCAGTTGGGTTCTTGGGATCTTGCTGTAAGGCTTTCTGGAATCCCTGGCGGGCCTGGTCGAGCAGCAACTCTCGACTGGCCGGTGAGGTTTCCTCTGCAAAAGCTGCATCAAGTTGAACTTGGGCCAGGATTGCTATGGTTTCCGGTTTAGGTGGTCCTTGGTTGGACACAGCAGTGGTGCTTTGTGGTATGGGGATGGATAATTGAGGTGATTGTCTCCAAAGGGCACGTAATCCTCCGGTGGGGACGGTCGCAGCTTGCAATGTAGAAGATTGCAATGCAGCGTCCAGGGGGGAATGGACAGGGGCATGATTGCAGCCAACGAGCACAAGACAGAGGAGACTACCCCAACCACAACTCTTCCCGCCTCTGCGGAGCCAGCGATGGCCTTTCATGTCCATCCTCGGTTTTCGTCGGATAGTAGCGACTGTATTCCATCTAGGGCGCAGGGGGAGCTGTCGCTCATCTACCCCCTCTTACTGAAACTCCGCGATGAAGCTGGCAGCGGCCTCAGCAATCAGTTCCCGCGTCAAATGCACTGGCTGTCGTCTGTATCGACAGATCGACTGCACAATTTCCAGCAAATCCCGGCAATCGCTCGCTCGCGGAGCACGGCCCCGATTGTAATACCGCTCATATAAGTATTCGACCGCTGAGGGATCATAATTCATACCCAGGCGCCGACAGTGATACTGAAAGATCCGCTCGTACACATCGCGGGGTGGTGCACTCACACCCACCTTGTGGCGAATCCGACGGAGAAAGGCATCATCAACCAGTTGCTTGGGATCCAGGTTGGTGCTGAAGATGATCAGTTGCTCGAAGGGTACCTGGAATTTCTTACCACTCGCCACCGTGAGGAAATCGTGTCGATCTTCCAACGGTAGGATCCAGCGATTGAGCAGCTCGCGGGGACTGCATTGTTGCCGCCCAAAGTCGTCGATGAGGAAGACTCCGCCATTGGCTTTGAAGTGAATAGGTGCCTGATAAAAGTTGGAGTCTGAGAAGTAGCGTAAGTCCAGCATAGAGAGGGTCAGTTCACCGCCGGTGATAATCACGGGGCGTCGGATACGAACCCAACGTCGATCGTAAGACCCCGTGGTCAGCAGTCGCCGCACCGCAGCATCCGCATCTTCTTCTCCATCAGCAGTCGTGTCATCGACCACATGCAAGGATGGATCGAACACGGTGATAATGTTCTCATCGGCTAGGAAGGCGTAAGGTACATAGATAGACCCGCCAACGTTGTTCATGAACTCCCCAATCGCACGAGCGATAGCAGTTTTTCCATTGCCTGGGGGACCATAAATGAACACAGACCGACCACTGACGATTGCCGGCCCTATAGCGTTGAACATTTCTTCCTTGAGCACCAGATGACTAAAAGGAGCTTTTAAGGCTTCCGGATAGCAATTCAATCCCACTACCGTTTGACGATAGCATTGCTCGACATAATCCTCCAAAGGCACAGGTGCAGGGCCCACATAGGCGCAGAAATCCATGGCCTCTTGAGCCCGTTTGCGACCAAGGTCCGTCAAACTGAAACGATAACTTACCTCCCCCACCAGATCGCCTCCGTCAACCTGCAACGCCTTCTCGTCTTTAAGGAATTTGAGACTATCGCGAATCACTTTGAAAGGCAGGCAGAGGAATTGGGCCAAATCACGCCCCAACATGGCTCCGCGCGTGTAAATGGTCCGTAAAATCATGTCACACAAAAACCCTTGACTCAGGCCAGATTCGCGAAGCGTTTCGGGGGCAGTCGGGGCCTCTGGGGTCGGATTCATCTCCCATTCCGACGCAGAGTGATGCGATACGACCATGATCAGCTCCCTCGTCGTTGTTCAGACCTTGTTTAAAACACCCGCCTCACCACTCAAACTCTTGCAAAGTAGAAACGTCTGAGTGACATCTTCGAATAGGAAAAGCGCGTCTAAGCGATGCTGTTGGGCGATGTGTTGCTAACTTTGTCCTGCCTAGGGTTGGCACATCCTAACTTTTGTTCCCTTTGACCCGCGTAATGATGAAAAGGGCAATCGCTCCGGCAATGAGTACAGTCATAATCACACCATTTTGTCGGCGGAAGACACCCTCCCAGTAATCCTGAAACTCTTGCCAGTAACTGCTGGCCCAAAGTATAGATGTCCCGGCATAACAAGGCTCCGCACTACAGGGAACAGCACTGAGAAGCACCCACAAAATGGCAATGATAAGCACGCTACCCCTGATGCGCATTATGCGGTCCCAATGTCTCATGGTCTCCTCCATATCGATCCCAGGGGGCAGGAACTTATAGGCCCGCAGAGGAGCACCGCTGTGTACGGGCAAAGCGGGTGCCCCGTGGCAGAAATCCGCTGCTCGTTTGATTCAAGCATAGAACGTGGAAATGGGGTATGAGGTCCCAAATTACCTATGCCGAGGAATACAAACACCGCGGCGGATAGTAACGAATCATGCCTGGTCCGAGATTTGAGGAAAGCGTGTAGCCCCTGAGCAGGGGGTGGGGAGTCTGCATCAGGGGCAAAGGTGGTTCGGGTGGTTGATGAAGCAGGAGCGATTGATTCAGCAGCGTCGGTCAGCGTCCCATACCGCCGGTAGTTCCTCCCGCAGTACCTGGAGTGGCTCCTCCTGCAGGAATGCCACCGCTTGGACCGCCGGTAGCGCCACCAAGTCCACCTCCGATTCCGCCACTGATACCGCCTTGGTACCCATTGGCACTGTCCGCGAATGCCCGAACACCGAAGCGGGCGGGCATACCCGGCGGAGGAGCATCATGGACATGCACCGAAATCTCAACATTCGGTCCTAGTTGCGTGGCCAGATACTTCCGGATGGTTGCTGCTCGGCGGGCATTCAGATCATCGCGTAGAGCGATGAGCTTATCTAGATTTTCCGGCGTGGGGGGAATATCTCGAGCTGTTTGCAGATAAATGCGCGTCGGGGGTTGAGGAGTGGCGCGAGCCAGGCTATTGAGTTTTTCCAGGCCAGCACCGTTGAGGCGGTCGGTCCCTGCTTCGAAATGCCAGTTCCATACCGTGTGGTGGAGGAATTCACCGTTGAGGGTCTGCTGGGCAAACGGTGCCAGCACAGCTTGACGAGCCGCGTAGTTGTACCGTTGCGGCCAAGCCGGATCGACCCAGTTACGATAACAGTCCCCCAATGAGCCCTGGGTGTGGACACATCCCAGGGGTGCCAGGCTGAAAAACACCCCAACACTCGCTATGGAATAACGACGGATCATCGTTCTCTCCTCCATGAGTTTGACGGCAGAACTGCAGGCAGTCCAGCCGGCACTTTCCTTACGCACTGTCGATCGGTTTACTCTCCGACCGGCACCTTTGGGTCCCACCTCCTAAATCTGCCTGTTCATCGGCTTCGAGGGCGGTGTTGCACCCTCAGGTTTATGGACAGAGTGGCATTTCATCCTCCCTTGCTCAACAGCCCTTTCTGGATCTGGATCGCTGCTGGACCGACCAGAACCACGAAGATGGCCGGAAAGATGAAGAGCACGAGGGGGAAAATCAGTTGCACAGCGGTTTTCGCAGCTTTTTCCTCCGCCAGTTGCCGGCGTCGCGTCCGCATCGAGTCCGACTGGACCCGCAACGCTTGGGCAATGCTGGACCCAAAACGATCCGCTTGGATGAGAATGGCTGCCAGCGCGCGGACATCATCGACCCCTGTGCGGATGCCTAAATCATGCAGCACTTCTCGACGCGGACGTCCCATCTGCAATTGCATGTTGGCCAAGGAAAACTCCTCGCAGATGACCTTCGCATGGTCCTTCATCTCCTCGGTCACCTTCCGCAACGCTGCATCCAACCCCAGCCCCGACTCGACACACACCACCAACAAGTCCAAGGCATCGGGTAGAGTCAGGAAAATTTCTTTCTGTCGGCTCGTGCGCAAATACCACAGGATCACCTGGGGCAAATAGAAGCCGATGCCACCGAGGATCACTACCCATTGAATCGACCGAAGGGTGAAGCCATCTTTGAGCAAGAAGAAGAAAAGAGCGGGAAAAAGGAAGACAATCAGGCAAACCAGGCGGAGACCCTGATAGACCGCCACCGCACTGTCACTGCGGAAGCCCGCATTGGCCAGTTTCACCCGCAGCGAATTTCTCTCCAATTCATTGCCGCTATCCATAGCTCCGCCTAACTGGCCAATCATCTCTTTCAAACCAGCGAAACGTTGCTGGGATTTGTGGGCTTCCACTTCCAATTCCACTAGAGACTTAGGCCGACCGATACGTTCCAGTCGCTCTTCAGCCAGACTGTTCCGCTGGGAAATGGTCGATAACAACCAGAATACACCCGCGACGATGGCCCCGAAAACCAGCACCGGCAATAACTCTTCAGCGGATAAGAAGGCAAACAGTTCCACGGCAGATTCCCCCCACTAGCGATGGCACACCATTCCCCCAATGGCAAATTCCGGGCTTCTAGTTTGGCTTCCTCCTACCTCACGTCCTGAATTTTCGCAGGAATATTGAGTCTTTACATCTGAGCATCAATGTTCCTCGTTGCTTCCGAACGCTTCAAACCCGAGCGTTCAATGAGACCCTTTGATACCGGTCCTGGGGACATACTGGATTCTGTTTAAACCTTGATGTCCACAATCTTCTTGATGGCATAAGAACCAATAAGCACCAGAACAATTGCACCCACAGACATACGGATGCCCATAGGGTCGGTCCATAACAGACAGATGTAGTCGGGTTTCATCCACAACATCAGGAAAAACAGGCCAATAGGCAAAGCGATCAAGACGATACCGGAAAGCCGTCCCTCAGCAGTCAGGGCCTTGACCTGACCAAGGATTCTGAAGCGTTCGCGAATAATGTGCCCGATACGGTCCAGGATTTCGGCCAGGTCGCCACCGGTTTGCCGTTGAATCGCTACACTGGTCACGAAGAACCGCAGGTCAAGATTGGGCACACGTTGGCACAGGTTCTTCAGGGCATCCTCCAAGGGAATACCGAGATTCTGCTCCTCGTAAACCCGGGCGAATTCTTTAGCGATGGGATCTGGCATTTCCTCGGCCACAACATGCAAGCCGGCGGCCAGGGAGTGGCCTGCACGTAAGGCCCGGGCGATCAATTCCATCGCATCAGGGAGTTGGGCTGCGAAAGTTTTCAACCGCGTGGCTCGTTTGTTGTACAACCAGATCCACGGCAAGCTGAAAAAAATGAGTACTACCATCGGCAGGACATAGATATTGATCAACCAGAGACTCAACGCTGCTCCCACAAGGCTCAAGATGAGGGAAATGCCGAACAACACACTAGGCTTGATGTTACAATCTGCTTGTTCAAACAGAAGTTTCAGATTCAGAAATGACGGGGTCAAACGTTCCAAAAGGTTCTGTTTGTCGGCTTCCATTAGGGCCTGTTTGAGCAGAATATCTGCGGAGGAATCATGACGGCGGGTCCGTCCCACCAAGGCATCCAGACGACGATCACCTCGTCCGGAACTGTTGGATGGGAATGCCAGAAACAGGGCTGTGACAGCACCCACTACCAACAAACCCACGAGTAATGGCATGAGCATTTCATTCATGGTGTACATCCCGATGTCTGGGGCGACGGTGTTTTCTCAAGCGGAGCTTTGATTTCTTCCTTCTAGGCCAAGCTCTCCTCCTCCTTGAGGGAGTCGACACAAGCATGCGGACTTCCCGTTCAATCCTTGAGCAGAACCCGCTCAGCAAACAGATTCGCCGGTAGTTTGATCCCTTTAGCCTCCAAGCGATTGATGAATGTCGGGCGAACACCGGTCGCTTCAAACTGTCCATAAGCTCGACCGTTCTGATCTACACCCAATTGACGATAACGGAAAATTTCTTGCATGGTGATGATATCTTGCTCCATATTGAGAACTTCTGTAATGCTAGTGATTTTACGAGGACCACCTTGGAGTCGATTGGCTTGAATAATCAGATCAATGGCGGAGCTGATCTGCTGTCGCATCGCTTTGACCGGCAACTCGAAGCCACCCATCATGATCATGGTTTCCAAGCGGCTGAGAGCCTCACGAGGACTGTTGGCGTGCAAGGTGGCCATAGAGCCGCCGTGGCCGGTATTCATGGCTTGGAGCATGTCTAATGCTTCCGCTCCACGCACTTCACCGATGATGATCCGCTCGGGACGCATACGCAGCGCATTGCGGACGCAGTCGCGGGTTGTGATCGCCCCTTTTCCTTCGATGTTCGGGGGACGCGTTTCCAGACGCACTACATGCTCCTGCTGAAGTTGTAACTCGCAGGCATCTTCGATGGTGATCACCCGCTCGTCGTTCGGGATAAAACTCGAAAGTGTGTTGAGCAGAGTAGTCTTACCGCAACCGGTACCTCCGCTGATGAGCACATTCAGACGAGCTTTGATGCATGCCTCCATGAGCATGGCCATTTCGGGAGTGAAGGCCTTGTAATTGAGCAAATCTTCCAGCTTGAGAGGATTGGTGCCGAAGCGTCGGATACTCAAGCAAGGACCGTCAACGGCAATCGGTGGAATAACAGCATTGACACGGGAACCATCCGGAAGACGGGCATCCACCATAGGGCTGGTTTCATCCACACGTCGGCCCACCTTGGAAACGATCCGGTCGATGATCTGAAGCAAGTGATCGTTGTCGCGAAACTTGACGTCCGTCTTCTCCAGCTTACCTCGACGCTCGACGTACACCTGGGAGGGACCGTTGACCAGAATGTCGCTGATGGTTGGATCCTTCAGGAGCACTTCGAGAGGACCGAAACCAAGCGTCTCATCCAGAATCTCCTCGATCAATTTTTCCCGTTCGATACGATTGAGGAGAGGATTTTCCGTGTCACAGAGGTGTTCGACGACACGGCGGATATCACGCCGCAGAGCATCGCTGGCCAGGTCGCGCACACGAGTAAAGTCCAGTCGTTCGACTAATTTGGCATGAATTTGTCGTTTCAGTTCCTCGTAATTACGGCTGTTTCCTGGGCTTCCTCCCATGCTGGGACTGGACAATCGGGAAATGCTACTCCCATAGTTGCTCATCTGGTTGAGCTTGGAGATCCCCTGTTGCAAGCGGCTGTTATTCATAGACGCAATCTCCTTCAAGCTTGCTTATCTCCTCCCGACAGCTGCTGCATGCTCACCACAAGTCTAGTGCAATCGGGAGTGCACATTTGACAAAAGCCTGGACTCTCGTGGACCGGACACGTTCTGTTTCCCGATCGATCCCAGGAATTTGGCTCATCCCCCTCCACGGCTGAACAAGCTCAAGAAGCTTCGGCCGCTCCGCGACTCTTGCACAACTGGCTTACCGGTGAGGGTTTGCACCAGGTTATGAATGCTTTTTTGGATATTGCTCTTCGGCGCATGGTGGAGCAGAGGCTGACCGACCATGCGTGCTCCATGGACTGCCTTGGGATCATCAGGTATCTGCCAGAAAATCGGCTTGCCGATAACCTCTTCGGCCTTCTTGAGGCTGATGCCCTCTTCAATCGTCTCTGATCCGAACCGATTGATCACTACGCGGACTTTGTCCGCTACGGTCGGATCATTGTTGAGGAAATGGAGCAGGCGAACCACATTGCGCAGACTTCCCAATTCCAGCTGAGCCACCAGCAGGATAACGTCAGCCTGTCGCAGAGCGGCCCGATCGGTAGGCAATAGTGACTTGCTCAGATCAAGCACCAAATAGCTGTAGTTCATTCGCAGGAGATTGAGAATACGCTCGACATGGTGTTCATGAACATCCGTATATTCGATAATCTCCATGGGGTGGCGGAGAATAGCCAGGTTGGAGTTGTCCAACGGTGCCATTGCCCGCTTGAGCATATTCAGGTCCAGCCGCTCGAAGTCCCGGGATAGATCAGCGATGCTGATGTTGTCCTTGGCTTGAAATTCCAGAACAATGTCCGCATCTCCCAAAACCAGGTCCAGATCGATCAGGGCAGCAGTCTGGGATGGTTCAGCGGCGAGTGTGGCGGCGATATTGACAGCCAAAGTAGTGCAGCCGACCCCACCGCGCGAGCCAAGGATAGCCAGGATTCCGCCCCCGCCACCGCTTCGATGGCCATAAGGACTGCCACTGGCGGCTTCGTCCCCTATTTCTCCACACGCCCTGCGTAGAGCGGACAGCAAGTTTTCCAGGACGATAGGTTGGGTCAGGAAGTAGCGGGCACCGCGCTGGAGCGATTCCAGTAAGGCCCCGTGATCCCGACTGACAGTGATAATAGGAAGATGGGGATACTCCGCCACCAACTGGGCGATCATTTGCAAGGCACGGTCCTTGTCCGCATCCAAGGAGATCACCACTAGATCAGGGGCCGACTCAACAACGACGTCAAAGAAATACTCGTAACGCGAGCAGATCGCATCGAGGAAGATAAAGTCGATACCCATGAGCAAGGTGCGGAGGGACTCACGGGTGGATTCATTGGGGTCTACAATAGCGACACGTTGCATAATCCCAGTTCCTTATGTCCAGTAGTCGCTGAGTTATCCCCCAAGGCTAGCCCCGGGAGAATGGCCGGCCTGGCGGACTAGGAGCCAAACCGGCCTGGGTTTCATTCGTCAACGGCTTTATGGCCGGGGTGTTTCGGGTACTCCAATCTGCGGTGGCATTCCCGAAACACTGGTTGGTACAGGCGGCGGGGCAACACTCCCGCTGTTTTGCAGTTGCTCTCCACTGCTTGACTCTTGGGAAGCACTCCGAAGGGGTGCGGAGTTGGGCTGGGTCAATGGTGGCAACATCGCGGGAGTCGTGGTGGGAACTTTGCCGGAACTCTTGGCACCCGGATGGCCTGTCCCGATGACACCACCTTGGCCCGTACACAGGTCACCGACGCAGGGAAAGATGGCTGCTGTCGGATCGCACTTGTAAGGAGCGTTGTAACACCGTCCATTCCACACCTTGCGTTGACCGCGGGGTGCTTCCAGAATGTTCTCCAAGAAAAGCTCATAATCATCCGGTTCGCGGGTTTCTCGGCCGGGTACACGCTGTGGGACCTGATCACAATTGAGTGGCCCGACCAAACGAGGCGTGACCAGAATGATCAGTTCCTGTTCGCGGATTTCGTGACGTAGTCGGCTGAAGCCTACCCCGATAAACGGCAGGTCACCTAATACAGGAACCTTGGAGTTATTAGCTTCAATGCTGTTCTGGATCAAGCCACCGATCGCATAGGTCTGGCCGGATTCCAGCATCACCGCAGTGCGAACCGACTGTTCCGTGAAACCAGGGGTAGCCTGACCGTTGATGATGATCCCCAAGCCGAAGTTGACCGCCGAGATCCGCGGCTGGATTTCCAACCAGATCATCCCGTTGCCATAGACAATGGGCAGGACTTCCAGTTCCGTACCGAAGGGTTGGAGCTGGGCACCCGGACCAACCAGACCTGCTTGCGGGCTGACGATCGCTTGTTGCCCTCCGGCTCGGAAGAAGGCGGGACGTCCGCTTTGGGTCACCACCCGCGGTTCCGCAATGAACTTGGCCACCCCTTCGTTCCGCAGAGCTTGCAAGCCCGCAATAAAGCTGGCCGGGGTAATTCCCAATTGCAAGTTGGCAGTCGGGCTGACACCTCGAACGAGACCTGGGATATTCTGTTGTTGCTGCTGCTGTTGAACGCCGATCAAGCCACTGACTAAGCTGCTGACTTGCACGGTAGAACCGCTTACTGCAAAGTCGAAGCCTCTTTGGCGTAATAGGTTGCGATCCACGGAAGCCACCACGACATCGATCTGGACTTGCTGCCCGCCACCGATTTGCATCGCATTGATGATGTTGGTTTGTGCCCCTTGAGCCTGTCCGGGAACCTGTCCCGCGGCATTGGCAGCCAATTGCAGGATAATCTCAGCATCCTGAGGACTGGTGACATAGCCACTGAGAATGATTGTGTTTCCTAGACCAGGGGTCACTTCTACATTCGCAGTAGGAACAGTGCGTCGGATCAAGGTGCGCAGAAGTGCCAGGTCCGGCTGCACAACCACATCATAGACGATAGGGGGGCGCTCCTTGAAAACTAACGTGAGCTGGGTCTGGCCGGTCGTGCGTCCGGTCAGAAGCAATTCACGGGGGTCAGTAGCGCTGACGCGTACTTGAAGAATATCTTCTCGACTGACCACAACGTCGCTAAAGGCATCTTTGCCCGTTTCGGGTTTGAAGGAAACGACACCCCCCAAGGGTACAACCACAGCACCGGTTTTGGGGTCCACCTGGGCCGCCGGTGGCTTGGGGGCGGTCGGCGGTTGGGTCCCCGGTGCAGGTTGAGGGGCTGGTGCAGGAGGCTGCTGGGCCTGCACGGCCGTCATCCACAGGCCGAGGGCCAAAGCTAATCCTCCCAAACTTTTCTGATACAGTGTCGGGTGCATCCTCTCACCTTCCTCCCTTTAGAACTTGGGCGAAACATGATCCGCCCGATTCACTCGAACACACTAGGTTCTGACCCTGGGGAACTCCACGAGAAGTCGCAGGTAGAACAGAAACTTCTGGTTCATACATCAATTGTTTCCCTAAGCTTCTCTCGGACTTCCCAAGGGATCGTCGACCGTGAAGTCTACCGTCTCCAACTGTCTTGTTCTGCAATCTGCTGCCGGATCATACACCAGAGATTCCCGGACTCTGAGATGAAGCTCCGAGCGTTTGCCGCTGTTCCGGAAGTTCAAACCTACTCCACTTTCGAATTTGTGGGTTTATTCTCGGAATTCGGCTGGTTATCGGGTGATGAATTTTCCTTGGATCCCTCCTGTGTTTCTTCCTTGGAGCCTACGGTGGTTTGTGCCGGAACAAGTTTCTCCTTGAGACGCCATTCTCCGGGTCGAACCTCTTCATAACGATAAATCTCCGTGCGATTGGCAGTGTGTACGGCGATTTCTCGAATGGGTCGGCGTACGGGAACCGTGGGTTGTTTATCCTGGAGATTCGAAGGCTGTTTCGGTTGTCCGGCCACTTCCGTTTTGGGGGGTTGGAATTCATCGCGGGGAGCCGGCTTGGGAGGAGGGGGACCGAGCATCCCCTCGGTCAACCACTGATTCCGCGTAACGATCGTTTTCAGAGCAACCTGACCATTGGCTGTTGCAGGATCGGTGATCGCACCTGTTGCGAACTCCTTGGGTATTTCCTTTTCAACAAATTTTTCCTTAAGTAGCTCTTTGGTAAGCACAGTGCCCGCAGGGACTTCGTCAGTGGCAACCCAGACTGTGACGGTTTCCACTTGAGGCTTGGGGTCTGGTGATGGAGGTGGGTTGCCATCCACATTGTTGGAGTTGGCAGGTTCCTCGACACGGCTAGGTAAGATCAATGCACGCAGGCGTTTCTTGACTTGTTCGGCGTCATAGACTTCCTCGTGCTTCTTGTTGGGGTTGCGTAGCAAAAGGGACAGATGACAACCCGCGTGTTCAGCCATCTTGAGGATGAGAGCTTGTTCTTGGGTGACGGCGAAGGAAACAGAACTGACGTTGGTAAAAGCACCGCCTCCTTTGTTTGGGGTGGATTCGTAGGAGGCATGAGTATCAACGGCCAGCACCAGCATATCGACAAGCAAGGGGAATGCTTCCAGCCGATTTCCCTGACGGAATGTGGCTAGCACATCCACACGGGTTCCTGGTCCCACAAAACCAGCAACAGCAGATGTTGTGTTGACCGGAAGGGTGACCATGTCCATGCCATCCGGCAGGGTGATGACACTGCCTTTAGTCAAGGCATTACTTGTAATAAACTCTCCGGCCTGAATGGAACGTGTCAGACGACGATCCAACAACTCCTCTTCATTGAGGACAACGTTAGGTGGCAATGCGTCCTTGGGCACAGCCTTTTTTGCAAGTAGATTCTTTTGCAATTCTTCCCTAGATAGCACGGTGCCAACAGGAAGGTTTTTCGCCGCCACAAAAACTTCGATCTGTTCGATCTTAGGTTTGGCGCTGATGCGGGTGGTGAGGAAAGCGGCGCCTAGACCGCATCCCACCGCGACCACCATCAAAAGCAAGTTGCGTTGTGCCATAGATGCAAACCCTCACAAGCGGGCGAACGGTTCATCATACTCCGATCCGCGATCGACGCATGATCACGGAATTATCCTCCCTACTCCTGGTTGGCCGTGCTCTCCTGAGGATGTCACCTGAGGATGGGCACGAACCACTGTTGGACGATCTCGTGCTGCTTCCACCCATGCTCCTTGGGGCTGATTCCGTGCCCGATTTCTGAGGATCCATTCTTGGCGTGAACTTACTGCACCAACTGGCCCATGGCGGACATTGTCAACGGATCGACCGTTTTCTCATGCGGTCGGCCCGTTAGACGTGGCACCTGTCCCACCCCACCCTGTTCATTGGTTCGACCGGTGTGCTGGTGCCTCTTCAGCTTTTTCCGGTTGCTCTAAATGCTCTCAATGCATCGAGCTTAGCTGTCTTCCTGATATCGCTGGTTTCTCTCAGTTCGCGAGTCTTCAGGGTTATTCGAAGCGGAGCCGGGGGTACATTCAGTGGAGTTCAGGCTCCTGTTTTTCCACATCGGGCCTCAAGGGTCTAATCGTGGTGCAGAACAATCAGCGCAAGCCACAGGTAAAAAAGGAAGCCGACACACAGCGGGATGCCGTAAGGTAAACGGACCCATTGGCTACGACGCTGCTCCGCCTGAACAGCAGCTTGGTACAACTGACCCTGAGCCAGGAGCAGCAGGTCCTGAGCCATAGACTGGCACATCTGGAGATTGTCGCGGAATCGTCGCCGCAACAACATCATGGCCAGGCCAAACAGCCCACCAAAGAGGGCGCCGCTAACAAACCCCCAAAACACAACTCCTAGGGCATGCAGACGGATGGGCATTCCAGCGGCTACAGTAGTATCCCCCGTGCCAAAATATGCCCCCATCCATGCAGCAAACGCCATCTGCATCTTAACGTCACCCTCGCCTACACCGCGAAGGATCAGCATGGGCAGAAGCAAACCGAAGCCCAATAAGGTCGCAAGCAAACTGATGCCAAGACCACCTGTGCCAGAGTCAATCGGCCAGTCCAAGGTATGGCACAAGCCCAACAGCCACCCGCTGAGGATCAGCGGAAGCGTGATCCAGTTCGGGACCTTGAAGGCCATTCCGTCAATGATGGCCGCCAGAATCATGCCGAAGCTGATAACAATCAAGGGACCGGCATTGAGTCCTTCAGGCCAGAACCAGTGCCAAACACGGTGAGACAGAAAGGCCCCCAGAAGCCAAAGCAATGCCCACAGAGGGACCCGCATCAACTGGCGTCCGAATTCCGGATCTATTCCTGCCTCCGTGGGGGCTATTGTTCCCGTGCTGTGCACTGGGGCTGTTGTTGTGGACAGACTCATCGATGAAATACCTCCGCCGTAACACTAGAACGCGATTCAGCAAGTCGCAAAAGAAAGTGGGAACCTCCCCAACAACAGCACTGGCAAAAACGGCGGCTTTTCCAGTGATTGCAAAAGTTTGAAGTCCGGTTGAAGCTCACGGCTTGTGCTCACACCGAGGCTTATTCGTCTCGTCAAACATCAGGAGATCGATCCAGGCAGACCGTTGAAGAAGATGTTTCTTCGATTCCCGCACCTCCCGAGAGAAAGGCGTGCTCAGAAAATTGTTGGGGAATGACAGCGCGATTCTTGTAACGGACCGCCAAGGCGCCAGTAGCATAGCCAAAAAACCACGGGTCAGACTGGTACGGTACCAGAACCTGACCCGTGGACACTAAAGGCACCGACACGAGAGGTTGTTGACCACTTCCTGCTCAGGAGAAAAATGGAGAGAATAAGCCACAACTCAGCTCAGTTCGTGTTGGGTGCAACTTTGGAGCCGACGAAGCTGAAGGTGTCTCTGGCGTTGGTACCCAGGGTCGTAATAGCGGCGATGCAGACCACGATGATCAAGGCCAGCATCACGGCGTACTCGACGGCCGTCGGACCATCTTCCTTCTTGAGGAAGGACACAAGGTTGTGGAACAGGCTGCGCATGGCAACTACTCCTTGAGACGGACAGACTTTGAATATAACTGCTCGCAGTTCCGCCCCGCGAGCGTACTAACCGCTGACACACGCCAGCGGGTGGGCGCTCTATGGCACCTTGACCTTGACACCTTGCAAGGTCAGGTCGTTGTACATGTCACTGGTGTAGCTACCGATCTGGGCGACTGCCGCGAAGATCGCCATCAAAATCAAAGCTAACATGACGGCGTACTCCACAGCAGTGGGGCCATCCTCACGGCGTATCAGGGAGTACGCACTACAGATGACTCGGTTGAGCATAGCTGGCTCCCGCACAGACCGGGGATGGATGTACCAGAGGGATTGTGGCTTTACCGGCTCCTTACTGGAGAATCAACTTCCCGGTGTGGTTCCGCTAAATCCGCGGGTGTTGAACCCTACTGCTTGTTCACCGACAACCCTAGTGCGTGTTGCGAAGCTGTCAAACAACAAAAAAGAAAAAAATGCCGTTTCTTCCGAGATTTCTGACAGTTCCGGCAATCCGGAACGATCAGATAAGAAGTCTATATGCCCATCGAAATTGGCCCTTGCACTGGACCAAATCAGTACGGTGGGGATTGCAGGAGAATCGGACACTCAGCAAAATCCGGGTCGGAACAACAGGCTAAATAATTGGGGGTAAGAATGGCCCAATGATCGGTCACCACCACCTGCGGAGCAATTCTCGCACACGCTGAAACACCAACTCCGCAGTAACAGGAAGCGTAGCGTTCTCCTCCAGGCGATCCAGCCAACGAATCACAGAGGCCAGTGACCCCGCCTGGCTCAAGAGTGGTACACAACTCGCCCAGACACCCAGGTGACCACCTGCAGACTCATAGGCTTGAAGGCCGACGGTGAAAATCTCTGTCGATCGAGCGGGTTGGAAAGAGGCGTAATCCCCCAATAAGCGGGCCAAATCAACGGCGGGGTGATCGATCTGTGCGGCCCCGAAGTCCACAATCCCGCTAATGGTTTGGGCATCCTCAGGTTCCCGATACAAGACGTGTTCGGCACGCAAATCTCGTATGCAGACTTGTAGCGGCCCTTCCCTTCGGGTCCAGGGCTGTAACTGTTCCAGGATCGGCTCAACGTGTTCGCAGAGAATTTGCTCTGCTCTACGTAACGTACACTCCCAAGGATGATAACGGCGAAATAGTGTATGGCTCACACGGGGTTTGCTGCGCCACCGGCTGAGCCAATGCCAGCGTGCCGCTACCGCAGGGCACACTCCGTATCCTTCCATAGGCCAGGCACGGTGCAACTGACCCACCGCGCAACAGGCCAAAGCTACCTCCTGGAGCGTAGGCTGCTCGCGTGCCCGGCCGGGTTGCCAGCGTGTTAGATCCCAGCACCGCCCCTGATACTGCAATACTGTTTTCCCGTTGGACCACCGGTGGACTTTGGGAATATAGGGGAGGTGACTCACGTGCTCCATCCATCGGTGGACTTGTGTAAGATGTGAGGGGGTCACATCAGCTGGCCAGCATTTCAAAGCCACCTGGATATTCCCGGAACTATCTACACCTCGCCAAAGCCTCGCTCCGCTAAGCCCGCCGCGGCAGGGCTCCCACCACCATTCCTCCACCCGTTCCGCGATGGATTGCACCACATAATCCGGGACAGTTTTCAAGAATTCCAGGTTAGTTGCGCCAACCGGATGATGTAATTGTTCATGTGTCATATGTCCCAATGACTAATAATTATGCAATCGTACCCGGGAATTATATAACTGTAATTGTTCTGTATCAATGAGATTGATGCAATCGCAACTCTCACTATACATACCAAGGATTTGCCAGGGCATTAAGCAACTCATTCATTCCCTCGCCGAGGACTACAATTCTCGAAAATTAGAATAGACCAGAGCCGAAAGATTGACTATGTCATTGCCATTACGTTGATGTATTTTCTCCTGATTCGCCGGGTACCGACGGGGAGCATCACCATGAAACTGGGGCTGATCAATTCGGCGTGGGTCCAGGCAGGTAAGGGGACCGCTTGGGGCATTCGTCAGACCAAGGCCATTGGCTTTGACAGCATTGACATATTCGCGGACCCTTTGGAAATCGACGCCAAAGAACGGCGTTTGATCCGCAAGGAGTGTTCTCAGGTGGGATTGCCGATCATCAGTGTGGCTTGTGTCGCAGTCGGTTTGATCGATTTCAACCCGAGTGTGCAACGGTTTCATGTGCAACGGTGCAAGGCCTATCTGGATTTCTGCTATGAACTGGAGGCGCGAAATCTCCTGCTGGTCCTAGGCGAGTACATTTGGGAGCAACAAGTGATTCCCCCGGCCGAACAATGGCGCACCGCTGTGCGTCACTTGCAATCCTTGGGGGATTATGCGGCGGACCTCGGTTTGCAAATTGCCCTGGAGTTGGAGCCGTTCCGCTTATCCTTGCTGAACAATGTCCCCAACATGCTTCGCTTTCTGGACGAAGTGAATCATCCCGCCGTGCGAGCCAACATTGATATCAGTCACTTGCAGCTTTCCGGAACAAGGCCTGAAGAACTCCGCGCACTTCAAGGGAAGGCGATTCATGTGCACATTTCGGATTGTAATGGGAAGGTACACGGGGACCTACCGCCCGGGCGGGGAGTGGTGCCTTTTGAGCCTTACTTACGCGAGATCGCTGCATTAGGACTTGATGACGCAGCAATGAGCGTGGAATTGGAATACTCCCCCGAGCCGGAAAAAATCGTCGAGTGGGTCGAGGAAGCCTATCTGGCCACCGATCGACTCATGCGGCAAGTTGGGATACCCCGCGGCTAGCTTTCTGACGATCCCCACCCCACTACGATCGGTTGCTGTCAAAGCAGTGCCAAGCAGTACTGCGATCTGTTACTACTCGAACACCCCCAAGCAGCGGTGGCAGGACATGTGCTCACAGGAGATGTGCTCAGAAGGTAGGTTTTTGGGCTGTGCCGTCAATGGTTCAGGTAGGAGTCGTAGGTGCAACGGTTGATCCCAGTGCCGTAGGGATGACCGAAGGGGGAAACGGGGCACTTTTTACATCCTAGCGGAAGAGGCCCACAGGGATCAAAGAAGGAACGGCAGGAACCGAAAATGAAGCCACAGTTCCCTGCCCAACTGCCGCAGCCGTTGGCACACTGCCGTCCGTACTGACCGAACTGGATAGGGGCTTTGCCAACTCCCAAGGCCGTGCCTGAACCGCCATTACAAGCTGAGCCGCTGCTGACTCCTTGAGCAGGTATATTTCGCGAAGCGCTCAAGGGCATGGATGAGGAAGGCGTCCCCGCCTGGGCTGCCGGTACCGCAGGCAGATTCTGGACAACCACAGGTCCGGGTATTATCGGAGCGGACCCTGTGTTTTGCGTAACTCCCTCGGGCATAGGTTGCGGAATGATCACTGGGACCGTCTGTTGGGCATGAATTCGCCCAGGGGAAATCAGCACGACCAGCCCCAAAACTGCCATCGCGAATAATCGTTGCGTCATCGTACACATGGAAAGCTTCCTTTCTTGAAGTTTGAGTTTGCTGAGCGTCCTCCACAACAACTCTTCCCCTATACCCATCGGCACCTCTGTTTCGGAGTCTCGCATTTTCTCAGCCTCGGTGACCGCATGACAGACGGCGTTCCATGCTCTGCATCAGACACACCAATTGCAACAGTCTTCTTCCCTTTCAGTATCCTACCGATACTAGGGATCAGGCAGATTGCACTGGCGATTGTCTTGGGGTAAGGGAATGGAATCCGAACCGCCAGACACTGTACCTGTTCGAAGAGCGGGACCGCGGAAGCCAGCACGCTTGTGTTGGGTCTCAGACTACGCATCAGAGCGGCAGATCTACCCTCTCTTCCTTTCTTCCTTCGAGAAAGCCGTATCTACTGGGAAACTGACTTCTAGTCGCCAAGCCGGCCAATTATTAGCATGATTGTCACAAGCGACCCAACTTCCAAAGTCCGCAGAAGCGGATGTGAGAGGTTTTCATCCGTCTCGGTTCCTCGAGCCACCTTGATGAGGAGCCGATTTTCAGAACACCAACCGGAGGTTGGGAGAATCGCAGAAGCCACAGCCGATCACTCGGAAGTTGTCGCAAGCCGAAGGTAAGGTTTTTTAGGAAGACAAGTTGCGGCCACCCTAATTGTTTTCCATGAAGCGAGAACAGCTATGAGCCTGAACACAGCCCAACCTGGCAAGACGCGTATCGGTTGGATTGGCACTGGTGTCATGGGCCGGTGGATGTGCCAGCACGTTATGAGCAAGGGATATAAAGCGGTGGTGTACAACCGCAGCGTGGAAAAGGCTCAGCCGTTGCTAGAGCAGGGAGCTCAACTGGCAGCGTCACCGAAAGAGGTGGCGGAGCAAAGCGACATGGTCTTTGCCATCGTGGGTTATCCCAAGGATGTTCGGGAGGTGTTTCTCGGTCCCCAGGGCGTGCTGGCCGGCAGTCGAGCAGGTATGGTCATCGTGGACATGACGACCAGCGAACCGAGTCTGGCGGTGGAAATCTACGAAGCCGCCAAAGCGCGGGGAGTGGCTGCGCTGGATGCACCGGTGTCCGGGGGAGATTTGGGAGCCAGGAATGCCACCCTGTCGATCATGATCGGCGGGGACCCGGAAGCCGTCGCCGCAGTTCGCCCCGTCCTAGAAGCGATGGGCAAAACCATCGTCCATCAAGGACCCGCAGGAGCCGGCCAACATACGAAAATGGTCAACCAGATTCTCATCTCCTCCACCATGATTGCCTTGTGTGAAGGGTTGCTTTACGCCTACAAAGCCGGCCTGAACCTGGAGACGGTATTGCAGAGTGTCAGTGTCGGAGCTGCGGGAAGTCGTTCCCTGGACCTATATGGACCACGGTTGCTCAAACGCGATTTCGAGCCGGGGTTTTATGTCGAACATTTCATCAAGGACATGGGGATAGCCCTGGCCGAGGCCGAACGGATGAATCTGTGCCTCCCTGGATTGGCTTTGGCAAAACAGTTATATGAAGCAGTCCGTGCCCAGGGTTATGGCCGCAAAGGAACTCAGGCCCTCCTCCTGGCGTTGGAAAAGATCAACAATGTCCAACGCAGTTGAAGCTCAGGCGGCAGATCGCTGCCGTGGAGCGGCGGAGTGGGAAAACGACCACTCGTGTCCAAAAGGATCCCGGATGCGAGCATAACGGTCCCCCCAGAACATATCTTGAGGAGGGCAAACTACTTCCGCTCCAGCAGCCACAGCACGGGCCCACACTGTGTCACAATCCTCCACTTCAAGATGAAGTGTCACAGCACCTTGGGAACATTGCTCCCATTCTGGTCCACCGCCCTTTTCTGGAAGAAACTCGCCTACATAGAACACAGCCGAACCAATCCGTAGTTCTACCCCGTTTCCTGGGTCTCCACTTTCCGGCTCAATAGGAACTACTTCCAGGGCACCAAAAGCCCGTTTGTAAAAATCCACCGCGGGAACGATGGCTGGCACAATCAAGTGCGGAATCAGCTTTCGCCGTTGTAACGCCACCATGACAAGCTCTCACCCATAAGGAACTCACCTACTTGTATCACACCGCCTGCCCCGGCGAAAATGTCAGTAGCGGCGCCAAGCTACCCCCATGAAATGATTCGGGGGCTCCCCAATCCATTTCACCGTTTCTCTTGATTCAGCCGGAATACGCCGTCCGAAAGCTTGAATCTCACCAACCTCCTGATCTGCCATGTTCCTACAAAGCGATCTTCTTTCCATTTCTGAGATCACTGCAGGAGCCGGAATGGAAATTACGAGCGGTTTACGGGCTAGGGTGAGGAAGATCTGCCAAATCGCCTTCCATCTTGCTTGGAGGACTGCTAGGACTCTCGAGAAGGATTTATCTGCAGATTTGCCCGTGTCCCGAACGGAGGAGAAATCCTAAAAAGAGGCGGTCCGTCAGTAAGTATCCGAAAGCAATGCGGGTGGTTTTCCCTTCCAACGGGAAGGGCAGGCTGTAAAGCAGTGCAGGTTTTCTCTTCCAACGGGAAGGGCGGGCGGTCCGGTGCAGCCTGACCCAGGTCGGTCCGCCTGTGCCCCTCCCCGTCGGGAAGACGGTGGTTCCTCTCTCGGGTCCAGGGGCTTGAGCAATTCCGACTCTGTACTGTCAGACTGCCTTGCCGGACTTGGCAGCGATGTAGCGATCCTCTACCGCCTTCCAATTGACCACATTCCACCACGCATCGATGTAATCTCCCCGCAAATTCTGGTACTTCAGATAGTAGGCATGTTCCCAGACATCGATACCTAAAACCGGAATCAGACCTTCCATAAGCGGGCTGTCCTGATTGGGACGCTTGATGGCTTCCAGCTTGCCAGATGCGGGGTTGTAAACCACCCAACTCCAGCCACTGCCAAACTGGGTCAACCCGTTGTTTTTGACCACTTGCTTGAAGTTGGCGAAGTCGGTGAACGCCTCGCGGATGGCGTCGGCAATCTGGCCGGTGGGTTCCCCGCCGCATTTCGGTCCCATGATCTCCCAAAACAGGGAGTGGTTATGATGACCGCCGCCGTTGTTGATGACCGCCTGGCGTATCGATTCCGGAACTTTCTGGATTTCGCGGAGCAAAGTCACGATGTCCAATTGGGAGAGGTTCGGAGCGCTTTCCAGGGCCTTGTTGAGGTTGTCCACGTAGGCTTTGTGGTGTCTTTGGGAGTGAATCTCCATGGTGCGGGCATCGATGTACGGTTCCAGAGCATCGAAAGGATAAGGCAACGCGGGTAGAGTGTGGGGCATGATCTTCTCCTTACGGTTTTTGGAGCATTGGGTTCCTGAAAACCTTGGGCGCAGGAGGGAGGCATTGCAGGAGCGACCTGCCTCGACGCACCAGGCGTAATTTAGTTTAGGTACGAACCGGAGGGTGGAGGAGACACGCATGCGACCCCTCCTAGCAGCTGGCGTCGGCGGTTTCTTCATTTTTCTAGTAGCATCCTTCGTGCTAACCTACATCCACAAGTACCGAATGGATGCTGCACGCATGCAATCGCAGAACAACTTACGACAGCTGGCCTTGGCAACTCTCGAAGCGCAAAGCGACCACAACGATGCCCCGTGGCTGGTCACCCAAGCGATACCCCCGGCGACGGTGGTGTTGCCCGCGGTTCCCCCGGAGGATCGGCTCAGTTGGTATGCACTGATTCTGCCCCGTTTGGATCAACGGACCTCCGGCGCAGCCCAGGCGTTAGATTTGCTCGATCGGCAGTCACCGTGGTCGGCCGAAGCTAATCAACAAGCCGGCACCATTCGCTTGCGCTGTGCTCTCTGCCCTCTATGGCCAGTTCAGGATGAACCCTGGCCCAAAGCGGCTCCGGCCCACTATGTGGCTGTTGCCGGAATCGGACCGGACGCGGCTACCTTGCCCTTGCCAGAAAGGGCTGCTCCTTCTCCACGGGCTGGGCCGTGGCGCTACGATGCTCCCACACCACTATCCCGCATTCACAACGGTCTCAGCAATACTTTACTCTGCGGTGAAACCAGCTACCAGATCGGGCCATGGTTACAAGGCGGCTGGGCGACGACCCGCGGTGTTGATCCGGGAGACGATGCCCCTCCTCTCTTGGGAACCTCGGGACAATTTGGCGGCTTTTTCCCATCGGGAAGTCACTTTGCCCTTTGTGATGGTTCCGTGCGACTTCTCAGTAACCGGACTAGTCGAGAAGTATTCCTGATGATGGCGACCATCGCAGACCGGCAAAGCATACCACCAGAATGACCTTTCAAGCCCGTTGCCGTTGCCTTTCTACCGCCACGGTTGTGTAGTTACAGCCAAGATCCGTTCTCACAAAACGTTGCTTTCGGTCTCTTGCTCCGGTGTGATGCCTTGCAACGGACAGCATAAACCTCCTGTGAGGTCAGAATGGACACGATTTTTCGCCCTGGGGAGGAAAAAACTTCTCCACCGAAGTGCAAAAATATTCTAAACTTTACAGCAGCGGGTTTAGTGGCTTATCGCATCGAATGACAGAGGTATGACATGCCGCCACCGACCACTGTCGAAGAGATGCTGGATCGCGTCCGCCGCAGTAGCATCATCCCGTCCGAGCGGTTGGAACAGTTCCTGACCCAGCAGTCATCCCCCCCCGCAACACCGTCGGAGCTCCTCGAGCGTTTACAAGCCGCCGGGCTGATTACGGCTTTTCACGCCGAGAAGCTGGCCGCCGGCAAATACAAAGGGTTCATCCTGGGAAGTTATCTCATCCTGGAACAGATTGGAAGCGGGGGGATGGGTCAGGTTTTCCTGGCGGAACATATGCGCATGCAACGCCTGGTGGCTCTCAAGGTCTTGCCCCCGCATGCTTACGACGATGACACAGCTCGGACCCGCTTTTTCCGCGAAGCGCGTGCCGCCGCGCAACTGGACCATCCCAATATTGTTCGCATCTACGATCTGTGTGAGGAAGGCCGGCTACTGTATCTCGTGCTGGAATATGTGGATGGCATAAGTTTGCAACAGATCGTGGCTCGTCACGGCCCGCTTCCGATTCCCCTGGCCTGTGACTATATCCGCCAGGCAGCCTTCGGCTTGCTCCATGCTACCGAGTTGGGGTTTGTGCATCGCGACATCAAACCAGCCAACCTGTTGTTGGATCGCCAGGGGGTTATCAAAATCCTGGATTTCGGGCTGGTGCGTTCACTCTACGATGCGGATGGAGGCATTACTCGCCGCCTCGACAACGCTGTCTTGGGCACAGCGGATTATGTAGCTCCTGAACAGGCAATCGATAGCTCCGCAGTCGATGTGCGAGCCGACCTGTATTCCCTAGGAGCTACTTTCTACTTCCTGTTAGCGGGTCATCCCTTGTTTCCTGAGGGAAAGACCGCCCAAAAGCTCCTCTGGCAACAGATGCGAGAGCCGACACCGATCCACGAGATCCGACCGGAGGTGCCGCGGGAATTGTCGGATATTCTTCATCGTCTTCTGCGGAAAAAACCAGAAGAACGTTATCAACACCCCGCGGAGTTGCTTGAGGCCTTGGCTCCTTTCGTACCCGCCGAAGTGACGTTGCCCAATCCGGCCTGGTTCCCCGGTCGAACCGGTCGTGTCGCCGCTCGCCTGGCAAGCAACACCGGTCCCGCGAGCTATACCGGTTCTGCCTCTCAGGTCCTTGTAGCTGCCCTGCGGAGCAATCCACCTTCGCTTGCCGGACCACCCAGTAGCGGAATCCGACCGCAACCCCGACCTCTGGCGCCTACAACTTCCTCACTCAGCTTTGAAGAAACCCAACCTGCAGCCCCGCGACCCCAAACCTCCGCCATTTTGAGCGCTCCCGCTTCGCCTGCTCCTGCACCCTCGGGGACTTCACCTCACATCCGCCTTATCATCCTGATGCTATCGGCTGCTCTTTTCCTGGCCCTCGTTACCATTATCATCCTGCTACTCGTGCGCTGAACATCCGCCCCGCAAACAACTTTCAGGTTTTGGAAGCCGAAACTATCAGAAGAAATGATTGTCTCAGAATTGTTCAGCATCATCACAATCACAACAATCGCAGATGCTGGGTCTATAACAGAACAATCGCAGATCATTGAACGCTTTATACCTACTGGAACTAATGATATCTGTCATGCGCATGTGAAACTATGAAGAAGATATGTTCGAGTTAGAAACAGCGACCATCGCGAAAAATGATCGCCCGGTACAAAACTTTGCCAAATGAATGTTGGAGCGCATCACGTCGCTTCCGGATAGCCAAGTGGCGTCCGGTCTGCGAACAGAGCAAGCTGCACTCGAAAGAAGCCGATCCGCCCTCACTCTGACGTCGGCCCAGGTGATCCGACGGATTCAGGGTGCCTGAAAAAGCTCCTCTACCAAAGGTTCCCTGTCAGCCACCCAAAAGACAACTGTGATCCAATGAATGGCGATCACGAACAATCATCCAGGCAACATATCGCTCGTCGGAGCCACCAGAAGTTGAACCGAGAGGAAGCAACTTGCGGGTGCGTCCGCACTCTCCGGGACACCTACAGGTCCCATGCGTATTATGCAGTCTCTAAAAAAATCCCCTACACTGGTTTCCTATCCACTCTGAGTCTTCCTCTGATGTCCTCGGACAGACCTTGGTATAATGAGAAGGAACAACCGCCTCTTGGTGGACCCCTGGTGGTAGCCAGGCATGCCAGAACCCGAGCTACCCATGCCACCCTAGGTGCCCCCAGAAGGAGTTATCGCGTGTCCTTACCAACGATTCCTGTAGCTCAAAGTCCGGAAAGCAAGTTCCGGGAATACCTGGCCAGCCGACCTAAACCGCAGCGCTTCACGGAGCAACAACGGCTCCTCTTGGAGCACATTTTCGCCAAACATAGTCATTTCGACGCGGAACAGTTGATCGATGAATTGAAGCGTGCGGGACGCCAGGTCAGCCGAGCAACTGTGTATCGTACCCTCCCGAAACTGGTCGATGCAGGCTTACTCCGAAAAATCGAATTAGGCAATCGCATTGTATACGACCACGACTACGGCTATCCGTTCCATGATCATTTGCTTTGCGAAGAATGCGGAGCCATGATTGAATTTCAAAGCGAAGCACTGGATACTGCCTTACGTGAGGTATTAAGCCAGCATCAGTTCCGGGCTCGCAACCGTACTCTGGTCGTCCGCGGCATCTGTGGCACATGCAACTCTGCGAAAGCCGCTAAACGTCGCCTGGTGATGTAAAACATCACTCCTGCAATAGAGCGAGAAAGTCTAGTAACGGCGGTCTGGCTTCTTTGAGGAAATGGCGCCGTTATCCATCCCAGTGGAAGTTGGGGATGGAATCCCCCTCCATCGGGGTGGGGTATGATGGGGTGAGAGGTACAACCCGTGCTGCAATCAAATGATATAGTTACCCACCTCGGGATCTGTGCGAGCTCCTCGTAGCCGCAACTTAGGCTTCTCTAGAACCACGGTGGTATCGGGCGGAACACTTTCAGTCAGCCAGACGTTTGAGCCAATGATGGAGCGTGCGCCGATCACCGTTTGCCCACCCAGGATTGTGGCGTTTGCATACACGATCACATCATCGCAAAGGGTAGGATGTCGCTTATAACTTCCACGAACGAGCGAACCGTCCTCACCCTTGGTAAAGCTGAGTGCACCTAAAGTCACACCCTGATAGAGCTTGACGTTCCGCCCGATTTCTGTAGTTTCCCCGATCACTACACCTGTACCGTGGTCGATGAAAAAGGCGGGACCGATCCGAGCACCCGGGTGAATATCGATTCCCGTGCGGGAGTGGGCCCACTCGGTCATCATTCGCGGGATGAATGGCACGCCCAACTGGTGCAATTCGTGGGCCAACCGGTAAACCGTAATAGCCTCGAACCCCGGATAGCAAAAGATGATTTCGTGGTAACTTCGGGCCGCTGGATCACCCCGGTAGGCTGCTTCCACGTCCTGCTCCAACACTTTTCGCACAGCAGGTAACCGCTGCAAGAACTCCACCGCCTTGGGTTGAGCCATTTGCTCGCAATTGAGGTGTGGCGACTCATCACATAACTCATGGCGGAGCGCCCGCGCAATCTGATCCGTAAGCTTGTCATGCAAGGCATCGATCAAGCTACCGATGTAGTAGCCGACATTCCCTAAGTGGAGATTTTGTCGCCGTCCATAACCGGGATACAACACCTCAAACAGGTCTGCGATGATCTCCGCAACCCCTTCCCGACTGGGCAACGGCTCACGAGCCAAATGATTCAGTCGGCTACATTCGGTGTATGTTTCCAGAAGCTGATCCGTAATCTGAGGAAGCACTTCCCGTAGGCGTACATCCGTAGTCATGGAAGGATGTCCTGCTCGGCCAGACCATATCATACCGCCATCCTCCACGGCATGGATAGCTCGTCTGACCATTTGTTCCTAGGGACATGCTATCGGAAACAAGCCCGAGATAGAAGCCCTTCTTCGGCGAAGGAGTCTCATATCTAGCAACTGCCTGAGGCAGCCTCTTCACCGCGAAATGCCGAAGGCCGTTTGTTCATCGCCCCGCATTCAGAGTTGCTGCGAGATCACTACCGCTTCGAGTTATAACCTCTGAACTTATCAATGATTCTCTTCTCCTGATCCCAGGACCGCCTCTGGACGTGCCATTTTCAGCCTCGTACTTATTTTGGCAAGCGGCAGGTTCGCCTCTGCTTCGTAAGTTGTGTGGTTCGGGCATGGGATCAGCGGAGACCGACTATCACCCATGTCCGGGGACGGAGAAGCAGAGGCGAGGCAAGAGGGAAGTCCGGTGCAAATCCGGCGCAGGGCCGCTGCTGTGATCGGCGAGAATCTCGCTTGATCCGATGCCACTGTGACAACGTTTTGTCATGGGAAGGCCGCGAGGTTCGATCGAGCCGAAAGCCAGAAGACCTGCCTGCCGTGATCCTCAGCGACGGCACCCCGGAGCCGGGTCGTCGGCGTCAGTCGTGGTTCCTTTCCCCGTGCGGTACGGGAAACTGACCGCCGTTGCCCCTCCACCCTGTATTGGGCCGTCCTGATACTCGCCCGAGCCGGCGAAGTGGAGGAACACCTGTGTCTGGATTACCCGACCTCACACCCTTCTCATCGTCTCCGAATGAAGGTCCTGCGACAGGAGCTTGCTGTGATTCCTGCTGGAGCAGCTCCCTCATTCATCCCCGGTTCTGGCTGCTTACTGCCCTTGTTACCGGGGCCGTTCTGGCACGCTGGCTACCGCATCCGCCCAATTTCACCCCAATCGGGGCTTTAGCTCTCTTTGGCGGGTCATTCTACGCAGACCGTCGACTGGCCCTTGCGCTCCCGCTGCTGGCTCTGTTCCTGAGCGACCTGGCGATCGGGTTGCACCTGCTTATGCCGGTCGTCTATGGCAGTTTCGCCTGTAATGTCCTCCTGGGACGTTGGCTGCGGCATCATTGGGGTGTGTGGAATCTCGCCGCTGTCACTGTGCTGGGTTCCATCCAATTTTACTTGACAACCAACTTTGCATGCTGGCTTATGGCGTACCCCCATACACTAGCCGGCCTGATCGACTGTTACGTGAAAGCCCTGCCGTTTTTCCGCAACACGCTGCTGGGCGACGCCACCTTCGTGGTCGTCCTTTTTGGCGCAGTAGCAGTGGCGGAAAGGCTCTTACCGGTGCTCCGAGAAAGGACCAACCAACCCGCTACGACTTGAAACTCCGCTCCCAGGCTTAAACCGAAAGGAATGCATGCTCACCCGCTTGGCTGCTCCAAGCAAACTCCGCGGCCCAACTCCAAGGTCTCGAACGACATCTATCCCACAGGCACAGATGGGATGCACCAGGTGTCAGTAAGGGGGACCAACGGTGCGTATCGTATCCTTGCTACCCAGCGCCACAGAAATCATCTGCCGACTGGGTTTGGCCGATCAACTGGTCGGTGTCACTCATGAATGCGATGAGCCGCCCTTGGTCCGTCGCTTACCCAGGGTCACCCGTTCCTTGATCCCCGCGGGAGCCAGCAGCCGCCAAATCGACGAGTTGGTACGCGAAAAGTTGCGGACGCAACGAGCTTTGTACACTCTGGAATGGTCGGTGCTGGAAGCGTTGCGCCCCGAGTTGTTGGTAACCCAGGCATTGTGCGATGTTTGTGCGGTAGCCGAGGCCGAAGTCCGGGCAGCAGCCTGTGCCCTACCCAACCGACCCCAGGTGGTGAATCTGGAACCTCAACGCTTGCACGATGTATTCGCCAGCTTCCATCAGGTCGCCAAGGCAGCCCAGGTACCGGAACGTGCCGAGGCTATCGTGACCGAACTGCAACAACGGGTCCAAGCTGTCACTGAGCGCAGCCAACAAGTGACCTACCGGCCTCGGGTGGTCTTGCTGGAATGGATCGATCCCCCCTTCAGTTGTGGACACTGGACACCCGAACTGATCCGTTTCGCCGGAGGGCGTGAAATGATCGGTCAAGAAGGCCAGCCTTCCCGCACTCTACGCTGGGAGGAAGTCATCGCCGCCGATCCCGAAGTGCTGGTCATTGCCTGTTGCGGCTTCGATATCGCCCGCGCTCAACAGGATCGCTCTATCCTTCAAACATATCCTGGATACGAGCAACTCTCCGCCGTGCGCCAAGGCCGCGTCTATTGGATCGACGGCAACGCCTACTTCAGCCGACCCGGACCCAGACTCGTCGATAGCCTGGAATGGCTTGCCTTTCTCCTCCATCCCGACATTCATCCCGCACCGTCTCTCGATCCCCATCACCCCCCACCCGTTGTCTGTGCCCCTTGATCCTGCCCTTGATAGTAGCTCATTGCACCAATCCCGCATATTCTGGGGTGAAAAACACCGTTGCGGAGCACATGCCGATTCCATCCATTCAACTCAGTGAAACTTATGAGACACAGATAAATATTCGGTAAGAAATCGCTTTTCGACTTGCACTCATTCAACACCTGCCTTACCTATGACCCTAGAGTTTTTGGTTGGGGCCGCACGCTTTTCTACTTTTCCTCCCGCATGAGTTGAATTGCCATGGATCGACGCACATTCCTGACCACAACCTTATCCGCCAGTGCTGTTGTCGGTAACCCATTCTCCTGGTCCGCCTTATCACCTTCGGCGGTCGGGGCGGACGATATTGCTATAGCTCCTCCCCCACGACCGGTCGAAAAGTTGCCGCCACTTTCATCCCCACGAGACACCTTGTTTTTGACGTGGCAGGGTGATCCAACCTCAACCATAACCATCCAATGGCTCAGTCGCGCGGAAAATCCTACCGTTATCCGTTACGCTCCACTCTCAAGCACTCCGCAAAAACAAAGATTGCCCCTTCGGACAGAGGCGAAGGGCGAAGCGGCAATAGATTCCGGCATAGTCTGGCAAAAAGCGGTCACTCGCTGCCATGCATTTGGACGCACCGACCTGAAAGTCCACCGCTGTGAACTCACTCACCTCCACGCCGGCACAGAATATGTGTTCCAGATCGGCGAGAATATAGGACTCTATCGCTTCCGCACCATGCCCGCCAAGGCGAATGATCTGATCACATTCATCACCGGCGGCGATTGCGGCATTGGAGCACCCGCCATCGCTTCCAACCAGACAGCCGCCAGGCAGGACCCTTATTTCGTGCTCATTGCTGGTGATCTCGGTTATGACAATGGTGTATCGGCTGCCACAGCCGTCACCTTTATCAGCAATTACAGCAGTCAGATGGTCGATTCTCAGGGCCGTCTGATTCCTCTCATTACTTGTCTTGGCAATCATGAAGTCCGGGGTGGATACAAAGGCCAACGAAGTGACGCTACTTATTACCTCCCGTTGTTTGATGGTCTTTACCGTGAGACGACTTACAATGTCCTGGATATTGGCGACTATCTGAGCATCGTGTTACTCGACACCGGACACATCAGCCCTATTCCGGGTGAACAAACCGACTGGCTCGCCAAAGTGCTGAGGGAACGGCAGGAACGTCCCCACTTGCTGGTGGCCTACCATGTGCCAGCTTATCCATCCGTGCGATCTCCCCAAGCCACGATCGGTTTCGGCACAGGTGAACTGCAACGAAAGCATTGGTGTCCTCTGTTGGAACGATACCGGGTTGATGTTGTGCTGGAACACCATGATCATGTCTTCAAACGAACTCACCCTCTGACAGATGGTTTGAGAGATCGCTACGGCGTGCCTTATTTGGGGGATGGTTCCTGGGGCAAGCTCCGTACCCCTGCATCTCCGGAAAAGCGTCCTTATCTGGCCCGCGTCAGTCGCAACTACCATTTCACGGTGCATCGACTCGAAGGGGAACAACGCTTCCACATCGCCCTGACGGACAACGGCAAAATCGCGGATGTTTACATGACGCAGGGTAAACGTCCGGCCAAGCGGGGCTAGGAATCCCCGAACTATCGGGTGTCAAGAACCGAGAGGATCACCGTCAAAAACCTCAACTCTTGTCCCAGTGTAGCCCCCCACACAGCAGGGGATGGCAAATCCCTGGCACCTCTTCCCCCCATGACATGCGGTGCCATTTTTAGCAGATCAATCCCCTCCTTTTCCTTACTAAGGAAGCTCACACACCAGCCAAGTGCTGCCTGGGAATGTACACTGAGAGTATAAGCCACGCATTCCCTCAGACTTGGGCAACTATGAGCCAAACCGGAACATCTCTGCCAGGGTCGAGCACCTCACAAACGCCTGTTGAACAGGTGATTCGCCGCATGCAGGCCATTGTGGGAACCGAGAACGTTTTGACCGCACTGGCGGACCGTGCGGTCTATGAGTGCGACGGCTACACTCTAGCGAAAACACGACCGGACGTAGTGGTCTTCCCGCAGTCCACCGAACAGATCGTAGCCATTGTTCTTGCCTGTCGGGAGTTGAATCTTCCCTTTTTGCCTCGGGGAGCGGGAACCAGTCTGGCAGGCGGTTGTGTACCGGTGGGGGGTGGAGTCCTCATCGTTTTATCTCGCATGAAACGCATCCTGGAAATCAACATTCGGGATCGTTATGCCCTAGTCGAACCCGGTGTTGTCAATGTCTGGCTCACCAACGCTCTCAAACCCTTCGGCTACCACTATGCTCCCGACCCCTCCAGTCAGGGAGCGTGTACGATCGGTGGCAATGTGGCGACCAATTCGGGTGGGCCTCACACCCTCAAATATGGGGTCACAGTCAACCACATTCTGGGTGTCGAGTTGGTTCTGCCTGATGGGCGAGTTATGACTTGTGGCGGTCCCGTCGAAGATACCCCCGGTTATGATCTCACGGGTGTCATTGTAGGGAGTGAGGGCACCTTCGGGATTGTGTCGAAAGTCTGGGTTCGCTTGACACCCAACCCGCAAGCCTACCGGACGTTGTTGGGAGTGTTCGACTCGATCGACGATGCGACCAACACGATCAGCGCCATCATCGGAGCGGGGATCATTCCGGCCGCATTGGAGATGCTCGATCGGACCATGATTCGGGCGGTAGAAGCGGCGTTCCACTTCGGCTTCCCTCAGGATGCCGAGGCGGTTGTCATCATGGAGGTGGACGGTCTGGAAGCGGGGCTGCAAGAGGAAGCGGATCGCATGGAGCAGATTGCTTACGCCCATCATGCTCGTGAGGTCCGCAAAGCCAGCACGGAATCGGAACGAGCCTTGCTTTGGAAGGCCCGCAAGCAGGCCTTCGGTACCATCGGACGCCTTGGCTATCCCAGTTACTGCACCCAAGATGGCGTAGTGCCCCGAACACGGTTGCCAGAAATCATGCGCTTCATTCTCGCCACCGCTCAAAAGTACCGGCTGGGAATCTGCAACGTCTTCCACGCAGGTGACGGCAATATCCATCCCATTCTCATGTTCGATGAACGGGACCCCGATCAGGTGCAACGGGTGTTAGCAGCCAGTCACGAAATCCTTGCAGAATGTATTCGCCTCGGTGGTAGCGTCACAGGAGAACATGGCATCGGTGTGGAGAAATTGGACTTCATGCCCCTGATGTTCACTCCTGATGATCTCCATTACATGGTCCGATTACGATCCGCCTTCAATCCGGATAATCGCTGTAGTCCAGGCAAAATGTTGCCCACGGCCGGAAGCTGCGCTGAGGGGCATGCCATACGGCAAACGAAACCTGCCCGCCGCGCTGCCGTTTAGGCTTCGGCTGCTTGCTGGATCGGTTTCGGATCCCATCCGATTCCCCCACTTATCTTCCCGCTATTGATTTCCTGGGAGTTGTCAAACCAAGTCATCAGAGGCAAGCTTCTGCAACTATGGAGTCCATTGAGTACAACGCTCACCCTCCGGAGATGCTTCCCGAAAGTGACCGTGATCGGGTTAGGCGTGAGGTGGGAAATATCGACGTTGGTATCGGCTGCTTATTGCAGATCGGGAAAGTATCTGAGTAGCATCTGTATGCGTGCGGGTGGCAAGGGACGTACAACCACTCCCTGCTCGTTCCCAGATAACGGTAGCAATTCCGGACAGGACAACGGTTTTCCATCGGCAGTAGTGAGCCGGGCCACCAGAGGGCGGTGGGCTGTGCGTGGATCGGCTGGACACGCCGGAGGTGCCAGCACCACTGCCGCACTGCCATCGCTCAGTTCCACAAGTGTGCCTGTCGGATAAAATGAGAGTCGAGCGAGCAGGGTTACAGCATGGTCATCGAGTTGTCCCTGTTCTGCTTCAAGCAGTACTTCCGTAAGCGCCTGACGACTGTCCCGAATGGCATCGTCTATCCAAGGGACGCGTCGTGCGACGTAGGCATCCGCAACCGCCAAAATTCGAGCTAATGCGGGGATGGCCTCACCCCGTCGCTGATGCGGATAACCGCTTCCATCGATTCGTTCGTGATGGGCAGCTATGACCGGCACGAGCGCTGCCAGTTCAGGAGCCGTCCGAGCAAGAAGTTCGGCACCCCGTAGAGGGTGTTCTTTCACAGCCTGCCATTCCTCCTCGGACCACTGCCGCAAGGATTTGCCGATAATAGATTCTGGGATCGTCAACCAACCGATATCTGCTAACAGGGCCGCCGTGAGGACCGGGAGAGGATGCACCCGCCATTCCGCATCATGGAGTATCATCCGCGCTGAGACCTGCGTCAAGTGGATGGCGTAGGAGGCTACTCGATGGCACATGACGATCCGCTGTCGGTCGACCTCTTCCATCTCTTTGTCAATCCCGTATGTCCCGGGATCGATCTCGCCGACAGGTTCCCATTTGATAGGCTGACCTTGCTGAGCATCCGCCAGCAATTCTTCGGCCAGAGCGGCTACTTCAGCAACCTTCAGAGCACCATCCTTGAGGCAGCTCAGATAGCACTGGCTCAGACGGGACCGCCATTCTTCCTGTCTTTGTTCATGTGCTAATGCCGTCTCAAATCGTCGCAACCGCTCTTGTAAGCATTGCCGGAGTTGCTCACATGCAGCGGTCGATATTCTGGCATGGGCCAGCCAGTGTTCCCACTGGCTCAATAGCTCCCCGGTGCGGTTGTGGTGCTCGCAACGCGGATTGCCGGAATGACGCCAACGCGTGGTTATGCCGTCTGCGTCGTACTTTTCCCACCGTTGTCGGAGCATCTGGCATTGCTCCCGCCAGAATAACAGCTCGGCCGTTGGCATCGAAAGGGACGTTCGATCGCATGGGCCTGCTGGTAAAGGCACTTGGGGATCGTCATGATGGAGTTTTGCGGGAACTTCAGATTCGCCCCCGGAGGTGTGCGGGGGACCTGGAGCTGTTCTGTCGGCAGGACGAAGACCTCCGAACCAGGGTGGGCTTTCTACTGCTCCTCCCGGGATGGTGGAGCCGGTCTCCATCTGATCCAATTTCTGGCGGAAATGCTCAATGCGTTGCAGGAGCAGGCGCAGGTCACTCATAGTGATACCTTCCCCTTAGCCGACCCGGGTCTTGTCAGATATTTCGGCTGGGAGGACAGTAAAACTTGAACCAGTTTGACAATTGGAGCGACCTTGACGTCAGAAGCGAGTCGTGGAAATCACGGTGTGACCTGCAATGGGAGGGGCGGGGGAGGAGCAACTGTTTGTATCACTCGCCAGAGAGGTTGGGGGTAAACTCCGAGGACCACCGTTGCTCCGGCAAGGATGATCGCCATCAACGCTGGGAACACAGCCCAGGTACGGGGTAATGGCCGGAGTGGTTCTCGCAAGTAAAGTACTCCGATCACTCGCAGATAATACACGGCTGCAATTGCCGCATTGATCGCTGCAATCACAGCGAGAAGTTGATAAAGTCGCCCTTGCTCAGGGGTCGCTGCAGGGGCAGTCAGTGTTCCCACAAATAAGAGGAACTTGCCCACGAAGCCGGTAGTAAACGGCATACCGATCAGACCAAGCAATAGAATTGTCAGCATCAGCCCCATCACAGGATGAGATCGACCTAGCCCTGCCAGATCATCAATGGCATTCACAGAACGTTCGGGGGTATCGAAGTAAGCCAGTACAGCGAAGGCTCCAAAAGTCATGATCGCGTAGGTCACCAGATAAAAGAGCAGAGCATCCATACCACTCACGAGAGGGGTTCGCGAAAGGAGGGAACCTCTGGCGTCAGGCCACGCAGACGCAATAACCCCTGCCATGAGCATGTAACCACTATGGGCAATGCTAGAATAGGCCAGCAGTCGGCGAAAATGATCCTGACGCAAGGCCACGAAATTCCCCAGCGTCATCGTAATGACCGCCAGGATCCACACGATCAAAGGGAATTGGGTGCTTGTGGGAAAAGGCAGATGCCCGGTATGGAGGGCAAACCAGCCGAAGATACGCCCCAACGCGAGGAACCCGGCCACCTTCGGCAGCACAGCTAAGAGAGCTACCACCCCTGTCGGTCCCGCTTCATACACATCGGGTGCGTAGAAGTGAAATGGGACAACCGTCAAGCGAAAGCTCAAGGCCGCCAGCACAAGAACCGCACCCAATAATGCCAAAGGCATAACCGTGTGCGTGTGAAGTTGAGTCAATGCTGCGACTAATACGGGTATGCGTAAGCTTCCGACCGCACCGTAGAGGTAGCTGAAACCAAAGAGCAGCACTGCGGATGCCCCCACGCTCAGGAGGAAATATTTGATGGCGGCCTCTTGCGTGGCAGGAGTCCTGCGAGACGAGTAAAGGAGCACGTAGGTGGGAATGCTGACCAACTCCAGGGCCAGGAACAATGTCAACAGATCGTTGGCCCGACCCACAAGTGATACCCCGGCTATCAGGGTCAGTAAACATCCATAGTATTCGGCAGCTCGTTGACTCGGCACCTCCGGCCAACTCACTCCGATGAGGATGAAACCGGACAACAAGGCGATCCACCGGCTCAGACCTGCCAGGGCATCTGTATAAATTGGAGCTGCCTCGGCCAGGGTCACTACCGCGGGACGCTGCAACCCGGCTACAAGAATCGACGTGAGCAACCCAAGCACTGCTACGATAGCCCACAACCAACGGCGGTTGTACACACAGCCGATGAGAAATTGAAAACAGGCGGTTCCCACCAATACCGTTTCCGGTACGACATGAACGAATATGCTCCGAAGAGTATCCACCAATGGCCCATCACTCAGCTCGTTCACGATCGTGCATCCTCTTGTGTGCAGAGACTATTCGGATTCACCCCGTAAGCTCAGAAGACAACTGGTCCGTGGCAAGTCTAAGTGGAACAGGCAGCTCACATTCGGCGTTTGACCAGTGATCTCCCATCTTCACTTTCTTTCCTTGCACCAATGAGGGTGAGTCATTATGGTTCCGGATCCAAGCGGAGAGGCGGCGAAAACATCCCTTTCTCCAGCGGTAAGGGACCTTTAGGAACCCCACCACCTGGGCCCAGCGGCATGATTCCTTTGGGCATTACCCCTCCACCAGCACCCGGTGGCATTATGCCGGGGGGCATATTGGGTGGAGGCTGACCTTCAAACGGCTTGAGGGTCGGCCCGGGTTCAGGTGGTGAAGACGGAAGGCCTGCTCGCACCCGGGCCTGATCCCCCACGAATGACAGTAACCGGACATCCGATCGCATCGTATCCAGCAACCATTGAGGGCATAAACCCAAAACCAGACAGAGAACCGCGGGTAAGCCGAAAGCCCACAATTCTCGTCGTTGCACGTCAGCTAGCGGTTCATGAGCGGCCTGTTGTCGCAACGGCTCTTTCAACGTCTGGAAGAAGACGTGCTGGAGCATGGTCAGCAGGTACCAGGCACTCAGGAGAATACCGAAGGCCCCCACCACGGCCAAACCGATCCCCGCACCCTCGGGATGTCGGGCATGAAAGAGCCCCGCTAGCAGCAACATCTCACTGACGAAATTATTCAATCCGGGTAATCCCACAGCAGCTAGTACCAGCACGAAGGTGAGCACAGCATAGCGTGGATAGCGACCCATCAAACCGCCGTACAGTCCCGCCTGGGTCGTTCCATAGCGGTCCTGCAGGAAAGCTAGCGCTGCGAACAATCCCCCAATCGTTACTCCATGATTGACCATATGCAAAATCGCACCACTCAAGCCTTCGCGATTGAACGCAAAAAGCCCGATCACCAACAGTCCCAGATGGGAAATGGAACTATAAGCCAGCAGGAGTTTCAGGTCTTTTTGCTTGTAGGCGCAAAACGCAGCATAAACGATACCCACCGCTCCCAACCCACCCACAACGGGCAATCCGTAGTACAACGCCGCATCCGGCACCAAAGGCAAGACCACACGGAGCATCCCGTAGGTACCCAGTTTGGCGAGTATGGCCGACAGAACAATCGTAACTCCGAGCGGTGCAGCGGCATAAGCACGCGGCTGCCAGGTATGGAATGGCCAGACCGGCACCTTGATGAGCAACCCAGCGAGCAAGGCCACCAACAACCACTGTTGCTGCCGTTGGAGTTGCGTCAACATCTCGGGCTGTCCTGCCTGGGCTTGTGCCTGGGCAGCTTGCAGGCGAAGCTGCACATTTCCCATCAAATCTGGCAAGGAGAACGTGATTATTCCCCGGGCATCCGGAAACAGAAGCACCACTCCTATCAAGCCTAATAGAGTCAACAGACTACCTGCCAAGGTATAAATAAAGAAGGTCCTTGCCGCCTCACGGCGATCCGTTCCGCTGCCCCACCATGCGATCAAGAAAAATGCCGGAATCAACGTCAGTTCAAAGAATGCATAAAACAGGATAACATCGAAGGCCAGCAAAGCACCGAGCGCACCCGCCTGCATCAAGAACAAAAGGGCGTAATACCAACCGCGCCGTTCGGTGACGCTTTCCCAGGAAGCGAGAATTGCAGGGATGAGGATGAAGGAAGTCAGCACGAGCATCCACAAATTCAACCCATCAACACCCAAGAATAATTGCACACGCGGACCAGGTCGGTCATCAGATCCCAGGGGAAATGCGAACAGATTCCACCGGGTTCGTCCAAACGCTCCCTGTGTGCCCGCGGTGTCACCAGGGACGTATTCGGGACGGAAACGCACGACTTCTTCAAAATAGCGATGCACATCCTGCTCCAGCCGATAGTGCATAATCGGTACAGTCAGCCCCGCTAGAGCAGCCGTCAGACCCAGATGCAGCAAGGCGAACAACAAGGCTACCCGACGTGCATAACGACCGAAGAGAGGCAGTAGTAAAGCTGCACCCAGAGGAAACAACACCAAGAGCAATACCAGGATGCGACCGGTGACAACCATATCTTTGTCCTATACCTGTGTTTTCAGCATGCAGGATTCCAGGCCGAGAGCTACCGCGCTACTCGCAGGAGGACGAAGGCCACAAGCACGGTCAGGCCGAGCATCATGGCCAAAGCGTAAAACTGGACCAGACCATTATGGATCACTCGGAATCCCTGGCCGACCATCCCTGGTAAAGCGGCGATCAGCCGTACCGTACCTGACAAGGCACCGTCGCACACCTTGGCCAGAAACGCTACTCCCTCCAGAGGTCGAACAATAATGGCCTGGTAAACTGCTTCCACATACAACTCCCGGCGGGATAAGGCCATAATCGGTTCCAGGATCGCAGGTAACTGGCGTGGCTCACCACGATGATACAGTAGCCCAGCTACCCCAATTCCCAATGCAGCCAGGACAGTGCTGATTAGTGCAACGGTCCAGTCGAAATGAACCTGTCCCTCCGTTGTCAAACTCAACTGTGCTGCCTGCTGCACGGTAGGTGTGGTCGCTAGAAACCGGCTGAGGACATGCGTCAACGGTTCCAGCAGTATTCCCGCTCCCAGGGCTCCGGCCGCCAACGCAATCAGAGGAATCGTCATAACAGGGGGGGATTCATGGGCATATTCGCCTGCCTCCGCAGGAATCCGTTGCGGTCCCCAAAACGTCAAGAAATAGGCCCGAAAGCTGTAGAACGCCGTCAGCAAAGCAGTGGCCAAGGCAATCAGCAACAACAAGTAATATCCCCCACTATAGGCTCCCCCCTGTTCGCTAGCTGCGATGACCGTGTCCAGAATCAGATCCTTGCTCCAGAATCCCGAGAGTAGGGGTACACCCGCTAGCGCCGCCGCACCACAGAGAAAGCACAGATGGGTGATAGGCATCAGCCGCCGCAATCCGCCGAAAGCCCGCAAATCGATGACTCCACCCATCGCATGCATGACACTTCCTGCGGACAGGAACAACAATGCCTTGTAAAAGGCATGGGTTAACAGATGGAACAAAGCCGCGACTACGGCCATACCCGGATGAACGGCCCCGAGTGTACCGAGTGCCAAAAACATGTAACCCAACTGGCTGACGGTCGAGTATGCTAATATCCGTTTCAGGTCCGTCTGGGCCAGGGCCAGAAAAGCGGCCAATAAGGCTGTTCCACCCCCGATCCACGCTGTGATAATGGGCGCTGTAGGAGAGAGGACAAAGATCGGTGCACACCGTGATACCAGATACACACCGGCGGTCACCATCGTAGCCGCATGAATCAAGGCGGAGACCGGTGTCGGTCCCTCCATAGCATCGGCTAACCACACGTACAGTGGAAACTGGGCACTTTTGCCAATCGCCCCACAGAGAAGGAGCAGGCAGGCCAGGTCGATCTCCCCACTCGCAGGACGATGGCGAACCACATGATCAAAGACAGCCGTTAGGTCCGTCTGCCCATCGCTGAGTTTCCACAGCCAGAATATTCCCAGAAGCAGTCCAACATCGCCGAGTCGAGTCACCAGAAAGGCTTTGCGAGCAGCAGCGGCCGCCGAGGGGCGATGGAAGTAGTAGCCGATGAGCAAGTAACTGCACAAACCCACCAATTCCCAGAATCCCAGCAATAGGAGAAAGTTGTTAGCCAGTACCAGACCGCACATCGCAAAGACGAACAAGCTCATGATGGCAAAGAAGCGCGCATAGCCCCGTTCGCCCGCCATGTAGCCCGCAGAAAATAGAGCGATCCAAGAGGAAATAAAGGTAATCATTCCCAGCATCGTAGCCGAAAGCGGGTCCAGGGCCAGGCTAATGGAAACTTGCAATTGCCCTGCCGCAAACCAAGTGCCTGCCTGAGAGAGGATCTGACCGGAGGGGATCCGGCTCCACTGGCTCAGTATGGTGACTGCCAGTAGGGCAGCACAGGCGCAGGCCACAACGAGGGGCACATGAGCCAGCGTCCGTCCCAGTCGAGCCGGCACCATCAGGGCTGCTGCCAGGGCCGCTGCCAGAGGTAGGATCAGAATCAGCCAGACCAGATTCATCAGTTCAGACACCAGCGTGTTCCTCCGTGCAGCTGTCCAGGGGTCGCAATCCAGCCGGCGGGAGATGGACTTCCTCTTCCTCCTGGGCCACTTCTGGGATCTGCAAGGGTTCCAGGTCCACTGTGGCGGGCACACCCGCCTCGCGTAGGGACTGCCAGACGGATACATCCATCGAACGCGCCTGACGATACAAAACTAAGGCCAGGGCCAGAGCCAAAGCTGCTTCGGCTGCAGCCACTGCCACAGCAAATACAACAAAAACTTGACCATACATCTGAGCATGAAACCGCGAAAACGCCGCGAAGTTCAAAGCCACTCCCTGAAGCATCAGTTCCGCACACAAGAACATCGTGATCAGATTGCGCCGCGTCAGGAACCCCGTCAGGCCCAAGCCAAACAGGACGGCACTCACTGCGAGAAAATGCCACAGACCGATCATTCCCTCTCCCCCGTATGCCGCTGCGCCACCGTCACTGCACCCACCGTTGCGATCAACAGCAACACCCCCACGACTTCCACAGCCAGCAGATATTCGCTGTAAACCACATATCCCAGGTTAGACACAGTCCGCGCGGGTGTTTCCCCATACCCAAGCAACACCAACAATTCCTGTCTGAGCAACTGCACTTCCCGCTCCATGCTGGCCTTCTCCGGCCGTTCGGAGAGGAACTGGCTCTCAATGTGCTTGAATGTCCGCCAATTGGTAGCACGCACCCGCTGGACTTGAGCCATCACTGCACGTACCTGGGGATCGGAGCGATAGAGTGGCACGCTTGCTTCCGTGGCGTGAACGGGTAAAACCAGGCGCTCCGAGAGAGTACCTTCTCGGGCTGCTCCCATCTCATCTTCTCGTGCCGCTCCTACGACCTGAATTACGAGGTCCTTAACGGTTTCAAAGTACCCGATCCGCTTTTCACGTTCTTGCCGCAGGTCCCCCGCCAAAATTTCCTCGGCATGATCCAGTCGTCGCAGGGCTTCTCGCAACTTTTGGCGCTCGGCATTCGTCAATACGGTCAGTAACTCCTTCTGGGTCTGGGGTGTGATCCCTGAGGGTGTAGTTCCTCCGGATCGATTTTCTTCCCTGTCCTCATCCACATCTGCACGACCTTCGACCCTTTCGGTCTGGTTCTGTCGTCCCACTTCTCCCCATTCCACTGCCCTCACCAGAGTCGATCCATTGCCCAGAGAGGATATGTGCAACAACCACAGCACCAGACCCGCAAAAGCAAAGCCCGCCAGGCTGCCCAAAAGCGGTTCCCGACTGCGATCGTTTTCATCCGAAGGTCCTGCGGTCTGGGAAAGCATCAGCACAAACAAGAAAGTGACAATAATCGCACCCGCATAGACGATAATGGTTACCGCCATGAGAAAGGGAGCGGCCAGGAGCAGAAACAAGCCGCAAACTCCCAAAATCGCAAAGGCAAAGGCGATGGCCCCGCGAGCGGGATTGCGCTGAACCACCAGAGTCGCTCCGCCTCCCAAAGCCGCTGAGGCAAACAAAAGGAACAACACACTACCGACCAGCTCCAGGGTTGGTCGTCCCCATCGATGGTAGGACCAGACCGCCAGGATCACGGCTGCTGCAATCCAGGCCGTGACACCTCCTGAAACAAACCGTCCCCGTGGGCGGGGTAGCAACCAACTCGATCCGAGGACAGCCAACAGCACTGCCAATACTACTGGCCCGATCGAGTTCACCATCATGACTAACGAAGATTCTGGCATCGGGGCTTCGTGCATTTTTTCACAAGGGAACGCGGATGATATATCATTTCGCTGGCCGATGGCAGCCCCCTTCCCTGGTCCTGCCAGCATTGTGAAGAGCCTATTCGCCTGAGCAGTTCATCCTAGAGGACCCAACAGGGTACTGCTCATTCCGCCCGCGGAGTTTGCCTGAGAGGCCCGATCATTTGATGATCGAAGCCCTCCGTGCTTTCTTCCATAGGTTTGATTCCTGGAGGTCGTGTTCGGTAATGGCCAGGGTTCAGGGAACAAGCCTCGACTGCACTCTTCTCGCGGCTTCCCCCCTTCCCTTTCCAGCGAGCCCATATCCCCAGCAGACCTAGGACATATCCCCAACAGACCTAAGGATCATGGAGGTTTTCCCGAGATTGTTAGTGGTCCGGTGCGTGCCGAGGTGGCTGTATATCAGGAGTCGTCTTCTGGGTGTGCGATGGAGAGGATGACGTCGGAGCGTGAATCGTCAGTCGTGCCACCGTAGAAGGTGTTGGAGATGGGGGCACCGAGGTGTTGGCGGGTTCCGAGGCAGGTCCTAGCCGACCGGCTCGCGTTCGAACGGGATCGGTGCCGGCTTGCACTGTGTAATCGTAAACGCTGAGTAGCTTTTCCTTATCAAAGATCATTTCTTCGCGGGTGTAGCCGGTCAGATCATACAGTGTTGTTAGTTCAATCGCATCGACCGGACAGGCTTCTTCACACATACCGCAGTAGATGCACCTCAATTCGTCGATCACGAACGTTTCCGGATACTTCTCTCGACCATCAGCTTGCCATTCGGGAGGTGCGGGTGCGGCTACAATATCAATGCAATGAGCGGGGCAAGCTGTAGCACACATGTAACAGGCCACACACTTGACTCGCCCTTTTTCGTCACGATTGAGGCGGTGGACCCCCCGATAATTTGGGGGCAGTTTCGGCTCCTGTTCCGGATACTCTTCAGTAATCTTCGGGCTGAACAGATGCCGTACCGTGGTCTTCAACCCTTCCACTACTGCCGGTAAATACAGCTGTTCCCACAATCCCAATTGGGGCGGATGGACCCAACGGACTTCGGATTCCGGTATCGGCATTGCTGCTATCTCCTGATTCGACTCGTTGTTTATCGCTGGGGAGCAAACGTGACTCCCGGTGGTACTCCTGGGGGCAAAGGCACGACTTTGCGACGTACCACCGACACCGAGCCACGCCAGCGGCTGGCAAAATACCCTGCACCGAGAAGCAGTAGTATGGATGTGACGGTTAGCGTAACCCACGGCAAACCCCAGTGCAGGACGCCCATCACACAGAACAGATTCGCCAATCCTAAGGGGATTAGTACCTTCCAGGCCAGATTCATCAACTGATCGAAGCGGAAGCGGGGAATCGTCCAGCGGATCACCTGGGCGAAGAACACCAGAAATAGCATTTTGCCGCAAATCACAAGCACTTTGATAACGGCAGCCCAAGGCGTTTGCCCGAGCAGATTCTCCAATCCGAACAAGCTCCAGCCGCCTAAAAAGAGTACCGTCACCAGAAAGCTGCTGATAACCAGATGAACGTATTCAGCCAACAGCATCAGTCCCAATTTCATGCTGGAATATTCGGTGTGGTAACCGCCTACCAATTCTTGCTCGGCCTCCGCCAGGTCGAACGGGAGGCGGTTGTCTTCGGCATAGAGGCTCAGCATGAACAACAACAGGGCTAGCGGTTGGAAAAGAATAAACCAATACGGTCCATCCCGGGTCTGGCAATCGATGATCTTCTCCAGATTGAGGGAACCGGCCAGCAGAATGACACCGAGTACCGACAGTCCCATGGGGATTTCATAGCTGACGATTTGTGCACTGGCCCGCACGCAGCCAAGCAAGGAGTATTTGCTGTTGGAACTCCAACCGGCCAGAATCACCCCGTAAACCGCCAACGACCCTAAGGAAAACACATAAAGCAAGGCAATATCCAGCCCCGGGGCCAGGAGAAACGATGTGTGTTGCCGGTATTCCGCTTGACGTTGCAGGAACTCCGTAAGCCCTTCAGCCGGAGATGAGCCTTCTGCCAGGGCTACCGGTGCTGGTGGAGGCACGGTCGGGCCAAAGGGGATCACGGCCAACGCCAGGAGAGCCGTGCTGACCGACACAATCGGAGCCAGTATGTAGAAAACTTTATCCACATGGGCTGGGATCACCTCTTCCTTGAGGAACATCTTCACGCCATCGGCGATCGGCTGGAATAGTCCCCACGGACCGACACGATTGGGCCCTTTACGATCCTGAATCCATGCGGCAATTTTACGTTCGGAAAGAACCAGATAGCCGGCCAGTCCCAACGCACCGGCCAGTAAAGCCACTATGAAGACGACGACCAACTGTAGATCGAACGCAGGCATAGTGTCCTTTCAGCTCATCGGATGTCGAGAGATTCCTTGCAGACTCCGGCACTCCTCTGACTTTCCGGGCGATGCCCTACTCGGTTGACTGTTCTGCCTTTTTCACCCATTTGTGGATGGATCATCGGCCACAGCGGATCGAGAGAGCCATTTCACCACCATCTCAAACGGTAGTCAGGGCATAGCGTCCGCGTGGCACCGGTTCGGCCAATGTGGTCAGATGTTCGAGTTCTGGTATGGCCTGGGCCAGTTCCCGACGTACGGAAGCTGCCTGAGCCAGACCGGGGCGACCGAGCAGTTCGTGCGCTAGTTGCAGTTCGCTACGGATATTCATCGGCGGTCGGATGGCACGCGGAAAACTTTGGGCCACCCCAGCATAATTGATGAAAGTTCCCTCCTTCTCAAAGCTACTGGTAGCAGGTAGGAAGAAATGGGCTGCCTGTGCCAGGTGGGAGAAGAACAAGTCTTGCACCACCAGCAGAGTGGGAGTGGGTACCGATCCCTGCGGTGGCAAAGCAGCATCGACCATACTAACATCTGGATAACCACCGGCAAACCAAAGGGCATCCCAGTACTGGGTTATAGCTTGCTCAAACGAAACGACTTCTGTGGCAAAGTGACGGAGGATGGCTTCCACACCCCGTCGATTGGGGCATTTCTCCGCACGTATGACGAACTTGGCCGGTTCGATCGGTCGGCCGTGAACATCTTTGGGATAGCGATCGTCCTCTCCGACTATCGGAACCGGACCCAAGGCCAGTTGCACCTGCGGGGTGAGTGTACGCACGGCCAGGGTCAACAGATAGGCTTCTTCGACCGTCAAAAATGGTGACACGACCAGCAGAAGACGCGTGTCGGAACGCTGCCCGATACTTTGCCAAGCTTGACGCAAGCGGGGGAAGAGAGCCGACCAGGACAACAAGCGGCGATTTTCCGAATCCGAGGATGCTTCACCGGTCGGCCATCGGACACTGGGCTGGCGAATCCGTTGGGACGAGTGGGTGAAGTGGTAGCCGTAGCGTCCCTCATCACACATGAAGTGGCCGTTGACCTGGGGGTTGACCCGTGGGCGGAGCCGGTAAACGATGTCCTTGTTGCTATCCACGTAGATGCTACAGCCGGTGCTGCAGCGACTGCAGACGCTTTCCTGACTATGCAAGTACCAGACCCGTTGCTTATAGAGAAAGTCTTTGCTCCCCAAGGCCCCCACTGGGCACAGGTCCACGACATTGCCGGCCAGTTTGTTTTCCAAAGGTCGGCCCGGGAAGATGTCAATTTCTTCATGATGGCCGCGACGGACCACGCACAATTCCGCTGTCCCGCTGATCTCACGGGTAAAGCGGACGCATCGGGTGCACATGATGCACCGATCGGTAAACAGCGTGATCTTGCTGGAAATGTGGGGCTTGTTCGGCGGCATGTTCTTGGGGTCGATCATCCGGGAAGTCGACCGGCCGTAGCGAAAGCTGTAGTCTTGCAGCAGGCACTCCCCCGCCTTATCGCATACTGGACAATCCAACGGGTGGTTCAGCAGCAATGCTTCCAGGGTATCGGCCTGGGCTTTTTTGGCTCGGCTGCCCGGAGGACCTGCCTGGAGATAGGTTGCATCGTAAGGTAGTGGCGGCAACGAGGGGTCACGCCGGTCATACTCGCCGGTGACAATCACCATCCCATCTTTGACCGGCGTCTGGCAGCCGGGCACTACTTTCGGCTGCATCACCACTTTGCCGTCTTTCCACTCCCCGACCTCAACCAGACACATTCGACAGGAAGCCACTACAGACAACGCTTCATGCCAGCAGTAATGCGGAATGAAAACACCGGCTTTCTGCGCTGCCTGGATGCAATTCCAGCGTTGCGAACCCAATTCGACCGGTTTGTCGTTGACATAAACAGGCATTGCTACAATTCCTTGGACACAACGAAAACTTCGAAAGCGATTCCCTCGGGTGAGCAGCACTGGACGGCCAAGGCCACTAGCGTGACTGACTCAGTCGCTGTTTTAGTTCCTCTGCCGTCACCTGTTCCACACCCCCGGGTCCTGCGACCCAGCCGCCACCTTGCTGCAACGCAGCGGCTTCAAATGCCCAGACACTCTCACGAGTCTTCGCACCCGTCAAAATAATAGCCCCGCTGCGGACCAACTCCGCCGCCTTGGCCTGGGTCTGCACGAGAGCCGCGTAAACCTCGGCCGGGTGTGGCAAGCGTCCGCTAACAGCCGAGGCATTCTCCATGTATATCCACACCTCCTGCATGTCCGCCTGGGTCACAGGGGGTCTTGCCGAAGATGTCGGTCGAACCGGACCGCTGGGTGCATACGTGGTCGGTGGCCGGGGTGGACGGGAAAGCGAACCATCACCCGAACTGCCAGCCGTCACACCACCACCGGTTGCATCACTTGTTGTGCCAGGTGGT
>Ga0272447_1000108_pt1 | contig 59218 bp, 49 predicted proteins | sample YNPCB0133_FD_194589 | JGI IMG/M metagenome (GOLD analysis project Ga0272447, IMG submission 194589) | Hot spring microbial mat communities from Yellowstone National Park, WY, United States - YNP-CB-013-3 | ecosystem: Environmental > Aquatic > Thermal springs > Hot (42-90C) > Sediment | place...
TGCTGGGCTAGGCGTTCCAACACGTAGTGCCCTAAGCAGCCGCTAGCGCCAGTAAGAAACAGGTTTCGCAAGAGCTCTTCCCAACCAGACTCGGTGAAAAAAGCTTCTGACTAGTGTACCGCTTTAGAGCCTGCCGGCTGAAGGCAAGCCGCCTGGCTTGGAAAACCCCAGCATTGATCTGGCTGCAAGGAGGTCAGCCAGCTTCCTAAACTCCGGCATGGCAATGGGAGAACTTTAGTCATTCATAGCATGGTAGGTAGCTACTGCAGACGGCGATACACGGTTTAAGTAGCGGAAGATCCAGTACTTAAAGAGCGTATCTAGAAAGACTGGAAAAGTGGCAATAAAGCCGTAGATGAAATTGCGGTTTTCGGGCAAACCCAGGTGCTCAGCTAGACTACTTAGCAAGACTTCCCAGCCATGGGGAGAGTGATAGCCAACAAACACATCGGTGAAGAGAATGATGATGAAAGCCTTGGCGCTATCGCTCAGGCCATAGATTAGGCGATCTAGAAAGGACTTAAGAACTTCAATTTCTTCGCGACCGACAAAGACTAGCCAGCCAAATACCGCCAGGGATAGCAAGTCGGCAAGGATGTTTTTTGGGCCTTCCAAGTTCTTACGGCTGTATTTTTGCAGCAGCTCCTCTGCTTTCAGGGAAAGTTGATCCTCCAACTCTGAGTCCAGCTCTTCTCGAGGTTGGTGACGTAAAGCCCGCTCAAACTCTATTTTTTCCTTGAAAAGCTCAAATTCCGCAACAGCTCTTTCTTGAAGTTCGTGGCTCAAGGCCACAAGGGTAGGCTCCTGAGGCTGCAGCCGATCCACCAACGGCCCAAACAGAAAGTGCTTCGAGAAAATCTGGACAAGTAGCGGCAAAATGGCCAGCAGCAACAAAAACCGAACTGCCACCAGTGTGCGCGTGCGTTGGCTGCGGTACTCCTGGAGCAACTCTTCTTCTGCCTGTGAACTTAACTCTCGGCGAATCTGCCTAGCTGTGCGCAAAAGGGAGCGAGGCAGGACGGCTGTTTTCGAAGCAACGGGGGCACTGCCATCCTCAAGAGAGGTCTTATCAGCCTTGATGGGTTGAGCAGCAGGCTCTGCCTGAGTTGACTCGTCTTGCTCTTGGGGCTGGGGCCGCGTGGCGCTGACCTTGAGTGGAGGGGCAGGGCGCTTGTAGCGGGAGATGACCTGATCGATAAACTCTAGCTTCTCCAAAATGGAGGGATCCCTCTCAGCCCCCTTGCCCTTGGTTGTGGAGGGGCTGCTCTTGGCACTGAGATCCTCGGCGTCGTTGACTTCTGCAGCAACGCGAGGGCCGCTGCCATCTAGCTCAGGATCGGGCGGGCGGGAAAAGAGACTGCTGGCTCTAAATTCTGCTAGACTAAGGCTAATCTGCCGCAGGTGCTGGCGCAGTTGGATTTGAAAGTAGTGGCTGGTGTTTTGGCCGTGGCTTCCGTTGCTGCCGATGACTCCTCCCTGGAAGTAGCGGTTTTCAATGGCTTTGATGCGAAGGGCAGCTTGATAGGCCCGATCAAGGGAGCGGAGGGGAGTACTTGAGATCCACTGGCCGAGCCTGCTCAGTACGGATTTCCCCATAGGGCGGTTTTTCTCAGGCCTGATTTTTCAATGGCTAGCTATTGTAACAACTCCCAAGAGGCCAGGCAGGGAACTGCCCTGCAGGAGTTAGGGTTTAGGATCCCTTGAAGTGCTTGAGGGCAAAGCCACAGATCTGCAGCAGCCGCAAGCCGTCGCGCAGATGGTGGATATTGGAGCGGCCATAGGTTCTGGGGAAATAGCGCACTGGAATGTCGAGGATCTTGAGGGTGCGCTTGGCCGCCCCTAGCAACAGGTCGAAATCGCCAAAGGGATCAAAATTCCCCCATTCTTGCCGCAGCTTGGCAATTTGCCAGTAGTCCTCCCGCCAGAGGGCCTTGGTGCCGCAGAGGGTATCTTTGACGCGAATGCCAAGGATGTAGGAAAGAAGAGCAGCAAAAAAGCGGTTGGCCCACTGGTTCAGGCGCGGCATCGCCTCCGGTTTCAGCGGATAAATGAGTCGGCAACCGTTGGCAAAATCACAGCGCCCGGAAGCCACCGCCCGGAAGAACTTGGGGAGGTCTTCCGCCTGGACAGTTAGGTCGGCGTCGAGAATGATCACCACGTCGCCCCTGGCTGCGGCAAACCCCTGGCGCACCGCATCCCCTTTGCCCTTGCCCTCTTGCCGGAGAGCCTGGATGGGACGGATCCCTTGGTATTCGGCCTGAACCCGCTGAATCTCGGCCCAAGTGTCGTCGCTGGAATGCCCCTCTACGAAAAGGATCTCGGTGCGGGATCCCATCTCGGGCAGCTGCTCCACGCAGCGGCGAATGTTGCCAGCTTCGTTGCGAGCTGGAATGATCACGGTGCAAGAGGGCTGTTTCTCAGGGGGGGGATCCCAGTTGGGATCCGGTTGGAGGCGGGCAATCGTGTATTCCGTCAGGCAGAGGGCGTTGATCCCTGGCAAGGGGGCAATCACGCGGTTCACCAGAGTTGAAAGCAGGGGAATTCGCCGCGGCAACAACAACCGCTTGCCCTGCTGGATAACCTCATACCCCGCCAGATGGAGCAAATTGGCCACATCGGCTGCCGAGAGCCAGTTGGCTGCTGGCAGGGGCCTGCGCTGCCTTAGAAGGGTTGCCAAGTTCAGAAGCGGCTCCCAAAGGGGGTTGTGATGGGAAAGAATAAGGCGAGTGCGGCGGGTGCAGAAACAGCGCAACTGCTCAAGAACCTGCTGAATATCCCTCAGGTAGCTGAGAGTATTGACGAGCAAAATGGCGTCAAAAGGCTGGGCCAAGACCGGATCCCGCTTGTCCAACCTCTGGAGATCCTGTAGGCGAAAGTGGAGGTGGGGAAATTGCTGCTGGGCCTGGGCAATGACCTCGGCATCTTGGTCGATCCCCACTCCAAAACTGGGCCGCAAAGCGTTGAGCAGAGCCCCTGTACCGCAGCCAATCTCCAGAATGCGCAGACCTGGAGGCAGAAAGAAGCGGAGCAGCCGCTCCAGATCCTCGTAGTAGTAACGGTTCTTCTGCTGCCAGTAGTGAAGAGGGCATCCAGAGGCTGGCAATAGACTTTGGGAAAGCTGATTTTTTGCAAAGCTCAAGGCCCAACCTTTGCCGCCGCTGCTCAAAGGTTTGCCCGCGGTCAAGCCCTTTGCCAAGGCTTTAGCGGCGACGCACCCTGTCTCTATAGCTAACAATCACGATGGCGCCAAAGAGGAGACCCAGCACTACAGCGCCGTACACCAGGCTCCAGAGGAAGCTAGCCAATGAGGGAGTCATAGGAAGGTTTCCTCCTCAGGCAAATAGCCATCTCCAACTGCCCTTCAATTATACCCAGCTTCGTGACCCTGGTTTGCCTCCGTCTCCTAGCGGGGAGACCCTAGGGGCTAGCTTGGTATTCCAGGGGTACCTCCTCTAGCGTTTGCCTGGTGCCGGCAAGGGGGTTGTCCGGAGTTAAGAAGAGCAGACAGTGGCATTCTTTTCGCTCCCGCATGGGTACGCAGGGACAGTTCCAATAGCCAGCTTTCACCTCCGCCTCTTTGTCTTCGTAGAAGCGGCAAGGACAGAGCGGGGCGCCCAGTTGCTCTTTGTGCAGAGCTAGACCCTCAATCACCGCTGTCGTAATTGCGGGGTCGGAGCAGAAAAAAGTGCCGGTGCGTTTGGCGTAGGTTTCTGCAAAATGCCGCATCACCTCGAAGGTTCTCTGCGAGGCCTTGTTGTGACCACGACTTTGATTTTCCATACCGATTCCCAGGGGTGTAACCAGTAATCCGGGCTACCTCGCTCTTCGTTGTACAGCAGACTCCTGCTCAACACGAACAAAAACGGCCTTGCTGTTACACAAGGCAACATTTTGAGACAACTTCAACACACTCCCCGGAAAGAGAAGGCCTGCTCTTCAGGGTACTACCAGCACTGGGCAAGGGGAGAGGTCGATGACCCGGTGGCTGACAGATTCGTTTTTCCGGCCTTCGGCTAGGCTGATGCCGCGGGATCCCATCACGATTAGGCTAATCTCCAGCTCGTCGGCCACGTCGCAGATGACGAAGGGAACTTTTCCCTCGCGATACTCGCTCTTGACGTTTTGGATCCCAATCTGCTGCAGGCCAGCCTCAGCGTGTTTGAGCAGGTTGTGGATGGTTTGGCGGGCTTGCTCCACCTGCTCTGGGTCTAGCTCTGTACTGTCTAGGACGGAGAGCAGATATACCTGACTCTTGTAACGCTGCGCTATGTCCGCCACCAGCGGCAGGGCATGGCTGGTTTCCCGCGAGTTGTCGATGGGAAAGAGCAGTCTTTCGAACATAGTCGCAGATTCCCCCTCCACCCCACCCGGACTACTCTGCCTATTCTACTTCCGCTTCTCTTGAAACAGGGGCAAGCCGTTAAAGTTTTCCGGAAGCAAAGGGATCTAGGGGCGAAAATCCACTAGTCTATTGGCAATTGGGCTTTGGCCAGAACTGTCTAGCCAATTGCTGAGGTGCAACTGTGGAAACGGCCATCGAGTGGATTACCGCCCATGAGATCCTCGACTCCCGGGGACAACCGACCTTAGAAGCTCTGGTGGGCCTGGCCAATGGAGCAACCGGCTTGGCCCAGGTGCCCAGTGGCGCTTCGACTGGCACTTTTGAGGCTCACGAGCTGCGGGATGGGGATCCCAGGCGCTACAGCGGCAAGGGCGTGTTGAGGGCGGTGGAAAACATTCTTGGCCCCATCCAGTCGGAGCTGCGGGGAGAAGATGCCCTCAACCAAGCCCGCATCGACCAGTTGATGATCGATCTGGATGGCACCCCCAACAAGTCGCAACTGGGAGCCAACGCCATCTTGGCGGTCTCTTTGGCCACGGCTAAGGCGGCTGCCAATGCGGTGGGCCTGCCTTTGTACAGGTACCTGGGCGGACCCTTTGCCAACCTGCTGCCAGTGCCGCTCATGAATGTGCTCAACGGCGGCGCCCACGCCGACAACAACCTCGATATTCAAGAGTTCATGCTCGTGCCCATTGGGGCACCCAGCTTTCGCGAGGCGCTGCGCTATGGGGCGGAGGTGTTTGCGGCGCTAAAGCAAGTGCTGCAACAGAAGGGGCTGTCCACGGGGGTAGGAGATGAGGGGGGATTTGCCCCCAACCTCGACTCCAACGCTGCCGCTTTGGATCTGTTGATAACCGCTATTGAACGAGCGGGCTACAAGCCAGGGGAAGAGGTCGCCTTGGCCCTGGATGTAGCGGCCAATGAACTGCTGGAGGATGGGCAGTACCACTTTGAGGGCAAAGCCCGCAGCGCCGAGCAGATGGTCAATTACTACGAGCAACTGCTAGCCAACTATCCCATCCTTTCCATTGAAGATGGTCTGGCCGAAGAAGATTGGGCTGGCTGGCAGGCCATGACTGCTCAACTGGGATCTCGCGTGCAACTGGTAGGGGACGACCTGTTTGTTACCAACCCAGCTCGGCTGCAGAAAGGCATCGACAGCGGTGTGGCCAACGCCATTTTGATCAAGCTCAACCAGATTGGCACGCTGACAGAAACGGTCTCGACCCTTCAACTGGCCGCTCAGGCGGGCTTTCGCACTATCATCAGCCACCGCTCCGGCGAGACGGAAGACACCACCATTGCCGACCTGGCGGTGGCCACCCGCGCCGGCCAGATCAAAACTGGATCCCTCTGCCGCAGCGAGCGCATTGCCAAGTACAACCAACTGCTGCGCATCGAAGACGAGCTGGGGGAAGCAGCCGTCTATGCTGGTCGGGTGGGCCTGGGCCCTCGGGCCCTGCCGGCGCGAAGTCGCTAGTCGGTCTGGATCCCCAGCACCTCCACCAAAAAGGCCCAGCGGTCGGCGGTCTCTTCGATAAGCTTGGTGGTGGGCTTGCCGGCTCCGTGGCCGGCTTTGGTGTCGATGCGAATGAGGATGGGCTGGGATCCCCCCTGGGCCGCTTGCAGGGCAGCGGCAAACTTAAAGCTGTGGGCTGGCACCACGCGGTCGTCGTGATCCGCAGTAGTAATTAGGGTGGCGGGATAGGCAGTGCCGGGCTTGAGGTTGTGCAGGGGGGAATAGGCGTAGAGGGCCTTGAACTCCTCTGGGTCCTCCGGGGATCCATACTCCGAGATCCAGGCCCAGCCGATGGTGAACTTGTGAAAGCGCAGCATGTCGAACACCCCCACGGCGGGCAGGGCTGCCGCAAAGAGATCCGGCCTTTGGGTCAGGCAAGCCCCTACCAAGAGGCCGCCGTTGCTGCCACCAGAGATGGCCAACTTGGAGGGGTTGGTGTAGCCATTGGCCACTAGCCACTCAGCCGCGGCGATGAAGTCGTCGAACACCTTTTGCTTGTTGAGCTTGGTGCCCGCCTGGTGCCAGGCTTCCCCGTATTCGCCGCCGCCGCGCAAATTGGGCTGGGCGTAAACCCCTCCCATCTCCAGCCAGGCCACCAGGCCCACCGAAAAGCTGGGAGTCAGGGAGATGCCAAAGCCGCCGTAGCCGTACAGCAGGGTCGGGTGATCCCCTGTCCGAGCCAGGCCACGGCGGTGGACGAGGAACATGGGGATGCGGGTGCCGTCTTTGCTAGGGTAGAACACCTGCTGCACCTCATAGGCTTGGGGATCGAAGTCCACCTGCGGTTGACGGAATAGGGTGCTCCTGCCAGTGGTGAAGTCGTAGCGGTAGATGGTGGGCGGGGTGGTGAAGCTGGTGAAGGTATAGAAGGTTTCGGTGTCATAGCGTTTGCCGCCAAAGCCGCTGGCGGATCCCAGCCCTGGCAAGGGAATTTCCCCCAGGTAGGTGCCGTCTAGAGCAAAGGTCTTGATCTGGGTGTGGGCGTCTTTGAGGTAGAAGGCAACAAATTGGTTGTTGATGAGGCTAACCCCTTGCAGGGTTTCCTCGGCTTCAGGGATCACCTCTTGCACCTGCCCTGGGTTGTCAAGATCAATGGCCACCAGTCGCCGCCGGGGGGCGTCGAGGTCGGTGAGCAGCCAAAAGCGGGAGCCGTCGTTGCCGACAAAGCTGTACTCGGCCTCGAACTCGCGGATAAGCTCCACCACTGGCGAGTTGGGATCCCGCAGGTCTTTGTAGAAGAGGAGGTTTTTGGGATCCGTGCCCCGCCAGACGGAGATGATGAGGTAGTTGCCATCTTCGGTAACCCCGCCGGCAAAGCCCCACTCTTTTTGGTCAGGGCGGTGGTAGACCAAGAGATCTTCCGACTGGGGAGTGCCCAGGCGGTGGTAGTAGAGCTTTTGGAAGTAGTTGGCGCTTTCGTATTCCCTGCCAGGGGGCGGCTCGTCGTAGCGGCTGTAGAAAAACCCCTGTCCGTCCGGCGTCCAGCTGGCCCCAGAGAACTTAATCCAGCGCAAGTGATCCGGCAGGTCTTCTCCCGTTTCAATATCGCGCACCTTCCACTCTTGCCAGTCGGAGCCGGAGCGGGAGAGGCCATAGGCCAAGTAGCGCCCATCGCGGCTGATGGCAATGCCCGAAAGGGCCACGGTGCCATCTTCGGAAAGGGTGTTGGGATCTAGCAAAACCCGGGCCTCGGCCTCCAGGCTCTCTTGGGTATAGAGAACGCTCTGGTTTTGCAGGCCGTCGTTTTTGAAGTAGAAGTAGCGGCCCCCTTCTTTGAAAGGCTGGCTGTATTTTTCGTAGTTCCAAAGTTGCCTCAGGCGCTCCAGGAGCCGCTGCCGCGCCGGGATCCGCTGCAAGTAGTCAAAGGTGAGCCGGTTTTGCGCCTCGATCCAGGCCCGCGTTTGCTCAGAGTCCAGATCCTCCAGCCAACGGTAGGGATCCGGCACTGGCTGGCCATGGTAGATGTCGACAACGGTGGGATCCGGATGGCTAGGAGGGTAGTTGAGCATAGAGACGGAGAGCAAGAGGCCAATTCCACTATGGCAGAAGCCTAAAACCGCCGGGGGGCAAGCCTCGCTATAGTAGAAGCCGAGTTGTGCAGACAGGTTTTGTGCTTCCGCGTTCCCCGGTTGGACGGATTGGCGCCTATCCCTTGGGCGAGGGCCGCTATCGCTTCTCGGTTTGGGCGCCTTTGGCTGAACGAGTCGAGCTAAAGCTGACTAGCCCCGTCCGACGGCTCATCCCTCTGACCCAAGATGAGCAGGGCTACTGGCAGGGAGAGGTGGAGGGGATCCCGCCTGGGCCGGTGGACTACCTCTACCGCCTGCACACCGCAGTGGGGGTGGTGGAGCGGCCAGATCCCGCTTCCCGCTGCCAGCCCTACGGCGTCCATGGCCCCTCGCGGGTGGTGGATCCCCACTTTGACTGGCAGGATCAGGGGTGGAAGGGGATCCCTCTCTCCCAGTGGATCCTCTACGAGCTGCACGTGGGCACCTTTACCCCGGAGGGCACTTTTGCCGCCATCATTCCTCGCCTGCCGCAACTTGTGGAGCTGGGGGTCAACGTATTGGAGCTGATGCCGGTAGCCCAGTTTCCAGGGGAGCGCAACTGGGGCTATGACGGCGTCTATCCCTATGCCGTGCAGACTAGCTATGGGGGAGCAGTGGGCCTGAAAGCGTTGGTGAACGCCTGCCATCAGCAGGGCCTGGCTGTCGTCTTGGATGTGGTCTACAACCACCTGGGTCCGGAGGGGAACTACTTGGGGGATTTCGGCCCCTACTTTGCCGACCAGTACCGTACGCCGTGGGGGAAGGCCATGAACTTCGACGGCCCCTATTCGGACGGGGTGCGGGAGTTTTTCCTGCAAAACGCCGAGTACTGGCTGGAGGAGTTTCACCTGGATGGCCTGCGGCTGGACGCGGTGCATGCCATCTACGACTTCAGCGCCTACCCTTTTTTGCAGGAATTGGCGGAGCGGGTGGATGCCCTAGAAGCGCGCACGGGCTGGCCCAGGGTGCTTGTAGCTGAAAGCGACCTCAACGACGTCCGCCTCATCACCCCCCGCAAGCAAGGGGGCTACGGGCTAGACGCCCAGTGGTGCGACGACTTTCATCACTCGGTTCACACCCTGCTTACTGGGGAAAAGACAGGCTACTACCAAGACTTCGGCCAATTGGAGCACCTGGCCAAGGCCTACCGGGAGAGCTACGTCTACTCCGGCCAGTACTCCCGCTACCGTGCCAGGCGCCACGGCAATTCCGCCGTCAGCAGGCCGGGATCCCAGTTTGTCATCTGCATTCAAAACCACGACCAGGTGGGCAACCGCATGTTGGGGGAGCGCCTCAGCCAGCTCACCTCCTTCGCGGGCCTGAAGTTGGCCGCCGCTGCCCTGCTGCTAGCTCCCATGTTGCCGCTGCTGTTTATGGGGGAAGAGTATGGGGAGGTGGCCCCCTTTCTCTACTTCATCAGCCACGGGGATCCCAACCTGGTGAAAGCGGTGCGTCAGGGACGCCGCCGCGAGTTCAGCGCCTTTGCCTGGCGGGGCGAGCCCCCGGATCCCCAGGCAGAGGAGACCTTCTTGCGCTCCAAGCTGAACTGGGAGTTGAAGGAGGCCGGTCACCACCAGGTTCTCTGGAAGTGGTACCAGACCCTGATCCGGCTGCGCAAAACCCAACCGGCCCTCCAGCACCTAGAGCGGGAGGGGGTGGAAGTGGAGCTGTTTTCCGGCTCTGGCCTGGCCCTGCACCGCCGCCAGGGATCCCAGTCTTTGCTTGCCCTTTTCAATTTCAGCCCCGATCAGCCGGCCACCTACACCGATTGGCGGGGCGGCAGTTGGGAGAAGCTTTTGGACAGCCACGAGGCGCAGTGGCTGGGCCCTGGATCCTCCCTGCCGGCAAAAAGCCAAGGGGATCCCGTTGAAGTGCCACCCTATGGGGTGGTGGTGTACGGCCAGAACAGGTAATCCCGACCGCAGCCGTAGCGCCAGGCCTCTCGCCGCCGTTTCCAGAAGTAGTCTTGTGGGTCCACTTCCAGGCGGTCGGCTAGCCTTTGCAAGAGCTCGTAGAGGCCAAGGGCGGCAAAGTGCCCCACCCAGTCCAGCAGCTCCGGCAGCCCCAGCCGAGGCAGGAGCGCGGCCACCAGTGCCGGATCTCGCCTCATCACCCCCCACAGGGCCCGGGCCAAGCCGCCAAGCTGCACCACATCCTGCAAAAAGGGCTGCACCACCTGGGGTCCGGCGGCAACCATGGCTTCAAAGACTCTGCTCAGCAAGCGGTTAATGCTATGGGGATCCCAGTTTTCCTCTCCCAAAGGAGGGATCATTGCTTTTTGAAACAGCCAGGTTACCGCCAAATTGGGCTGGTAGGGCTGCAGCAGGGCCAAGGCCGGCCGATCCAACTGCCGCTGGGCTAGAGCCTCGTGGATCCCCTGTTGCAGACGATCCAGATGGCGCAACATTGCCCCAAAGCCGCCAAAGCTCAAAGGCGACTGGCTGCCGCTACTGTCTCCTACTGCCAGGAGGCGATCCCAGGGCAGTTGCAGGGGGCTGCGCCGGTAGGCGGGGAAAACGCCACACAGCTTGCGCACCCAGCGGATTTGCTCCAGCTCAACCCCCTGGTAGGCAGGCAGTAGCCGGCAGTAGTCTTCCCAGAGCCTCTCTAGACTCGGTCGGCGGGGATCCCGGTCGCAGTAGGTAAACAGATAGGTGGTGCGCCCATCGCGGGCGGGGAAGGCCTCCCAGAAGGGCTGGTAGCCGTTCTGGGCTGGGGTAAAGCTGTAGAACAGATCCCCCGTGGGTTGCTCCGGCAGACCCTGGGCACAGGATCCCACCACCAGACAGACGCTGTCCGGCGGCTGCCCTTGGCGGGCCTGGGCCACGATGGGGGAGCGGTGCCCCATGGCATCCACCAGGAGCTGGGCGCTGAGCTGGCCGGTGGTGGTCTGGATGCGGATCCCGTCGGGGTGGATTGTGGCGCCAAGAAAGCCAGTTTGCTCCTGCAACTGCCCTCCCCAGTCTAGGAAGTGCTGCTTGAGGAACTCCAGCAAGCTGACCGGATCCACGCCCACATTGAGCACCCCTTCCACCCACCAGGTAGGGCCCTCCCCAAAGCCAATGCGCCCTCGGGGGTAGTGGGTCACCTGCACCGCCTCCCATTCGGTTGGGGTGAGCAGCTCCAGCTCCAACAGCACTTGTAGCTCCCGCCGGGAGGTGTTCCACTCCTGCTCCCGCCCCCGCAGGATGCCGCGCTCAATTAGGATCACCCGCCAGCCCCGCTTGGCTAAGGCCGATCCCAAGAGAAGCCCCAGGGTGCCGCCGGCAATCACCACATCGGCATCGGGGCTGCCCAGGCTCTCAGAACAGCAGTGAACCACCGCCGGAGGCAGCACCGTTGGTTTCTGCCGCAGGGATCCCCACCAGGCCTCCAAGGCAGGCAGAGTTTCAGGTGGGGAGACGAGTTCAGCCATGGCGGGAAGGACTAGGCTAGACCAAGCCGCGGCTGCGGAGGCGACGGTAGATCAAAACCAGCGTATCCGCCTCGCCCACGTTGCCCGGAAACAGCACCACCGGCAAGCTGGGAAAGCGGGGATGGTCTGCTGGCGTGAGCACCATGGAGATCCCTGGGTAGATCTGCCCCAGCAGCCGCACCGCTGGCAGGTTGAGGCCAACGCTGAGGATGTTGTTGGAGGTAATGCCGCCCTTGCTGATGAGATAGCCGATCCCTTCCGGCAGCCCCTGCACAATGGCCATCAACAGGCGGGAAACTCTCTGCCCAAAGGCCAGGCGTGCCTCCGGGTTGGCGCCGTCAAACCCCACTTCTTCCCGGCTGGTGTAGACCACCGGCGTCAGGCCCTGCCCGTAGGCGCGGTGGACTTGCTCCAGGATTGCCGGCAGCAGTTCGGCTTCCTTCCCCGGCTCCAAGAGCCGCCTTACCTCCACCTCGATGCCCTGGATCCCTGGCTCCTGGAGCAGGCGGGCCAACTGCTGGCTGGTCTTTTGGACATGGGATCCCACGATCACCACCCCTGGCCGGTCAGAGCGGACAAACTGCCCCATCTCTTCTGGCGGAACCGGCTGCGGCGGCAACTGGGCCAAAGCCGTCAAGAGGCTGGCGGCGCTGCGAAACAAAAAGCGCTTCCCCTGCTCCAGAGCTGCCCAGACATCCTGGGCAAAACGATCCAGATCTGCCTGGGTTTCTCCATCCACCACACAGCAGACATTCCCCCCTAGGCCTAAAAGCTGCTCCAGACAGCCAGCGCGAATCTGCTCCAGGGTCAATCGCACCACCTGCTCGGCCCGGATCCGCCCCTGGGTCTTTTCCTGCACATACTCGGGCAAATAGCTGTGGTGGTAGCCAAACACCGCATCGCGGGCAAACTCCGTCTCATGGACTGGCACCCAGCGGCCCTCCACCCGTAGATAATGGACACTGTTGCGGGTGATGCGTCCTCCTTCAAAAAAGGCCGGCACCAGAAAGTGGGCATCAAAAGGCCCCAGCTCCGCCGCCATCACATCCGTCTCCAAGGGATAGTGCCCGCGCAGCGTCGAGTCGGAGCGGCTGATGAAAAGGGCCCGCTCCCACCCCAGCTCTCCCATGGCCTGCTTCAGGGCCCGGCAGACCGACCGCGTCACCTCGGCAGCCTCCGCCGCTGGCAGGGATCGCGTGTTGGTGAGGATAAAGCGAATGGGCGAGCTATCCTGCAACCCCAACTTGAGCGTTTCCAGATCCCAGCGGGTCAGCAGCAGGCAGCTATGGACAGTCTGGGATCCGGTAGGGTCATCGTCCAAAACGACAATGGGGAGACGGCTCATCCCTGTCCTCCAGCGCGGAGAGTGGGAGCCAGTTTTCCACTGCTCAAGAAAAGTTTGCCATGATCAAGATCTAAGATGAAATTTACAGGCTCTGGAAGCTGCCAACGACAGCAGCTATTCCCAGGGAGAAAGCCATGGGGCAAGCTGAGCTGCAACTTCAGATCAAGCGGATTCAGCAGGATGTGCTGCGCATGGGGGCGCTGGCGGAAAAATCGCTGGTCTTGGCTCAGCAAGCTCTCTTGGAACAGAACCTAGCTGCCGCCGAACAGGCCATCGACCAAGACAAGCAAATCGACCGCTTCTATCGTCAAATCGAGAAAGACTGTATTGACCTCATCGCCTTGCGCTCGCCAGTGGCGCGGGATCTGCGCTGGATCAGCGCCTTGATGCAGCTGGTTCGGGATCTGGAGCGAATTGGCGACTACGCCAAAGACTTGGCTGAGGTGGCTTTGCGCCTGGCTCTCTACCCCCCGCCGCCCCAGCTGGGGCGCATTCGCGTGATGATGCGGCGCTGCCAGAAAATGCTCAGCCACAGTCTTGCGGCCCTGACGGAATTGGATGCCGAGCTGGGCCGACAACTCAAGCGGGAGGACGACGCCGTTGATGAAGATTACACCAACCTTTACAATACGTTGGCGCAGCAGTCTGACGTCAAGGGATCCATCGAGCCTATCCTATTGATGTTGCTGGCTATTCGCTACCTGGAGCGGCTAGCTGACCACAGCACCAACATTGGCCAGCGGGTGGCGTTCATCGTCACGGGCCACCGCGACTAGCTTCAAGGCGTTGAGTTTGCAGGTTCTGCTCCTCTCTGCTTCCCCGCAATGGACTTCTCTCGGATTTTTCATCATTTTCTCTCCCAACCTGCCGAGCAATGGAGCGATAGAGAGACGCTGCTAGCCCTTGTGCCAACTTCTGATCCCGAAGCAGTGGCAATGCTGGACATTGCCCTCGATGGACTAGTGCGGGCGGGGTTTCTTGAACGAGCGGGGGATCCGCCTCGCTACCGGCGTAAGCCGGATGAATCCTTGGTCGTGGGGCGGTTGCGCTGCTCCAACAAGGGCTTTTGCTTTGCCGTTCGGGATGAGCCGGGGGCGGAGGACGTGTACATCCACGGCAGCAACCTCAATGGCGCTTGGAATGGCGACCAAGTGATAGCCCGGATTACCAAAGAAGGCAATCGCCGCCGCAGCCCCGAGGGAGAGGTGGTGGCTGTAGTGGAGCGGGCCAACCCTACGCTGGTGGGCCGTCTCAAGCAGACGGAGGAAGGCTTTCGGGTAGTGCCCCTGGACGACCGGCTGCCGTTTGAGCTCGTCTTGAGCGAGCCGGATCCCTCCTCCCCAGCGCCTGTTTCTGAGCTGGCTGAAGGTCGGCTGGCCTATGTGGAGGTGAAGCGCTACCCCCTTGGCAACCTGCCGCCGGTGGGCAGCATCCGCAAGATTTTGGGCCATGGTCCCGAGGCTTCTATCGACGTGGATCTGGTCTGCTGTAAGTACGACCTGCCCCAGGAGTTTCCCCCGGCGGTGTTGGAAGCGGCAGCAGCCTTGCCCAAAAAGCTAAGCCGCTCCGACCAGAAGGGCCGTCTGGATCTACGGGATTGGTTTTGCATCACCCTAGAACCGCTGGACTTGCAGCACCCCCACGGCCTCGAGCCCAATGTGGCCGTCTCCCTCCAGCGGCAAGAAGAGGGCCACTGGCTGCTAGGGGTGCACATTGCCGACGTGGCCCACTGGCTGGATCCGGATCACCCGCTGGAGCAGGAGGCGCAGCGGCGCACCGCCACGGTTTACCTGGATAGCGTGGTGCTGCCCCTTTTCCCGCCGGAAGTGCACAGCCGCCTGGCTCTCTTGCCGCAGCAGGAGCGCCTGGCCTATTCGCTGCTAATCACCATTGACGCCGAGGGGGTGGTGCGGAACTTCGAGATCCACCCCAGCCTGGTGCGGTCACGGGCCCACCTCTCCTACGGCCAGGTGCAGGCGCTTTTGGCCACTGCTGCGGATCTTGGCCCCGAGGAGGAGGTGCCAGAATTGATGGCCCTACTGCAAAACCTGCTCCGTCTTAGCCAAATCCTGCGGGTCAAGCGCCACCAAGCCGGCGGGTTCGACCTGCCGCTTTTGGACCTGCTCACCCCCTACTCTGCCGACGAGAGCGGCTACGGGCCCCTCCTGATTAGCGATCGCCTTGGCGCCCACGCCCTGATGACCGAAATGCTTCTGCTGGCCAACCAAGTTCTGGGCCACCACCTGCGCCGGCTGGGGATCCCCTCTTTGGCCCGGGTGCAGAAGCCCCCCACCGCCGAGGCCCTGCAGAACTTCCTGCGCCTGGCCAACGCCATGAAGCTGGATCTGAACTTGCAGGAGCCGGAGACGGTAACGCTGGCCGATTGGCAGCGGATCTGTGCCCGCATCACTGCCCCCGATGTGTTGGCCGCGGGGACTAGCCCAGCCTTGGTGGCCCAGTTGGTGGCTACTCTGCCCCCCGTCGAGTATTGCCTGCAGCCTCTGCAGGATGGACATTTTGGCCTGGGTCTCAAAGAGCCCTATGCCTCTTTTACTGCCCCTTTGCGCCGCTATGCCGATTTGCTCAACTTGCGGGCTCTGGGTCTGGCTCTAAGCAAAGGGCGCAATCGGCGTAGCCCTCGCTCCAAAACCGTGGTGGATCTGCACAGCCCCAGCGGCTACGACCAAATTGATTGGCAGGTGCTGCCGCCAAAAGTGCAGGAGGAGTGGCAGGCCTTTCTCCAAGCGCAACTGCCCAAAATCCAGGCGGGGTATCAGCTCCATCAACGGGCAGAGCGGGAGCTGATGGGCTTGAAGCGGTGCGAGTTTATGCAAAAACACCTCGGGGAGACGTTCCCCGGCCTGATCGTCAGCGTCCAGAGCTACGGCTTTTTCGTGCTAGTAGACCCCATTTTGGCAGAAGGGCTGGTGCGGGTGAGCACCTTGAAAAACGATTGGTACGAATACCGCAAACAAGCCCTGGTGGGGCGAAAAACCCGGCGCCAGTTCCGCCTTGGGGACCGGGTGGAGGTGCAGGTCAAGAACGTGGATTACTACCGCCAACAGATTGACCTGGCGGTGATTGGCGAGGGACGGCCCTGCGAAGAGGAGGAATGAGGCGGGGATCCCTCCCCCGAGGGACGGTTGTTACGAACTCCAACTTTGGCCCAATGGGCGATATCTGGATTGAGAGAACACCTTGCGAACTCCTATGCAGCCCACCAATCCCAACCAATTTACCGAGAAAGCCTGGAGCGCCCTGGTTCAATCCCAGGATGTAGCCCGACGCCACCAACAGCAGCAGTTGGAAACCGAGCACCTGCTGATCTCGCTTTTGGACCAAGAGGGCGGCCTTGCGCCGACCATTCTACAGCGGGCTGGCATTGAGCCAAGGCGGGTGCGGGATCGCGTCGAGGCTTTCATCAACCAGCAGCCAAAATTGGCGCGGGTGGATCAGCTCTACCTGGGCCGCGGCCTGGAGACCACCCTGGATCGGGCCGAGGAGTTTCGCAAAGAGTATGGCGATGATTTCATCTCGGTGGAGCACCTGCTCCTAGGAGCCCTAGACGACGAGCGGGTGGGCAAGCGGGTTCTAGCACCCCTGGGCTTGACGGTCGAGCGCCTTAAACCCGTCATTCAGCAGGTGCGAGGCAAGCAGCGGGTTACCGACAAAAACCCGGAGGCCCGCTACGAAGCCCTGGAGCGCTATGGCCGCGACCTTACTAAAGCCGCTCGCGAAGGGAAGCTGGATCCGGTCATTGGGCGGGACGAGGAGATCCGCCGGGTCATTCAGGTGCTCTCCCGCCGCACCAAAAACAACCCCGTGCTCATCGGCGAGCCGGGCGTGGGCAAAACCGCCATTGTCGAGGGCCTGGCCCAGCGCATCAACCGGGGAGATGTGCCGGAGTCGTTGAAAAACCGGCGGGTCATTGCCTTGGACATGGGATCCCTGATTGCTGGGGCCAAGTACCGCGGCGAATTTGAAGATCGCCTCAAGGCCGTGCTGAAGGAGGTTACCGAATCGGAGGGCCAGATCATCCTCTTCATTGACGAGCTGCACACGGTGGTAGGGGCAGGGGCCGCTGAGGGAGCCATGGATGCTGGCAACCTGCTCAAGCCCATGCTGGCCCGCGGTGAATTGCGCTGCATTGGCGCCACCACCCTGGATGAGTACCGCAAGTACATTGAAAAAGACGCTGCCCTGGAGCGCCGCTTCCAGCCGGTGTATGTGGATCAGCCCTCCGTGGAAGACACCATCTCCATCCTGCGCGGCCTCAAGGAGCGCTACGAGCTGCACCACGGAGTGAAAATCAGCGATTCGGCCCTGGTGGCAGCGGCGGTTCTCTCCAACCGCTACATTTCCGAGCGCTTTTTGCCCGACAAGGCCATTGACCTAGTGGATGAGGCAGCGGCCAAGCTCAAGATGGAGATTACCTCCAAGCCCGTCGAGCTAGACGAGATTGACCGGCGCATCATGCAACTGCAGATGGAGGAGCTCTCCCTCAAGAAAGAAGATGACCCCGCCTCCAAGGAGCGCCTGGGCAAAATTGAGCAGGAGCTAGCCAACTTGATGGAGCGGCAGCGGGAGCTGAGCGCCCGTTGGCAAATGGAAAAAGAGGCCATCGAGCGCCTGCAAAACCTCAAGGCCGAGCGGGACGCCGTCAAGCTGCAGATTGAGCAAGCCGAGCAGAAGTACGACCTCAATCGGGCTGCCGAGCTCAAATACGGCAAGCTGATGGAGCTGGAGCGCCAAATCCAAGAACAGGAGTCCTACCTGGCCAAGCTGCAGGCCAACGGCGAGCCCTTGCTGCGGGAACAGGTGACGCCCGAAGACATTGCCGAGATTGTTTCCCGCTGGACCGGGATCCCGGTCACTAGCCTAATGGAGTCGGAAAAGCAAAAGCTGCTGCGCCTAGAAGCCCATTTGCACCAGCGGGTGGTGGGCCAAGACGAGGCAGTAGCGGCAGTAGCGGCAGCCATCCGGCGGGCCCGGGCCGGCCTCAAGGATCCCAATCGGCCCATTGGCTCGTTCCTGTTCATGGGCCCCACTGGCGTGGGGAAAACCGAGCTGGCCCGCGCCTTGGCGGAGTTCCTCTTCGACAGCTCCGAGGCGATGGTGCGCCTCGACATGTCGGAGTATATGGAGAAACACTCGGTCTCCCGCCTCATCGGCGCTCCGCCGGGCTATGTGGGCTACGAAGAAGGCGGGCAGCTTTCCGAAGCGGTGCGGCGCCGCCCCTACTCGGTGGTGCTCTTTGACGAGGTGGAAAAAGCCCATCCCGATGTTTTCAACATCCTGCTGCAGGTGCTTGATGATGGCCGCATCACCGACTCCCAGGGCAGGACGGTAGACTTCAAAAACACCATCATCATCATGACCAGTAACATCGGCAGCGAGCTCATCCTAGAAATCGGGGGCGACGAAAGCCGCTACGAGGAGATGAAAAGCCAGGTGCTGACTCTGTTGCGGCAGCACTTCCGGCCGGAGTTCCTCAACCGCGTGGACGAGATCATCATCTTCCACGCCCTCACCCGAGAGCAAATCCGCCAGATCGTCAGCCTGCAGATGCGGCGGGTGGAGCAGTTGCTGGCGGATCAGCAAATCGAGCTCCTGCTTACCGAAGAGGCCAAGAGCTACTTGGCCGAACTGGGCTACGACCCCATGTTTGGGGCCCGCCCGCTGAAGCGGGTGATTCAGCGGGAGATCGAAAACCCCATCGCCACCAAGCTGCTGGAAAACGAGTTCCTGCCCGGCGACCGCATCTTGGTGGATGTGGCCAACGAGCGGCTGGTCTTCCGCAAGATTGGCTCTCAGCCCCGCCAGGAGCCGCCTGCGGCCGTAGCCGTCAGCTAGACCTGTTACAAGCTGATCACTTGGTCAGGTGGGTTGTCTTTCAAGGCCGCGTAGAGGTCGGGGAAGCAGCCCACCTGCACGCCTTTAACCACGTTTTTGGGAACGCAGTAGCCCGGCTCCTTGCGCCCACGTCCCTGGGCGTCGCACCACTTGGGTTCCCCTTCCGCCAGGTTGCGCTCCAGGGCGCACATATCGCACATCATCAGCAAAATGTTTTGCGCTTCGGCAATCTTGGCTAGGCGCTCGCCGATGGGATCCCCCTGCCGCAAGACAAAGCAGTTGTCGTCGAAAAAGAACATGCCCACCACTTCTGCGCCGTGGACTCCCGCCTCAAGCTGCGGCAGGATCATCTGGCCTAGCTTGTAGGTGCCGCCGCGGGGGGTAATGAATACGTAAGCAACTTTCACGGCTAATTTGCTCCAATCGTCACCAGTTATGATTATCACTGATTATCACTTAGGTAAGCCACTTGCGCCCACGGCGATGCAGAGAGGGCGGGTTCAAGCCCCTCACTCTAGCTTTTTTCTAGAGCTCTGCCTCCCAAAGTCTTACTGCTGTCTTGGTTCTAGCGGCACCATTTCCAGACAAACCTGGAGGTAGTGGGAGCTGTCTTGCCACCTCACCAAGCCCACTCACCCTCCGCTCGGGGAGTTGCTTATTGTCAACTCAAACTGCTCACAGCCATCGACTGGCACAAGCAAGACCGTTCCCTCCCTCTGCGTGCTCGCTAAGCCAAGTTGCTCAACAAGCCAAACTGCGCACGAGGGTTCCTGCGGATTTTAGCTAGACCAGATGGGGGCAAGGCTGGAAAGCAATTGCTGTCTGTCCCTAGGGGGCTTGCCAGGCCGCTGCAGGGCATAGACCTAGCTCTTCTTGTAGTAATCAGGACCTTTGTTGACAAAGTCCAGGGTGTAGGCAGCTCGGTAGTTGATAGTTGGCTCAAAGACGCCTGCTACAGTCATGGTCTCAAAGAAGCTTTGCCAACGTTCGTGGGTCATGGCGCCAATGCCCTTTTCCAGGGCGTCGCCAGACAAAATGATGCCGTACTCCTTCAACTTCTCAAAGCTGTAGGCCAACTGCTCATCGGTCATCTCTGGGTTAGCCCGCTTGATGAGGCGATAGGCGGGGCGAGGATCCTCGAGAAAGCTGTACCAGCCCTTGATGGAGGCATCGACAAATCGCTGCACCAAGTCAGGTTTGGTTTTCACCAGTTGGCGCCGCGTCTCGATGGTGGTGGCATAGGGGTTGTAGCCGTAGTCGGCCAGGAGAAAAACGACTGGCTTAAACCCTCCTTGTTTTTCGATGGCAAAAGGCTCAGAGGTGAGGTACCCCTGCTGGGCGGAGCTGGGATCGGCCAAGAAGGGGCCAGGGTTGAAGTTGTAGGGGCGGGTTTGGTCGTCAGTAAAGCCGTACTTGGCTTTCAGGAAGGGCCAGTAGGTGGTAAAGGCCCCCTTGGACACGAAAATGGGTCGGCCCTTGAGCTCCTCCAGGCGCTTGGTGCCGGGATGGGCCAGGAGAACCTGCGGGTCTTTTTGGAAAATAGCCGCCACGCAGATGAGCGGGATCCCTTCCCGCACGGCGTTGATGACTCCCGCGCTTCCCCCCATGGCAAAGTCAGCAGCTCCACCGGCCAAAATCTGGGTGATGTTGACCTGGGGGCTGCCCATCTTGATGGTGACGTCTAGCCCGTACTCGCGGTAAATGCCTGTGGCCACCGCCTGATAGAAGCCGCCATGCTCCGCTTGGGCATACCAGTTGGTAGCATAGGAAACTCGGTCGAGCTTGGATCTCTGCGCCACGATGAGGGTGGGGGAAGTTCGCCGCTGCGCTTGAGCACCTGCTGCGGCCAGCAAACTGCCTCCCAGCGCGGCAGCTCCTGCTTTGAGCAACTGACGACGGCTGAAAGTGCCACTATTGGACTTAGGGGATCCAGCCGAGGCCATAAGCAAATAAGCAACTCACTTCTGCAGAAGATGATGCAAGCATTCTACATCCCAGAGGAGACCCTGTGCGCCTGGCTATGGGAAGATCTCGGCCACGGCGATCTCACCAGTGAGCTGACCCTGCCCCCTGGCGTGGAGGGCGAGGCAGTGATCCTGGCAAAGGAGCCAGGGATCCTAGCGGGTTTGGAGATTGCCAAGCGGGTTTTCCGGCTAGTGGATCCGCAGGTGCAGTTCGCCCCCAAGGTAGAGGAAGGGGCCTCTGTGGCTGCTGGCCAGGAGGTAGTCCAGCTCAAGGGATCCCTGCGGGGCATTCTGGCAGCAGAAAGGCTGGCGCTGAACCTTCTCCAAAGGCTTTCCGGCATTGCCACCCTCACCCGCACCTACGTAGAGGCGCTGCGGGGAACCTCAGCCCAGCTTTTGGACACCCGCAAGACCACCCCTGGCTTGCGCGCCCTGGAGAAATACGCCGTTCGAGTCGGGGGCGGCAAAAACCACCGCTTTGGCCTCTTCGACGGCATCTTGATCAAGGAAAACCACATCCGCGGCGCAGGCGGCATCTGGGCAGCCATCCAGCGGGCCAAAGCAGGGGCCCCCAACCACCTCAAGGTCGAGGTTGAGGTGCGCAACCTCCAAGAGCTGGAGGAGGCTTTGGCAGCAGGCGCTGATCTAATTCTTCTCGATAACTTCCCCTTGGAGCAGATCCGGGTTGCCGTTCAACGGGTAGGGGGGAAAGTTCCCCTAGAAGCTAGCGGCAACATGAACCTAGAGCGCGCCCGGCAAGCGGCTGAGGCAGGCGTGGATTACATCAGTGTGGGGGCCCTGACTCACTCGGCCAAAGCCTTGGATCTCTCCTTGCTGGTGGTGCGGCCTTGAGGTCTGAGCGGGGGCTGTTTCTAATGCTAGGCTAGGCAAATAGCCCCAGCCCGGCTGCTGGGCAACGCTTTGTCTCGGATTTTTTGGCAGGCAGCCTGGCAAAGGCAGGATCTGTAGTCGATGGCCGGCCTAGATAGGATGACAGAAGCAACCCTTGTGCAGGAAATAGCTCGGCTCAAGCGAGAAAGGCAGGCGGTTATCCTAGCCCACTCCTACCAACTCCCCGAGGTGCAAGAGGTGGCGGACTTTGTGGGAGACTCGCTGGGCCTGGCCCGTGAGGCGCAGAAGACGAACGCCCAGGTCATCGTCTTTGCGGGCGTCCACTTCATGGCCGAAACGGCAGCCATCCTCAACCCGGAAAAGACGGTGCTGCTGCCGGATCTGGAGGCTGGCTGCTCCCTAGCTGACAGCATCCGCCCGGAGGATGTGCAGCGCTGGAAAGAGGCCAACCCAGAAGGCCTGGTGGTTGCCTACGTCAACACCGCTGCCGAGATCAAGGCCCTAGCCGATGTCTGCGTAACCAGCGCCAACGCCGTTCAAGTGGTGGCTAGCCTGCCGCCAGATCGCCCTATCTTTTTTGTGCCGGATATGTTCCTGGGGGCCTATGTAGCCCAGGCAACGGGGAGGGAGCTGGATCTATTCCCCGGCGAGTGCCACGTCCATGTCGGCATCCGTGAGGAGCACCTCAAGGCGATGGCAGAGAGGCACCCAGAGGCGGAGTTCCTCATCCACCCCGAGTGCAGTTGTGGCTCCAGTTGTCTATTTCTCAAGCCGGACGCCAAGCTCCTTTCTACCGAGGGGATGGTGCGTTATGCCAAAACTTCGGCCAGCCGCGAGTTTGTGGTCGCCACCGAAGTGGGCATTCTCCACCGGCTGCAAAAAGAGGCCCCCAACAAGAGGTTTATCCCTGTCAAAGCAGACGCCGTCTGCGAGTACATGAAAAAAATTACTCTGGAAAAGATCTATCGCTCCCTGCTGGAGATGCGCCACGTGATCCAGGTGCCAGAGGCGGTGGCCGAAAAAGCCCGCAAGTCCCTCCTGGCCATGCTGTCGGTGCCGGCGGGAGCCTAGAAGGGGGGCGCCCCGGTCGAGGGGCGGTTTTGTCCAGTGGTGTCCACGGCTTTCCCGGCGGAAACAGACCTCCTGATCCTGGGAGCAGGGGTGGCAGGGGTCTATGCAGCCCTGTGGGCGGAAGCGGAGGGGGCCAGAGCCCTGGTGGTGAGCAAGGATCCCCTCCCCTCGGGATCCACTCCTTGGGCGCAGGGGGGGGTGGCTTTTCCGCTGGATGCGGCGGATGTGGAGGCCCACCTCCAGGACACCCTGCAGGCAGGCCGGGGCCTGGTGGAGACCGAAGTGGCCCGCTCCATTCTGGGGGAAGCGCCCTTTCATCTGGAGAAGCTTTTGTCCTGGGATCTGCCCTTCCACCCTGAGCCAGTGCGGGAAGGGGGCCATTCGCGGGCGCGGGTACGCCATCTGGGAGGGGATCGAAGTGGGCTATGGCTTCTCAGAGGCCTGCTGGCTCGCCTGAGCAAGCCGCCTTTGGAGGGCTACACAGCCCTCAGCCTTTTGATGGCAGGGGAGAGAGTGGGAGGAGCCCTGCTCCTCGGGCCGGAGGGCTTTCTTCAGGTAAGGGCGGGGGCGGTTCTCCTGGCTACAGGCGGGTTTGGCAGCCTCTTCCCCCTCTCCACAGCTCCGCCGGGAGCTACTGGCGATGGCATGGCCCTGGCCTGGCGAGCAGGGGCCATTCTCAGGGATCTCGAGTTTGTGCAGTTTCACCCCACCGTTTTGCCCAATGGAGCCCTGGTCAGTGAAGCCGCCCGAGGGGCAGGGGCCGTGCTGCTCAACGCCTGGAGGGAGCGCTTTATGCCTCGCTATGCGGAGCTGGGGGATCTAGCGCCGCGGGATGTGGTGGCCCAGGCAGTGTTCTGGGAGCAGCAGCGGACGGGGGGAGTTTACCTGGACCTCCAAGCTGTGCCCCATCTGGAAGAGCGCTTTCCTACCGTTGTTGCCTCTGCCCGCGCTTTGGGGCTGGATCCCAAAAGAGAGCCCCTGCCGGTTGCTCCCGCTGCCCACTATGTCATGGGCGGCGTGCGAACGGATGCTTTTGGCTGCACGGGCCTGCCGGGCCTCTACGCGGCGGGGGAAGTGGCTTCTACAGGCCTGCACGGGGCAAACCGTTTGGCTTCCAACAGCCTTCTGGAGGGGCTGGTCATGGGCAAGCGGGCTGCCCTAGTCGCCCTACGGGACCTCCAGGATCCACCGCGGCAGGTGCAGGCTCTACCAGTGCTGACGGCGCCGCCCTCTCTGCTTCCCAAGCTCAGGCAGCAGGTGGGAGAAGCGCTAGGCGTGGTGCGGGAGGGAGAGCAGTTGCGGACTTTTCTGGCTTTTGCAGAGGCCCTACCCCTGGAGGAGAAGCCCTGGGCCAGCCGGGAAGAGGTCGAGGCCGGGAGTTTGTTGCTGCTTGCCCGCCTGGTGGCGCAAGGGGCTCTGTTGCGAGAGGAAAGCCGCGGAGCCCACTTCCGCAAGGATTTCCCCCAAGAAGGAGAGCCTTTCCATACGGAAGTGCGGGGCTTTACGGTTGAGCAGACACCCCTGGGTCTAGGTGGGGCTTCCCTCTAGGCGGTCCAGGCGTGGTGGAAAACCCCGGGCCTGTCGATGCGCTCAAAGGTGTGGGCGCCGAAGAAATCCCGCTGGGCCTGGGTGAGGTTTTGGGGCAGCTCGGCAGTGCGGTAGCTGTCGTAGTAGGCCAGGGAGGCGCTGATGGCCGGGATCGGGATCCCCAAAGCTGCCGCGGTGGCCACCACCCGCCGCCAGGCTCCCTGCCGTTCCTGGATGGCCTGCTTGAACTCCTCATCCAGAAGCAGGTTGACCAGCTCCGGATCCCGCTGGTAGGCTGCCTGGATTTTGCCCAGGAGGCGGGCGCGGATAATGCAGCCCCCCTTCCAGATGCGAGGGATCTCGCTCAAGGTGTAGATGTAGCCGTGGGCAACGGTGGCTTGCCGGAGCAGCGCCATCCCCTGGGCATAGGAGCAGATCTTGGAACAATAGAGAGCGGCGCGCAGATCCTGAAGGAAGCGCTCGGGATCCCCTTCAAAGGTGGTTCCTGGCCCTTGCAACTGCTGGGAGGCGGCCACCCGCTCTTCCTTCATCGACGAGAGGATGCGGGCCTGCACTGCCGCCTCGATGGTGGGCACTGGCACCCCCAAATCCAGGGCGTCCTTGACCGTCCACAGGCCCGTGCCCTTCTGGCCTGCCTTGTCCAAAATGAGATCCACCAGCGGCCTGCCCGTCTCCGCATCCAGCGTCCCCAAGATCTTGGCGGTAATCTCAATCAGAAACGACTCCAGCTCCGTCTCGTTCCAGGCTTGGAAGATCTCCTGCATCTGGGGTGCCGAAAGCTTCAGCCCCCTGCGCATGAGGTCGTAGACCTCGGCAATGAGTTGCATGTCGCCGTATTCGATGCCGTTGTGCACCATCTTCACGTAGTGCCCGCCCCCTTTGGGCCCCAGGTAGGTGACACAGGGCCCGTCCGGCCCTTGGGCGGCAATTTTGGTGAGGATGGGCTCCAGTAAGTGGTAGGCTTCCAGACTGCCGCCAGGCATGAGGCTGGGGCCGTTGAGGGCGCCTTCTTCCCCGCCGCTCACCCCCATGCCGACAAAGTGGATCCCAGTAGGCTCCAGGGCCGCGGCGCGCCGGTCGGTGTCGCTGTAGAGAGAATTGCCCCCATCGATGAGGATGTCGCCCGGCTCCAGCAGCGGTTTGAGCTCGTCGATGAGGGCATCCACCGCTGGGCCTGCCTTGACCATGATCAAGATTTTGCGGGGCCGCTCCATTTGTTGCACCAACTCCGGCAGGCTGTAGGCGGGGGTAATCTGTTTGCCCTGGGCTCGCCCTTGGATGAACTGCTCGGTTTTGGAGCGGGTGCGGTTGTAGACAACAACTGGAAAGCCGTTGCGTTCGACGTTGAGGGCCAGGTTTTCCCCCATCACCGCCAGGCCAATCACCGCAAAGCTGGGCTTGCTCATGGTTGGGGCACCATCGACACCTCACCCAATCTAGAGGTCGATCCGAGCGGCCGGTTCTAGGGATCCTGTTTTCTTCACCTTTGCCAGCTTTCTAAGGACAGCCGAGACTTGCGCGAGTGGAAACTCCGGTTACGGGATGGGATCCCTCTGCCCGCTGGCACAACTGGCGCAGGGCTGCCCGATCCACATAGGCCTCGCTGAAGTCGGCGCCGGCAATCTGAGCCCCTTCCCAAACGGCCCGCGCGGCGATCGCTCCCCTGAGGTTGGCCCCTCGGAGGTCAGCACCCGCTAGGTTGGCCAGATCCAGCAGGCTGTTGCTCAGATCCGCCCCAGCCAGGTTGGCCCCCGCCAGATTGGCCTTGGTGAAGACCACGCCGGCGAGGTTAGCCCCGTGCAGGTCGGCACCCTGCAGGTTGGCGCTGACAAAGCTGCTGCCTCGCCAATCCTGACGCGACAGATCCTGCCCTCGCAGATCGGCGTTGTTGAAGTTGAGGCGAGTCTGGCCGTTCGCCGCCGATCCCCACAGACCCCACAGCAGCAGCATTGCCGCCAGCAGGATCCCCAGGGGGATCCGCATCTGGGATCCCCTCTTGGCTTTTGCTGCCTCAGGACGCTTCAAAGCGCTCAACTTCTTCCGCGAGTTCTTATCAGAAAATCTAGGTCTAAAACCCTGCCCTTTAGGGCAGCTTTTCTTGGTTTTGGATGTAGGCCACTAAGAGTTGCAGAGGAGCACCCCCAACACTAGAAGCCAAGTAGCTGGGACTCCACAAGGCATTCTTGCCATAAGGTTTAAGTAGTTTAGCTTGCCCGCACTTGCGACTCGAAACCTCCTTCAGTGCATTCACCATTTGAGAGATAGACCACTTGGGCGGGTAGGCAATTAGAAGGCGGACGTAGTCTGCCTCGCCGTTAAACTCTAAGACCTCAAAGTCCATCTTTCGGGCAACACTCTTAAACGCCTCCGCAATCAAGTTCAAACTCTCTTGAGTGAGTATCTTTCGCCTGGATTTGTGACAAACACCAAATGGGCCTGCAGACTGGAAACACTGTTGCGGTCTCTCCTTAATTTCATGTGCTATCTTGGACATACCAACTTGACTCTAGCCCATGAAAGCTCGATACAGGTATAGGTTCTACCCCACAGACCAACAGCGGCAGAAGCTTGCCAAGTTGTTTGGCTGTGTCAGGTACGTCTGGAATGAAGCCTTAGCCCACTGCCAAGCCGTTGGGAAGTATCCAGGGTACAACGCTTTGGCCAAGCGCCTAACCGAGCTCAAGCAATCGACTTCATGGTTGGGCGAAGTTTCAAGTGTTGCTTTACAGCAATCTCTCAGACATTTGGACAAAGCCTACAAGCGTTTCTTTACCAAGCAAGGAGGTGCACCGCAGCTCAAAAAGAAAGCAGCCAAGCAGTCAGCAACGCTAACTAGGGGAGCTTTTTCTATCAACGGTAAGCGGGTTTACTTGGCCAAGGTGGGAGCCATTAAGCCTATTTGGAGCCGACCCTTGCCAAGTCTTCCTAGCTCCGTCAGTGTGATTAGGGATGCGGGTGGGCGTTACTTTGTCAGCTTTGTGGTGGAGACGGAACCTGTTAGCATCCCTGCTCGCTCACCCAGTATTGGAGTGGATTTGGGGATTAAGACCTTCGCCGCCACAAGCGATGGGGCCAAGTTCCCCAGTCCCAACTATAGGCCTCTGTACAACCGTATTGCCCAGCTGCAAAAGCAGCTTGCCAGGCGGGTGAAGGGATCCCGGCGGTGGGAGCGAACCCGGCTGAGGATTGCCAAGCTGCACAACCGCATTGCCGACATGCGGCTCGACTTCCTGCACAAGTTGTCAACCCAGCTCACGGTCGAAAACCAAGTCGTGTGCTTGGAAGACCTCAACGTTAGCGGGATGTTGAAAAACCGTCGGTTGTCCAAGGCGATTAGTCAGCAGGGGTGGCATACCTTTCGGGCTCTCTGTGAGGGCAAAGGTGAGAAGTACCAGAGGGAAGTGCGTCTCATCGACCGGTGGGAGGCTACAAGCCAGTACTGTTCGGCTTGTGGCTGGCACTGGGGCAAGCTGGATTTGGCTACCCGTGTGGTGGTCTGTGACGGTTGCGGGGCGGTGCATGACAGGGACGTCAACGCTGCCAACAACCTAAAGCAAGTCGGGATGGGGCATCGCCCGACTCTAAAACGGACGTGGAGACTGCGTAAGACTGGCTAGCCAGCAGCAGTTTGTGAAGCGTCAAGAATCTCTCGCCTTTAGGCGAGGGGAGTATGTCAAGTCAACATGCTTTGGTATGAAAGTAGCTTACTTTGACTGCGCAGCGGGCATTGCCGGCGACATGTGCCTGGGGGCGCTGCTGGATTGCGGGGTGCCCCTGGAGTATCTCAACCAGCAGCTCCAGGCCTTGGGCATCGGGGGGGAATACAACCTGCAGGTGAGTCGCGTGCAGCGCTGTGGGCAGCCTGCCCTGCAGGCGGTGGTGGAGGTGCTGGACGGATCCCCGCCCCCTCGCTCCTGGTTGGAGATCCAGGCTTTGATTGCCAGATCCCGCTTGGCTCCTGCGGTCAAGGCCCGCAGCCTCAAGGTTTTCGAGAAGCTGGCCCAGGCAGAGGCAAAAGTTCATCAGGTTCCCCTGGAAAAAGTGCATTTCCACGAGGTGGGGGCTGTCGATGCCCTGGTGGATATCGTCGGCACCTGTGTTGGTCTCGATTGGCTGCAGGTGGAGCAGGTGATCTCTTCTCCCCACCCCATTGGCGGCGGCTGGGTCAGCACCGAACACGGCCAGCTAGCGGTGCCCGTGCCGGCGGTGATTGAGCTGTGGGAAATGGGGCGTGTGCCAGTGTTCAGCAACGGCGTGGAAGCCGAGCTGGTTACCCCCACCGGGGCAGCCTTGGCAGTGGCGCTGGCAGAAGAGTTTGGGCCCTGTCCACCGCTGCGGCTGGAAAAAGTGGGGCGGGGGGCTGGCAGCCGTGAGCTGCCCATTCCCAACATCTTTCGCCTTTGGATTGGTCAATCGCAGGGGCATGAGCCGACCGAGATTGTCTCGGTCTTACAAACCCAGATTGACGATCTCAACCCTCAAGTGATTGCCTACACCTGTGAGCAGTTGCTGGCCCTCGGTGCCTGGGACGTGTTTACCCAGCCCGTCACCATGAAGCAGGGACGACCAGGGGTATTACTGACGGTCATCTGCCCGCCGGATCGCGTGCCGGAGTGCCAGGATCTCCTCTTCCGGGAAACCACCACCCTGGGCATTCGCCACTCTCTGCAGCAGCGCACCGTCCTGGAGCGGCGGATCGAGCGGGTGGAAACTCCCTACGGCCTGGTGGACGTCAAGGTGGCCTGCCACCACGGCCGCATTGTCAACGCCCAGCCGGAGTTTCGCGACTGTGTGGCCCGCGCCCAAGAGTTCCGCGTGCCGGTGCAGACGGTGTGGCTAGCGGCTCACGCGGCATGGCAAAAGCGGCTGCAAGGGGATCCCGCCTAGCCAGTCGGACTTGCTAGAGAAGTTGCTCCTGCTGAACAGAGATGGGGATCCCTGGCCTGCTAGCCTGGAAGATGTTGTAAGGCTCCCACGCTCTTGCCGACGGCTGCCAACATGGACTCCCAAACCTGTCAGTTTAACTTCGACCGCAAACTTTGGGACCGCTTTATCACCGTAGCTCAGCCATATTTTTACCCGAGGGTGCGCTATGGAGGCTGGATTTTCTTTGGCCTGCTAGCAGCATCCATGGTGTTTGTGGTTGCCCTCATGTTCTTTGTCGAGATTGGGGTAACCCTGGTTGGAAAGGCCCTTTTTCCAGAGTTCTTCCGAACCCTAGCAGCAGGCTTGGTCGAGCAAACAGAGAGAAACCTAGCCTCGCCAGTGCTATGGGTGGCAGCAGCCAGCTTGGCCCTAAGCAGCCTGGCGTTTGGGGTGGTATGGAGGCAGATCCATCGGCGCTGGTTGCAATGGGTGCTCCTTACCTTTTTGCTGTTTCTGTCCCTAACAGTAAACCGGCTCAATGTAATGATTAGCTTTATCTTTCGTTTTATCGACACTGCCCTGCAGCAAAAGGAAGAGAGCACCTTCTGGCAGTTTTTGATCATCTACGGGGTGTTGATTATCTCAGCCATTCCCATCTTGGTGATCTACCGCTATACGCGGCTAAAGCTGGGCCTGTTTTGGCGGGAATGGCTAACCGACTACTTCCTGGATCGCTACTTTGACCGGCGGGCCTACTACGAGCTGGATTCCAACGCTGCCAACACCGAAATCGATAACCCTGACCAGCGCATCTCGGAAGATGTACGCTCCTTTACCGGCACCACTCTTTCTTTTTTGTTGGATATTCTCGACTCAATCCTCACTCTCTACGCCTTCACTGGCATTCTCTATAGCATTTCCCGCGTGCTGGCGATAGGATTGGTTATCTATGCTACCATCGGCACTGGCATTGCCGTTTTGGCCGGTCGCAGGCTGATTAAAATTAACTTCGATCAACTGCGCTACGAGGCCGACTTTCGCTACAGCCTAGTACACGTGCGAGACAACGCCGAGTCCATTGCCTTTTACCAGGGCGAAAACCTAGAGCTAAGACAGATCCTGAATCGCTTCGCTGCTGCCTTGCGCAACTTTAATTTGTTGATCATTTGGCAAGCAATTATCGATATCTTTCAGTACGCCTATAACTACTTTACCCGCATCGTTCCCTATGTGATTGTGGCCCCTCTTTACTTTAGCGGCGTGCGGGATTTTGGCACCATCACCCAGGCCACCATTGCCTTTAGCCAGGTGCTGAGCGCCCTTTCGATTGTGGCCAACCAGATCCAAAGCATCTCCAGCTTTGCCGCCGGGATCAACCGCCTGGGATCCTTCTACGAAGCTTTGGAGGATCCGGCCCTGCGCCAGCTGCGTCCTCGAGAAAGCGCCATCCAAACCCGCATTGCCCCCCACCTGGCGCTGCAGCATGTTACTTTGCTTACGCCCAATTCGGAACGAACCTTGGTTCGGGATCTGTCCCTAAGTTTGGAGGCAGGCCAACGGCTATTGATTGTAGGGGTCAGCGGCAGCGGCAAAAGCTCCCTGCTGCGAGCCATTGCTGGCCTGTGGAGCAACGGCCAGGGATCCATCGCCCGTCCCGACACCGGCGAGATGCTCTTCCTGCCCCAGAAGCCCTACATGCTCCTGGGATCCCTGCGGGATCAACTCCTCTATCCAGGCCGTCGCCGGGATCTGACCGACGAGGAGCTCCTGCAGATCTTGGCCCAAGTTAACCTCGCTGACTTGCCGGAGCGGGTGGGCGGCTTCGACGTGGAGAAAGATTGGGCCAGCACCCTCTCTTTGGGCGAACAGCAGCGCCTGGCCTTTGCCCGCATCTTAATTACACGGCCCCGCTACGCCATTTTGGACGAGGCCACCAGCGCCCTGGATGTGGCCAACGAAAAACTGCTCTACCTGCAACTGCAACGCCTCAACACCACCTACGTCAGTGTCGGCCACCGCCCCACCCTCCTGGCCTACCACGACCTTGTCTTGGAGCTGCAGGGCAACTCTGCCTGGAAACTCTGGTCGGCGGCAGACTACAGCGCCCGCTTGGGGCTGGCCGGCTAGAGCTTTGGGGCCGGCTGTAAGCGCTACAGCAGGCTGTAAAGAAGCCAACTGGACGTCGCTGGCAAGAGGTGATACCCTGTTTCACAGGTATTCCGACCGGATTACTGGGGAATTAGATGACCTCCTCTGCCACCTCCGAAGCCAAGCGCTCCAAAGTAGAGCACATCAAGGCTGAAAGCAACTTTCTGCGGGATCCCTTGCAGCAGGAGTTGGCCCAAGACACCACCCACTTCAGCGAAGCGGCGGTGCAGGTGCTCAAGTTCCACGGTGTCTACCAGCAGGACGACCGGGATCTGCGGCAGCAGCGAAAGCAGGAGGGACTGGAGCGGGCCTACCAGATGATGCTGCGCACCCGCATTCCGGGGGGGCATGTGCCGCCACAGCTCTATTTGACCCTGGATCGGCTGGCCGATGAGTACGGCAACGGCACCTTGCGCGCCACCACCCGACAAACCTTGCAATTACACGGGATCCTGAAGAAAAATCTCAAGGCCACAGTGGCCAGCATTATTCGGCAGATGGGATCCACCCTGGCTGCCTGTGGAGATGTCAACCGCAACATCACGGCGCCGGCTGCCCCCTACAAGAACCGGCCTGCCTACCGCTATGCCCAGGAGTATGCGCGCAAACTGGCAGATCTCCTGGCGCCGAAGACCTCTGCCTACTATGAGATCTGGGTAGATGGGGAGCCAGTTCCCATCCCGCCGGTGGATCCGGAAGTCCGGGAAGCCGAGCAGTTTGTCGGCAATGGGGTAAGGCTGGAAGGGCCGGAGCCTCTGTATGGCCCAGTCTACTTGCCCCGCAAGTTCAAGACCGCCATCACCGTGGCTGGAGAGAACACGGTCGACATCTACGCCCAGGATCTGGGCCTAATTGTGCTCACCGACCGCAAGGGCAACCTCAAGGGCTTCAACATCGTGGTGGGCGGAGGGATGGGGCGCACCCATGGCAAGGAAGAGACGGAGCCCCTTTTGGCCCAGAAACTCTGCTTTGCCCCGCCGGAGACGGTGTATCGGGTTTGCCAGGCGGTCTTGGCCGTGCAGCGGGATCACGGCAACCGCTACGACCGCAAGCAGGCGCGGCTGAAGTATCTTGTGCGCGACTGGGGGATCCACAAGTTTCGCCGCGTGGTCGAGCAGTACCTGGGGGAGAAGCTATTGCCCTTCCGGCGCATGCCTAAGTTTGTCCCCAACAGCGACGACTACCTGGGCTGGCACGAGCAGGGGGATGGCCGTTGGTTTTTGGGCATCTCTATTGAAAATGGCCGCATCCAAGATACGCCGGAGCGGCAGCTCAAAACGGCACTGCGCAAGATTGTGGAGGAATTTGCTCTCCACCTGCGGCTTACCCCCACGCAGGACGTGATCCTCATCGACATCGAGGAGCACCAGCGAGAGGCCATTAACCAGATCCTCAAGTCCCACGGAGTCCCCTCCAAGGAGGAGATCCCAGAGCTGGTGAGGCTGTCCATGGCCTGTCCGGCGCTCCCCACCTGTGGCCTAGCCATCACCGAGTCGGAGCGGGCCCTGCCCAGCTTGATTCGCCAGTTGGATCAGGTGGTGCAGGAGCTGGGGCTGCAGGACTCGCCCTTTTTGGTGCGCATGACCGGCTGCCCCAACGGCTGTGCCCGCCCCTACTTGGCGGAGCTGGGATTGGTGGGATCCGCCCCCGATGGCTACTACCAAATCTGGCTGGGGGCTAGCCCGCGAGGGGATCGCTTGGCCCAGCCGTTTCAGGATCGGGTGCATGTTAGCCAAATTGTGCCCCTGATGCGGATTCTCCTGCAGATCTACAAGCAGGAGCGCCAGCCCCAAGAGCGCTTTGGCGACTACTGCCACCGGGTGGGGATCCCCTACCTGCAGGCCCAGGTGCAGCAGCTCCAGCAGGTTCAAAGTTAAGGGAGCTGCCCTTCATGGAGGTCAAAATGAGTTCCTAAGTCTAACCGAGAGGCTGCTGGGCTTCCAAGGGAGCGAATGATAGAGTACAGAGAGATTTTGTGCGAGCTCCTTCATGCCTCAGTCCAAACCTGACAAATCGCCCCTCCGCAAATTCCTAGAAGCCCTGGTGGCGGTGGTCGGCCTAGCGATGTTCCTGGGCTTCTCCTTTGGTCCTATCCTCCAGGCACTAGGGCCTTCGGACTCCCAGGACACCGCTAGCTTGGTTACCGAACAACTGCGGGCCCAGGCGGATGGCTACCGGGCTGTGCTGGAACGGGAGCCGGATAACCCCATCGCCCTGCGGGGGTTGATCGACACGCAACTGCAGCTCAACGAGCCGCAAGGGGCCATCGAGCCGCTGAAGAAGCTGGTGGAACTGGAGCCGGAAAATCGGCAACTGCGAGCTTTTTTGGCCCAGATTCAGCAAGATACAGGGGATCTGGAAGGGGCATTAGAGCAGCTCCAGATCCTTCACGAGAAGGATCCCAAAGATAGCCAAGTCCTGCAGGAGCTGGCTGAGGTTCAACTAGCTTTGGGCCGCACTTCTGAAGCTGTTGGCCTGCTGGAGAACTATCTGAAGGAAGTCCCGGAAGATAGCGACGTCCGCCTGCGCTTGGCCTTTGTCTATGCCCGCAACAATCAGACCGAAAAAGCCATAGCTCTTTACGACCAGTTAATTGCGGAGGATCCCAGTGCCTATGCCCCCATCCTAGGCAAGGCGATGGCCCTTAGCTCCGCCACTGACGAAAACCTACGGGCAAAAGCCCCTGAGCTATTTGAGCAAGCAGCCCGCCTGGCCCCGCCCAAGGTGCGGGAGGAAATCCGGCAACAGGCCAAGCTCTATGCCCAAAGAAACCAGCCTTAGGCTGTAGAGAGTAGGGGACTGCTGCCTGAGGATGTAGGTAGCAGAACTTGCAACTAGCCGTCCCCCTTATAGGCGTCGGAGAGATTCTTGAGAGCCACTTCCACCGACGGATAAGTCTCGAAGAGAGAGTCCAGACGGGTAACCTTGAGAACCAGCTTGGCTTGTTCTCCTAGGCCGCAGAGCTTGAGATGACAGTCGGCGACGGCGCAGGCGCGTCTTGCCCACACCAAAGCCGAAACCCCCCTGCTGTCGATCCGCGTGACCTGGCTTAGATCCAGTAAGAGGTGCTTGGGTTTCTTGGCGAGAATCTGACTCAGCTCTTTCTGCACCAAAGCACGCTCCAGCTGTCCTGCAGGAAGCTTGACAAGGGCGACAAGGGATCCCCCGGGGCTAAGCTGAGTGGAAACATCCACAAAGGGCTGAGAAAGAAAAAGCCGAGGGCAAGGGTCACCTTGATTCTGAACCAAAGCCACCGGCTTGGGCCTTGCTGGGCAACTTGGAGGTAGGAAGGTAGCTCTAATGGATACGCACGCGATGATCCCGATGGAGGATGCGGCTGCCTTGGGTTTGTTGGCCCTACAGCTGCCGATGGCGGCGGTGTTGCTGGCCCGGCTGCTGCCCTCTCTGTGGCGTCCTTCTCCTCTCCCTCCTGGTCAACCGGGGATCCCTTTTCCGCCGGGCTTGGTCAGCGTCTTGCTGCCTACCCTCAACGAAGCCGAGCGCCTGGATCCCTGCCTAGAAGGGCTGCACCGCCAGGGAGCGGTCGTGCGCGAGGTGCTGGTGGTGGATAGCCGCTCCCAGGATGGCACCCGCGAAAAAGTGCTGCAGATGGCCAAGCGGGATCCCCGCTTTCGCCTCTTGACCGACGATCCCCTGCCCAGCGGCTGGGTGGGTCGTCCCTGGGCGTTGCACTATGGATTTCTCCAGTCGGATCCCGCTTCTGAGTGGATCTTGGGCATTGATGCCGATACCCGCCCCCAGCCGGGCTTGGTGGAGCGCTTGCTGGAAACTGCCCAGGCCAAAGGGCTGGATCTCCTCACCCTGGCGCCGCAGTTTATCCTGCAGCACTGGGGGGAAGGCTGGCTCCAACCAGCTCTTTTGGCAACCCTAATTTACCGCTATGGAGCGCCAGGGGACACTGCTACCCTGCCAGAGCGGACGATGGCCAATGGGCAGTGCATGTTGGTGCGCCGCTCGGTGCTAGAAGCCATGAACGGCTACACGCTGGCGCGGGCCTCCTTCTGCGACGATGTCACCCTGGTGCGGCAGATTGCGGCAGCCGGCTTTAAGGTCGCTTTCTGCAACGGTCGGCACCTGCTCAAGGTGCGCATGTACACTTCTTTGGCCGAAACTTGGCGGGAGTGGGGCCGATCCCTGGACTTGAAAGATGCCACTCCTGCAGCCCAACTGTGGGGGGATATCGCCCTACTGGTGCTTACCCAGGGGATCCCAGTCTTGGCGGTTGGGGGTCTGGGGATCAAAGCTGGGCTGGGGTTCCCTTTTTCCCTAACGGAGCAGGTGCTGCTGGGTCTCAACCTGGGCCTAGTTGCCTTGCGACTGGGAGTCCTTGTGGGCATTCGCGGCTCCTACCAAGATCCCCCCTGGACGTTTTGGGCTTCGCCGCTGGCAGATCCCTTGGCCGTCCTGCGAGTGATCCTGTCGGCCCTCAGCCGGCCCCGCTCTTGGCGCGGGCGCACCTACTCGTCATCAGCCGAGCGTAGGAGGAGTGGGGGTTAATCTAAGTGTTCGCCACCCTCGGTTTCGGGGATAGCTGGGAGATCCTGTAGCTGCAGCAAATCTCTCCTTTAGGCAGCAGCCGCTTGTGGGACACGTAGCTGGCGCAGGCTTCACGTTACCCCGCCTGTCAATGGCTAAGGTATGCTGGTGGGCAGGGAGCCGATTTCCCGCCTCTTCTGGAGAGAATATGCCCGAGCCGGAATCCTCCTCTGCCCACATTCTGGTGATCGAAGATGAGGCCAAGTTGGCCCGTTTTCTGGAAACTGGGCTGACCTATGAAGGGTACCGAGTCCGTGTGGTCGGCGATGGCACGGCGGGGCTAGCGGCAGCCCGCACCCAAAACCCCGACCTGGTGCTCTTGGACTGGATGTTGCCCGAGATCTCGGGGTTGGAGGTTTGTCGCCAGTTGCGCTTGACGGGCGACCGCGTGCCGGTGGTGCTAATGACGGCTAGCGATGAGGTGGCAGCTCGGGCGGCAGGGCTGGAGGCTGGGGCGGATGATTATGTCGTGAAACCCTTTAGCCTTCAGGAGTTACTGGCGCGGATACGGATCTATTTGCAGCACCCCAAGGGATCCCCCCATGGCCAGTTGGTGTTCATGGATCTAACGCTGGATCCCGTGACGCGGGAGGTGAGGCGGGGAGAGCGCCAGGTGGAGCTGACCGCCAAAGAATACGAGCTGTTGCGCTACCTCATGGAACATCCCCGCCAGGTGCTCACCCGCCAGCAGATTCTGGAGCATGTGTGGGGGCACGACTTTGCAGGCGACTCTAACATCATCGAGGTTTACATTCGCTACTTGCGTCTTAAGATCGAAGCTCCAGGAGAGAAGCGCCTCATCCAGACGGTGCGCGGGGTAGGCTACGTGTTGCGAGACTAAGAGCGCGACCGGAAAATTCGTCCTACTGGCGCGGCGTGGAAGCTAACTGCTGGAACTAAGTTGGGGGATTGGGGGTGCAGAGCGTGCTGGGGATGAATCTACGGGGTACTGAGCTGCTAGGCCTTACTTTTAGCTCGCCCGGGGAATTCGTCTTCCGCTTTCCCCCCAGCACTCCCCTGGTGGGCGGGCTAGGTTTGCGTTGGTACGGCCTGCTGATGGGCATTGCCGTGTTGGTTGGCCTAATCCTGACCAAAGCCCTAGCAGAGGCCCGTCACCTTGAGAAAGAGCCGGGCAAGGCCAGCGAGCGGGTCGAGGCCCTGGCCCTGTGGCTAGTGGTGTCGGGGTTTCTGGGCGCCCGACTTTACTACGTCCTCACCCATTGGTCAGAGTTCCAAGACAATCCCCTCTTGGCCTTTGCCATCTGGCGGGGAGGCATCATCATCCACGGTGGGATCCTGGCGGGGGCGCTTGCCCTTTACCTCTATTGCCGCGCCACCGGGATCAACGGGTGGAAGTACGCCGATGTGATTACCCCCGGCTTGATCTTAGGCCAAGCCATTGGGCGCTGGGGCAATTTGTTCAACTCCGAGGCCTACGGTGCCCCCATTCCTCCTGACAGCAGTTGGCCTTTGCGGATATATATCCCTCCCGAGGCCCGCGAGCCGGAATACAGCCAGTTTGAGTTTTTTCACCCCATCTTCTTTTACGAAAGCCTCCTTAACCTGGTTCTGTTTGCCCTCTTGATGGGGATGTTCTGGCGCTTTCCCAAGCTTAAGGATGGCACTTGGGTCTGGACCTATGTCGTCGGCTACAGCCTGATTCGCATCCCCTATGAAATCTTACGCGTGTCGGCGGTGGCCTATCTGCCGGGAACTTCCGTTAAGGCTGCCTATGTGGCCAGCGCCGTAGGCCTAGTGCTCGGGATCGGCATGCTAATCTACATGTACCGGCTGCGCTTTGATCCCGACCTGGAACAATTAGCCGCTTGGCTAGCCGAACAGGCGGGGCTGGAGCTGGAAACAGCCGCAGACCTTGTGCAGCGGGCCTGGGCCATCCAGCAACAACATCGCCGTGCCGACTTGCTGGATCGCGTCACCCTAGCCATGCCCCATTTTTCCAGCGCGGTTGCTCCCCACCTCTCTTTGGGCCAGCGGGAGCTATTGATGCGGCAACTGCTCTGCCGTCTGGAAGGTCGGGACTCAGGCCAGTAAACTCCCCCTCAGCTCTTCAGAGTTTGCAGCCACGCTTCCAGGGCGCGGATGGGGGCGGGGTCCCGGTAGACCCGCTCCTGGCGGGCTTTTACCTGCCGGCCCACTTCCTCACGCCAGCGGTCGTCCAAGCCCAGCCGCACGGCAATCTGAACGTACTCATCCAGGCTAGAAGCAATGGTTTCGTGGAGCTCCATTTGCTGCAGGATGGCGTAGGTATGGCGGCCCCGCATCAGGGATCCCGGCAAGGTCACAATGGGCAGGCCGTGGGGCAAGGCTTCCAGGGTGGTGTTGCCGCCAGACCAGCCGATGCTGTCTAGGTAAACATCCCCCAGGGCGTTGTAGGCAGCATATTCGGCGGGCGAGAGCTCTGGCAGCAGCAGCACGTAGTCTTCGGCGGCCAGGCCGTAGGCGCGGAAGGCTCGCTGCAGCCGTTGCCAAAAGCGCTGGCGGATCCCTTGGGAAAGGCGGCCCTGGAGGAATAGGAATTGACACCGCCCCACCTCCCGGGCAATGCGGGGGAACACCTCGTCGTATTGGGGCAGGTATTTGAACAAGGATTGGGCACAAAGGTAGAGCACCCTGTCGGGATCCACCCCCCAGGCCTGCCAGTCCACAGAGGCAGGTGCAACCTCCGAGGGGATGTAGTAGGTGCCGAGGCCAGGCAGGAGCAGGAGCTGCTCAGTGTAGTGGCTGGCCCCGTCCGGCGGTTCCATCAGCTCGCTGCTGATGAAGACATCCATTGTTGGTAGACCGGAAGTTTGGGGATGGCCCCAGGCCATGGCCTGTACCGGCGCCAAACGCAGGGCAGCCAGTTGAGCGCAGACCGGGTCGATGCCCACTTCTGGGTAGAGGAGCACGTCCAGTTGGGCCTCTCGAATGACTGCCTGCCACTCCATTAAGCTGCGGGATCCGGCCACAAACTGCTCAAAGCGAGAGGGCAGGGAGCGCGTGATCTCGTCTTGGATGGCCGAGGTGTGGAAGCCGTAGAGGGCCACTTGGGAGCGATCCAAAGCTTCTACCCAGCCGCGAGTTAGGATCTTCCAAACCGAGTGATCCCGGAACAGGCCAGAGACAATGCCCACCCGCAGCCGCCCAGGACGTCGCTGCCGAGGAAGGGGAGACTGGGGGTAGCGAGCCGCCATGACCTCCCCCACTAGGGATCCGTACAGTTGCTGCAGCTCGCGGTCGTTCTGGCCCTGGTAGGGCAAAAAGAAAGGCTGGACAGATCCGACGCCGGCAGCCGCTTGCTCCAGGGTTTCTGGATCCCGCGGCAGTTGCTCCCAGCGGGCCTTGACCTCTTCTAGGGCCTGGCGGTAGCGCTGGCGAGCGCTTGCTATCTGTTCCGGGGCGTCGTAGAGCAGGGGCAACTGGCTGACACACCAGCCCAGGGCGGCGGCCAAGTCGGCTGGATCCGCTTGCCAGAGTTGGTAGAACAGCTTGGCCGCTTCCTCCTCTTGCCCGCAATCGCGCAACAAGATGGCCAGGATATGGGCAGCATCGGTAAAGCCCGGCTGCAACTCCAGAGCCTGCAGCAGCGGCACCAGCGCCGCCTCCCACTCCCCCTGCTGCCGTAGCACCAGGCCTAGCTGGTACAGGACCTCTGGATCCGGCCCCCCCTGCTCCAACGCCTGCTGGAGGTGAGCTTTTGCCTCCTCCAGGTAACCTACCTGCTTGAGGGCAATTGCCAGATTGTAGTGGGCGTCGGGAAACCACGGCTGCTGCGCCAAGGCCTGCTGCATCAGGGCAATGGCTTCCTCCAGGACTCCCTGCTGCTGTCGGCAGACCCCCAAAAGGTGCAGCGCTTCCGGGTGGGCGGGCCGGGCCTGCAACACCTGTTGGTAGAGGGAGATGGCCTCTTCCAGTTGCCCCCGCTGGTGATGGTGGACAGCCTGAACCAACAGGGCCTGCAGGTGCTTTTCTTGGTCCTCTCGGCTGGGGCCCAAGCCTTTTCCTGGCAGCGACATTTAGCCGTTGGGGAGGTTGAGGAAGCCCGCCAAGGCGGGGGCAATTGGCAGCAGGGTCATCACCATCAAAAAGAGGGCTAACAGCGCCAAGGCATCCCGCTGGCCGTCGGTTTCCGTAATCTCATCTTGCGGGGGACGCTCCGGCTCACGAGCAATAAAGAGAATGAGCAGCGCCCAGTAGAGGGCCAAGACGTTGCTGATGGCTGCCACGGCCAACGCAATGAGGGTAATCACCGTGGCGCGGGCTGCTGTCTTACGCCCATACACGGCCTGCACAATGCGACCCCCGTCCAACTGGCCAGCAGGCAGCAGGCTCAAGGCGGTGATGGCCAGCCCAATCCAGCCCACGGCCACGAAGGGGTGAATGGGCACCAGCTCCGCCTGCAGCTGGGATCCCAGCACCAGCCGCGCCAGGGTGCCCACCAGGATGGAGCTGCGAAAGATCTCCGTAGGCACGTACACGCCCCCGGTGCCCGAGAGCTTCAGGCCAACCAGCAGCACCACCAAGGAAAGGAGGCCGCCCGCTGCTGGTCCAGCAAAGGCGATGTCGAAGAGGGCCTTGCGGTTGGGCACCGGCGATTGGATGCGGTTTAGGGATCCCAGGGTGCCAATCCCTAGGCTGGGGATAACAAAAGCGGGGCTGAGGCGCACCCCATACTTGCCGGCCATCCAGCGGTGTCCGGTCTCGTGCACCAGCAAAATGGCAAAGATCCCAGCTGCCACGGGCAGAGCTTCCACCCAGCGCCCTGGCGCCTCCAACAGCCGGAAGCCCAGCAAGTTGGCCCCCACCTCTAGGGTGGCCAGAAAGCTAGCTAGCATTAGGCCTGCGGCCAGAATCTGGGCTCCCCTCGAAGCGCGGTAGTTAACTATCTCGTCCGGCAGAACCACCACCGCCGGCTTTTCCGAGGCATCCTCGACCAAAAACAGTTGGTAGCGGCTGCCCACGCGCTCTTTGAGCTTTTCCACCAGTAGGGGTACGACCACCTCGGCGTCCCCGCGGAGGTTGCCCTTAAAGATGGCCCCCTCCCCATAGGGGATGGTTTCAGTAACAAAAAAGGTGTCCAGGCTGAAGATGGATTGGATAGCTTGCAAATCCTCGGCGGAGATCTTGCGCAGAAACCCTGCTGGCTCCGCCGCAGCCTGGGTCGACGCCTCTGCTGCCCCTTCTGGTTGCCCCTCTAAACTAGCCAACTGCTGTCGCCGCGCTTGCAGCTCCTGCTGGGCCAACTGGCGGGTTTTGCGCCCCACAGCAATGTAGAGCCCCGTAAACACCAGCAAGAGCAGCAAGAAGCCGGCAAAGTTAAGGTAAACTCCCACCAGCAGCAGCCCCAGGAAGATCACCCACGGCAAAAGGAGCAGGGATCCCTGCAGCCACATCCAGACGGCTAGGGATCCCCGCCGGCGGGCTCTCCAGAAGCCCCAACCCAAAAAGGCCAGCGTTCCCAGCAAAAAGAGCGGTGTAATCTCAGCAGCAATGTTCATGGCTGACCTAGCAAGGCTGTACGGGTATCCAGCTAGGGCAAGAGGGCTTAGGCGGAAACGGCTGCTCCTTCAAAACGAGGCTCTGGCTCCTCCCACAGGTAGAAGCCAGCTTTGCGCGGCTTGAGTAAGAACAGCCGCAGGAACTGGTAGGCGTTGTTGAGGTAAAGCGGCAGCTTGCGCAGACCCTTGAAGGGGCCAGATCCCCGTTCAATCTCCCTCAGTTTGGCGTTGTTGGCTATACACTTCTGCAGCCGCCGCACAAACTCAGGGTTTTCCACATCCAATACCACTGGGAACACCTTAGCCGCCTCGCGGTTGGTTTTGTAGATCACCTCCATGTCATAGGCATGGGGATCCAGGCCGAGGAGGCGGTAGAAACCCGGGCGCTCGCCCACGTCGTTGAGGTACATGGTGGCAAACACCGACAGCAAGAAGAAGCGGCACCAGAGCTCAGCCACCCATCCCTTGAGCAGTCGCGGCTGGCTAAGAAGCATGAGGGCAAAGAAGTCGCCGTGGCGGTTCTCGTCCTGGCACCAGTTCTTGAAGAAATTGAAGATGGGGTAGATGCGATTTTCGGGATGGGCCTCTAGGTGGCGGTAGATGAGGATGTAGCGCCAGTAGCCAATCTTCTCAGACAGATAAGTGGCGTAGAAGATAAAGCGGGGCGCGAAATAGGTGTAGGACTTGTGCTTGGTCAAAAAGCCTAGATCAAAGGCCATGTTGAAGTCACCCATGGCCCGGTTGAGGAAGCCGGCGTGGCGGGCTTCATCCCGGCTCATGAGGGCAAAGCACTCGGCCAAAATTGGGTTAGTCTCCTTCAGCCGGCGGGAGAGCTCCTTATAGAGCAGGAAGCCAGAGAACTCTGCCGTGCAGGAGCGCTCCAAGAACTCCACAAACAGCCGCCGTGCTTCCGGATCGAGGCGACTTTCCCAGTCTTGGTTAAACTCCTCGCCGCGGACAAAGTGGTGGCGGTTGTAGTCGGCGCGAAACTCCTCCAGAATGGCTCGGAAGTCGGCCTCCCGATCCCCTAGGCTCATCTTGCCAATGGCTTCGAAATCGGTGGTGTAGAAGCGCGGTGTCAGGATAGTCTCCTTGGGTACTCGCGCCTGAATCTTGGCGGCTTCCAGGCTGGAACTCATAGGTGGCTAAAGCAGATAAAAACCAGCTACACCCTCGCAGTTTACCAGTTCCCTTAGCTGCCGTGGGGATAAGAAGTGTTACCAACAGACCCTGAAACTCCTACGACTGCACTGCCGCTGGCTGGGATCGGGCGGGATCCGTTAGCTCACTGCCCTCTTCGGAAGGGGGAACCACCTGCCAGAAGAGGGGCAGGTAGCGCTCCCAGTTCTTGAGGATGCGCTCAGCTTTGGGGGAATGGGTGCGGCGGTAGTGCTCCTGGACCAGGCCCTTGAGTTGCGCTTCCGCTGCTGCGGTTTGCACCCGCTGAATGCGCACGATCTCGCCGTTGACCTTGGCGGGGAAGTTGCCCTCCTCATCCAGCACGTAGGCCAGGCCGCCGGTCATGCCTGCCCCCAGGTTGCGGCCCACCCGGCCCAGCACCACCACCACGCCGCCGGTCATGTATTCGCAGCAGTGGTCGCCAGCCCCCTCGACGACTGCCTGGGCACCGGAGTTGCGCACGGCAAAGCGCTCTCCCGCCTGGCCGTTGGCAAACAGGGATCCGCCCGTGGCCCCGTACAGGCAGGTGTTGCCCAGGATCACGTTTTCCGCCGGATCCCGTGGGGCTTCTGGGGGAGCTAGGATGACGATTTCGCCGCCGCACATGCTCTTGCCCACGTAGTCGTTGGCTTCTCCCGTCAGGGTGAGGCGCATGCCCGCTAGGGTAAAGGCCCCAAAGCTCTGGCCGGCTGTGCCCACAAAGCGCAGATCCAACAGCCCCCCCTGCTGGGCAAAGCCCCCATCCCCATACCGCCGAGCCAGGGTGCCGGCGATGCGCCCGCCCACACAGCGGTCGGTGTTCGCGATGGGGAGTTCCAAGGTGGCCGTGCTGCAGGTCTCAATGGCCTTTTGCACCTCAGGCCGGGCCAGGATCTGCTCGTCCAGCACCGGGCCGTTGGAGTGCACCGGTTCGTGCTCTAGCCACTCGGGCTGACGGTGGGGATCAAAGCCAGGGGGAGTTCGCAGCAGACAGTCCAACTGGAGAGACTGGGTTTTTTCCAAAGCCACGTCGGCGCGGGGGCAGAGCAGATCCACCCGCCCAATGACCTCTTTGAGGGAGCGGTAGCCTAGGCGGGCTAGGATCTGGCGCACCTCCTCGGCCACAAAGGTAAAGAAAGTTACTACCTGATCTGGAGTGCCAGGGAAGCGCTTGCGCAGCTCCTCCTTTTGGCTCGTCACCCCCACCGGGCAGTTGTTGGTGTGGCACACCCGCGCCATGATGCACCCCTCGGCAATCATGGCTACGGTTCCGAAGCCAAACTCCTCCGCTCCCAGCATGGCCGCCATCACCACCTCCCAGCCGGTGCGCAGGCCGCCATCCACTCGCAAAATCACTCGCTGCCGCAGGCCGTTTTCCAAGAGGGCGTGATGCACCTCCACTAAGCCCAGCTCCCAGGGTGAGCCTGCGTGTTTGATGGAGCTGAGAGGGGAAGCCCCTGTGCCTCCCTCGTGGCCAGAGATCTGGATGATGTCGGCATTGGCTTTGGCTACCCCTGCTGCCACCGTGCCGATGCCCACCTCCGCTACCAGTTTCACCGACACCTGCGCCTGGGGGTTGACCTGGTGGAGGTCGAAGATCAACTGGGCCAGATCCTCGATGGAGTAGATGTCGTGGTGGGGCGGCGGCGAGATCAGGGTTACCCCTGGCTTGGAGCGGCGCAGCTTGGCAATGTAGGGGCTGACCTTTGAGCCGGGCAGTTGCCCGCCCTCGCCTGGCTTGGCGCCCTGGGCAATCTTAATCTCGATTTGCTGCGCGTTGACCAAGTACTCAGGGGTTACGCCAAAGCGGCCCGAGGCCACCTGCTTCACTGCCGAGCTGGCGTTGTCCCCCATGCGCAAGCCCCTGAGGTGAGGGAACCGCGCCGAGGTCCCCTCCGGCGTCACATCGGTGATGGGGAGGTAGCGCTCTGGGTCCTCTCCGCCCTCGCCGGAGTTAGACTTGCCACCGATGCGGTTCATGGCAATGGCTAGGGTCTCGTGGGCTTCGCGGCTGAGGGCCCCTAGCGACATCCCCCCCGTGGTAAAACGCTTGAAGATGGCTGTAACGGGCTCTACCTCTTCCAGGGGAATGGGATCCCGGTCGCTGCGAAAGTCAAGCAGATCCCGTAGGGCCGTGGGGGGGCGGTTGCGCAAATAGGCCCGGTAGATCTCGTAGTGATCGGGCTGCCCTGAGGCAATGGCCCTGTGCAGCAGCTTGGCCATTTCTGGGCTGTTGATGTGGTACTCGCCCTTAGGCCGCGCTTGGATAAAGCCAAAGTTCTCCAGCTTTTTCACGGTGAGCTGGGGGAAGGCCCGCTGGTGATTTACCATGCCCTCGCAAGCCAAATCCGCCAGCGTCATTCCCCCCACCTGCGACACCGTGCCGCGGAAGGCCAGGTCAATCACCTCTTGGCTAAGGCCGATGGCCTCGAAGATCTGGGCCCCGTGGTAGCTGGAGAGGAGGGAAATGCCCATCTTGGAGAGGATCTTGAGCAACCCCGCCTCAATGGCTGCCCGGTACCGCAATTGGGCTTCGGCCACAGAAATCTGGGGCAGCTTGCCACTGGCCATCTGGGTCTGGGTCTTGGGCTTGTGCCACCACTGGCGCACCGCCTCGTAGGCCAGGTAGGGGCAGACGGCGCTGGCTCCATAGCCAATTAGGCAAGCAAAGTGGTGGGTACTCCAGCACTGGGCTGTCTCCACCACCAGAGAAGCGCGTAGGCGCAGCCCCTCCTGGATGAGGTGATGGTGGACGGCTCCCACGGCTAGCAGAGGCGGGATCAAGGCCTGCTCAGCGCTGAGGCCCCGATCCGAGAGGATTAAGATCTCTGCTCCCTCCCGCACTGCTTGCGCTGCCTCTTGGCACAGGGCCCGCACTTGGGCAGCCATTCCTGCTGGCCCGACGGCGATTGGGTAGAGGGTCGGCAGCGTGCGACAAGGAAAGGGCGTGCGCTGCAGGGCGGCCAGCTCCGCCTCGTTGAGCACGGGGCTGCGTAGGTGCAGCAGGCGAGCATGCTCGGGCCGGATCTCCAGCAGGTTGCCTTTGGAGCCCAGGTACATCTCCAAAGACATCACCAAGCTTTCCCGCAGGGGATCGATGGGGGGGTTGGTCACCTGGGCAAAGCGCTGCTTGAAGTAGTCATAAAGGGGGTGGGGCTGGGTGGAGAGCACCGCCAGCGGCGCATCATCTCCCATGCTGAAAACCGGCTCTTTGCCTGTGGCCGCCATCTCCTCGATGATCATCTCCACGTCTTCCAAGGAGTAGCCGCAGGCCGTCTGCAGCTGGAGGAGTTGCTCCTCGGTAAGCTGCGGGGCGCTCTCAAAGTCTTGGCTAGGAAGCTGAACGCGGTAAGTCTTCAACCACTCCCCATAGGAGTGCTGAGCTGCCACCTGGGTCTTGATCTCCCAGTTTTTGTAGAGCTGGCCGCTTTGCAGATCCACCATGAGCATCTGCCCTGGCCCCAGCCGCCCCTTTTCTAGGATCTCGGCTTCCGGCAGGGAAACCACCCCCGCTTCCGAGGCGACCACCAGCAATCCATCGCGGCTAAGGGCGTAGCGGGCCGGGCGCAGGCCATTGCGATCCAGCGTGGCTCCAATAGTCTTGCCGTCGCAGAAGACCACCATGGCCGGCCCATCCCATGCTTCCTGCAGGCCGGCAAAAAACTCGTAGAAGTCGGCCACTTCGGGACGATTGGCTAACTCCGGCTGGTGGCGGTAGGCCTCCGGGATCAGCACCATCATTGCCTGCTGGCTGGAGTAGCCCGAGGCGATCAAGAGCTCGAAGACCGCATCCAGGCCTGCTGAGTCGCTGGTGCCGGGGTCAATGACGGGTTTGAGCTCCTCAATGGCCTCGCCCCAAAAGGGATGGGCCAAAGAGGACTCGCGGGCAGCCATCCAGTTGACATTGCCCAGATAGGTATTGATCTCGCCGTTGTGGCAGAGGTAGCGGAAGGGTTGGGCCAGGGACCACCGCGGCAGGGTGTTGGTGCTGAAGCGGCGGTGGTAGGTGGCGTAGGCAGTGGTGTAGAGGGGGTCTTGCAGATCGCGGTAAAACTGGCCCAGCGCGGCTGACTGCACCATGCCTTTATAGACAATCAGCCGGCAGGAGAGGGAGGCAAAGTAGAGGGAATGAACGCCAAACCGGCTCTCCACCTGTCGCCGCAGGCGCCGCCGCAAGAGGTAAAGCTGCCGCTCCAGCTCGTCTCCCTCCAGCGTGGGGTGAGTAAGCAGCATCTGCCAGATGGAGGGCAGGGTCTGCCGTGCCATCGGCCCCAGGCAGTCTGGATTGACTGGCACCTGGCGCCAGATGGGCTGCCCCCACTCCGTGGTCACCAAGTAGTCGTCGATGAGCTGGCGCACTGCCTGGCACTCAGCGGGATCCTGAGGCAAAAACAGCATGCCCACTGCGCTGCGGCTGGGATCCCAAGCTCGAATGGCCTCAAGCTCTGCCTGCAGCAGCTTCCAGGGAATAGCTGTAGCAATACCGGCTCCATCCCCACTTTGGCTGTCCCCGCCGCAGCCGCCGCGGTGCTCCATGCAGGCAAGGGCAGCGAGGGTTTTTTGCAGCAGCTCGTGGCTGGCTCTTCCCTGGCGATCGACCAAAAACCCGACGCCACAGCTATCCCGCTCTTGGAAGTGCCAGCTTGCGTTCAGGATGGGAGCCGGATTCATAGGGTGAAGAAACAGTCTTGGAGCAGTCCACGCCTTTTGAGATATGGAAGACTAGCATATCGCAATCAATCCTACAGGAAAAGGGGGCAGCCCTAAGTCAGGCTGGACTTTGCCGATGGGGAAAGAAAGGCCAAAAGGTTTGCTATGAACAAAACCAGGGCAAATGCCCCAGCTTGCCTTGGTTCGCCTGGTTGCCAAGTGGCAATTTTTTTACCTAAAGAAGTCGGAAAATATATTTCGCAGACTAGAGAGCTGCTCGTTAAAGCAGGTGAGGCGATCCCCACTAGCGCTCACCATCGTTAGGTCGGCCCGCCCGGTCGCGCCCTCGGATCCCAAGAGAGCAACGCTCATCCGGCTGGGATCCTCAGGATTCTGGGAGACGCGGATAACAGCTCGCTCTCGGTTGAACTGATAGGCCTCGGCCACGTAGCGGATGGGCTCACTCAAGCTGGGCTCCACTGGCAAGCCGGGGGCTGGCAAAAGATCCACTAGCTCGGTAAAGGTGCCGCTCCGCAAGCCCACCACGGCAGCAGCTCCCAACTGGTTGCAGATGGCAACGAGCACGGGTTCCTGGGCGCTGGCGCTGACGTTGGTCAAGGTGACAGTGACGTTGGCCCGGCTGGGTGCTGGGGGATAAGTAATCTCAAAGAGGCGGGCAGGGGCGTTGCCCAGCTCGTCGCGGATGCGAAAGCGAAGCTGACCCCTGTAGGGCAAGAGGGAAGAGAAGTAGATACCAAAGCGGTCGCTAGGGCCACGTCCAGGGATGTTGGCCTGGCCAGGGACGTAGGCGAGGACGGCCCGGCTTTGCCAGTTGTTGGGGGGCGCGTAGGGCAGCAAGGGGCCGCTGTCAAGGCTGGGGGGATCCTGGGGAGGTGGATCCGGCTGGCCATCCCTGTTTAGATCCAGGCCATTGCCCAAAAAGGCCACTGAGCGCTGGAGCAGGATGGGACGGTTTTGGTTATCGACTAGAGGAGGTCGCCCTTCCGCCAGCCCTGCGTTCTCCACATAGACGTTAAAAGGGCGATTTAAGATCTGGTTGTCCCGCCGCCGCCGCACGTTGAACTGGAGGTAAGGCCCCACCGCGCCTGCTGTTGGGGATCCCCCCGTAATTTCAAAGTCATCGGCCCGCAAAAAGACGTTTTCTAGCGGGCTAGGCGGAGTTGTTGCCTCCCCGCAGCCGACTAGGCCAAGGGCAAAGGCTACTAAAGCTACAAAGGCTGCACCAGATCCCCCCTTTCTGGGGAAAGCTCGGTCTTTCCAGGCCGGCAGGCAAGCTTTGGCTTCAGCCTTCATCTCCACAACAGTTGGCAAGGGTTTGCCGCCCGCAACCTGCCCCAATGGCCTGTACCACTATACCGCTCTGAAAGACTAAGACTTATACAACCCCGGACAAAAGCGGACTTTTGATCCAGGTTGAGGCTTTCTTCCTGCTTCCACGACCCGTAGCTACTGGTAGGCTTAACTCCTACTACCCCGCCAGAGGGATCCCCTTAGGCGTGACTTCCCCACAAGCTGCAGGTAGTTGCTCCTTGCTCTTGATCGAGCACACAGGCTAAAGACGGAGCCTACTTTAGCCTAGGCGAAGTGCCTACCAGATAAAGATGCACCTGCAAGTCTACTAGCGCAGCTAATCCACGTCAAGGCAGAAAGTTCGTTACGCCACGCAGTGGCGCTCGCGTCAGCGGGACCGAGTCCTCATTGTCCAGTGAATCAAGGACTAGAGGAGAGCCCTAGGCTCGGTTTCTTATGCAGCTTGCTAGCCTAGAGGGAGCGAAAGGTGGATGCCCATGTCAAATACCCCTGCGGTCTTGGTTCAACACCTCCAGAAGCGCTACGGCTCCACGGTGGCTGTGGCGGATGTCTCCTTCCAAGTAGAGCCCGGCCAGATCTACGGCATTCTTGGCCCCAACGGCGCCGGCAAAACCACCACTCTGCACTGCCTGTGCACCCTGTTGCGCCCTGACGCGGGCCGGATCGAGGTGTGCGGGATCCCGGTCAACGAAAACCCCAGGGCGGTACGCGAAAAGCTGGGCTTTGTTGCCCAAGAGGTGGCTTTAGATAAGGTGCTGACGGGGCGAGAATTGCTGCAGTTGCAGGCCGACCTCTACCACCTGCCGCGGTCCTTGGCCCGAGAGCGGATTGCCACCGTCCTTGAATTGCTGGGGCTGGCCGACCGTGCCGACCAACGCATCGGCACCTACTCCAGCGGCCTGCGCAAACGCCTAGATCTGGCGGCAGGGCTGCTCCACCAGCCCCAGGTGCTGGTTTTGGACGAGCCCACGGTGGGCCTGGATATCCCCAGCCGGCAGGCCATCTGGGACTTTCTGCGCCAGCTTAGAAACACCGGCGTCGCGGTGGTGCTCAGCAGCCATTACCTGGAAGAGATCGATCTATTGGCTGACCGGGTGGCCATCATCGACCGCGGCAAGCTGATTGCCGAAGGAACCCCAGAAGAGCTGAAAGCCCGCGTCGGCGGCGAGCGCATCACCGTCAAGCTGCAGGAGTTTGCCCCGCCAGAACTGGCCCAGCGGGGTGCCGAACTGCTGGCCTCTCTGCCCTTTGTCCAAAAGGTGGTGATCAACAGCGCCCAGGGCAATGCCCTCAACTTGGTGGTGCAGCGGAATGGGGAGGATCCCCTCAGCCAGATCCGCGCCCACCTTGAGGCCCACGGGCTGGAGGTCTTCAGCAGTACCCAATCTCGCCCCAGCCTGGACGACGTGTATTTGGCGGCAACCGGGCAAACCCTCCTGGATGCAGAGCTGGCAGCTTTCGAGTCCAACTTAGGCAAGAAAAAGTAGTTTTTCCCTGATTCCCAACAATCCTTACCAAGTTTGCAGGAGCCTTCGTATGACCTCTGCTGCTTCCCCAATTCAATCCAGCCCAATTCCCCTTTTGACAGCAGAATTTTGGCAGGAAACTTTTGCCCTCACCCGCCGCTTGTTTATCCAACTGCAGCGCCGCCCTGTAACCCTGGTAGTCGGCATCGTCCAGCCGCTGCTCTGGTTGATGTTGTTCGGGGCCTTGTTTCAGAATGCCCCTACTGGCATCTTTGGGGCCGGGCAAAACTACACCCAGTTTTTGGGAGCAGGCGTGATCGTGTTTACGGCCTTTGGCGGGGCTTTGAATGCGGGGGTGCCGGTGATTTTCGACCGGGAGTTCGGATTTTTAAACCGACTGCTGGTGGCTCCCCTCACCTCTCGCTTTTCCATTGTGCTGGCCTCCAGCCTGTTCATCGTCAGCGTGGCGCTGCTGCAGACGGCGGCAATTGTGGGGGCAGACTACGTCCTCGGCGGCGGGATCCCAGACGTGCGGGGCTTGGCGGTGGTGGCCTTGATCGTGGGCCTGTTGGTCTTGGGCTTCACTGCCCTGAGCTTGGGCCTAGCCTTTGCCATGCCGGGGCACCAGCAGTTGCTGGCTTTTATCTTTCTGGTCAACTTGCCTTTGATCTTCTCCAGCACGGCTTTGGCTCCCCTCAGCTTCATGCCCACCTGGCTGCGCTGGGTGGCCAGCCTTAACCCGCTCACCTTTGCCATCGAGCCAATTCGCCACGTCTACCGCACCAGCACCTGGAGCTTTGCCGATGTGGTGCTACAGGCTCCCTGGGGCAATCTCACCCTAGCGGGATCCCTGGGGCTCTTGACGGGGTTTGTGGTGGTGTCAGTGCTGCTGGTGCAGGGGGTGCTGCGCAAGGGCTTGGCCTGAGGGGCTTTGGGACTGGCTCGGGGAAGCCGAGTTGGTCTTGTGCCTTTCAAAGTCAATGGCAAGAAGCAGACTTCTCCTTTTGTCCTGCTACCTGGCTCCTTTTCGGAGGACGTTGGAGATTTTGGCCATGGCAGTTCTTGAAGATTGGCAGCGCTCCAAGTTGGATCCCAGCGACGATGCCCTCTTCTACAGCTACCCCCGCTTCGTAACCCATGTAGATGCTGGCTTCATCGGCCAGCTCACGGATCTCTACCGCCGCTACTTGCAGCCCCAGACCCGCATTCTCGACCTAATGAGCAGTTGGGTTTCCCATTTGCCGCCGGAGATGGATTTTGCCCATGTGGAAGGGCACGGGATGAATGCTGAAGAACTGGCGGCTAACCCTCGGCTTAACCATTTCTTCGTCCAGAACCTCAACCAAAACCCACTCCTGCCTTTCCCGGACTGCACTTTTGATGCCGTGCTGAACGCGGTTTCGGTGCAATACCTGCAGCAGCCGGAGCGAGTGTTTGCCGAGGTGCATCGCATCCTTAAGCCCCAGGGCCTGTTTATTGTCAGCTTCTCCAATCGCATGTTTTTCCAGAAGGCAATCCAGGCCTGGCGGGACAGCTCGGAGGCAGAGCGGGTGGAGCTGGTCAAGCGCTATTTCGAGGCGGTGCCGGGGTTTGAGATCGTCGAAGTCATCCAGCGGCCTGCTCCCCTGAGTTGGCTTGCCTTTCTGGCCGGAGGGGGCAGGGATCCTTTCTACGCCGTGGTTGGGCGGCGAGCTGCAGCTTAAGAGGCAGTAAGCGAAAGCTAGGGCAGCTCTACCGAGGTAGGCTTAGAAGCATAGGTCAGGCCCCAGCCCAATTTCTCACGCATGACCCGGAAGAACTCCGGTCGGCGTAGGCGAATCAGGTCTGTGCAGTAGGGGGCGCGGACAACGCGAATTTGGTCTTCTGGCAGGATGTAGCAGCCGGCATTGCCGTCCGCTACCAAAACCAGCGGCTGAGGGCTGGCGGGGCTGATCCACACCTCTTCCGAATCGGGAAAGACCAGAGCCCGTGAGGCCATCGAGTGGGGGCAGATAGGGATCAGCTGCAGCACGGGCAGGCTGGGAGTGATGACCGGTCCTCCTGCAGAAAGGGCATAGGCAGTGGAACCGGTGGGGGTGGCTAAAATGATGCCGTCGGCGGCCACATCCAGAGGGGAGTGCTCCCCAATGGTGACTTCAAAGTGGCACATGCTGGTCAAAGGCTCGCGGTGGAGCACCATCTCGTTGAGGCTGAGCACTTCCCAGCGCAATTCGTTGCCGCGGTAGGCCTGCACCAGCAACATGCTACGGCGATCCAGAATGTACTCGCCGGCAATGGCTGCCTTGGCCGCCTCTTCTAGGTGGGTTAGGTAGGTCTCCGTCAGAAAGCCCAAGTGGCCAGTGTTCACCGCCAGCAAGGGGATCCCTTTGGGAGCCAGTTGCCGGGCTGCTGCCAAAACGGTGCCGTCTCCCCCCAGCACTACGGCAAACTTCATGCTCTCGTCAAAGCCGGCGGGGGCCAGGCTGTCCACCTTGGTCAAGCAGACGGGACTGTCAAGCTTGGCGTAGCCGAGGACGCCGCCCCAATTGGGGGCCACACAGACTTCCCACCCCTGCTCCTGAAACCAGCGGGAAAGGGTTTCGCTGCTGCGTTTAGCGGCAGGCTTGGCGTCGTTGTAGAGGATACCGACCTTGGGCTTGCTCATGGGAGGGGGAAGAGGTAGAGCGGTGCCAAAACTCTATCAGTTCTAGATAGCTGCCGCAAAAAAGAGCTGGCCCCCTGGCCCCAGCTCGGGTCACCGCCAGGGATAAGCTGGAAGAGCTCCCCAGTGAGTCTCTGGACGGGCTGAGGGGAGTTGAAAAGGTTGTTCGCTTTTTCCCATGCAAGCCTGTACCCTGGTCGCCCGCGCCAAGATCAATCTTTACCTAGAGATCCTCGGATCCCGCCCCGACGGCTATTCCGAGGTGGCCATGATCCTGCAGAGCATCGCTTTGGCGGATCGCGTGCGTCTCCAGCGCCGCTCCCACGGGATCCACCTAATCTGTAACCACCCGGAAGTGCCGGCAGATGCCCGCAACCTGGCCTACCGCGCGGCTGAGCTGCTGCAAAAGGAGTGCCAGACCAATCTGGGGGTGGAGATCCACATCGAGAAGCAGATCCCCGTGGCGGCGGGCTTGGCAGGCGGCTCGGCCAATGCAGCGGCAGTTCTGGTGGGGTTGAACCAGCTCTGGGGCTTGGGCCTGACGGTCAGAGAACTGCAGCACTTGGCGGCCCGCTTGGGATCCGACATTCCCTTTTGCGTGCAGGGGGGCACCCAGCTAGCCACAGGACGGGGAGAAGTTTTACAGCCGCTGGCCGACTGGGAAGGGATCCCCCTGCTGTTGGCCAAGCCCAAGCACCTTGGGATCTCCACTGCCTGGGCCTATCAAGCCTTTCGCGCTCACCGTGCCGCTTCCTTGCCTTCTGCGGGATCCTCTCTGTCGACCTTGCCCCAAGTCCTCGCTGCTCTGGAGCGTCGGGATCTGCTGGCCTTGGCCCGCAGTTTGCGCAACGACCTGGAGCGGCCAGTTTTGGCCGAGTACGCTATCGTGGGAAAATTGCGCCAGGCCCTGCTGGAGGTAGGGGCGTTGGGATCCCTGATGTCGGGCTCGGGGCCGACAGTGTTTGGGCTCATGGCCAGCCTGGAGGGGGCTGCTCAAGCCTGCGAGAGCCTGCGCCGCCGCTTTCCGGAGGTGGACTTCTGGGTAACCCAGTTTGCTCCCACTGGGATTCTGCTGGAGCCGGATCCCCACCCTCTCGATCCCCCTAGAATTGCTAGCTAGCCTAGCCAGGAAACAGGCCCTGATAAAAAGCTCTGTAGTTCAGACTAAAAATTAGCTTGGCTGCGGGCCCAAGAAGAAGATGAGCGAGAGGACGTTGTTTGACAAAGTCTGGGACGCCCATACGGTGCGGATCTTGCCCTCAGGGCAGACGCAGTTGTTCATTGGGCTACACCTCATCCACGAGGTCACCAGTCCCCAGGCTTTTGCCATGCTGCGGGAGCGCAATCTGCCAGTTCTTTTTCCAGAGCGGACGGTGGCGACGGTAGATCACATTATCCCTACAGACAACCGGACGCGACCTTTTGCGGATCCCTTGGCGGAGGAGATGATCCAGGAGCTAGAGCGCAACTGTCGCCAATACGGCATCCGCTTCTACAACAGCGGCTCCGGCCGGCAGGGGATCGTGCATGTGATAGCGCCGGAGCTGGGGCTGACGCAGCCGGGGATGACCATTGCCTGCGGCGATAGCCACACTTCTACCCACGGCGCCTTTGGAGCCATTGCCTTTGGCATCGGCACCAGCCAGGTGCGGGACGTGCTGGCCACCCAAACTCTGGCCTTGTCCAAGCTCAAGGTGCGCCGCATCGAGGTGCAGGGCACGTTGGGGCCGGGGGTTTACGCCAAGGATGTGATCCTGCACATCATCCGCAAGCTGGGGGTCAAAGGCGGGGTGGGCTACGCCTACGAGTACGGCGGCAGCACTGTCGAGGCGATGAGCATGGAAGAACGCATGACCCTCTGCAACATGTCCATCGAAGGAGGAGCCCGCTGCGGCTATGTCAATCCCGACGCCGTGACCTTTGAGTATTTGCGGGGGCGGGAGTTTGCCCCTCAAGGATCCGATTGGGAAGAGGCTGTGGCCTGGTGGCAAAGCCTAGCCAGTGACCCCGACGCTGTCTATGACGACGTGGTGGTGTTTCAGGCCTCCGAGATCGCTCCCACGGTTACCTGGGGGATTACCCCCGGCCAAAACATTGGGGTGGACGAGCGGATCCCGGCTCCCGAGGAGCTGCCAGAAAGTGAGCGGGAGCTGGCTAGGGAAGCCTACGCCTACATGGGCTTGCGACCAGGGGATCCCATTGTAGGCACGCCGGTAGATGTCTGCTTTATTGGCAGCTGCACCAATGGTCGCTTGAGCGATTTGCGGGAGGCAGCCAAGGTTGCCAAAGGCCGGCGGGTAGCGCCTGGAGTGAAAGCGTTTGTGGTGCCTGGCTCCGAGCGGGTCAAGCAGGAGGCCGAACAGGAAGGCTTGCGGGAAATCTTTGAGGCGGCGGGGTTTGAGTGGCGGGATCCCGGCTGCTCCATGTGCTTGGCTATGAACCCAGACCGCTTGGTAGGGCGGCAGATGAGCGCCTCTTCCTCCAACCGCAACTTTAAGGGCCGCCAGGGATCCCCCACAGGGCGCACTCTGCTCATGAGCCCGGCCATGGTGGCGGCAGCAGCAGTGAGCGGCAAAGTGGTGGACGTGCGGACGCTGCTTTAGTCGGAGCTAGAGGAGGCCAGAAGGGGGTAGAAGTGACCCACCGGCCCCTGACCGGCCCCAATGGCCAAAGGATGCCGCAGGGCTTCGGTAACATAGGCCTTGGCCAGCAGCGTTGCCGTCAGGGGATCCTTCCCCCAAGCCAGTTGCGCCGCAATGGCTGCCGAGAGGGTGCAGCCGGTGCCGTGGGTGTGGCGGGTGGGGATCCGCTGGCTTTTGAGCACCTCGAGCCGCTCGCCGTCAAACCACACGTCCACCCCCTGCAGTTCTCCCGGCATGCCTCCCCCCTTGACGAGTACAGCCTTACAGCCTAGGGCGTGGATGCGGCGGGCCGCCGTCTCCATATCCGCCAGCGACTGCAGTTCCATCCCCGCCAAAATCTGGGCTTCGTAGCGGTTGGGGGTAACAACCTGAGCCAGGGGAATTAGCCGCTCGCGGATGGCCTGGATGGCGTCCTCCGCCAGCAGCTTGGCCCCCGTGCGGGAGACCATTACCGGATCTACCACCAGTGGCTGCAGCGCCCAGCGCTCCACTTGGCGGGCCACCTCGCCCACGATCTCGGCATTGAGCAACATGCCGGTTTTGATCCCTTGCACCCCGATGTCCTGCACCACCGCTTCAATTTGAGCAGCCACTGCCTCTGGCGGCAGCGCATCCACGCGGTTGACCCCCAGGGTATTCTGGGCAGTTACGCAGGTGAGGGCGGAAGTGCCATGGACCCGCTGGAAGGCAAAAGTGCGCAGATCCGCTTGAATGCCGGCTCCGCCGCCGCTATCGGATCCGGCAATGGTGAGGGCGACAGGGGGGCGCTGCTCGGCCAAAGTTGGAGCTGGTGGAGCTGGTTCAGATCCAGACATTGGCTAAACGAGAAAAGCTAACGAGGGCACTGCTGGTAGCTATCAGCTTGTTGGCTCCCAACCCCCTAGAGGGGGCTAGAAGCTGGCTAAGCGTGAATCTAGTAGCCATTGTCGGTAGTAGCCACCACCTCTACCCAAACCCTATCCCCCTCCACCTCCGTCAGACTCCAGCGCAGGAGGCGGGCCGTTTGCCCCAGCTCTCGGGCGACTTGGTGGAGAAGGGATCCCTCCAGTTGAGAAGCAGAAAGCGGCAAACTCAGGGGCAAAGCTAGACGCAGAAAATGTAGCTTCACAGGTTCCCCACGCTGAACTCGCGCCAAGCAAGGAGGACAGGGCTAGCGGCCAAACTGCAAACGATAGACTTCTTCCTCCTGATCTGTTTCCACCTCTAGATCAGAGGTAGGATAGGCTACGCACAGCAGGACAAAGCCCTGAGCTTTGAGCTCTGGCCCGATCATGGCGTTAGGCTGGGCCACGGATCCCGACTTCAGTCGCCCTGCACAGGTGGTACAGACACCTGCTTGGCAAGAAGAGGGCAGCTCTATGCCGTGTTCAAGAGCCGCCTGTAAAACCGTCTGCTCCGCCGCCGCAGGAAAGCGGTAGGTTTGGCCCCGGTGATGGACAGTTATCTGGTAAACCATGACGGCCCTCAAGAACCCGCCTGCGAAGAGGTGCGAGCCACGGTTAGCGTCTGCGGCTGGCGCATTTTCTTTATCTGAACCTCAATCTTCTGAACCCCTTCCGCCTTCAGGTCGGCGATGTAGTTGCCTTTGTGCGCTTCTGCTTCCTCCAGGCTAGTAAAGGGGCCGTAATAGTAGGTGCAGTCGTCGGTGGCAATCTCAATCCAAACCGCTAAGCCGCGCAGCCTATCCAAGAGGCTGATCAACCTCTTCAGAAGACTAGTCAAAGGGTTGCTCACAGGATCGATCCCCCGCTAAGAAGTGCCAGCAAACATTCGGAACTGCCTGCAGTCACTTAGATTCTACTGCGTTTGTTGAGAATTTGTTGAGAAATGTTTCAGTGCGCTTGAGCTGGTGAGGGGAGCGCTGCCGGTGGATCTCGTAGAGGACGATGCCCGCTGCTACCGAAGCATTCAAGCTTTCCGTGCGGCCCGATAAGGGAATCGACAGCAGTTGGTCGCAGTGGCGCTGGGTAAGCAGGCTAATGCCTTCCCCTTCCGATCCAATCACCAAGGCGACGGGTCGGCGAAAGTCGGCGCTATAGACGGGGGCAGCTCCCTGGCTGGTGGTGCCATAGATCCAAAACCCTTGCTCTTTAAGGTACTCTAGAGCGCGATTTAAGTTCACCACCCGCGCCACGGGCAGGGTGGAGAGGGCGCCAGCTGCCACCTTCATCACTGTCGCGGTCACTCCTGCCGCCCGCCGCTGCGGGATCACCATCCCCTGCATGCCAAACGCCTCCACGCTACGGGCAATAGCCCCTAGGTTGTGGGGATCCTGAATCCCGTCTAGCACCACCAGCACCGGCTGGGGGCTAGCCTGGCGGCTGCGTTCCACCAGCTCTTCTAGATCCACGTATCGATAAGGGGTAGCCTGGGCGGCGATCCCCTGATGGTTAGCTCCACCCGTAAGGAGGTTTAGTCGCTGGGGAGAGACCTCATCAATAACCGTGCCGCGCGCTTTGGCCTCCTCCAAGAGCGACAAAAACTGGGGGCTATACCGTAGCCTCGGCACCACCCAAACCCGGTTGAGGGTAGCACCGCTCCGCAGGGCCGCCAGTAAAGTCTGGCGACCGTAGATGATCTCTTGTTCCGCTTCGGGCTTGGAATCCGTGGGTCGCCGCAACTTGCGTAGGCGAGAAGGCTTAGGCATGAGAGGAAGACCTAAATCATCTCAGCCAAAACATCGGTGAGGGCAAGAATGGAGCGCAAGCGGTCGGGATTGGTGAGGTAGAGGTAGCCCAGGATGGTTTCCAGGCCACTGGCATTTTGATAGTCGGCTAGGGGCAGATGCCGAGGTGGGCGACCGCAACCATTGCGGCCCCAGCAGACAATAGCCTGCTCTTCAGGGCTGAGATATGGTAGCAGCGCTAACAGCAGCTTGGCCTGAGCCGAGCCGCACACCCGCCTCACCACCCGCTGATGGTAGCGCTCTAAGCGATCTGGGGGAAACAACTGTTGCCGCCGCACGTGGAGTTCGTAAATGGCATCCCCCAAGTAAGCTAAGGCAGCCGGCGACAGGCGACGGATCTCGGTCGACGGCAATCTTTCGGAACTGGGATCAAGTCCAAGGAGTGGATCGCTCACGGCTGCTGACATGGAAACTGCTCCCGACTGTTTAGCGAAAGGGGGGCTTCACTCTAGTCCTCGTTGGCGACAGCGGTGCGGAGCACCTTATTCGCTACTTTGTGGCATAATCGGCAACCTTGCCAACGAACCTTCTGACTTAACGTGGATTAGCTAGGCTAGTAGGTTGGCAGGTACATCTCTTCTGGTAGGCATTTTGCCTAGGCTCAAGTTAGCTCCGTCTGTAGCTTGTGCGCCCTCTAAGGGCAGGGAGCAGCTACCGTCAGCTTTTTCTTTCAGAGCGGAAACAGGAGATCGCCATTGAGCAACAGCAGGTAGGCAACGATGGCTCCTCCCATTCCCCCTATTAAAAAGCCGGCAGCCAATTCGCTCCAGGCCTGGGATCCCTGGACTGGCCCGCCATGGCGCGGCAAGGAGACGGTGCCGTAGAGAGAGAGGGCCGCCGTCAGGATCAAAATGAGACCACAAGCTCCCAGGAAGCCACTCAGCAGGCCAATAGGCTCGTTGCGCAAAGGCCCGAGTTTGGCAAAGGGCCCCACCAGCCAATAGCCGTGGGCCATGCCAATTTCCAGACCCCGCCAGATAGGACTGGCTCCCGGTCGGTTGATCGGCAGCCAACTTAGGAAGAGACGAACGGCAGGCGCGTGGTTAATCGGTGTCTGGAGGTTGCCAATTTGCGGATCTCCTTCTGGGGCCGTGATGTATTCCTTGCCAGAGGGAGCAGTGTCGACAGGGGACTCAGGCATGAGGCAATCTTGTGTCCAGGCCAAGAGAAGCAGGGATCCCCGAGGCTCTGTGGGGATCCCTACCCCTTTATTTAGAACGTCAAAATGTCAGGGAAGAAGCGATTGATCTCAATAAACAGGGCAAGGAAGAAGCTGGAAAACAAAATGAGGGCTACTGGAGCGGTGGTGAGAAATTTGGTGAAGTCAGCCATATCGACCTCTCACAGGGAATGGGTTGACTCAGTTCCTTCCTCAGCGAGGAGAGACAGGGATAGCCTCCTCTGGGGCTTGAATTTCACCGCTGGCAATTTCCTTGAAAGCAGCGGCAGGCCAGGCCAAAGCCGTGAGGAAACAGCGCAGCGCCAAGGGAACGTCGATGATACTTTCTTTCATCTCCGGCTCCTCGCTATCGCGAACGGCAATTAGGTAGGAGCGGCCTGCCCAGCCCAACCAGCCGGCAAGGTAGAGGAAAAGTAAGCCAGGGATGAGAAACTCAC
>Ga0272447_1000109_pt1 | contig 59007 bp, 57 predicted proteins | sample YNPCB0133_FD_194589 | JGI IMG/M metagenome (GOLD analysis project Ga0272447, IMG submission 194589) | Hot spring microbial mat communities from Yellowstone National Park, WY, United States - YNP-CB-013-3 | ecosystem: Environmental > Aquatic > Thermal springs > Hot (42-90C) > Sediment | place...
TCACGACCCGCTATGGCGACTACTCGACCGCGACCTGAGCCCTAGCGACTGGGACGGCAACAACTGGGACTGGTGCGCCATGAAAGGGTGGGGTCAGGTACGCTACCGCCACAACCTGACCGCCAACTTCGTGTTTGCCGACGGGCACGCCAAAGCCATCCGCCGCGGACTGGTGAAGGTGCCCTACAACTGGTCGATCACTGGCAAGGATGAGAACGACTGGTCACGTTAAGCGCGACGATATGGGGCTGGCTCAGGTTGCTGAGCCAGCCCCTAGCACGCGAGTCGACACCTCCCCTGATGCCTATATCGCACTTGCCCACCGAATTATGCCATAATCTATGCGAAGTCATCGTACTACCCCGGTAGAAGGAGATACAGGATGAAACGGTCATTGGCATGTTTCGCCTTTGCCATCTTCTGGTTGATGCTTGCCATAGCTGTCAGCGCGCAGGACAAGGTGACCCTGCAACACAAAGCGCAGAAAGGCCAGAAGATGAGCTATCGTCTAGAAGCCGACCTTCGAAGTGAGTTCGGCGGACAGACAATCCAGCTGGTTATCAAACAGACCTCCATCGACGAGATTATCGAGGTGGCTGCGTCGGGCGAAATCACCCGCCAGTCGGTAGATGAAGAGGTGGAAGTAACCGTCAACGGTCAAAAGGTGCCCGCTCAGGAGCAGTCCACGAAGCGGCGCACCATTGTTGTGACTAAACCCGATGGCACGCTGGTCTCCGTCAGGTGGGAAGGGGGACGGGAGCTGACCGAAGCGGAGCGCAAAGCGCAAATGCGCCTGATTCAGTCCACCCAGATGGTGTTTTCGCCCAATCCCGTAGGAGTCGGCGACAAGTGGACACGCGAGTATAAAGAGGATGTCGAGAAGGGCACGCCCAACGCCGTTGCGGAATACGAGCTACTCGCGCTTGAAAAGGCGAAAGGTGTGGACACAGCGAAGCTGCGCTACAACTATCGCGAGACAGGCAGAGAAAAACCCTTATCTCTGCAGGGCGAAGTATGGGTGGAGGTAGCGTCAGGGGACATCGTGGTGCTGCAGCTGACCGCCGAGAACTTCCCCTTCTCGCCGTCGGAGCAAGCACCTACGTTCAGCGGCACGCTGCGGGCAGAGCGCACGGGCGGCAGTCCCATTGGCGGTGCAGCCGCCGCCGCACAACCAGCGGAAACCCCCAAAAAGAAAGAGAAGACCATCGAAGAGGTAGTCAAAGACTACGAGAAGATAGAGGGGTTGTTCACCCTATACCGCAAGAAGGAAGCTGGCAAAGAGACCATCTACATGGAGGTGCGTGAGGAGCAGTTGGACAAACTACTGCTGCTGCAAGTCACGCAAAGCACGGGCACGGGCGGCTATGCGTTGGCGGCAGGCAACCCGATTGACGACATCCTTTTCAAGTTCGTACGCCGCGACGAGCAGCTGCTGATGGTGGTGCCAAACATCCGCTTCCGTGCGGACGAGCGACGACCCATCGCTCGCGCGGTGAAGCGCTCCTTCGCGGACGCCTATCTGGAAGCATTCCGCATCGAGGCGCGAAACGAGGAGCAAAAACGCCTCCTGATTAACGTCAGCGACCTGTTCCGTTCGGACATCGCGCAGATTACGCGGCTGGCGCAAGCGGCGGGCGGAGCATACAGCATCGACCGCGAAAAGACCGTCATCCGCGCCATCAAGAACTTCCCGAACAACCTGGTGGTGCAAACTGCCTACCATCTGACTCGCGCTGGAGCAGGTGGAGGCGGTTCCCCGTTTTCGGTACCGGGAATGCCTTCGGGCGCGCCGCTGGCAGACCCCCGCAGCCTGCCGTTGGAGGTGACGTATAATCTCTTCTTCCTGCCCGAGAACAACTACATGCCGCGTCTGGCTGACCCCCGAGTGGGCTACTTCGTGACCGAGTTTCAGGACTTCACACAGGACAAGGTCGACCAGACGGTGCGCTACATCCTGCGCTGGCATTTGGAAAAACAAGACCCCAACGCGCCGCTGTCTCCGCCTAAAGAGCCGATCGTCTTCTGGCTGGACAACGCCATCCCCGAAGAGTATCGTGACGCGGTGCGTGAGGGCATCTTGTGGTGGAACAAGGCGTTCGAGCGCATCGGCTTCAAGGATGCCATCGTGGTCAAGCAGATGCCCGATGACGCCGACTGGGACCATGCGGATATGCGCTACAACGTGATCCGCTGGGTCACCTCGCCGTCGTCTGGCTATGCGGTCGCGCTGTTCCGCGCGAACCCGCTAACGGGGCAGATACTCAACGCCAGCATCACGGTGGATGCCAACATGACGCGCTTCGCCCGCGCCGAGTTCAAGCGGATGATTAACCCGCTTAGCGCGTTCGAGCAGGAGCCATCGCCTGCCAATCCGTTCCACTGCGACATCGCCGAGGAAGCGGCGTATCAGGCGTGGTTTGGTGCGATGGCAATGAAGCTGTTGCAGTCGCCCAAATCCACCCGCATCTCGGAGAAGGAGTACGTCAAACAGTACATCCGCGATATCGCTGCCCACGAGATGGGGCACATACTGGGCTTGCGTCACAACTTCATCGCCAGCACCTTGCACTCCACGAAAGACCTGTGCAACGGCGACCGCATCCGACAGCTGGGCGTGTCGGCGTCGGTGATGGACTACACGCCAGTGAACATCATGGCGTTGCGTTCCCCCACTTCGTTCTACTGGCACCAAGGGCTAGGCGTGTACGACTACTGGGCAATCGAGTACGGCTACAAGCCCAGCAAAGCCCGTACCCCAGAGGCGGAGTTGCCCATGCTGCGAGCCATTGCCCGACGCTGTACGGAGCCGGGGTTGGCATATATGGGCGACGAGTTCGCCGATAGCGTCGACCCGCTGATTACCCGATTCGACCTTAGCAAAGACCCGCTGGAATACTGGGCAACGGTGTTTCGCGACGTCAACACCATGATTCCGCAGCTGCCTGCAAAGGCGGTGAAGCCTGGCGAACACTACTACGAGATGACCCGTGCCTTCAACGGGCTGCTGTCTATGTACGCGCGCGCTGCAAGTGTGGTTTCCCGCTATGTGGGCGGGGTACATCTGCGCCAGAACCACCGCGGCGACCCCAACGAGAAGCCGCCTGTGGTTCCCGTCAGTGCGCGCGACCAGAAGCGGGCACTGGCATTGCTGACCCAATACGTCTTCTCACCGAAGGCGTTCAACTTCCCCAAGCAGGTGTACCTGAAGCTCGCGCCCAATCCGTATCCCGACTACGCGCAGATGCTCACCAACCGTCCGCGTCTAGACGCGCCCGTGCGAGACACTATCTCGGGCATCCAGACCGCCACGTTGCGTCGGCTCTTCAGTGAGCGCACGCTCAGCCAGATTGCCAACAACGAGTTCAAGGCGACGAAGCCAGAAGAGACGCTTACCATGACCGCGCTGTTCGAACAGGTAAGCAACGCGGTGAACGCCGAAATCGTCAACGGCACGAACGTGCCTGCCCTGCGTAGACTGTTGCAGCGGGCATACCTGCGCACCCTAGCCGACATGCTGGTCAATCCCGATTCAGAGGTACCCGATGACGCCAAAATGCTGGCTCGGTATCACCTGCGCCGGCTGAAAAGCCAAATCCAGGCGGTGCGCAACCGTCCGCTGGATACCGCTACAAGAGTGCATCTGGACGAGATGCTGAGCGAGATTCATCGGATACTGCAGGCTCAATACACTATTGGCTCCCCTAATCAGCCGACCCCTGCAGCCACCGCGCCGCGCAGGTAAAGTGGAGGCAGGAAGGCTGTCTGATGCGCTAGCGCGTCGGTAACCTTCCTGCTTCCCAAACCCCTTCCCTTGCCTGTTCCCGATAGAGTATCATCATAGAGGAGGGGGCATACCCATGTGTGGACGTTTCACGCTGACTCGCCCCGAAGCCGTCGCGCAACGGTTCGGCGTGCAGGTCGCTCTGTTCGAGTTTCCGCCGCGTTATAACATCGCGCCATCACAGCCAGTAGCGGTCATCCTGCAGGACGGCGAGCGTCGGCTGGAAGCATGCCGATGGGGGCTGGTGCCTTTTTGGGCGAAAGACCCTGAGATTGGCAACCGACTAATTAACGCGCGCGCAGAGACCCTGACAGAGAAACCCGCGTTCAAATATTCGCTGGTGCGGCGCAGGTGCTTGGTACCCGCTGACGGCTTCTATGAATGGCGCAAAGAGGGCAACCGTCGAGTGCCATTTTACATCCGACGGCGGGATGGGGAGCTGTTCGCCTTTGCCGGGTTGTGGGACGAGTGGCTGTCGCCCGACGGTTCGCCCCTGCGCACTTGCACGATTATCACTACCGAGCCGAATGCGCTCATCGCACCACTGCATCATCGCATGGCAGTGATTCTGCGGCGCGAACACGAAGACCTGTGGCTGAACCCATCCGTGCGAGACCCAACGCAACTACTACCATTGTTGCGTCCATATCCCGATGGTGAGCTAGAGGCGTATGCGGTTTCGCCTTTCGTGAACAATCCGCGCAATGACAGCCCCCAACGCATCCAACCGCTGAAGGAGCAGCCACGATGAAACGAACCTATCGTACCGTTATTGGAGTGATGGGGGCGTCGCTCTGTGACCAAAACGTGTATGAAATGGCGCGTGAGGTCGGCAGGCTGGTGGCGCAGCGAGGAGCGGTGTTGCTTTGTGGCGGGCGGGGTGGGGTGATGGAAGCCGCAGCCCGCGGGGCGAAAGAGAAGGGCGGTCTGACCATCGGCATCTTGCCCGGAATCAACGCCAGCGAGACGCCCCCCAATCCCTACATCGACGTGGCGATATTCAGTGGCTTGCGCGACGGGCGCAACTGGGTGAACGTGTGTGCCAGCGATGCAATTATCGCCATCTCTGGGGGCTACGGCACGCTGTCGGAGATTGCGCTCGCGCTGAAGGTGGGCAAGCCAGTGGTGTTGCTGCACTCGTGGGAGCTACCATTGCTTAACGTGGCGCCGATATATGTCGCTCAAACCCCTGAAGAGGCAGTGGAGATTGCTTTCCAACAGATTCATGGCATATAACCGGTCGCGCAGCGTCAACCTGCTTACGGTTGGCTTCAATTCGGCAGGGCAAACACGGGATACTGGTCACCTACCTTGCTCGCACAACTGGCAGCAGGATGTAGCTTGGGCGTTTGATGTCCATGTAAATCGTGTTTTGTGCTGGGCGGGTGCTATCGCTTGCACGCAGTGGCTCGCCCGTGTTTGGATTGGGGTCAAAGGCGGGGGCATTACTAGAAGTGATATGCACGCGGAGGCGATGTCCTTTGTTAAAGACGATGCTGGTACTCCAGAGGTCTATCTCGAAGCGGTATACCTTTCCTGGCTGCATGAGCTTCTCTTTCGTGAAACCGTCGCGGAAGCGGGCGCGCAGGATGCCCTCGCAGATGTTGATGGAGCGCCCGTCGGGGTAGACATCGCACAGCTTCGCCGCGAAATCGGTATCGAGCGCGTCGCTCGACGCCCACAGCACCACCCTGACTCTACCTGTAACCTCCAGGGGTTCCTGCAGCGGCTCGCTGGTGAACACCAGCACATCGGGGCGTGTCTCGATCTTGCGCTGGTCCATCGGTCCTGCGGGCAAAGTCAGGCGGGGTCCGCCCACTGTGGGCACGGGGTCTTTGGGGTCGTATGTGTAGCTTAGCGTGCCGCCTTTTACTGGCTTCTGTGTAGACAGCGTGCGGTCGGGGTTCAGGTAGAAGGGGGTCGGTGTTGCCTCCACAGGCGGCCATCGGTCAGCGGTGCGCCACTCGTTGCCCGGAGCGCGGCGATCGGTCACATCCCCCATGACGTAGTAGGTGACCGCTGGCTCGCGGTCGACACCGTTTTGCACTCCCTTCAGGTAATGGTCAAACCATCGCCACATTTCGTGCGCCCGTGTAGGCGGGGTCTTGGCGTTGGGGAAGGTCAGTTCCCCTGCCTTGTCCTGAAACACGCCGTGCGTCCAGGGTCCCATCACTAGCTTCTGCTTGCCTCGAGCGCCAGGTCCGCCCTGCGTCTGCATGCCGACGAAGGCATCCAGTGTCGCCTGCGCAAAGATGTCGTACCAGCCTCCGATATGGATGGCGGGGGCATTGGCGAAGCGGTAACGACGAGACATGTCGCGCTCGCGCCAGTAGTCGTCGTAGGTCGGGTGAGAAAGCCAAATTCGTAGCGCATTCGGGCTGAAGTTGCTAATACGCAACCAGTCCTCAATCATCGCTTTGCGAAACACCCCACCCCAATACACTACCCCATGATACAGGCTCGGTGCGCCGACCGTGATGTGCTGACAAGCTATCTTTTTGGTGCCGGTGCCCGCCAACAGATACTGCGTGATGCCCAGTGCGGAACCGCCCCATGTGCCAATCTTGCCGTTGCACCACGGCTGACGGCTAATCCATTCCACAGTGTCCTCTCCGTCGCGCAGCCTGCCCCAGCCGTCGGTCTCGAAGGGCAGGTTCTCCCCCTCCGACCCGAACCGTCCGCGCGTGTTCTGCACCACCATCACGTAGCCCCTGCGCGCAGCATCCTGCGCAATGCCCTCCGCCAGCTTGCGGTCGTATGGGGAGCGTAGCAGGATCACAGGGAAAGGTCCTTCGCCGTCGGGCAGGTAAATATCCGTAGCCAGCCGCACCCCATCTCGCATGGGCACCATCACTTCCTGCTTCCGAACGGGGGACTGTAGCTTGGAGACGACCGTACGCATCAGCAGGACGATACCCACCACACACACGCACACGGTTAGAACAGTACGCAACCACTTCACTTTGCCCATTGCCGCAACCTCCAGAGTATGCCTGCTTCTGTTCGACACATGAGGAGACTGTTCCTTGACGGTGCAGGGACGTTCGGGTATGTCTCGCAAGGGTCTGCAACGAGGGGGCAACCCCTCCTGGAGTTGCCCCCAGAGGCGTTACGGCTGGTCATGCCACCAGTACTTGACCCACACCTCTGTCCAGACCACTGGCCACGGCTTGCACAGCTCGCGGTAGGGCATGAACTTGGCGTGTCCGTCCATATATGCCCAGTTTTGCCCCAGCGAGTGGCGGGTATGGGTGTTGGGGTTGAGGGGCGTGGGGTTACCGGCGCACGCGCCGATGCTGCTGATACCCTGCCAGCACTCCTCGCAGTTCACCGCCTGCAGCGGATAGCCAGGGTAGTTGGCGAAGGGCGCGCGCCAAACGTCCATGTCCTTGTGCTGCCCGTCCATGAGCATTACCTTCGTGGCAGGCGACTGTACCGCTGCTAGGGGCACCGGCGGGAACACCTGCAGGCAACCTAGCTCGCCCCGCGCTCGCGACTCCTCATGGTTGGGATTGGTTAGGGCATACACGTTCCAGCCGTAGCTGAAGGGGCGTCCTTTGGTGCTATCACCGCGGAAGCACATGAAATCGGGATACGCCCAGCCGTTCCAGCGGCACTGTCCGCCTGCAGGGACGTTGCCGTCGGCTGTCCATACTACAACGCCCGTTGCCTGTGGATTGGCACTGTTGCACCAGAAGATGTCCAGATTCTTGAGATACGGAGACACTTTCGCCTCGATGCGAGCGTCTGGATTGCGCCGACCACAGGGACCATAGTGCCCCAATGAACCGCCTGGGTTTGGCCAGATGGAGTGGTCACGCGGCATTGTCTCGTCGTAGTCCTGGGTGTACATCAGCAAGCCTAATGCAAGCTGCTTGATGTTGCTCAAACACGCGGATTGTCGCGCCTTCTCCCGTGCCTGAGCGAACACAGGGAACAGAATAGCTGCTAGTATCGCGATAATCGCGATGACTACGAGCAGCTCGATAAGGGTGAATGCACGTTTCATGGCTCTGACCTCCTTTGCATGGGATGTATCTGACCCGCAGGCAGCAGTGCCTTGCGGGGCTTTCCCCCTTGTCAACCCCTCCGCGAGGAATCGCGCACGACCAGATGCGCTTTTAACAACGCCTGCTGTGGTGCTGCGGAGGGGTTCTGGATGCGCCGGTATAGGAACCCCCAGCCCAGCTGGCACATCTCTTGCACCGGTTGCACCACCGTGCTGAGCGGTCGCTCGAGATACTCGGTGTCCATGATACCGTCGCATCCCACAATAGCCACATCCTCTGGCACCCGGATGCCCCGTTCGCAAAGCGCGCGGTATGCGCCAATTGCCATCTCATCATTGAAGCAGAACAGACCATCCGGGCAGGGATGTTCGTCCAGATATTCCAGCATCCGCTGCCGGGCGCACGGACGCGAGGAGTGTTCCGCCACGATGACCAATGGCTCTATCCCTGCCTGACGCATCGTCTGCATGTAGCCATCATAGCGGGCATCTCCCAAATGGTTGCCGTACTCACACACAAGGTACGCTGGACGCCGACACCCCGCTTCCAGCAGATGCTGTACCGCTTCCATTGCCCCAGAATATAGGTCTACTCCCACAAAATCGCCTTCTTCCACGTAATATGCGCCCATGCTGACCAGCGGTGTGCGCACGGACGGGTTTGCCTGACGGTATACCTTCACACACTGCGGCGAGTCTAGGGCGATGATACCATCCACATGCCACTGTGGGAACTTCTCACAGTAGGTGCGCCAGTCGGGATGCTTCACGATGTCGGTGACGATAAGGTCGAAACCGTGCGGGCGCAGTTGGTCCATCAGTAGATTCACGACTTCGGTATGGTAGGGTGCCAGCGTCTGTGCCCAAAGCGAGATGATATCGGTTTTGCCTGTTACCAGCGCGCGCGCCACTCGATTGGGTCGATAGCCCATCTCTCGCGCTGTCTCCAAAACTCTCTGCCGAGTTGCTTCCGAGATAAACGCGCTCTCGTGTCCGCTTAGTACTTTGGAAACGGTCGCCGTCGAGAGGTTTAGTCGGCTTGCGATGTCTTTAATGGTCACTCGCATCTCTTTCCCCTATGAGGTAAATCGATTATCGGAAAATGATTAACGGTAAACGATTAACTATCTTTATCATACTGCGTGCAGTTGCGTTTGTCAAGGGGTCTCGGCGACTTCGGAGAAAATCTGGTAAAAAAACGGCATGTCGCGACAGGACCGCGGTGAGCTGTTACGTAATCGTTAGACTATCTGATGGGAAGCACACGGTTATGAAGTACCTATTCGGAGGAACTTTTCTGTTTCTAGTCGTGCTGTCGTTAGTGGAGTGGCGTATCCAGCCCGAAAACACCGCATCAGGCAAAATCCCGCTTGTGTGGGTGAGCGACGATAACCCCGCCTGCTGCGAGCACGCGCTCAAGTTCCTTCTGTATCTTGCCAGCAGGGAGTATAATGGGCTGATTAACCATCAGGCGGATGCGCTCGCGCTGGTCAAGAGATACTCCTATGCGGAGAAGTACTTGCGCGACTCCACTTTCCCATAGGAGGACTTCAACGCCGTGTGGCGGGACGCGATGAACTATGCGGTGCCAGACGAAATCAGCCCCTTCGTGAACGGATAGGTGGTGCAACGCATCCCGAACAAGCAACTTTATCTCGTCAAGAGCAACCAGAAGTCGGCAGCAGACGCCCTGCGCACCGCTTCCTGCCAGATTACCGAGGAAATCCAGAAGACCATCCAGCGCGACCCCGCGCTGCGCCGCCGCTACGAGGCGCTGGTGAAGGGGCAAGAGAAGGAACGTTCGTCATTCGCTGCAGGTGGGCGTTCGCCTCAGGCGGTATCGGCCGGGCTCGATAGTCACAAAAGTGCTAGACAGTTGCTCGGCGGTATATTTGGAAAGAAAGCGGATAAGCTGAAGGTGGACATCCCTTATCGTCTCAGGTGTTATCCGAAGTAATATGACGCCAGCGTGCGGCCTGCGTTGTGAGAAAACCATCTGCCCGAAGCCTTTGTCGCGGGTGATCAAAATCCGCCTTTCTCGCTCAGCGTATGCTAGCAGCTCCATGTCCGAGGCTGCGGAAAGACAAACGTCGCGCGCCCGCAGCACATCATGGCCCTCTTCTATAAGCCGAAGGACAGTTTTTTCGTACACATCTTGGTCGGTTAGGAAACAGAAGATAGCGGTTCGACTGTCACCTCCTCCGCCTTGATCACTTGCACGGCGTACTCCACGCATGTTCTCACGTCCTCCACGCTTAGTTCGGGGTAATAGTCGCGCACGATTTCGCTAAAGGGAACGCCTGCCTGCACCAGCTCGAGCACCGCGTAGACAGGAATCCTCGTGCCTTCCAAGCAGGGCTGTCCGAAGTGAACGGTCGGATTTACCACGACTCGCCTTGCCATTATCCACACCTCCGCATTCATTATACGACAAACACTACCGTGAGTGTAGGCAGCACGGAAGGACGGGCAGGTACTGTCGTCGAAGAGTTATTACAACCGCAGGACAATCGACAGGATACGCAAATGCACCCTCGAGTGCGCGACGAACGCTACATCGCCTGGCTGTTTCTGCTGCCGAACTTTCTGGGCTTCGCGGTGTTCACGGCGGGACTGGTGCTGTTCTCACTCATCGTCAGCTTCAGCAACTGGGATCTGCAGCGCACTGTGCCCTTTCTGTGGATTGGCTTCGAGAACTACCTCGAGCTAGTGCGCGACCAGCAGTTCTGGCTCTGTTTCATCAACACGCTCTACCTAATGCTGGGGATGCCGGTGGCGATTGCGGGCTCGCTGGCGCTTGCCATCCTGCTCAGCCAGAAACTGCGCGGTATCGTGCTGTACCGCTCGCTCTTTTACCTGCCCAGCATCACCAGCAGCGTCGCGCTGATGATACTCTGGAAGGCGCTCTACAACCCCGACTTCGGTCCCATTAACGCTGTCGTCAACACGCTAAGCAAGGGGCTAGGTCTGGACGTGCAGGCACCGCAGTGGCTGCTGTCCACCGCCAACCTGCTGGGGCTGGACGTGGAGCAGGTGCGCATCACCGCCAAACAGTTCGGGCTGGGGACGTGCGATGCGCTCATCACCATGGGAATCTGGATTGCCATCGGCGGCAATAACATGCTGCTCTATCTCGCCGCGCTGACCAACGTGCTGCAGGAGCTAATCGAAGCTGCGCAGCTGGAGGGCGCGGGCAAGTGGTCGGCGTTTCGCAACGTCACCGGGCTGCAACTCGCCCCGACCACTTTCTTCATCGTGGTGATGAGCTTTATTGGGGGGCTACAGGGCGGCTATCGAATTGGCACGTTTCTGCTACGGCAGTTCATGCTGACCATCCTGCCCTCGCTGGACGAGGCGGCGAAAATCGACGGCGCAACTCACTGGCAAATCTTCTGGGACATTATCATGCCCCTCTCCCGCGCGGGCTTGATCACGCTGGCGGTCTTCACCTTCATGGGCAACTACGGCTCGTTCTTCTGGCCGCTCATCCTCATTAAAAGCGAACACCTGCGCACCTTGCCGAATGGTATGTTGTACTTCAACACCAATTCTGGTGCGGGGGATACACTTAGGCGCGGTGAAAGGATAGTCTGACATGGAAGGCAACCCCTGGCGTACACTCCGCTCTATGCCTGTTTACGACAACCCGTGGATTTCGGTGACGGAGCATCAGGTTATCAAGCCTTGGGGTGGCGAGGGAATCTACGGGGTGGTGCACTTCAAGAACCGCGCTATCGGCGTGCTGCCACTGGACGAGGAAGGTTATACCTGGCTGGTGGGGCAGTATCGCTACACACTGAATAGCTACTCATGGGAAATCCCTGAGGGCGGCGGCAGGCTGGACGAGGAGCCGTTAGCCGCTGCGAAGCGCGAGCTGAAGGAAGAAACGGGCATGGAGGCAAACGAGTGGCGCGAAATCCTGCGGATGCACCTGTCGAACTCGGTGACAGACGAAGTGGCAATCGTGTATCTGGCGCGTGGACTGCGCACTGGCACAGCCCAACCAGAGGACACCGAACAGTTACAAGTGCGACGGGTTCCTTTCCAGGAAGCCTACCGCATGGTATGCGCAGGCGAAATCACTGACGCTATCAGTGTCGCGGCGATTCTGCGAGTGAAGCTAATGTGGTTGCAGGGGGAACTGTAGCCACATCGCTACCGATGCACGGCGCAGACCTTGCCCATGATGACGGGGTGCTTCGCCCCAGTGGCGGCAGGAAGGTTGTTGACCCGCCCAAACATCCGCTGGTATCCCAGCACTGCAAACGCTACTGCCTCTTTGGCATCGGGCGCGATTCCATAGCGGTCGCTGGTCTCCAGCGTCAGCTCAGGTAGCAGTTCGCTCAACCGTCGCATCAGCGTGCGGTTATGCACCCCGCCCCCTGAAACGATGACACGGGACATCGGTGCTTTCGGTAGTACAAACTGATGGATGGCATTCACGATGGTGCGCGCTGTGAGCTCGGTGAGTGTCGGCACGAGCAACTCCGGCTTGGTGACCCGATAACGACGCAGCAATCTGCGCACCATCGCCTCGCCGAAGGTCTCTCTGCCAGTGGACTTGGGCGGTGGCAGGCTGAAGAAGGGATGCTGTAGCAGATCGTGCAACCATTCCTCCCGCACGGGGTGTCTCTGCGCGAAGGAACCGTCGGGGTCGTAGTGGTATTTGCCATCGGTCGCCAGTTCCATCGCCACATTGATGAGCGCATTGCCCGGTCCCGTGTCGAAGGCGATGACCTGCGCGGGGGAGGCGTTTGCAGGAAGGGCGGTCAAGTTGGCAATGCCACCGATGTTAAGCAGAATACGTCCCTCGTGGGGATGACGGAAGAGCAGGTAGTCCACAAACGGTACCAGCGGCGCACCCTGTCCACCTGCTGCCACATCGGCTACTCGAAAGTCGCCTACTGTTGTCACGCCGGTACGCTCGGCAATCACTGCAGGTTCCCCGATTTGGAGGGTAGAACGGACGGAGCGCCCCTGTTCTTCGATAGGCTCGGGCTGGTGCCATACGGTCTGCCCGTGCGAGGCGACACAAAGCAGCTCCTCTGGCTTGACCTGCGCTTCTCGCATCAACTGGAGCGCTGCCTCTGCGAACAGCTCGCCCACTAGGAAGTTGAGATGGCAGATTTCAGCAACGTTCGTTTCGCCTCGCAGCGTTCGTATCAGCCTCGCTTGCACGTCTGCAGGATAAGGTAGGGTGTGAAAGGCAAGGGTGTTTACCGACAGGTAATCGGGTGTTTCTTGAATGCGCACTAGCGCGGCGTCGATGCCATCCATGCTGGTGCCCGATATTAAGCCGATGACCAGATGGGCGTGCTCTCCCCCAGCCATACCGTCAGGTCTCCGAGCGGAACATGCTGGTATCGCGTTGCAGGTAGTTGCGCAGGCGCAGCACCGCCTGAGTGTGCAGCTGGTACACGCGCGACTCGGACACGCCCAGCACCCGTCCAATCTCGCGGAAGGTTAAACCCTCATAGTAGTATAGGGCGATAACCAGACGTTCGCGCTCAGGCAGGCGGTCAATCGCTTCCACCAGCAGGCGACGCATCTCGCGTTGCTCCACTTCCGCGATTGGGTCTGCGTTGGCGTCGGAAAGCACGTCCGCGATATGCAGTTTCTCTCCCGAATCCTGCGTGCCCAGAATCAGGTCGTCCAGAGACAGCAGGCTGGTTCGCCCTGCATCACACAGCAGCTGGTGGTAGTCCTCCTGCGAGATGCCCAGTTCCTGCCTAATTTCCTCTTCGGAGGGGGGCCGTCCTAAGCGCGATTCCAGCGCAGAGTAGGTGCGTTCCAGATGCTTCACCCGGTCCCGCACAGAGCGGGGCACCCAGTCTTCTGACCGCAGCAGCTCTAAAATGGCTCCACGAATGAGTGCAATGGCGTACGTTTCGAACTTGACTTGGCGGGATGGGTCGAACTGGTCAACCGCTTTAATCAGTCCCATGATTCCTGCACTCACCAGGTCCTCACGGTCCAAGGTAGGCGGAAGCGAGCTCACCACCCGGCCGGCGGTAATCTTGACCAGATAGGCGTATCGCTCGATAATCTGGTGGCGTGCTTGTGGGTCGCCGTAGCGTTTGTAGCGTTCCCACGCCCTGTCCATCTCCGCTGTCGGCATGTCCTGCCCGTTCTCCTCTGAGAGATGTTGTTGCGACATCGCGCTACCTGAAGCGAAATACCTTTCAAGCGTCTGGCATCACGGTGTCGCTATGTCTCTACGCCGCCTCTCTCTCCTGCGGCGTCTCCTCCTGTTGTGCAGCCGGTTCTGCAGGGGCAGGTCGGTCGTTCACGCTTTGCTGCGCGCCTGCGAAGTAGGTAAGCACCGCCTGAAAGACCACCATGACCGAAACAAGCATCACGAAGACCGTTGTCGCGCGCAAAAGGCTCGTTGTGAAGGAGACACCACTCCAGCTTGCCAACGACCATGTCCACAATGCCCCCCCAACAGCTACGAGCCACGTTAGCCGACTTGCACTCATCTCACACTCCGCCGCGATGTTTTAGTATAACACAACCCCCGTGCGATTACCAGTAACCTGTCGGGGGTAGACCGACAGGTCTACCCCCATCGTTGTCAAAGCGTTATGCCGCTTCCAGACTGCTCTTGCGCTGTTGCAGGGCGCGCAGGTAAAGCTGTGCATACTCGTTGGCGGCACGCTGCCAGGAATAGTCGGAGCGGAGTGCCGTGTCCACCAGCTGACGCCAGACCTCCGGCTGCTTGTACACTTTCAGCGCGCGCTTCACGGTTCGCAACAGCTCCTGCGCCTCATACTGTTCGAACACGAAACCGTTGCCCTTCCCCGTGCGCGCAGAGAAATCGGCGATGGTGTCCGCCAATCCACCCGTCTTGCGCACAATGGGGATGGTTCCGTAGCGCAATGCCATCAACTGTCCCAGTCCGCACGGCTCAAAGCGGGACGGCATTAGGAACATGTCGCTGCCCGCATAGATACGCTGGGCGAGGTCGGGGTCAAACCCGATGAAGGCGCGCATCTGGGTGGGATGTTCCCTTGCTAACTGCGTGAACAGCTCCTCGTAGCGCGGGTCTCCCGTGCCCAGCACCACAAACTGGACGCCCTGTTCTAGCATCGGCTTGACGATGGACGCCACTAAATCCAACCCTTTCTGGTCTGCTAGACGGGTAATCATTCCGATGACGGGCGCGTTCGGGTCGATGGTGAACCCGCACTCTTGTTGCAAAGCCTCCTTGCACCTCGCTTTGCTGGAGGGGTCATCGGCGCTGTAATGCGCGGGGATGCGCGGGTCGGTGGCGGGGTTATACTCCTCATAATCGATGCCGTTCACGATGCCTTCCAATCTGCCCTGAGAAGCGATATATTGCAGCAGTCCTTCCATGCGGCAGCCGTATTCGGGCGTCTGTATCTCTTTGGCGTAGGTTTTACTGACCGTGTTCACCATGTCGGAGTACACGATGCCACCCTTCAAAAAGTTCACCCGTCCGTAGAACTCTAGTCGCTCGTAGTGGAACAGCCATTCGGGTAGCCCCGCCTTCCACAAAAGCTCGTACCCAAACTCTCCCTGATACGCTAGATTGTGGATGGTGAAGACCAGCCCCACCTGTTGCCATTCCGGTTGGTGGGCGTGCAGTACGCGGATGTACACCGGTACGAACCCCGTGTGCCAGTCGTTGGCGTGAATGACGTCGGGCATCCAGTCCAGCTGTTCGAGCATGACGGGGATCGCGCGGTCAAAGAAGATATACGGTTCGGGTTCGAGCGCGTAGACCTTCTTCGACTCGGTGGCTCCCGTGAAGTATCGCTCGTGCCCAACAAGGTAGACGGGGGTGCCGTCTTTCAGACTGGTACGTCGAATAATCGCTTGTTCGGTAGTCATCGGGTTGATGGGGACAGGAAGGTTCTTAATCAGCGTGCGCACGGGGTAGTCGGGGTTCTTTTCGATCATTCGGTAACAGGGCATGGCGATGCGCACATCATGCCCCAGCGCACGCAGCGCTTTGGGCAACGCGCCAGCCACGTCTGCCAGTCCGCCGACCTTCGCCAGCGGGGCGACCTCCACCGACACTAGTAACACTTTCAAGCCGCGAGCCATGCGTGTTCCTCCTCTTTTGGTGTAGGCAGCAACGCCGGGGGACGCAGTTGGTCGGAGAGCCTCGCTAAAAAGGCGTGAAGCCCTCTGCCTGCCCCAGGATGCGATATGATGCGCGTGCGCAACACAGCTGCCAACGCAGACAGCCCTTTTGCCGCCAAGCTGTCGGGCCAAGTCAGCCAGAAGCAAGCGTTCTGTTCCGCTGCTGCTCCCACCATATTATCTTCCATAATATTACCGAGCAATTCCACCCTGTTTGAGAACTGCGTTGCCAATAGTCTCTCTACCTGCTGACCGATTTTCGTCGCCTGCATTAGCGAGCGACATCGGTTCATCACCCAGCCCACTTGCAGGTCTGCCCGTTGCAGGAGTAGCCGCTTGACCAAGCTATACGTGCGGAGCAGGCTCTCTCGTTGCGGAAGGGCAATCGCCAGCACAATGTCAGCGGAGAGGGCATAAGCCAGTGTATCGGTAGAACTCGCGTTGCCCGTATCGATAATGACCACGTCCGCTAGCACTTCCAAGCTGCGCAGCCGTTCGATCACGTCGCGCTGGTTTTGGTTAGAAAGGCGTTTGAGCGCGAGGATGCGCGCTCCCCCTGGCAGCACACGAATGCCCGCTGCACTGGGCACAAGGATTTCTGGCAGGTCGCGCCGGTCGGCAAGCAGGTCTTCGAGGGAATAGCGAGGCTCGGTGCCCAACAGACGGCTACACGTCAATGTGCCTACGTTGCCGTCCAGCAGCACAACGTGGCGTCCAGTCTGTCCCAAGAGAGCGGAAAGGTTGGTCGCAATGGTAGTTTTGCCTGATTCGGGCGTGCCGCTGACCACGCTAATCACCCAAGTGCCCATACGTAAGCCTGGCGTGATGCCCAGCACACCTTCCGCCAGTTGTCGTGCAATCAGCCTGCGAAGCCCCAGAGCCTGGTCATGAACCACAGCCACCGCACACCTCCCGCGACACGGTCTACCCTGTGAACATTATCGGGAGGGGCCAGCAATTTGTGCAGGGCTATGTATACCCCGCCAACTCGTGCGCTACCTGATAGGCGAACTCCACCTCCTCCAGCGGCGTGCCCGGCTGCACCATGTGCGACGTGCAGAAGATGTAACCCCCGCCGGGTTTCAGGGCGTGCATCACGCGCCGGATCTCGTCCGCCAGCTGTTCGCGCGGCAAACCCCGCCCCAGCATGGTGCGCACGTCCAGACCACCGTAGATGCCCAGCCTGCCGTCATAATCGCGTTTTACCTGCAGGGGGTTCATGCCCGCCGACTCCTGCACCGGATGCACCACCCGAAAACCCAGCTCCACCACGCCGTCTAGCACGGGGGTGATGTAACCGTCGCTGTGCAGGGACAGTAGACCGCCTTTGCGCTGGACCGCATCGCAGATGACCTTCTCCGCAGGATAGACCAGCTCCCACCACGTTTGCGGGCGGAACATCATTGCGTGGTTCATGCCCCAGTCGTCGGAGATGTGGATGACGTCCGCGCCCAGCTCCAGACAGTTCTCGGCATAGCGGGCAGCCCATCGCGCGATGCGCTCGTACAGCTGTCGACACATATCGGGGCGCAGCGCCATTTCCATCAGGTTCTGCGCCTGCCCGATGACGCCGTTCGCTGCCTCGAAGACGCCCGGCGTCTGCACGAAGACGGCGCGCCCCCGCCGTCCTTTGTGATGCTCGATCTCGGCGCGGATGGTGGTGTAGATGTCGGGATCGTCGGGGTCGGTGAACTCCGCTTCGAGTGCTGCGTCCAGCGTATACACCCAGCCGTACGCCGCTTCGTAGACCGAATCGGGGCTGTTCGGCGGGGCGCCTTGCTTTAGAAACCCTTTTGCGGGGAACGCCTGTGTCATATCTACGTCCAGCGCGTCGCAGAAAGCCTCAAACGTGCCGTGCTTTGCCAAAATGTCGTCGATCACGCCTGGCTGCCCGAAAACCCAGATGTAAATGGGCACGCGGTCAGGCTCCTGAAAACTCAGGGCGGTCAGCACACGCTCGCGTGGGATCATTGTAGCACCTCACTCTAGGGTCTCCACAAACCCGAGATGATCCATATAGGCGTCTTGATACTGCGGGTTGCCCGTCATCACTACATGCTTCATCTGCCGTGCGAGCCATTGTGCCCTTTGGCGTTCGCGCTCAGAGCGCAAGGCGATTTTCGCGCCGGCTCCTGCGGCGTTGCCTACCTGCTCGATACGCTCCAACGGCAGGGGCGGCAACAACCCGATGCGTTGGGCGGAACGGAGGTTGACATACATCCCGAACGCCCCCGCCACCAACAGCCGACGCACCTCGGACCAAGTGATACCTGCCTCTTGCAACAGCACCTCCATGACCGCGCGGATAGAACCCTTCGCCAGTTGCAGCTCGCGGATGTCCTTTTGCGTTAGGACAACCCCTTCAGCCACGCTCGCTGCATCAGGGGCCACCAGCTGGAAAGCCTTCTGTTCACATAGTGTCCTCAGGTGCGCCTCCCACCATTTTCCTGAGCCATCCCGGTTCATGCGCCCTGCCTCGTTGACTGCGCCGATGTCCAGTAGGCATGCCGCCGCATCGATGAGACCCGAGCCACAAATGCCCTTCGGCACGCCGCCGCCAATGGTGGTGACGTGCAGCCAGTGGTTCTCGCCGTTGCTCTCTAGGCTCACCTGTGACACGGCACCCGTCTCAGCGCGAACGCCCTGATAAATGCGCCCGCCCTCGAAGGCAGGACCTGCCGCCGCCGAGGTGCAGTAGTATTTCCCCTGATGCCGCAGCACGACCTCACCGTTGGTGCCGATATCTATCGCAAGCACTGTCTCACCGTCGGGATCAGACAGGTGAGTCAATGCGACCGCCACGGTATCTGCCCCCACATAGCCTGCCACACAGGGCAGTGTAGTGAGCATAGCAGCAGGATTTATCCGCAAGCCAATCTGCCGCGCCTCCACGCTCAGCAAGTCCGCGAATACTGGCACGTAGGGCGCGACGGCAATGGGGTTGGTGTTAACGCCCAGTAGGAAGTGCAACATGGTAGTATTACCTACCGCCACTGCCTCGTAAATGTCGTGCGGGGCTACTGCTGCGCTCTGGCAAGCCTCAGCGATAATCTCATTCAGTCCGCGCACTACTGCAAGCTGCAGCTGCTTTAGTCCCGATGGGTCGTGGTATACGAAGCTCAGGCGGGAGATGACGTCATCGCCGTACTGCACCTGCGGGTTCAGGCGAGCGGCGTGTGCCAGCTCCTCACCGCTTTGCAGGTCAATTAGGTACCCCACTAAGGTGGTGGTGCCGATATCGAAGGCGATTCCCAACAGCGGACAGGCGTCATCGACTTGCACGGCTAGCAGGCGGCTACTGGCGGGAAGGTCAGGGTTGTGGAACAATACGGCGAACAGACGAAAATCGCCCTCTCGCAGCATCTGCGGCAATTGCCGGACGACGGCTAAAGGAACCTGCTCCACTTGCAACGCGACACCGTGCTGTTCCCGTAGGGCGTCTAGTAGACGACGCAGGTCGGAGCGTTCGTCAGAAGTGCTTGGCGCAGGCAGCTGCAGGGGCAATCGGCGGACAGCTGGTTCGAGAGCAACGGGGCGTTCCGCTGCCCTCGTTAACACCTGCGCGGTGGCGGGACGGCTTTCGGTGGGCACAATGATTTCGGCATCGCCCTCCACTCGGTGTCGGCAGGCTAGCCGCCAGCCTTCTGCGAGCTCCGATGCTGGCACATGACGCAACTCCTCTTCGGTAGGTTCAGGAACCGCGCCGGTAGTGAAACGCACCTTGCACTTCCCACACACGCCAAACCCGCCGCAAGGGGTTCCCACAGCAATACCAGCCTCCCAGAGCGCACGCACCAGCGGCGTCCCTTCTGGCAGGTCTACCGTTGTCTCATCGGGCAAAAGGAACACACGCGCCATCCGCAACAGGTGCCTTTCTATGACAATCTGTGGTACAGGTTAGGGGAGCAGCAGAGGAAATCCTGTCTACTCGGGATGCTTTTCGCCAATCAACTGGACACGGAACCTGCCCTCGTGTTGCAGCCGCGAAGCCAGGTCTCGTTTGTGGCGATTCTCCCGCCACGCCAGCGCAACGGCTGAGACAGTATCGAGCAGCAGCCCACTCATTAGTAGCAGCCCCGTAGCGACGAACACCTTTTTCAATCGCTGGGGCAAACTTTGAGGCGGATTGTCGAAAAGCCCCATCTTCATGCAGTTAGTGGAGGGCTGGTCCTGTTGACTCCACAGCCCACTGAACAGGTTTCGAGCAGCACAGTCTGCACAGCAACGCAGTCTCCTTGTGCCTGATGGGGCGTTTCTGGTATACTGCGGCAAAGAGCATTCGCGAGGAGGCGAAGAGGATGAAACGGTTTATCGCCATTGCCTGCATGTTTGGGCTGGTCAATTCGGCCTTTGGGCAGGCAATGACTCCGAAGCAGGTCATACAGGACATCCAGCAGGCGTACGGCAAGTTGCAGAGCCTGCGAGCGACCCTTCAGATTAAAATGGGCGAGACCTTCGTCAGCTCGGTGCAGTTCCAGCGACCGAAGCAGTTCGTGGTGCGGGTTACTCAAAACGAGAAGGCGTTGTACGCCTTCATCAGCGACGGCAAAACCTTCACGGTATATAACGCGCAGAAGAAGAGTTATCAGCAGAGAGAGTTCAGCGCGGACGATCCATTAGGTGGCGAATACCTACAGTTTGCAGGTTTTGCCGCTATCGCGTTGGAGCCCCTGTTCGGTAAGGCGATGGAGGGCTTCATCGCACAGAGCTTTGATAAGGCGCAGGCGAAGGGCAGCCAGAAGGTGGGCAATGTTGCCTGTCGCGTAGTGGAGTTGTCGGGTAGAGGTGGAACGATGACCCTGTATACGGGCGAGAAGGATGGACTGGTATATCGCATGGTATACAAGATGCCCGACGGCGACACCTACGAGGAGAGGGTTATCGCCCTACAGCTGAACAGTCCTATCCAGCAGGGCGTCTTTGCGTTCAAGCCCCCCGCTGGCGCAAAGAAAGAGGACCCCCCCAGAGCGGAGGAAACGGCGAGAGACACCACTACTGCCCTGATGGGCACGCAGGCTCCCGACTTCACTCTTAGCGACTTAGAAGGGGGCGAAGTATCGCTCAGCAGTCTGCGCGGCAAGGTGGTGTTTATAGACTTCTGGGCGACGTGGTGTCCGCCGTGTCGAGAATCACTGCCGCACACCCAATCTCTCAGCCAGCACGAGAGGGCGAAATCGGGCGACTTAGTGGTGCTGGCGGTCAACGCGCAAGAGGCACCTGATAAGGTGAAGAAGTTTATGCAGGACAACAACTACAGCTTCCGCGTGCTATTAGACAAGGACGGCAAAGTTCTCGACAGCTTCAAGGTGCGTGGGATTCCGACTTTCGTGCTAATCGACCGAGAGGGCAAAGTAGCTTGGGTGCAGGTTGGCTTCGGCCCTGGTACCGAGAAGGCGCTGGAAGAGGCAGTCAGCAAGGCACTTGGTCAATAGGCAACCTTTTGCGACGGGTGACCCCCACAGGTTGCCCGTCGCTCCTCCAGCGGTCGCATTTTATGCCTATCGACATGAGTGCTGGGCAAAAGCTCCGCCGTGAACCATTCGGCTCTCAATCCGTCGTTTTCAGCAGCTATGCCTAGATATTACCTACCAACCAAACGCCACTTCAAGCAGAAGGGACGGTACAGCATGAGACGGGACGGCAGTGTTGCACTCATTGCTATTCAGATGCGCACTACGTTGGAAGACTACCAACACGAAAGCTATCTGGCGCGTCGCGTGGACAGGCTGCTTGCAGCCGCTAGGCAGCAAGTACAAGCTGGTCTTCCCGCTCTGGTCGTCCTGCCAGAGGATATCGGGCTAGGGATGCTGTTTTTCGATGACTATGAAGCAGTCAGAGGCTGCAAGAGCATCTTCGAGGCAGCGGGAGTGTTGTTACAGCGATACGCCTCTTCCATCCAACAGAAGGTCGAGAAGCTCAGGGTGTCGCCCACACGGGCATTGCTGCTCGTGTTGGGTGAAAGATTGGAACCCCGCTACCGCCGACTGTTCTCACAAGCAGCGCGAAAACACAAGGTTACTTTGGTGGCGGGCACCGCACCCCTCCCCGATCGCCAGCGCTCCCCTGCCGTGTACAACACCTGCTACGTGTTCAACCCGAACGGTCAACTCATTCTGACGCAGCGCAAAGTACACCTCATTCCACTGGAGCAAGATAGCGGCATGGACCTGTGCCCAGCGACGGTGGATGAGGTTCAGGTAGTGGACACGCCTGCAGGCAGATTAGGCGTTGCCATTTGCCTCGATGCGTTCCACACAGATGTTGTGGAGGCGTTAGCACGTCAGAAGGCACGCCTGATTGCGCAGCCTTCCTTCAACCCTTTGCCGTGGACGCCAGAACAGGCGGAAAGTTGGAAGACGGGATTGTGGCAGGCATGCCAGCGATACCCCGACGTCATCGGCATCAACCCGATGATGGTGGGCAAACTGTTTGACGATGTGGTGATGGAGGGTCGCTCCAGCATCGTGGCACACGCCTCTCGCACGCATGATGGTTCGGGCTACTTAGCGCAGGCAAGCAACGCCGTTCACGAGGAGATCGTCGCGGTAGAAATTAACCCGTAGCCTCTCTCGAGGAGCGGGCATTTTTCGCCGAACAGCGAGGGAACACCTTGCCCGGATTGCACAAATCCTGCGGGTCAAAGGCATCATGCACCAGGCGCATCGCCATCAGGTCGGTATCGCTGTACAGGAGACGCATGTAATCCGCTTTTTCCACACCAACTCCATGCTCCCCCGTGATGCTGCCCCCCATCTCGATACACAGGCGCACGATGGCGTCGTTGGCAGCGCGCACGCGGCGCACCTCTTCGGGGTTGTTTTCATCAAATACCACGATGGGATGCAGGCTGCCGTCCCCGGCGTGGAACACATTGGCGATGCGCACGCCATGCTCCTGCCCGATTTGCAGGATGCGCGTTAGTACCTGCGGCAGCTTGCTGCGAGGCACGACGGTATCCTGCGTCACTGTGCTGGGAGCGAGCCTGCCCAGCGAACCCACCGCCTTCTTCCGTGCCGTCCACAGACGGGCGCGTTCGTCCTCATCGCGGGCGAGGCGAATCTCCTCCACCCGATTCGCTTGGCAGATGTCCACCACGCGCTGTAACTGCCTGTCTAATCCTGCTTCCAGCCCGTCCAGCTCGATAATTAGCACCGCGTCCGCATCCTGCGGGAAGCCGAACCGAAACGCCGCTTCCACCGCCTGCAGCGTGGTGCGGTCGATCATCTCCATCGCGGCGGGCACGATGCCAGCCGCGATGACGTCCGACACCGTTTGGCAGGCGTCCTCGAGGCGGGGGTATACCGCCAGCAGGGTGCGCCAACTCTGGGGTAGCGGCGTGAGCTTCGCGATGACGGTCGTCAGTACGCCCAGCGTGCCCTCGCTGCCCGTAAACACCCCCACCAGGTCATACCCCAACGGCTCTTCGCACTTTCCCCCCAGCCACACTACCTCGCCGTCGGGCAACACCACTTCCAGTCCCGTAATGTGGTTGACCGTGACGCCGTATTTCAGCGTGTGCGGACCGCCTGCGTTCTCCGCCACATTGCCGCCGATGGTGCTGACACCTTGACTGGAGGGGTCAGGGGCGTAGTGGTATCCGTGCGCCTTCACCGCCCTCGTCAGGTCGAGGTTGATGGCTCCCGCCTGCGCGGTAATGCGTCGGTTGGGGAGGTCTACTTCCAAAATGCGCGTCATGCGGCTGGTGCAGATGACGATTCCTCCGTTCAACGCCAGCGCTCCGCCCGATAGCCCAGTTCCCGCGCCGCGAGGGACAAAGGGAATGCCCAATCGGTGGCAGAGCTGTACTACTTGCTGCACCTGTTCCGTTTCCGTAGGGAAAACCACCGCCTGCGGCAGGGCTTTTTCCATCGTGTAGGCGTCGCATTCATACACCAGCAGGTCGAGTGGGTCGTGCAGCACTGCTCCCGCACCCACAATGCGCTGCAGGTCTTCAATCAGGCTGGAAGCTGTACGGGTGAACATAGCAACACCTCATTCATGGTTCCAGCTGTTTCAGTGCTTCGATCGCGCGACCCAACACCCTCTACGAAACCCATAGTGAGGATTCTCTGGAGAGTCTAACAACCACTTCATGAGCTTCCTCCGGCTGAATAAAACCGAGTGAAGCACATGCAATGACCACTCCAAGCGAGCCATGAACTTCTACGCCGAGTGTTTCAGCAAACAGCCGCGCTTTGGTGTCATCGGTAAGGAACCACGTACAATGCAGCTGTCTTGCCAGAGCAATCGCCATCGCTTCGCCGAGATGTAAATAACGTGCTGCTACCCACCGTTTTGCTTGTTTCGCATAATGACCCTCGACTCGACGTATCCACAGGTATACCGATAGATGCTTGCTCTGTTAATATGTTGAACTCGTCAGCCACTTCTACAGGAATACATATCCTGCCAAGATAGTTGAGGAGTCGCTGCTGGCGTATCTGCCAGAGATGCAGTAATGGTCCGGTATTACAGACGATTAGCCTCGTTGTGTTTTGAGGTTCACTGCCCATTCAATATCCTCGAGAAGGAACTGTTCCGTTAGCTGCCACCGCTTGCTGGAGACGAACTCGCGAAGCGCCTCGCGGATAGCTTCCTCTTCACTAACGAACCAGCCCTCGTGAACCATCTGCTCCAACGCCTGGGCCAAGCTCTCGGGGAGCTGTACCTGCACCGTTTTCCCTACCATCGCTCTTGACCTCTCTTGCCGTCTTTAAGCATGATTGTACTCCACCACAGCTTCGATATTCAGTGTGTGTCGAGAACGTTCGGTAAACCGCCTCGCGGCAACCGCAAAGACTGAAGCCTCAGCATAGACACACAGCTTCATTGTACCCTACTCTACCCGTACTTCCGTGTTGCCGAAGCGCAGGACATCGCCCACCTGAACCGGCTGCTGCTGCACTGGACGTCCATTCACGAAGCTGCCGTTGCGCGAGCCTTCATCGATCAGCACCCACTGCGTGCCCTGCCGCTCCAGCCGTGCATGGCGGCGGCTCACGGTCGGGTCGAAATCGATCTGCAGGTCGCGCCCGGGTTCTCTGCCGATGGTAATCACATTGCCCTGTAGGGGGAACACCATGCCTGCCTTCACACCGTTGACAATCACCAGTCGGGTAGGAACCGCCGCGGTCGTGGGCTGTGCGGCAGCACCGGTCAATGGGGGAACTCCTGCTGAAGAAGTCGCTGGAGAAGGGGCTACGGATGGTGCTGCGCCGGGCAGCACGCTACACGCACACTGCCCAGTGACCGGGTCCTTGCGCTCACCGCAGTAGGGGCACAAGTAGTCAGGCATTGGGGGCCGTGATGGAGGTTTCTCCACCCGTTCCATCGCTTCGCGCACCACAGAGCGCGTGGCTTTCTCGAAAAACTGCAGGCGTATGGAGGCTATCTGGATGATGTCCCCGTCCTTCAGCCAGGCCTGTTGCACGGGCTGACCGTTGAGTAGCGTGCCGACGGGCGTGCCTAAATCCTCCAGCAGATGGCGGTTCTGCTGCCGAACAATCCGCGCGTGCTGAGGCGCAATGTGTGGGTCGCCAAACAGCGGGACGTCGGCATACTCGTCTCTGCCGATAACGCACACGGGCTTGTCCACTGGGTACTCCTTGCCTTCGTTGCGCCCTAAAATCACTCGCACCCACGCTGCCTTCAGTGCTTCCTGCACCAGCGCGATGAAAAAGCCGATGCTCGCCCCCAGCAGGGGGAAGCCTACCGCCCGTCCCGGTCCGCCCACCTCTACGGGTCCCCCTCCTGACCCCGCGAGATACAGCGGCGAGAACAGCAAGGTGAATATCTGGAACGCGATGCCCCCTAGCGCGCCGCCGATGAGTCCGCCAACGGTGCTGTGCCACCATCGCTTTGCCGAGCCAGTGGTCACTCCCACCGCTGCGCCAATCCCGCCGCCAAACAGCATCCAGCCGAAAGTACGAGGCACGATGTCGGTGATGAAGTCGAGCGGGGTGGGAGGCGCACCCACACCAGCAGGATTCCCTAAGAGGCTACTCAACGACCCGTACACGAGGTTCCCAACGAACAGGGCAATCATCGCGCCGGGCAGACCGATGAACGCGGTGAGCAGCCCTTTGCGAACCGCCTGTGCAGGCAGTCCGCGCGTGAGACTATCCACCATCCCTAGCGCGAAGCCGTAGCATCCACCCAAAATCACCGATAGCCAGATGGTTTGTCGCACGGCTGCGGCGGGGTGGAGCAGCGCCGCTTGGTGGTCGATGAGCGGTTCCTGTACCAGGAACGCCACGACCCCGCTAGCACCCCCCAGCATCAACCCAAGCAGCAGCCTGCCTACCATCGCCTACACTTCCCATCGGAAAAAGGTTGCGCCAATCTGTATCTCGTCGCCTGGGCGCAGGGGCTGTTCGGTCACACGCACGCCGTTCACCCACGTGCCGTTGGAGGAGCCTTCGTCGCGAATCACCCAGCCATCGCCCTGCTTGAGAATGCGGGCGTGTCGTCGGCTAACGGTGTTGTCAGTGCCCAGGTGAATCACGTTGCCCACCTCGCGCCCGATGGTGGCTTCCGCGCCAGCAATCTCGAAGATGTGCCCCCCATACGCGCCGCGCGCGCCCACCAGCCTCGGCACGCCTGTCGATACTGCGGTCGCCGTGGGCGCGGCAGCTCCCGCCGCCGACGGAGTCACCGCGCAGGCGCACGCCCCAGTTACGGGGTCGACGGGCTGACCGCAGAAGGGGCAGTGTCCTTCGGGAACCTGCACGGCGGGTTTCTGGACGGGTTGCGCCCGCGAAGGGGCGGGGGGTTCCTGCCCCACGTCGATGCCCAGCTTCTTCAGGGCGTCGGGGATAGTGAGCTGCTTGCGTTTCCACAAGCGGTAGCCGCCGTACACCAAGCCCGCCAGCACCAGCAGCCCTAAAATGGTGTTCCAAACTGGCACAGGGCGAGCAGCGCGGGGCGGAGCGGCAGGCGCAGGTTGGGGTTGCGCGGCGGGTTGCGAAGTCGGCTGGGCAATCTCCAGCACGGGCGCGCCGCTGGAGATGACCATCGTGAGGGTCACCACAGGGTCGGCGCGGTCAGCACGAATCTCCGCCTCTTGCGATGCGGTCAGGTTATTGCCGTAGTTCACCAGCACGCTGATTTTGCCCAGCCGCACCCGATGCAGGGAGACCACGCCGTTCTGCGAAGGCTCCAGCAAGGCGGTGTGGATAGTGTTATCGGCGTCGGTCAGCATCACGAACGCGGCGGCGATGGGTTTGTCCTCTGGCGTCTGCACCTTCACCTGCACGCGCATCGCATACTGGAACCGATCGGGGGTGACGGTCACGGTGGTGTCGGTGGGTTTCAGCGTCACCAGCGCCAGGTTGCCGCGGCTGACATCATACACGCCGACCCGCGCGTCCTTCAGGGTGGCGTCGGCGGTGTCGGCGAACCGCTTCTTCAGCGAAGCGATGTCCAATTCTGCCTTTCCACCTGTGGGTTCGTTTGGCGGTAGGAATACCGTCTGCCCGTTGCTCGACTCCAGCCACACCAGATATTTGCCTTCGCTAGGCACGTTCACCGTCACTTTGTCCGGCAGTGCCCGCGCGAATGACGCTACCAATAGTAGCAGCACCATCACCCACATCGTTCGCAACATCGGTTAGCCCTCCTGCGTTTGACAAATTGCCTGTGGTAGGTAGCGGATGATATCTCCTGCTATCATTCCCGCCTCTCCGACTGCCTGCGCGGCAAGGTCGCCCGCCAGCCCGTGAAGGTAGACGCCAACCGTTGCGCTGCACTCCGCGTCCAGTCCCTGCGCCAGCAGCCCTGCGATAGTTCCAGTCAGCGCGTCGCCGCTGCCGCCGGTTGCCATGCCCACGTTACCTGTCGGGTTCACCCAGATTCTGCCGTTGGGAGTGGCAATGACGGTGCGCGCTCCTTTCAGCACCACTATCGCTCTGAACCGCTCCGCTGCTTGCTGCGCTATTGTTAGACGGTTCGCCTGCACGGAAGCCGTGTCGGTGCCTAACAGTCGCGCCATCTCACCTGGGTGGGGGGTAAACACCAGCGGCGGGGGTGATTCGGGTAGGATGTCTGGCTCCAGTGCCATGCAGTTCAGCGCGTCGGCGTCGATCACGCAGGCAACCCGTGCTCTGCTCAGCAGCTTTCGCAACGCCTGGCGAGCGGGGGGATGCGTGCCCCAGCCAGGTCCAATGGCAAGCGCGTTCGCCCGCTCCAGCAATGGCAACATCGGCTCGACAGAATCTGCGCTCAGGCAACCTTCTGGCGCGTCTGGCAGGGGATGTACCATCGCCTCGCGCAGGGTAGCCGCTGCCGTGGCGTAGATACTCTGCGGAACCGCCACCGAACATAATCCCGCACCCACGCGCAACGCCGCCTCCGCCGCCATCATTGGCGCGCCCGCCAGCCCCACCGAACCTCCGACTACCAGCACATGCCCGAACCGCCCCTTGTGTGCCTCAGCAGGACGAACTGGCAGCCATCGGCGCACCTGCTCCCGCGTTATCAGACGGCGGGGGATGTTCGCCTGTTCCAGTAGGAATCGCGGGATGCCGATTTCACCCACTACCACCTCGCCCGCATACTCCGCGCCCGGATACACAGCTAACCCCACCTTCATCGCGCCAAAGGTGACGGTCAGCTGCGCGCGCATGGCGCAGCCACAAACCGCCCCCGTATCGGCATCGATGCCTGACGGTATGTCCACCGAGACCACTGGCACATCGCGCCCCTCGAAAAAGCGTATGGTCTCACCGACAAGACCCCGCACCTCGCCTTTCACGCCGACACCCAACAGGGCGTCCACCACGAGGTCCCAACCCTGCTGCCAGAGCTCGGACAGCTCCTCCGCAGAGTGCAGGACATGCAGGGGCAACCCCAACCGCTGCACGATTTGCAGGTTGGTCAGCGCGTCGCCAGCCACCTTGACCGGGTCAGCCGCCAGCACAATCCTCACTTCCGCGCCGCGCTGCGCCACCTGTCGTGCCACCACCATGCCGTCGCCGCCGTTGTTGCCACCGCCACACAACACCAACACGCGCTTGCCACGCCAGCTGCCGAACCGTCTTTCGGCATGGTGAACCACCTGCAAGCCCGCGTTCTCCATCAGCAGCAACCCCGGGATGCCCACCTCCTCGATGGCCTTGCGGTCGAGCTCGCGCATCTCGTTGGTCGTGACCAGTAGCATAGCTATCCTCCCCGTCGTTGCGCTAGGATGCCGCGCACACGGTGCAAGTCCTCTTCGGTATCCACCCCGATGGAGGTCTGCTCCACCTGCACCATGCGGATGCGGTAGCCGTTCTCCAGCACGCGCAGCTGCTCCAGCATCTCCATCTGCTCCAAAGGGGTCGGCTGCATCGCAGCGTAGTGCAGCAGGAACTCGCGGCGGTAGGCGTAGATGCCCAGATGCTTGTAAACGACGGTGGAGGCGGACGGGTCGCGCGGATAGGGAATATGCGCTCGTGAAAAGTATAGCGCGTTGCCCATGCGATCGACTACTACCTTCACCACTGTAGGCTTGTCCGCCTCCTCTTCGGTCGCGGGGCACATTAGGCTGCTCATGGGCAGGGCGGGGTCTTCTATGAGTGGACGGGCAACGGCATCGATGTTCTCAGGGGGCATCAACGGTTCGTCGCCCTGAATATTAATGATGATGTTGGCGGTTAATGTCTGCGCCACTTCCGCGAGTCGCTCGCTGCCCGAACGGTGCTTGGGCGAAGTCATCACCGCGATGCCGCCGAAAGCGCGCACCACCTCGGCAATCTCCTCGTCGGGGGTCGCCACCATGACCTCACTGAGCGTTTTGGCACGCTTGGCGTTCTCCCACACCCACTGGATCATCGGCTTACCCAGAATATCCAGCAAGGGCTTGCGGGGCAGCCGCACCGCTGCCAGCCGCGCGGGGATGATGCCAACCACTTCCATACAGATGTCAACCTCCCTGCATCACTGCCTTCAGTGCCCGCACTGCCTGCCGTGCGCTGTCGGAGGCTTTGGGGTCATCCAGCAGGTCACGGGCAGTATCGCCGCCGCTGGACCATGTGGTACACAGATGACCAATCATCTTGTCTGTGGCGGTCTTGCGGGCGTAGTCACGCAAAGCCAGTGCCGCCTGTACGTTGCGCCAGCTGGCGGGCAGCACACGAAAACCCTTCTGTTGGAAGAAGGGCACGGAGGGATACTCGTCGCGCAGCTCGTAGTGCCAGTCGCAGATGATGATGTCTTTGGCAATTTTGTCTACCGCAGGAGCGGTGCCGTTTTGACTCGCCTCCCACTTGCCGTACTTCATTACCGAGTCATCGAGCAATCTGTCGCCCCACATCAGCATGGTCAGTTTGCGCTTCTTCACGAGGTGCCGGTGATAGTCGTTGACCGCTTTGGCGAACAGGTCGGCGGGGTTCTTACCCCGGCAGCGCGGACACTGGTCGCTGGCGATAAGGAACACTTCGTCCATACCCACATGGAAGGCATTCGCCTCAAACGCCTCGATCAGTTCATCCATCAGCGCGAAAACCACTTCGTTGACCTTCGGGTGCAACGGACACCAACTGCGGCAGTAGATGTTGGGGTTATCTAGCGGTATCTGCGGCATCTCGTCGAACTCAGGGTATTTTACTAACAGCGGAAAGGTGGTCTTTTCCCAAGACTGATGGCCCAAGCAGTTAAATTGCGGGATGAGGCGGATGCGCCGGCTTCGGCATGTCGCCAGAATGTCGCGGATGTCGCCCTTACTCAGTGCGCCGTTCATCCGCAGTTCGGGATGGGAGCGGTATTCGTAATTATAGTTCACTTCCAAAATCAATACGTTGATGCCCAAGGGGGAAAGGGTCTGTTCGATCGCCTTGTTGAGTAGCGGCACATCCTCAGGGCGGGGCGCCATGATGTGGATGGCTTGCCATTTTGCGTGTCTCGGAGCCGCCATCGGTATCCCTCCACATAGGTTTAAGTAGTAGATTCTCGCGCGACAGGCATCTTCCTGTTTTGGGTAGGGCAGGAAGGACATACCACCTTGCCGAACCGGAAACAAAAACGCCTAAAAGGAGCATCCCATGCCGAAAATAACCATCATTGGCGCGGGGAGCGTCGTGTTCACCAAGAATCTGCTGGGCGATATCTTGAGCTTCCCAGAGCTATCAGAGTCGCACATCGCATTGATGGATATCGCCCCCGACCGCCTGCACACCGCAACGCGGGTGGCGCAGAAAGTGGCGAAAGCGGTCAACGCGCACCCTACTATCACTGCGACTCTAGACCGACGCGAAGCCCTAGACGGTGCAGATTACGTCATCAATACCATTCAGGTGGGCGGTTACAAACCGTCGACAGTCATCGACTTCGAAGTTCCCAAAAAGTACGGCTTGCGCCAGACGATTGCCGACACGCTAGGCGTGGGCGGCATCATGCGGGCGCTGCGAACCATCCCCGTGCTACTAAGCATCGCACGCGATATGGAGGAGCTGTGCCCCCATGCGCTGTTTATCAACTACACCAACCCGATGGCGATGAACGTGTGGGCATGGTACCGCGCGTCGAAGGTAAAGGTGGTGGGGCTGTGCCACAGCGTGCAGGGTACGGCGTGGTCGCTGGCGGTGGAAGACCTCAAAATCCCGTTTGAGGAGGTCAACTACGTCTGCGCTGGCATTAACCACCATGCCTTCTACCTGCGTTTCGAGCGGAATGGGGAAGACCTGTATCCCGCGCTGCGGCAGATATATCTGGAAGGGCGCGTGCCCCCCTACAACCGCGTGCGCTACGAGATGATGATGCGGCTGGGCTACTTCGTCACCGAGTCCAGCGAACATTATGCCGAGTACGTGCCCTACTTCATCCGCCGCGACCGTCCAGACCTGATCGAGCGGTTCAACATCCCGCTGGACGAGTACATCCGTCGGTGCGAGGAGGTCATCGCCCGCTGGGAGCGGATGCGCGTAGAGTTCGAGAGCGATGAGCCGATAGAGGTGCAGCGCAGCATGGAGTACGGCTCACTCATCATCCACAGCATGGAGACCGGTGTGCCGCGCGTCATCTACGGCAACGTGCGCAACGACGGACTGATTACCAACCTGCTGCCAGACTGTTGCGTGGAGGTGCCGTGTTTGGTGGACAAGAACGGGGTGCAACCGGTTCGCATCGGCGAGTTGCCGCCGCAGCTGGCAGCGATTATCTCTACTAACGTGAACGTGCAGTATCTAACTGTAGAAGCCGCGCTGACTGGCAAGCGTGAGCATATCTACCACGCTGCCATGCTCGACCCCCACACCGCAGCCGAGCTGACGCTGGACGAAATCTGGTCGCTGGTGGACGACCTGCTGGAAGCACACGGCGAGATGATACCCATAGGCAAGGCGTAACAAAAAAGCGGCAGGGTACCCCCCTGCCGCGACCGCCGAAATACTTCAAAAACGCTACCGCATTCTATGCCCGAGGTTTTCGTTTTGTGGTAATCCTGCATACACCACTTCGGGGTAACAGCGCGAGCTTTCGGAAGCGTCGTTGGTACCAGCGGCACAAAACCGCCTGTATTAGCCGGTGCAGCGCATGAACGTACTCGTCTGCGCCGGCGTCCAGAGCAGCCTCGACCTCGCCCACCGGGTCGCTGGCGAGGATACGCACAATCTGCGCCTTATAGAGTAGCAGCTCCAGCGCATCCGCCATCTGCTCCGGCACAGCGCCCTCACTAGTGAGGGTGTTGGGCACATGATGCCCGCTGAGGCACTGGCGACGCTGTCGTTCGAAGTCGTTGACCGCCCGCAGCCAAAGTCCCTCCCCAAGGTATCGGATGGTGCGCAGGACGCTAGAAAGGTCTGGGTAGCCATCTGGATGCTGGGGAAGTGGCTGCGTGACCGACAGCACTCGCACACGCAGGGCAAACTGCGACAGCGCGGCGATGTAGCGGTCTAAGTCGTTCATCACCTGCCGAAACAGGCGCAACTGCTGCGGGCTATGGACGTTATAGCCCACCACATAGAACGCCGATTGCGCCGGCAGGAAGAAGCGCACTGGTAGGGCGAACACCTGCTGCACCACGTCGTCGATGGCTTCGCCCGCCTCCCAACGGCGCAGGAACTCCTCCCGCAGCTGTTCCAGCACCTGCAGGTTCTGGCGTGCTGGCAGCCGTAGCACATCGCTATCTTCAACTGGAAGCGATTCCAGACCGTCGACCTCCACGTGCGAGAAGAACCGAAAAGTGGTTGTGTCTATAATCATGCATCAACCTCCCTGTGTTGCTAAGATACACCACAGGTTCTATTGATGACCCTCATGGGTACAGTTCGATGGGAACCTCTGCAGGGATAGAACTACTCGGCGTACTCTGCGGAACCACTTTACTTCTTAGGATGTCCGATGCGCGGGGATTGTTTCAGATTTTTTTCACCGATTTGCGCCATTTATGTATTGTCTCTACCTGCTCTTCTGCAAGCAATTTTTCTGGTTTTTGGCAGGGAGCTATTGACTTTTTGTTGAAACATTTTTTATCATATAGTGTCTGTAAAAGTGAATCTGACGGACTGCGAGGCGATGCCATGCTTAGGCAAGACATGTATCGCACCATCTTGGCTGGCATGTTATGGTTTTGGTGCACATGTTCCATGCTGGCTCAGCAGTCTACGCCGGTGCCTGAGGTGTTGCTGCCTCGAGAGCAGCAGGTTTATGGCTGGGGCCAATCGGCTCCTGCTATCCGAATCGAAGTGCGGGCGGTACCTTCCTCCTCCACTGTCCGCCATTTCGCAACCGCTGTTCTGTTTGCTGAGGATGGACGGTTAGTGGACCGTGTTTCGTTGCGTGATGACGGCATGGAGCACGACGCCATTGCTAACGATGGTGTCTTTAGCCACGAGTACACCGTTAAACGACCAGGGCGCTTCCGCCTAATCACGCGGCTGGAGCGACAGGACACCGCGCAGGGGCTGCGCAGCGAAAAGTGGAGCCGGGCTGTCACCTTTTCGGTCGTGCAAGTTCCATACGTGCAGTTGCTTTCGCCCAAACCAGACTCCCGTGTCTCTTCGCGCACTCGTCTCTCTGGTGTGTTGCTCATCGGAAGCGAGAAACAGACTTATACTCCCAAGCGCGGTGAAGTTCGCCTCCGTTGTTGGTCAGAACCTGCCGCTACGATGATTGCGCCGGACAATCCCTCGGGCGATTTTTCTATTCGAGTGGAGTTTCCCCGCCCTGGCAGGTACCAGCTTTTCGTTGGTGCACAAACGTTACGCGACGGGCGATGGATCGAATCGGAACCAGACGGTATGGCAGTGAACGCGACAACGGTCTGGTTGGGGTGGTTGTATCTTTCGTTGTTCCTTTTGCTAGTAGCATTCGCGCTGCCAGGCAAGAAAGTGCCTCTGTACTGTCACGAGTTGCGCCTCATCACGCCTGAGGGTGAGCAACCATTGGAAATCAAGCCGAAGAAGTTAGCGACCGCCTCCCAAAAAATACCGGGCACGAAGACGGAATTGGTCGCGCAACCGGGGCTGCAGTTACTGCAGGTCGCTGGAGAACAGAGCGAACACATTCCCGCTACGATCAGCCAAGGCGACACTTTGACATTGCCTGGCGGTTACAAAGTTTATTACACCTCCTGCAAAATAGACGGGTCTACTCGTGTGCCCCGCTACAAGATTTCTACTCGGCTCAAAAGGAACTTGGTATTGGCATCTGCTGTCCTTTTGATTATTCAGCTATGGACTTATTGGCGTTTTAATCAATTAATGTAGAAGGGGGTCACGTCATGAGCACTCAAGTCTTGCCGCATGATTTACGGAGGTCTTTCTCGGCAGTGCAGTACTGCGAAGGAGGACAGTTTCGCCCCACACTCGTGGTGGGATTGGGAGGTAGCGGTGTAGAAACCGCACGGCGCGTCAAGCGCATCTTGCACGAGCGATATCAGGTCGATAACCTGATACGGTTTCTGTTCATTGACACAGACGAGGGACAATACATTCAGGACGGCGAGCTGGCAAAGGCGGAGCAACATGAGCGCGCTTCGATCTCAGTGCGCTACCCAGAGCAACTCCTTGACGAACTGAGACGCAACCCCAAGCTGCATCCATACTTTGCACAGTTTTGGGACAAGAGTATTGACGTGCTGTTGCTAAAAGACGCCAGCGGAGCCGCGGGAATCCGTCCCGTCGGGCGTTTCGCGTTCCACGCCTCGTTTGATAACCTCTTCACAAACTACTTGGAACCAGCCGTTCACCACATCATGCAGGTGCGTGAACGAGTGGAAGCCATGATGAAGGGTGCTGCGCAGCACGTCGAGATAACCCAGTCTATTCCGCGTGTGTACGTTATCGCTTCGCTGTGTGGCGGTACAGGGTCTGGTATTTTCATGGATACCGCTGCAGTCATTCGTTGCATCTTTGAGCGCTACGGACTGGACGGCGAAATCGTCGGTATTTTCTATCTGCCAACAGTTTTCCGCCATGAAGCTGGTATTAGCCCATCCATGTGGGAGGTGATAGAAGCTAACGGCTATGCCAGCCTGATGGAGCTGGAGTATCTTTGCAACCCCAAGACTTTTGAAGAAGACGGCAAATGGGACTTCGAATATCGCACCGTCGGTTCCTACACACTTCGACAACCCCTATTTGATGAGGTATTTCTGGTAGAGGGGGTCAACAGCGGCGGCAATACGATCTCCACCAAACGCTACGTCTTCGAGATGACCGCGCGCAGCATTATGCTGGACATAGGCTCTCCGCTAGGGGCGCATGCCCGCAGTGCTAAACGTAACTCACTGGCAGTGATTGAGACGATGCCGTGCGCTGAAACGGGTCAACCCCGTCTATTGAACTCGCTGGGCGTTACCAATTTTGCAGTGCCTATTGAGGAGCTGACCCGATATTGCGCAGCGCGCTCGGTGCTGGATGTGATGGAGCAAGGGGCTGCACCCGATCAGTCCGAGGGACCTGACATCCAACAGCAAATTAAGACCTTTGTACAGACAAACCATCTGGTGCAGACAGAGACGAACGAGTTGGTAACCGATTACCTCCTTCAGGATGAGCATGGTGTCCCCTTATCTTTCAAAATCAAAGAGCCGGCCGAAATCCTGCAGGAGGCTGAAGGAGCAGGACAGTCGAAACTGGTGCAGAAGGCTGCCTATGCAGAGCGGGAGTTGCGTAGGCTGCTCGATAGCATCGGCAACGAATGGATACCTTCGCTAAAGCAACGGTTAGAAGAACGCGCCAATCTACTGTTCGAAAAAGCGCTTCAGGAAGCTGGTAACCGCGCGGAACAGATTTTGAGAGGCAGCGGTCACGACCGCGCTCGCCAGTTCTTTGAGGTTCTGACAAACCACCTAGATGTATTGCAACGCGACCTTCAACAGACTGCGGAGCAGGAGCGTACACGTGCGAAAACCGACGAGCAAGAGTTCGAACGGGTGTGCAATCAGCTCAAAGAGCCAAAACGGAGAGTCTGGGAAGTGTTGATGGGTAATGACCCGCTGCATCAAGAGGCGCAGCAGGCATGTGACGCCCTTCGGAGGTTTGCACAGCACCGCCTGAAAGCATTCGCAGCCGAGGCTGCGCTAGAGGCTTTGCAGAAACTGCAGTTACAGGCACAGCTGCGTCAATGGGCACAATTGGTCAGCCATTGGCAGCAGCACCAGCGAAACACACGCAAGCGCATAGAGAACTTGTGTAATACGAAGGGTGCGCGCTACTATGGCTACGACCTAGAGTGGTTCGTGATACTCTCTACAGATTTTCCGAAGTTTTACGAATACATTAAGCCAAAGATACCGTTGGATAACATACGACTCGCGCACTATCGCTTGCGTCAGAACTACAAGCATGAGCCCGCTTTCGGGTCGCTGTTGAGCACCCATATCGACGCCGACACAGAAGCACAGCTGTGGCTATCTGCTGCCGTTGAGGTACTCGGCCCTATTTTGCGAAAGTACGCCAACGTCCTAGAGTTAATTCAGTTCCAGTCTCAGGAGGAACGAGAACAAAACGGCGTTCCGCTCAAGGAATACATCGACCGAAAGTTGCAGATACTCTTTGACGCCTGTCAGCCCTACTGGAGCACCAGCCAGCCACCTGGCGAACAGCGCTACGAAAGCATTTTAGTCGCCAGCATTCCGTACGCGAGCAATGGCAGTGCCGACGGGGACGAGCTTGACCAGTATCGGCAGCAAGTTCGTAGCATCGCGGAAAAACGTGGCTACACGCGGGTGGAATATCGCGAAGACGGGTATCCCTTTGCGCTTACCCTAATGACGCGCATTTATGGCGCCCGCGCGTATTATCTCCGCAGTACCCGTTCGATGCGCGCTTGCTACGAGCGACGCATCACGAAAGACGGTGTGCGAGCACGTCTTCACGTCGACAAGCACTTTCTTGATAAACTGCCCTTGCTGGAGCCAGTGGAACAGGAGCGAGAACACATGGTCTTGTGGAGCTGGGCACTAGCTTATGGCTACATTGCGCTGAAAGGAGACACCTTCTACTATAGCGTTCAGAAGTGGCGAGACCACCTAATACCCAAGTACAAAAGTGAGTGGCAGATTACGCTTCAGGAACAACTGCCTTCCGAATGGCAAAGGAGATTGCTCAAGCACATAGAGCATGAAAGCGAAGCCCTCGGAAGTGACTGGCGAGTTGCCCGACGCAACATGTTGCATGACAAAAACAAGATCGAGACGCTGAAGCAGGCGCAGCAACAGCTGATTCAGCAACAGGGACAAAAGGTCATCCTGCAACAGATGGAAGATTATGAGTGGCGACTAGCGGAGCTGTATAACGACTCCGACAGCAAACGTTTTCGCGAGCACGTTAGCCAGGAGAGGGCAGCAATACAACTCTTTATCGAATCCTTACGTCAATCTAACTGGTAAGGGCGGGACGATGTACTCATGGTAATCTACCCAACTATAGTGCTTGCGGCGGGAAACTTACCATACCAGACGGTGGAAAGAACCGCGCGCTTGCTTCGGGCTTTCCGTCTGCCAGCACGGCATGTAACTGTGTTGGGAGCCTACCACAACGGTAGCTTGCGCACAATGCACGCGCCGCATGCGCCAACAGAGAATTTCAACAGTACCTTAACGGAGTGGATGTACCGCATACGCCTCCAGCGTAACCTTCAAGCGGCTTTGGAAGAAGGTGCTTGCGTGGGGCCCGAAGGCGGGTATCTTTTTGTTCAGGCACTGTTGCTCGTAGATGATGAACAACTTCCCACGGTAAACACCATAATCCGTCTACTGAACGAAGGCTCTGCCCAATTACGCGAGCCAATGCCAGTGAGACTGCATGTGATGGTTGTCTATCAGCAATTCAAAAACTCTTCCTCGCTCAGCACGCAGCTGAAAAACCTTAAAAACACTCGGTGGGTCACGGTGGCTTCGCGCTGGCTGGTGGGCCGAAGGCGCTCTGATGGATCGATGCTGACGGTAGATGACTTGTTGGTGAGCTTACCCTACCTATTGCTTTCTGCGCTTCAACAGGCGGACTATGGAAAGCAACACTGGTTATTCCGAGAGCCCGTACCCCAAACGACTTCCCCGCGTTCCGTCGGCTTTGGCTTTGTCGTTCTGCCGCTACCCGAGATTGAAGACACCCTGACCCAATGGTTTCTTGCTGACGTCTTTAAGCTACTCAACGCCGAAGTGGAACAGTTGCCACCGATGCCAGCGGAACTGATACCGCAAGAAGAAGATTGGTGGCAGAAACTGGTTTCTACACTACAAACCGTTGCCAAACCGGGCGCAGGCTTGACGCTTTCCTTAGTGGATAATAGCCCACCTGTCGGACGGGACCCGCATCAGTGGTTAAACGAAGCAGATGCGTGGCACAAACAGTGGCGTACCGAGAAGCTATCATCCTGGGAGCAATCGCTTCGAACCGTTGCAGGCGAGTTGATAGACAACCTTCGCCAACGACTGCACTCCACTGTTCAGAACCGCTTGCTGTCGGTAGTGGGCTGTGTTCCGATTGTCAAGTCGATCGTGGAACGTCTGTTGCAGGCATTCGAAACGTGGACTGTCGCAAAGCTCGACGTCAAGGAACCGTCGACGGAAGCCCTTCAATCCGCGCTGCAGCAGTTCGAGCAGGCACTATCGCGCCTGCCTAATCGGCAGGAGTCGCTGCAGAGAGCGACGCTTGTTGCGTTGATAGGGTGGGCTTTGCTTTCGTTGTCGGCGTTGATGCTGTCGTCACATGTGGTCGAGTATGTGAAGATTGTATGGTCTGTTGCTGCAATTGTACCGCCAGTAGTGGGAGTAGGCTGGGCATACCAGCACTACCGTCAACGACGTCAGGATGTGGATGCAGCCTGGGAGAACTACGTGCAAAAGTTACGCTCCTACCAGACCGAACTGTTACGCATGCGCGCCATAACCGTTTTGAAAAGCACGTTTAAGCAGGTGCGTGCCCTGATCCAGGAACAGCAAGCAAGCGTTGAGTCGCTCGAGCAACACCTGCGGGGGAAAATATTCTCCTGGGAAACAGCGGTTCAAGCATTCGAGATAGTCGCTCCCCCACCCCTGCGCTTCATTGTTCGTTCTTTCCGGCAACTGATGCCAGTCGTGCAGGAGCTTTGGGGAAAGCGCGATTTGAAAGCTACCCTCCAACAGGTGATGAACCAACTCGGTATCAGCGGTATAGGCGACCTGCTCGCCAGAGCGGAAGAAGTGCAGGACGAGTTGCGTCGAATGCTGCTTAACCAATGGATGCAGCCCGAACACCGAGACCCACGTTACTATTTGCGCCACGTGATGGGAAGCGAGGAGGCTCTCGAGCGGTGGCTTAGTGAGCAAATGCAGGACGCAATGCAGTCGTCCTCGGCACTCTTTTGGCAGTGCGAGCATCCTGCTGATGAAGGCTGGAAACTCCTGCTGGACGGAGTGTCGTACCACAACGGGTTTCGAACGCAGGTGCCCGTTGGTGACCGCATTGTCTATGCTCCCGTTGTCAGTGGACGCATCTGCACGCGCGGAGTCGTGGTATTGTGAAACAAGGAACTCCCCTCCCCTTTGCCCAACTGTATCCCCGATACACTTTGTCTCACAGGAGTAGGAACAATGGGTTCGCTCAAGGTTGGAGTGGCGTTGTGGTCGCTGTCGGCGGGGGAGACGGAACAGGGACTGATGCAAGCCCTGCAGACGGCGGCGGAAATCGGATTTCAGGGTGTGCAACTGTGGAACGTGGCGAGCTACGGTCCCTGCGTGTTAGACCCTGACGTCTGCACTGGAGCGCAGCGCACCGAATGGCGCAAGCAGGTAGAATCTTTTGGGCTGCAAATCAGCGGCTTCTGTGCGCAGATGTCTGGACCGACACGCTTCGGCGGCTTTGATGAGGCAGACGGCATCGAGGAGCGCATCGCCAAAACGCAGCGGTGCATCGAGCTGGCAGTCGATATGGGCGCACCGATTGTCACCACGCACCCAGGCGTCATTCCGGAGGACAAAAACGACCCCATCTACCCCATTATCCGCAGCGCAGTTGAACAGATTGTCAAACACGCCGAGAAGGTCGGCGGCATCTTCTGCATCGAAACCGGCATGGAGGCTGCGCCCGTATTGCGGCAGTTCATCGAGGACATCGGCAGCCCCGCGCTAAAGGTCAACTACGACCCCGCCAACCTGTTGTGGTACGGCGTGCTGGAGGGCGTGCGCGAGCTCGCGCCGTACATCGTCCACACCCACGCCAAAGACCACCATCCCGAAACGAAGAAACCCACCGTCGGGCAGGGCGCGGTGCCGTGGGACAAATACATCGCCCTGCTGAAATCCATCGGCTACGACGGCTGGTATGCTGTGGAAGACGAAAGCGGGCAAAATGTGGTAGAGTCTTTACGCCAGGGGCTGCAGTTCCTGAGCAAATACTGAGGGAGAAGCCTTGACTGCACCAACGCGGTGTCCAAAATGTGCAACAGAAGTCAGTGACCCCACGCAGCCCTGTCCTAAATGCGGCTTCGTTATCGAGCATCCGCAGCGCAAACGGTATCAGCGACGGGTGGTGGCTTCGGCAGCAACTATGCTCACAGGCTACGCGCTGGGGATGCTGGGCACAGCGTTGCAGATAGACGCCATCGCCATCACGGGATTGCTACTGGGGTTCGTTGGGGCGGTATGGCTGATGTGGTCGATGTACCTGCTATTTCGCACGGGCGTGTGAGCGTGGTTGACGCCAAACCTTAGCACGGGTTATAATCTGCCAGTAAGGGGGGCGAAGATAGCATTCGGCTCTTCGTTGCAGAGCGGGATTGGATAGAGCATTTATGCTTACCGTGGCGCGTGTTGCAGCGGAGCCACCCGCAGGTGTCGCTGTTCCAAACATGGGATTGGGCTAGCCTGTGGTGGAAACATTTTGGCAAGGGTAGGCGCGCGCAGGTGTTGTGCCTGCAGCAGGGCGACGAGGTGGTCGGCATCGCGCCGTTATACGCTACACGCACGGCGATGGGCAGCTGCCTGCGGTGGATAGGCACCGGAATCTCCGACCGACTGGGCATTGTGGCTGCGCCGAGTGAAGAATGGGCAGTCGCTGAAGCGGTCGCCGTATGGCTGGAGGGGAAACCCTGCGCTGACCTACAGCAGCTGGCGGACGGTTCGGCGTTGGCACGAGTGGCGGAAGCGCGTGGCTGGCAGGTGGTGGGTCAGGAGAAGTGCCCGTATGTGCTGCTTCCTGAAACGTGGGAAGCGTATTGGGGGTCATTAAGTAAGAAGACACGCTTCAACATCGGCTACGCGCAGCGACAGATAGCGCGCGAGCTAGGTCAGTTGCACCTTGATACAGCGGGAGAAACCGAGCTGCCCGAGACGATGGAGGCGTTATTTGCCCTGCACACGCGCCGCTGGCGACAGCGGGGGCTACCGGGCGGCTTTTTCCATCCGAGCGTACGCCAGTTTCATCGCGAGTGGGCGACGGTCGCCCACCGAAACGGCTGGCTGCGGCTACACACGCTGCGGGTGGACGGGGCGATACGCGCGGTGCTGTATGTATTTCACTTCGGGCGACGTGCGTATTACTACCTGGGCGGGTTCGAGCCGTCGCTGGCGCGTTACAGCATGGGCACCGTGCTGACCGCCTACGCCATCCGTCGGGCGATCGAGGAAGGCTGCGTCGTGTTTGACTTTTTGCGTGGTGATGAGCCGTATAAGTACCGCTGGAAGCCGCAGGTACTGTGGCATAGGCGGGCGTGCCAGGCACGTGGAGCGTTGGCGTGGGCGTGGCGCAAACGGGTACATTGGGAAGCCATGCTATGGCGGTGGTTGCAGGCGCGTCTGCATGGAAAGGGGGCTTCATAAATGCGGGTGATTACGTTCTTATTGGCAGTAGCGGCGTGCGCGGGAGTGGTGATGAATCACCTGCAGTTGCGCGAAATCCGTCAGCAGGTAGAGCAGATGCAGGTGCAGCTGGCTAGTCAGCAGAGAACAGGTGAGGCAGCCAGCATCACTGAAGCGAAACGGCATCTACAGAGGGCATTGGAGCTGATTAGCGCAGGCAATTTGGAACAGGCACGCACCGAACTGGAGCGGGGCAGCAAAGCGTTGGCGCCGACCGATGCCGATGGCGACGACACGCGACGAACACTCCAGCAGGTGCAGCAGATGGTGGAGAGCGCGCGCAAGGAGCTGGCGCGCTTCTGGTCAGGCAAACAGGAGAGCAAACCATGAACCGGATTAGTTGGCTCGCAAGCGCGGGGTTGCTGCTTCTCGTCGTGTCGGCGATGCTATCCTGGAGCGGCTGTCGTGGCACCAACCTGCTGAGTAAGCAGGACGAGATCGAGATTGGCAAACAGGGCGCAGCCGCTATCGAGAAGGAATACAAACTGGACACTGACCCCAAGCGCATAGCGCTGGTACAGGAGATCGGACAGCGTGTGCTGGAGGGAATGCGCAAAGTCGAGGGAAAGAAGGCACCCGATTTTCCGTTCAGCTTCAAGGTGCTAGATACGAAGGAGGTCAACGCTGTCTCTCTGCCTGGCGGTCCAGTGTATGTGTTTCGGGGGCTGATGGAGCAGGTGGGCGATGATAAAGACATGCTAGCAGCGGTGCTAGCACACGAGGTCGCCCATATCGTTGCCCGTCACGCCGCGAAGCAGATTTCCAGCGGCATCCTGGCAGATTTGGTCATCTCGCTGGGCACCAGGGGGAACACGCAGAAGCTTGCCAACGTTGCCACATCGCTGGTGATGCTTCAGTATAGCCGCGATGACGAGTACGACGCCGACCGGCGCGCTGTCCTGTACACTCATGCCGCTGGCTATGACCCTGAAGGTTTGGTGCGGTTCTTCGAAAAGCTGCAAAAGCTAGAGAAAAGCCCGATGAAGGGGTTACTGGCGAACCTGCGCACCCACCCACTCACCGAGAACCGCATCCTGCGGGCAAAGAAGGTGATTGCTGCGTTGCCCGATCGACAACCTGCCAGCGCGGCGACGGGGCAATGAGAGCGGCGGCAATTATCCCTGCCTACAACGAGGCGACTCGGCTGCCCCGGGTGCTGCAGGCAGTGCGCGCCGCATCACTGATAGACGAAATCGTGGTGGTCAGCGACGGTTCCACGGACGGTACCTATGAAGTTGCCCGCCGCTTTGACGGCGTGCGTGCGTTGCAGCTTCCGCAGAATCTGGGCAAGGGAGGAGCCATGCATGTGGGCGCGTGCCTCTGTGAGGCGCCAGTGCTTGTTTTTCTAGACGCTGACCTTATCGGACTGACCCCTGAACATGTTAACCGGCTGGTTGAGCCTGTCTTGCGCGGAGAAGCGGACATGAGCCTTGGCGTCTTTCGTGGAGGGCGACGCGCCACCGATTTAGCGCAAAAGCTGTTCCCCTTCGTCAGCGGACAGCGTGCCATCCGCCGCGAACTGTTCTTGGAAGTACCGAACGTGCAATACGCACGGTTTGGCGTGGAAACGCAAATCACGCGCTGGGCAGCGCGCCATCGCTGGCGAGTCAGATACGTCATCCTCTACGGTGTTACACACCCGATGAAGGAAGAGAAGCTGGGGCGTTTTCGGGGAACTATCGCTCGGCTGCGTATGTACGCCGACATCGCTCGCATCCTGCTCGACGGGCGGGTCCACCGCCCCTCCCGACGTGTGTTCCGCCTGAAAAATAAATGACCCCCGTGCCCGTCTCCCGTCAGTGCGCCTACCTACAACGACGTATCCGCACACCCGTCGCCTGGGCAGGGACCTTCATAGGGGGCAACAGTTTGCGCACGGTAACCTCAACCGCTGACGCTGGGAAGTTTTGTAGGATGTCGGCAGCGATGCGCTCCGCCAGCGTTTCAAGCAGCCGAAAACGGTTTTCGGTAGCCATCGCCAGCACGCGCTTGGCTACTGCCGAGTAGTTGATGGTTTGCGAAAGGTCGTCGCTCTGCGCCGCAGGACGGATATCATACTCCAGCACCACATCCACGCTGTAGCGATGTCCCACCACTTGTTCCTCATCCGACGCGCCGTGATGGGCGTGGAAGGTGATGCCTTCAATCAGAATCGTGTCGTGCATTTTGTGGACGTATCCTCTTGCTGGTGTGTATAGATTATACCTTAGTCCAGCGACACCGCCATCCTGCGCCCGACGATAGCCTCTACGCCACCCACTCCCTCCATGGGCTTACCCCTGGATGCGCCAGCGTGGCGCGAACAGTTTGCGCCCGATATAGCCCAACCGAACAGACCAGTGTGGTGCGCGGTAGATGTCCAACAAACGTATCCCCACGTAATGAAAGGCGGGTCGCTTACACAATTCAAACAGCAAGCGCAAGGTGAGCGGCATCGGCAGGAGCCGCAACGTCTCCAAAATGTGTTGCGGAACTGGCATCTGAAGCCTTCGGGCCGTCTCCTGCAGTGCGTAGTGTAGCGGGCGGGTTGTGCCGAAGTGATAAGCCTCCACCACGACATCATGCCAGGAGGTGATTTGCGTTAGTAGCAAGGCGATGTCCACGAGCCACTTCAGCCCGCGGCCACAGTGGTGATAACAATAGTGCGCGCACAGGTAGCTTAGGTGGACAGGGAGCTGGAGCACCGGCATCCCCTCGATGCCAGCCCCTGAGACCAGCGTGATGCGTTCCCAAATCCTGTGTCGCGAGCGTGGATAGAAGCCGGGTGCGTCCAAGTGACCCTCCAGCCGCATCAGCATAGAGCCTTCAAAGCGGATAAACGAAGTTTCTCCTCGATACCGCTCGCCGAAACGTCGCCCCGCGACATCCTCGTCCTCTTCCTGCCAACCAAGATGCTGCAGCACCGACCGTAACAGGTTCACGTCATCGGGATGCACTAGCAGGTCGGCGTCTTCCATGCCTCTGATGCCCAAATCGGGGTAGACCGTCGCTAACAGCGCCGCCCCCTTGACCACAGCGAAGCGTATGCCAGCGTCGCGAAGGGCAGGGATAATCTGGCGCAGCCAATCGAGATAGAGTATGTTTGCTGCCAGCTGCGAGCGGTATTCGGCAGCTAGCGCTCCCCGCGCTATGGGTGGAGCTTGCTGGGGCAGTAGGTGGTACAGTAAACCCGATACCCCCTGCGACTGCGCCTCTTCCACTACTCGCTGCCAGCCTGCGGACTCCACCGCCTGCCACTTTGTTGGCTCCCCACGACACCACGCCCCTAGTACCTCGTGAAGAGCCGAACTGCTTGCAAGAGCGATACCTTTGGACAGCGCGGTCTCACGCATGGACAGGTTCCTAAATCTCGCCAGGTTTGACGACGCCGATCTCCTTGCCATCGGGGCGGACGTTCAGACCGCCGAAGCGCAAAATCGCCACCTCCGACACGTCACGTAGGGGACTGCGCACGGTGATGGTGCGATTCACAAAATCGAGCCGCTCCAGAATGCCGATAGCTAGGCACTCGCCTTCCGCGTTGAGCAGCCCAAGCAATAGTTTGACGAAGCGATGCACGCCTGCGGTGGTTACATGCGCTACGCGAAAGGTCTCTTCCACAATCACCATCGCCCGCTCGTCCACCACCTTGTCGGTGATGACAAACAGGTGGTCGGCGGTCTTTTCTGCCCAAAACACTCGCGAGCGCAGGGCCTCCTGCAGGAAGTGGATTTCCTTCCATTCTAGCGGCGCTCCCGTGTTAAACCATGTTCCCTCGCAGGCGATGTCGGACAGGGCGAAGGTATGCGAGCGTGAATCCTGAAAGTATCGGAAAAAGCGCATGACCCGACGCTGCAGGCGCATCTCGGGCGACTTGACGACTACGCTCGGAGGAACTGGCAGGCGCAGCAGCCGACAACGCCGCCTTTCCAAAGGGCGCAGGATATGCTCCAGCTCATCCTTGCGCTGGATGGCAACAATGAATTGCGGACGCACAGCCTCTACCTTCGCGCACTTCAGTCGCCGCGCCGCTGCCCCGCTGATAAACCCAGTAGTGTCCACGATGATCGACTCGGCTCCGACCTCCCTTGCCTTGACCACCATCGCCCGCACGCCGTTCACTGTTTCTAGCATTCGCCCGCGCGGAGTGTTCGAGCCGACGAAGTAAATCGCGCGCGGCACCACCGCGTGCAACGTTGGAACTGGCATCTCCACCAAGCCCATTCCGATGGTCGTGGGGGGGCCGATTTCGGACTGCCCCACATCGGCGTCTACCACTGCGACACGGATGCCGTGCGCTTGTTGACGATTGGCGAGCAGGGTAACAAACGTGGTCTTGCCGACATCCCGCGCGCCCAACACCAGAACACGTGCCCGTTGTGTTGCCAGCGTCTGCAACGCCTGCTCCCACTCGACCGGTTGTTTCTGCGGCTCACTCACGGTCATTACCATGCCTCTCTTTTCTGTCTTGATTATACCAGCAAGTTCGCTGCCCCGAAGCCGACACAACCTTAACAACTTCACCAATCATCCCCGCCACTTGCCAATTGGCGATTGGTAACCGTTTTCGGTATAATCTGAGCAGCACGGACCGACGGGTGAGGAGACAATGAGGCGGCTGACCTGGTTTGCCATTTTCGGGGCAGCGGTGCTGCTCAGTGCGCTGTTCATCTTGTGGCGTGTCGCACAAACGCCCACCGTACCTGAGCAACGACAGGTGCAAGAGCGTCTGGAAGAGGTCCGATTGGCGTTGGAGGCGCGCGACCTGAATACCGTCATGGATGCCGTTTCGAGCGAGTTCAACGCCTTCGGTTACTCCCGCGACCGCCTGCGCCTGGAAATTGCATCTGCGTTCCGCCGTGGTGTGCAGCCACAGGTGCGCTATACCCCCCCTGTCATCAACGTTATCGGTAAAGAGGCAACGGTGGATACGCGGGTAGAGGTCTGGTGGGAAGATTTAGGCTTTACCAGCCGACACGAACCCACCGAAATCCGCCTATATCTTCGCAAGGAACCGGCCCGCAAGTGGTTCTTTGTCCCGACCGAGAAATGGCGTGTGGTGGGGGTGGAGGGAGTTAGCGTCGATGGGCTGGAATGACCGTGTGGAGCGCACGAAAGTAGATTATCAGGTACACACTTTCCTGTCCCACGATGGGCGCGCAACCATGCTGGAACACTGTGCCCGTGCCATGGCGCTGGGTCTGGATGAAATCGGTTTTACCGAACACAAGGACTTTGACCCCAACGACCCTGTGGTAGAGTACTTCGATTACGAGCTGTTCATGGATGAAATCACCTACGTGCGCGACCTGTTCCGCGGGCGGCTGCGCATCCGTGCTGGAGTGGAGATCGATTACCAGCAATGGTTCGAGCCTGATGTTCGCGTGTGGCTAAGCCAGTACCCGTTTGACTACGTGCTAGGATGTGTACACTATGTGGATGCGCGGATGCTGATGACTAAGGAGTATCTGGAACGTTTCCCGACCGCCCGCGAAGCGTATGCACGATATTATGAGGAAGTGCTGCGTTCCGTAGAAAGCGGGCTGATAGACATCGTGGGACATTTGGAGTACGCGAAACGGCGCGGTGTGCCTCAATTTGGAGCCTTTGACGCCACCCCATATCGCCATCAGCTCTTCACCCTATTCGACCTGATGGTGGAGAAAGACACAGTGTTGGAGATTAACACCGCAGGCTTGCGGCAGGATGCGCGAGATTTTTATCCCTGTCGCCAGACGTTGCAATGGTATTACGAGCGAGGCGGTCGACTGATTACCTTTGGCTCGGATGCCCACCACCCCGACGAACTGGCGCACTGCCTGCTGGATGCGGTGCAGATGGCGTGGGACATCGGCTTCCGCGAGGTGGCGGTGTTCGAGAAGCGTCAGCTGCACCTGCTACCGCTGTGCAAGGGCAAAAAATGACCTACGCGGTCTGCACTGCCACCGCAGGGGCCCGTAGCACCAGTACCTCGCACGGCGCTTTCTGCAGCACAGTGGTTAGAAAACCGTTTGCCGCAGCAGGGTCGTTTGGGGTGATGCCTAAAATAAGCTGCGATGCCCGTTCCTGCTCCGCCACGGTAACGATTCCCCGCGCCAAGTCGCGGCATCGTTCCACACGGTGTTCCACTTTGACACGTGCGCGCCGCGCCATCTCCTCCAGCTCGGTCAGCATCTGCTGCGCGCGTGCCTCCTGTTCAGGCATGGGCGTGGACAAAGCCAGTTTCTGCGGCACCAGCAGGATGTAAACAATGTGCAACACAGCACGCTGGTCTTTGGTCATGTGGATGGCATGAGTGGCGGCATATCGGGCGTCCATGCCTTCCCATATCGGCAGCAGCACTATCCGCTCCGTGCCGCTTTCTGTGCTGTCGTAGGTGCTGGACAACCCCAATGAAGCCCTTGCCTGCGCCATCGTACAGGCAACCGGCAACTGCGAGCGCACCCCAGGCACGCGCCGCAGCACCTCCATCACGTGGTCAGGGATATCACACAGCACGATCCGCGCGCCATGCCTCTGGATATAGGTCTGCGCGTCCGCGAAAGTCTCGGCGCCTTCCTCCGTGCATTCGGTGATACCTGCACAATTGATAATGATACCAGCAGGGTTACGCTTCAGCAACAGGTTCGCTGCTGCCTTGATGGTCTGCCAGTGATTCTTGGTTAGTGCCCCCAACAGGTTCACTGTGTCGTTACGTGCTTCAACAATCATGCCGCATCGCCTCTGCAGAACGTTCTGCTATCCGTATTGTAATTTTACTCGATTCCATCTATCGGAAGTTTTAAGTAATATTAAAAGCCAACGGGTGTCACTCACCTTTTAGTAGGCGAAGAGCGGTGACGCCGCACATACCATTTCCCAGCCAACTCATCTGCCAAAATAGCCAGTTTGCGGGAATCACCTTCGGGGTCTTCGTATCGGTTGCCCATCGCGGTGATGACGCTGCCCTGCTGCCCATAGCCTCCCTAGAAAGCGATGCCAGGCATTTGCGGGTATCTCTTCGCCAAGAACTCTACCTGTCGTGCTAGCTCCGCAGGTGTCATGCGGTTGCCCTTTGAGTCGGGTACAGCCAGCACCCACCCCAAGCAGACAATAGTCTTATGCAGTAGCCCCTCTTTTTTCATTAGCTCAACACGCTCTCGAATCAGGTCGTCCCATGCGATAGCCCAGTCTGGGCGTTCGGGGACGTGGGTGTAGCCCTGAATGATAGCCAGGTCGATGGCGCCTTCCTTCATCAGTTGAATGAACAGCGGCGTTGGTCGAGTTACCCAGACCGCAACAAACAGATTGGGAAATCGCTTTTTGGCACGGCGCAGCCCTTCCGCGAAACGCGGTACCATCTCGTCGGTGTCGGGCACGTTCCACTCGTCTACGGCGGCGCCCACATAGCCCGCTTGCGCGATGCCAGCGAACTGACCTTCGAACCAATCGGCGGACTGCGCCACATCGCTAGGAGCGTTGGGACCATACGCCCACATCAGCGAAGTTACACCCCGACGGTGATTATCGACCGCCCATGAGTGGTTACCCACCGAAGCATCCAGGTTCCAGTGTCTCATGTCGTCGGGATATGGGCATTGGTACCAAATGATGTATGGCGGTTTGGGCAGGCGCAATAACTCCCTCGGCGTCAAAGACGCCGCCTGCCTGTCCTGCTTGTCGTCGATGGCACTGCCTGCCTCCGCAGCACCCGCGGCTAGCATCAATGCCGCTATCACTCCATAAACGAATGCCATCACAGTAGCCGTCATTGTAACCCCCCCTTAGCGTATTGAACGGTTTCCAAAACGCGGTCTTTTTGCTCGGTGGAAGCAGAAAGAACCTCAAAGACCAGCACAGGAGGCTTCTCCAGATACGACTGATTGGTTACTTCCCTGCAGACCAACATATTGTCTGGTTGGACGATGGTATCCTCGGCGATTTTCCAGCCCACTGGCAGCACAGCGCGGCATTGCGTGCAGCCTTCCAGCGCACGTTCCAGCTCATACGCAATACACTGGGACACGCGCTGATGCTGGAAAGAGGGCTGGGGGCTCATTGCATAGGGAATGCCTTGAATGAGCGCCCAACGTCCTTCCCAGTGTTTGACGTCCTCGTACGTACAGTGCGGTAGGTACTTTGAGGTGCCCATTGCCTTCCCTACGGAACGGCAGGAGGCTGGAAAGCCCGCAACTCCTCCTCCGACTGCGGTACCCGCAGCGTACCGTCGATGATCATCTGGCGCAACTTCTCGATTTTCTCCATCACTGACGGCGGTACCAGATGCTTCGTGTATTTCATCGGGCTCAAGCCGACGCCGTTCTCCTTCACGCCAAACTCGCGGGTTCCGGGCTGGAAAGTGCCCTCCTTCACCGACTTACACACCTCGAAAACCGCGTTGTCCACGCCTTTAATCATGCTGGTCAACACGTATCCAGGCGCGATGTAATCTTGGTCCGAATCCACACCGATAGCGAAGTGCCCTTTACCCCGTGCTTTCGCTGCCTCGATTACTCCCAGCCCACACTGCCCAGACGCATGGTACACGATGTCGGCTCCCCGCTCGAACTGCGACAGCGCCAGCTCTTTGCCCTTCGCGGTGTCCGTCCAGTTGCCCGTGTAGCCGACAAGCACCTTCGCCTTCGGGTTGGTGGTCATCACTCCTGCGCGGTAACCGGCTTCGAACTTCTTGATGAGCGGGATTTCCATGCCGCCCACGAAGCCGACAACGTTGGTCTTGGTCATTGCACCTGCCAGCGCACCGACCAGGAACGAACCTTCCTGCTCGCGAAACTTTAGTGACACACAGTTTGGCAAGTCGGGCGCGTTGCCGTCCACGATCGCGAACACGACATTAGGAAATTGAGGCGCGACCTTTTTCAGCGCGTCTTCCATCGCAAAGCCGACAGCGACCACCACGTCATACTTCTGCTGCGCCAGCAGCCTGAGGTTCTGTTCGTAGTCCGGCAGCTTGGCGGACTCCAAATAACGAACCTTCGCGCCCAGCTCCCGCTCAGCCCGCTGTAGCCCACGCCAAGCCGACTCGTTGAACGAGCGGTCACCAATACCCGCGATATCGGTGACCATAGCGGCAAGCAGCGGTTTGTCACCGGTTGATGCAGTACCGGTGGTAGGTGGCGGCGCTGTCTTCTTCGCGCACGCCCCAAACAGCAGGATTGCGCCTATCAGCAGCCATATCTGGAACGCCTTCACTGTCGTATAGCCCTCCGTTGCCTTACTCGTCGTCGGATACCTCGTCGTCGTTCGGTTTCTGCTCGGAAGTCTGGTAGACGGGTTTCGTGCGCGCAATCAGCCGCTGCTGTACCTCTTTGCCCTTTGCACTGCTGCTGACTGGCAGGTAGCTGACAAAGCGGGCATTGGGTATGTCCTGCTGAAGCCAGTGTTCCAGCAATCTCTGCTGTAGGTTCTGCGGTTCAAAGCCTACGTACAGCACCTGATACTGCCCATCTCGGAACCGATAAACCGCCGCGCAGGTCGGGGCGCCTCGCGCGTTTGCCTCGTTCCACTCGACCACCCCCGAGCTCCAGCGGGAGTCCCGTTGCAGCTCGTGGTGAATCCAGCGGCGAAACATGCTTTTTAGCGACGCACCCGACAGCGCAGCGATATATTCGGCGCGGTCCATCATATCTGGCGGCAAGCGCAGTCCCACCACCAGTGCCCGCCGAGCAGGTGTCGGTTTGCTCTCCCCGCTCTCCATGTCGCTCACTTGTGAATCGCCATCCTCTCGGTGTCTTCGTAAGCTTCCAGCAGCGCTTCGGTGAGCGTGGGATGGGCATGGATGGTCTGTACCATCTCCTCGATGGTGCTTTCCAGCTGAATAGCGGTAACTGGCTCACCGATCAGGTCGGTGGCGTGCGGACCCACGATATGCACGCCCAATATCTCCCCGTAGCGTGCCTCTGCCACCACTTTTACCAGACCTTCTCGTTCACCCATCGCCATCGCCTTACCCAGTCCGCGAAAAGCATATTTACCGACGCGTATGTCGTATCCCTGCTCCCGTGCCTGTTTCTCGGTCAATCCGACCGATGCCACCTCGGGCACGGTGTACACACAGCTGGGAACCGCGCGATAGTTCATGCGTCGGGGATGTCCCATGGCGTTGCTGGCTGCCACGATGCCTTCCATCGAAGCCACATGCGCCAGCTGGATGCGCCCCGTCACATCGCCGATGGCGTAGATGTCGGGCACGCTCGTCTCCATTTTGTCGTTCACAGCAATGCCCTTGTCGTGCGTCTTGACGTTTACCGTCTCCAGCCCAAGTCCATCCAGCACCGCGCGCCGCCCAACTCCGACCAGCACCACCTCGCACTCGACGACCTCCTCGCCCTTCTCGGTCTGCACCACCACCTGCTTGATACCGTCCTTGCTGTGTCTGACCTCTGTGACGCGCGAGTTCAGCAGGAATCGGATGCCCTGACGGGTGAGGCTCCGTTGCAGCTCGGCGGCGATATCGGTGTCCTCGTTAGGCAGTATCTGAGGCATAATCTCCACGATAGTCACTTTGGAGCCCAATCCATTGAAGATGTATCCGAACTCGCAGCCGATTGCCCCCGCCCCGATGATGAGCATTCGCGGCGGAACCTCCTTCGCAGACACCGCGTCGTCGCTTGTCCAGATGCCCTCACCCTCCAGACCAGGTACGGGCAGTTTGAGCGGTGCCGAGCCGGTGGCAATTACAATGGCGCGGGTGCGGATCGTTTCAACGGAGCCATCGGAGTAGACTACTTCCACCCGATGATGCCCTGCAATGCGCCCTGTGCCCTGAATATGCCGAACGCCGTTCTTTTTGAACAGACTGGCAATCCCGTTGCGCAATGTGGAGACCACCTTGTCTTTGTGCGCCATCAGTTTGGCGAAATCGACGCGCACCTCGCCCGTGATGATGCCGAAAGCGTCGGCGTGTTTGACCTGCTGATAACGCTCCACGGCGGCGATCATCGACTTGGTGGGGATGCACCCCCAGTTCAAACAGCAACCACCCAAGAACTCCTTCTCGATACATACCACGCGCCCACCGAGCTGTGCCGCGCGTATCGCACCTACGTATCCGCCTGGTCCTGCACCGATGAAGGTGACATCTGCGTCGTACTGTTCTGCTTGAGCCATCTGGTGCCGTGCCTCCGTCTGCGGTTGAATCTGGTCTAGCTGCTCTGCACGTTCTAGCAGCTGAGTGACTTCTACAAGGGGGTCAGCCGTCTTCACTGGCGGTTCCATAATCACGGCATCGGGTGTATCCGAATGTGGCATGGGTCCTCCTCTGACGCGTTTTTGCCCGTCCGACGTGCCCGGGGCGGGACTCGAACCCGCACGCCTTTCGGCCCGGGATTTTAAGTCCCGTGCGTCTACCGATTCCGCCACCCGGGCGTATCCTCTCAAAAGTATAGCACGGCAGCCCATAGAAGGCAAGGGGCAAGGAAGTGTTCAAGAGGATGCCAGATGCCCCTGCAACTGGATTGATGAAACGATGCTGCCATCCCTCGCGCCGCGTTGACATCGCGAGTAAGGCTGTGGTAATATGTTGACAAGTTAAACACTTAAGGAGGGTCTTGCATGGTTGACCCCAAGCTCGTTGAGCAATATCATCAAGACGGATATGTCATTGTGCGCGGACTGTTTAGTAAAGAGGAGGCAGACTTCTACATCGACCACTACATGCGCCTGCGGGAGGCAGGTTCTTACCCAGGCGACTTCGCTGGTGTAGACCCCACCAGCAACGACCCGCTCAAGCGCTACCCGCGCATGATCCACATGCACCGCTGGGACGAGATAAGCTTGAAATGGTTGATCGACCCCCGCCTTAACGAATGGTTGACCGCCCTGTTAGGCTCAGAGCCGTATGCTGCACAGACCATGCTATACTTCAAGCCGCCAGGCGCGCGCGGACAGGCACTGCATCAGGATAACTTCTATCTGCGTGTGCAACCAGGCACGTGTATGGCGGCGTGGATGGCGCTAGACCCGTGTGACGAGGAAAACGGCTGCCTGATGGTGGTGCCTGGCACGCACAACTTGCCCATTCTTTGCACCATTCCTGCCGACACGACCGAAAGTTTCACCAACATCGCGGTGCCTGTGCCCAAAGACATGCCCATCGTGCCTGCGGTGATGGAACCGGGCGACGTGCTGTTCTTTAACGGTTCGCTGATACATGGCAGCTATCCCAATCGCTCCGCGACCCGCTTCCGCCGTTCTCTCATTGGGCACTACGCGGTAGGGGATGCGAGCAAAATCGCCCAGTTCTACCAGCCTTTGCTGCGCATGGATGGCACCGAGGTCACTATCGAGGTAAGCGAAGGCGGGGGACCCTGCGGTGTGTGGGTGGAACGGGACGGTACCCCAGTGGTGGAGATGGTGGAACCGCAGCAAAAGAAGCCCATCCCCGACCACGAGTAAGCGGATTTACCCAGTGGGTTCTATAAGGTTGCGGCACGCTTCGAGAGCGAAACGTGCCTGTTCTAATGCTTGCGTTGCATCATGCTGCGAGTAAATCTGCTCTGGCGGTATGCGCAGCACTTCATCGCCGTAGAAGCTTCGTTCCCGCTCCGCGCTCAGAGAGCGTGAGATAGCAGCCAGTTGGGGGATGTGCGGGGCGAAGTCTTCAGGAAAGCGTTGCTGGTTTTCACGCAGGAAAGAGCCGACATCATGGAAGCGCGGCACGTCCAATCCCGCCCACCAGAGCGCGCCCTTGAGCGCGAGTTCTACCGCCTCCTGAGCACGACGGACAACGAGGTTCCATATCCCTTGCTCGTAAAGACGCTGTGCCTCTCGCAAGATGATTTGCGCACGGTGCAGGTTGGCGCGGGCGGTGTGGTGATTGTTCATATCTCTATCACCTCTCCTGGGCGGAAGTTCGGTTTAAGGTCCCAGTAGCGCACCGTGCCCAGCTGCTTGCGTTGTGCGCCCAGCTCCTTCAGGCGTGCGCGCACCCTCTCCAGCACCTGCGCGAAGAATTCTCCGCGGTCCACCAGCAGGATGGCGTCTTCCGTCATGTCCAGATAGGGTGGTGTAACGTGTTGCGCTTCGGCTTCGGTCTTCAAGATTTCACTGAAGTCGCCCCGATAGCCGCGCGCCCAGAGCCGCCGCCACTGGGATTGCAGCTGCTCGCGCACAGGGTCCAGCAACTGGTTCCGCTCGAATATGCCGTGCGGCAGCTGCTTGCAGATGATAAGCAGGTCGATGTCCGACTCGGCATGTGCCTCACCGCGCGCCACCGAGCCGTACAGCACTACTGAGGTCAGGTTGTCCCCGAGTACTTTCCGAGCGGCGCGGGCATAGCTCCGCGCGAGCCGCTGCAATGGCGTGCTCCATTTTGGCGTATGCGCGTGCTGCATCTCCGTTGTTCACCAGATGTATTGTAGTGTGAACGCCTGAAAAAGGCAATCTCATCGCACACACGAAAAGCGGGTGGGAGACCACCAGCACCGTCAGTTCGCCGCGCCCCCACCGCCCTCCTTGCGGTAAGACCACAGACAGCACAGCTGGTTCTTTGAACTCGCCCACCTTTTCGGCGTCCTGTGAATATGGAAATATTCGGAAACACCTTTGCCGTTGCAGGGCTTCTGGGGCGACGTCAGCACGGCATCCAGCCCGTATTGGCTGGCGTGCTTTTCCAAGTGTTGGCAAATATAGAAGTGCTCGGGTGCTAGTTACAGGGGCGTTGTGTGGCGTTCTATGCCCTCCGAAGCCGAGCAACAGCAGCTGGAGGCGGAGTACCGCAAACTGGATAACGCCCTCACTGCTCTGCCGTTGGCGGTGTTTCGCCTTTCCAGCAGAGTTCGTGGATTGCCAGCGCCAGAAACTGTATGCCCCATCTGCTGAGCAGTAATGGGAGAGCACGCGTTGGCAACTTCCCACCGTACTTGAAGCGATGGTAGTCAGCCGTCAGCCACTGCACTTTTGCGAAATAAGGCGATAGCATCGCCTGCAGTTCCTGTTGAGTGAAACCCGCATGTGCCCCCAGCTCGTTACGAAACCGCCCGCGTAACCTCGCTTTGTAATCTGCGAGATTCCACGCCACCTTCTGCCTCCATGTAGCGTTGGGAGACCCTAAATAGCCCACTACCCGGCGACGATTGGGGGTGCCGATGTACATCCAGCCCCCGTTACACAGCACCCGACTAAGCTCCCTCAAGCTAGCTTCGGGGTCGGGGACATGTTCAATCACATGGTGGTAAAAAAACAGCGACGAAGCTTTCATCTGGGAAGGGCAAGCATCCCACATCCGCTCGGAGAAACTGCACCCCTGCCGGTTTTGCACGCCAGGAGGGGTGTTCTTTGATGTCGAACGCGACGATAGGAATTTGCAGATTATGGTAAAGGTGGAGTGCTTCCGAACCATCGCCGCAGCCAACAACCAGCAGCCTCGACGGCATTGGAAGCGGTTTTTTTGTTTTGTATCAGGGGACAGAGATGGTCAGCCGCTGCAGGGGCGGAAGGCATCGCGCTCACGTTCCTTTCGCTTTTAGCCTGTACCGTATCAAAAAGCCGAGAACGGGTCGTCAGGATCGTATGAATCGTTCGCCGCAGGGTCGAAAGCAGGACCCCTCAGACCAACAGACGATGACACCACAGAAACGGCAACCGGTTTTGGCAAATACGCTTTGAACCGCTCGAGCACACGCGACGGCTCTGGACGCTCCAGCAGCACGCGATGCATCGCTTCCGACACGCGGTTCTCGTCCATGCCGTTGCTCTGGGCGACGTGGTCGTCGATGATCGCTTTGACCGCTGTATACTCCAGTTGCGGGGCTATCTGCCTTAAGGTCTCCCAGACGGCGACGTCGAACGGCTTCTCCTGCGGCGGGTAACGGCGGATGCCATCGGAGCCGCGCAGGTAGCAGGGGCGGGGAAAGCGCACAAACACTGGCTGCGTGAAGTGCGGATGGCGCACCAGCACTTCGCCGGGCTCGCACGCGGCGAGCTTCTCCTTCACCGCCTGCCCGAACACGCTGTATCCGGGTTGCGCCAGCTCCTCCATCTCAATGCGACCATATAGGCTGGTGGCGCAGTTGCCTGCCACACGCCGCTCCACCTGCGAACGAAACTGCTGTGCCCCAAACAGCACCAGCCCCAAATAGCGTCCGCGCTCGGTAATATCCAGCAACGTGCGCAGCATGTAGGTCTCCCTGCCGAATGAAGGCGCATACTTGTTCAGCTCGTCCACCACCACAATCAGGTGGTCGACGCCCAGTTGATGGCTCTCCATGCGCTTGCGCAGCTCGGCGACGACGCGCGTGACGATAAGGTCTTGCTCTTCCTGCTCTAACTGCGAGACGTCGATGACGTAGACGGTTCTGTCCTGAAAGCGGTCGGGCAGGTCGGAGACGTAACCGCTTTCGCCCACCAGCCCCCGATAGCGGGTGGTCAGGTTGCTCAGGCGGTTATACACCTTGCGGATGGTGGGGTAGGCGTGGGAACGCCATGCTTCGCGTCCGCGCTTCTCAGCCACCCGTAACACGGTGTCGAGCCATTGTGTCAGCTCTAGAAAGTTGGTTACCGCCATCGACGGAGGCGCACCCGCATCCTGTTCCTCTTTGTCAAACTCAAACTTGCCCGGGTCTACCACGCGCTGTTTAATGAACTGTAGGAAGGCGTCGGCTTTCACGTCGATGTCGTCGCGGTTCAGCATCACCTCGGTGTAGTCCAGCACCTCTTTCAGCCCCCAGTGCAGCGGGTAGACGTTGTGGCGAAGGTTGGGGTGCGTCCGCAAGGTGTTCAAGTTAACCCGATCCTGCTTGAACGGCGCGTAGTATTCCACTTTTTCAAACGGTTTCGGCTGCACACCCAGCGCGTCGTACATGCGCCTGTCCTCCTCCGTCAGGAAATCGGGTTCGGGCGGCAGGTCGATAAACATTAGGTCGCCACCCTTTACGTTGAACAGCAACGCCGCTACCGTCCTGTCTGCAGACAGCTTCTGGAAGGTGGCATGGATGAGAAACATGATGGCGCTCGTTTTGGCGGCCAGACCGGATGTGCCTGTGACGTTGAGGTGCCCCGCTTCAGGACCCAGCAGGAAGCGACTGTCCAGCAGAATGGGCGAAAGCCGCTCGCCGTTGCGGTACACGCCGATCGGGATGCCGCGCGCGTCGAACGAGTCCATCCGCAACGCCATACGCACTTCCTGCTCATCCGCTAGGTATACGGGCGCGATTGGAGCGGGCTGCACCGGTTCTTCTGGCTGCTGGCGCAGCACGGAAGCCACATACAGGCGCATTTCAGGGCGCAGGGTGGGCGTCTCCGCATCGGCAACGCCGTCCGAACCGATGTAGTCGTAGATGGGGGTCTCGAGGTCGTTATAGCCGAAGCCTTCGGTAACTACTCCCCACACGGTACGCGCCTCGCTGCGCACCACCACAATCGTGCCGATGCCCACTGGCGCATCGGGGTTGCACCAGAAGTTGAAGGTGAAGGCGGTGTTCGGCTTGCGCTCCGTGCCGACCACTCGCCCAATCGGTTTGTCGTCTGCTGGCGTTGCCATCGGGACACCTCGTCTATACAATCGCCTCTCTCTTATGGTAACATAATCCCGTAGACGATTGTCAAGGCAGGTGAGGCGTATGGTCATCCTGTCGCCAGAGCTGGAGAAAGAACTTCGCAAGGAGGAAGCGCTCTACCCAGCGAGCGATGGCAAACCGATGGCAGACAACACCAAGCAGCTGCGCTGGATTGTGACCATCTACACGGGACTGGCAGGCATGTTTCGGGACGACCCGAATGTGTTTGTGGCAGCAGACCTTCTGTGGTATCCCGTCTATGGGCATCCGAAGATACGCAGCGCCCCCGACGTGATGGTCGTCTTTGGCAGGCCGAAGGGAGACCGAACCGCATACCGGCAGTGGCGAGAAGAGAACATACCGCCGCAAGTGGTGT
>Ga0272447_1000111_pt1 | contig 58395 bp, 61 predicted proteins | sample YNPCB0133_FD_194589 | JGI IMG/M metagenome (GOLD analysis project Ga0272447, IMG submission 194589) | Hot spring microbial mat communities from Yellowstone National Park, WY, United States - YNP-CB-013-3 | ecosystem: Environmental > Aquatic > Thermal springs > Hot (42-90C) > Sediment | place...
GGAGGAGGCCAACGGCTAGGGCCAATGCGACGGCAACCGCAGCAGCAACGAGGATGAGTCTTCTACCAAACTTAGGCATGCCCTAACTTAGGTCCGACCTAAATTTAAACCTAACAAGAACACAAAGACAACAAACACCCTTAAATGATGGATAAGATGAAGGGGGGCGGGAGATGGGCCGCGAGACTAACTCTCTCGTCCCCCGCCTCGGGGCTGGCAACTAGTTTCTCGGCCGCTCCAGCGAGTAGGAGAGTGTATGACTAAAGATATAAAGTGCTTTGTACCTTTAGTTACTTAGGGATGGGGGGTATAAAGGTCTACCTTCCGGACGAGCTGGAACGGAGGTTTAGGGAGGCCGCCATGCGGCTCTACGGCTATGGGAGAGGCTCGATAAGCATAGCTTCAGAGAAAGCAATCTCTATGTGGCTCTCCAGCGTCTCAGAGGTTCTAGAGACGGTAGAGGTGATTGAGGACCCAGTAGAAGCCATCCACGGAATGCTGTCACACGTCAAGAAAGGGGGGGTTGAACTCCAGCATGAAGCCTCCAGCATCAGGGCCAGAAAAGCGTCAAGATATAGAGGTCTTACTTGACTCGAATATATTACTCGAAGTCCTGCTCGCCCAGCAGCACTCCGAGGCGTGCAGGAACCTATTGATAATGGTGAGGGATGGCCGCCTCAGAGCTGCCATCACGGATTTTCACATCGACTCAATAGTGCTTGTGATGGAGAACTATGGCAAGGGCTGGCAGGATGTTTTGACGTTCTTGGCCTCTCTCTTTAGGTATAGGGGTCTTACTATCCACACGCTGGGGATGCATAGCAGGATAAGAGCGCCAGCCATAATGAGGGACCATGGTCTAGATTACGACGACGCGCTAGCTGTTCAAGCGTTGAAGGAGCTCTCCATAGACACGATAATCTCCTACGACGACGATTTTGATGGGGTGGATTGGGTACGCAGGATAATCCCTGAGAGATGGTCAGAGAACCATAGATAGGGCCGCGGCCCCTTACTCTACAGAAAACATCCGTAGCAACTAGGCTACGCATAATAAAGAGCATCACGATGACTTGGACCGTGGTCGTATCGGCCGGCCGAGTAGACGAGCTGGATTTAGGGGTGGCCCGAGGATGGATCGTCGCAGATTCCTTCATACTCGGCCGCTGCTGGGGAGGGATCCGCATCCAGCGAGACATGACCCTGTCCGAGACGATGCTTTTAGCAAGACTGATGACCCTGAAGTCGGCGCTCGCCTGCGTACCTATAGGAGGAGCAAAAATAGGCATCGCCGCCGACCCCTCCACAGTAAACAAGACCGACCTCATAGCGAGGCTCTCAGAACGCCTCCGGCGCCTCGGCTACGCCGGGCGATACATACCCGGAACCGATATGGGGTTCAGCGAGACCGACCTACGTACGCTCCAAAGGCAGCTGCGATTCGACACACGCTACACGCTCCACGCCGGCGAAGGTAGGCTGTCAAAGACGGGGATGGCCGTAGCCGAGAGCCTAGTCACGGCCATTAATGCCGTGAGCGAATTGTACCAAGCCGGAGAAAGCGAGACAGTAGCCCTCCAAGGGATAGGCAACATGGGCTCCGCAGCCGCCCACCTACTAAATAGACACGGATACGGGATCGTCGCGGTTTCCAACAAGTACTACACCTTGTTAGACAAGAGAGGCATAGACGTAGAGTATCTCTTAGACCTAACCAAGCATGGCGATCAATGCCTCAAGATCTACGCAGATAAAATGCCAGGATCCAATCTACTCCCACCGGACCATATCTTTAGAATAGAGGCGGACATCTACGTGCCCGGGGCCAGGCCGCTCGCCATACACGACGCGCCCCGTTGCAAGATAATAGCGCCGATAGCAAACTACCCCATATCTATCCCACAGGCCCAGCTTCTAGAGAAAAGGGGAATTATCGTAATACCCGACATAATATCGACTGCCGGAGGAGCTATCGGCAGCGCCATATCATTAATAGACCGCAACTTCGAGGAAATCAAGCGATACATCAGAAAAATCACCTTCCTAAACATGGCTAAAGTACTCTCGGCGTCACATAGAAAGGAAAAAAGCCTGATAGAGCAGGCCTACGAGGAGGCTGGAAGAAGATTCGACATGCTAAGGAGGTTAGGTCCCGCGGGACTCGTAGCCTATCTGAAAGAGTGGGCATCGGTCGGAGACGCCGCACTGTTGATTAGGCTTCGGCGAGTTCTCACCCACCGTCTATAGACAGAGAAACACTATTCATGCGGGCCAAACCCTCTACGGATGAGGTAGCCGCTCACCATCTAAAGGCTTTAAGGATAGAGCTTCCCGCAATTCTGCAGAGATGAGAAGGGAGGCGCTCTTTATAGCCGCTCTTACGCTGGTTGGTTTCGCTCTGCGCCTATACAAGGCGGAGATCCCGGAACGGCCTATAGGAGACGAGGTTTACTATGTTCCAGAGGCCCGGAATGTGTTAGGCCTGAATGAGGAGGGGGTACCAAAGTTAACAAGGATGGGACACCCGCCCCTAGCTATCTTCATAATTTCTTTGGGGATGCAGGTCCTAGGCGACAATTCCTTAGGATGGAGGATTGGCTCCATAATCGCCGGCACTCTAGCCATACCCCTTTTCTACCTTCTAGCTAGACGGATTTTCCACGGGAGAAAGGAGTCAATATATTCGGTGCCTCTCTCCTCGTTTCTTTTCGCCTTCGAGACTATGCAATTCTACTTCTCCAGGGTCGCCAGACTGGATATCTTCATGCTCGTCTTCCTCTTGGCTGGAGCATACTTTCTCCTCGACGAGAAACCTAGGCGGAAACTCTTGTCTGCGGCATTCTTCGCCCTTGCCTTCCTCGCTAAGGAGGCAGCAGCGATAGTAATACTCCCCTTACTCATCTATGGGGCTCTAGTGGAGATCGAGAGGCCTAAGGGTAAGAAGAAAGGAAAAGGGATACAGATCCGGTTTAACTGGCGGCTTTTCCTCCAATTGACCTCCCTGACAGGAGTCGTCACATTGGTCGTCTGGTACGTCATAGAGTGGGTGCTTCTCACACCCACTAAAGCAAACATCATCGAGAGGGTGCTGGCTATGATGACGGCCCTCGCCATATCTAATCCGGGTGCCGTGGGGCGGAGCGAGATCTGGCAGTGGTTCTTCAACTACCCACTCACGAAGGCCGCCGGCGCGTACCCTGGAGTCAATATAGAGTTCCCGCGCCTCGTCATGGGTCCGCTCGTAACACCGGGGTTGAAATATGCGTATTTCATACAAGTCAGCTGGACTGTCTTGATCTTTATGCTTCCTGTGATGATTTGGATGATTTATTTATCCAGAAGAGACAGGGTCGCGAGATTCACGGCCTTTTTCTGGCTTGGCGGTTTGCTGGGCTGGATCGTCGTCAACTCGGTGTACAGAGCACTGATCTATCTCTTCTATATCTTGACGATACTGCCTCCCGTGATACTGGCGATCTCTCTTTTCGTGGGCGGGAAATTATACACAGAGCAGAAGACGAGACAAGTTAAGTGGACAGCCATCACCCTATTATATGCTGCGCTTCATCTGGTGAACTTTTTCCTTCTATACCCTGTCGCGATTTCTTAACCCCTTTAACTAGCAACATCTCCGCGAATAATCTAACAAAACTATATCGAGACTCGATGATAGTGAACGCCCTGAGAAGCCAGCGGAAAAGACGGCTATTGCGGGTGGCATTAACTCCGCGGTACCCAAACCAAAGATCTAGCCAACGCAGATGCTTGGGGAAGAGGTGATACCCAGTAACCTCGATCCTTACAAGCCCCATATACTCGGCGAGTCTCTTCAACTCCCAACCTGTAAAATGCCTCTCTGGATTAGTGATCCTCTCAAACACTCCTATTAGAGATAGAAGCTTTACCGAGAGATACCTCAGGGACCAGTTTGCTAGGTTGGGTACACCTACGAAGACCCATCCCCCCTTCTTCACGACGCGGACCTGCTCATAAAAGGCCCTCACATACTCTGGGACATGTTCGATACTCCCAAAACTGCAGGACATATCGACCGCGTCATCCCTTAGAGGTATCTGTCTAAAGTCAGCGACGATTAGGTGTGTAGAGGCGTATAGCCCTTTCACTTTTGCCTTTTGAGCCGCTTTAGAAGATATACCGATGGAAATGTCAACCATAACAAGCTCTGCCCCATGATCCATTATATGGAAACCGTACTGGGTGTGGGTAGCCTCGTTGTAAGCGTCAAGCTTCAGAACCCATCCCCATCTCCCGGATCTAGCCTGCCGAATATGCTCCAACACTATGTGACGGTAGAAAACATCAGTTATTGTGGGGTTCTTCATCCTTATATGAAAAGAACTTTCAGCGACCCAGTCCCAATAGCTTGGCAGGCTTAGCTCCTCGTTGGAAACCAAGTTGGGTACGGTTACGCGAGGTTAGGCAAGTTTTTAAATCTATGTAGACAGCGACGGGACATGATTATAAGGTTGGCGCGGGATTCTCAAAGAGGATTCTATTTGCTCACAAATGATTCCACGAGCTTTAACTTGACACCGCGTATCTCGATAGAGTCAGTGAATCTGACCCTGGTCTTAAGACCGTGTAATAGTGGGGTCAGCGTCGCCTCTATCAGCGAAGAGAGCTGTTCGTGGTCCATCTCGTCGGCCGTCACGACTCGTACTTCTACGGTGTAGTCGGGGTGCTGTACAACCTTGAACTGCTTTATCCCCCCTATGGATTGAAGGGCTGATGTGATGACGGAGGGTGAGATAAGCTTACCGTTCTTGGTCACTATGTATTCTACAATACGTCCCTCGACGCTAACCAGCAAGGGGAGTCCCCGGCCACATGGACACTCATCATCTCTTAACCGAACTAGATCTCCTGTCGAGTAGCGTATTAGTGGTGTGGCGTATCGGTAGAGACATGTGCCTATGGCCTCACCCTCAATTGACGATCTGCCGACCTGCCTCGGATCATTGAGCTCGAGCACTAGGCTGTCTGCATTGATGTGGTATGCTGTATGCGTCGGGCACTCCCACGCTATGTTACCCAATTCCACCGTGCTGTACGAATCGTAAACATCGCAGCCGAACCTATCTTGTATTTTCCTTCGCGTGGATGGTGTTAGGACCTCTCCCGTAGTGATGATTATTTTGAAAGACAGATTTAGGCTCGTCTCCTCTAGTTTTCGCATGATGGCTGATATGCTGGATGGCTGAGAAATCATAACATCGATTCCTAGTTTAGCGATCTCCTTCAGAAAACTACTGTCTATCCCAGGACTCATGTCAAGCAACCGCAAATCTTGCCAGATGAACTTTTCCAACGGATTCCTTCCTATAAAAAACTTGATGCCCGCAGGGGCGACCGATGGAAGCATCCTCAAAACCTTATCACCTGGTCTTACCCCATATGCCCATAGTCTTCTTAAGTAGAGGGCCTGCCAATAGGCTGCTGAGGATCTCGTCTCCAGTATAGTTACAGGTATGCCTGTGGAGCCTGATGTAGTTCGCTTGATGGTCTTTCTGAGATCGATAGATGAGGCTGTTCTCTTGTTGAGAGGTGTATTTGATATAACTTCGCGTGTTAGGATTGGAAGCCGCTGCAGAAGTCTTTTATCTTTGTTGATCTGTGACACGTCCTTGATTTGGTATAACTCTCTGTAGAACTCGACCTCAGTGATGGCCCACCTGAGTAGACGACGGATTTTGCGTTCCTGGATTTTAAACAGCTTATCAGGCTTATACCACTGTGATCTCTGTAACGTCAGCCAATACATGAGGGCGCGGAGCACGGTGTCTATCGAGACACCCCACAGATAAGGTTTTTACTGCATGGTTGCCCCGACTAAGTAGTAGGCCTTTCGCGTAACTGGCACTGATTGCTTGGTTCAATGACGTGCCGGGAATCGTAACAGGTGACGTGAGGGGCTCAGGCCGAATATGTTTGTCCTGATGGTTACTTGTGATAAAGTTTTATATCTCGGACACATTCACAATTCCTTTGAGTTGTCGAGGGACCAGCGTATCGGCTTGGCGTTGCTTTTGGGCGGCATCCTAGGGATCGTCCTCTATGGTTGGCTAGTCTTCTTCAGCCCATGGTCGCAGGTGGTGATTCAGGTCACGATGTTTGCGGCGGTCTCGGCTGTTCTGGGAGTCCTGGCCTGGATCGGCTATACGTTAGCCACGACGCCACCGCCTAAACCCTTGGAAGAGATTGAGAAGGAGTTATCTAAGGAGGGCGGCGCGTCAAGCGAGGGTGGGGGGAAGGCTTAGGCCTTCCGCTTCCAGCCGAGCTCGGTTGCCACGGCCTCTGCGGCTCTGGCCACAGCATCCCTGCTAGTGTATTCGGGCCGCCATCCAAGCGCCATCAACCTTCTAATATCTAGGTGCATCGTCTTGACGTCTCCGGGCCACCCCCTACCCTCGGGCCCTCCTGCGAAGACGTAGCCTACGCTCCTCAAGCCCAAGGCCTGGCATACAGCGTCAGCAACCTCTACAACGGTTATCGCGTCCGCGCTACCCACGTTATATGCCGAGAATCTGTCGGCGACTCGCTCTACAGCCACTAGGGTAGCCTCGACGGCATCCCCTATCCATATGTAGGACTTTCTCTGCGTGCCGTCGCCGAGTATCTCAAGCTTTGACGGGTCCTTGAGCAGCTTTCTCACGAAGTCAGGGACCACTCCGCGCCTCGCGCGGGGGCCAACGACGTTGGCGTATCTCAGAGCAACTCCGCGGACCCCGTAAGTGTGGGCGTATGCGGAGAGTAGGGCCTCGCAGGCCAGCTTTGTCGCGCCGTATGTTGAGATAGGCTTCATCGGCGAGTAATCCTCAGGCGTCGGGAGGACTGCGGCCTCACCGTACACGGTGGAGGAGGAGGCGAATGCGACGAATCCAATGTCGAGCCTTCTCGCGGCCTCAAGTATGTTCAGCGTACCCCTAACATTGTGCTCGAGATGGATTTCGGGGTCTCCCATCCTCACCTCAGGGTTAGCGGCGAGATGTAGGATCAGCTCACAACCCCTCGCAGCTTCTTCAACCGAGCGCCTATCCCTAATATCGCCCACGGAGATTCTGGCCCCTCCTGAGGCAGCGATACGCCTGACGAGGGATTCGTCCCCCGAGGAGAGGTTGTCGAGGACCACTACCTCGTGACCCGAGCTGAGTAGCCTCTCGAGGAGATGGCTACCTATGAATCCTGCCCCACCTGTTAGAAGGATAGGGCCACCCTTCAACCCTGCATGGGTGAAGAAGCGGTTAAGATCCTCTTCACATAGTTTTTCCTGTTCCTTTCGCGGGGTATCAGAGACTTGTGGGGCTTTGGCTCTATCCTCGGTGTCTGGCTCCTCACTTTCCCAGCCTTAGTAATCGAGCCGTGGGAAGGCATGCCCAGACCCTATAGCCTAGGGCGTATATTTATCCCTTCCCACACCCTTCAGCAGCTCTGATCCCTAATCGGACGCACACTTACCTAGTATTGCTGATCTTCGCGGATTACCCAACTACCATAGAAAAAGGCTCAGAATCGGTCGCACGGTAACAGATTTCGGTTTAATTTAAAATCGGGGCGCGATAGCCTGTATTTTTAGAGCAGGCTTGAAAAGAAGTGGTGTACCAGCTAGGCTGTGGGAGCTTTTAGCTCTGTATCTATCCGAGGATAAGCGAGGCCCGACACCTGAGCATCTCGCACCATCTGCGAGCGGATACAGAGGCGTGTTCTACAGCGTCGGAGAGTTCCAAATACCGGCGGGGGATGTCCTGTCGAGCGCGATAGAGATGGGGCTCAAGGTCTCTAAGTATGTGACGTTTCCGTCATGCGCAGTCTGTCGGTCGCTAGCACTCACTTTGGAAGTGTCGTGTCCCTCTTGCGGCGAGCGAGACATCAGGCGTATAGAGATCATGGTTCACTATGACTGCGGATATATGGGTCCAGCGGAGGATTTCCTTAGAGATGTCGATGGTAAGCGGTCTTCCTGCCCGAAGTGCGGGAAAGAAATTAAGAGAGCGGGTATAGACTACGGCAGGCCGGGAGTCGGCTTCCGTTGTGAGAGATGCGGCTCGATATTCCAGTTCCCCATCTATGGCGCGGTCTGCGAAAATGGGCATAAGACGAGCCTGGACAAGGTTGAGGTAGAGAGATTCCCAGTGTTCGAGGTCACCAAGACCACGCTTGTGAACATTTCGGTTATAAGGATGGTGCAGCAGACAGCGAAGAAATTAGCGAGTCTTTACGGATTTGAGGTAGATGCATTCGCGCCACGGAAGGGTGAAAGTAACGCGACCCATATCGTCCACATGATCATCCGCATGGGCGGGCGCGACGGATACGGGGTTGAAGTCATCGACGAGGCGGCGGATCCGGTGCAGATGATGGGCTCGATCGCAAAGGCCCTTGATCTGGGGATGAGGTTTATCATCCTAGTTGATAGGGGACTGGCGGCTAAGCTGGCCCAGATATTCAACACCTCGATGTTCCTGATAATTCCTTACAGTTCTGGCGAGGAGATTGCTGACCTGATTGCGGGTAAGCTGGGGATTGTCGCGTAGCTTCAGGATCTCTTTGAAAAGAGCCTCGCTGGGGATTGCGATAATATCTCTCATTGCCGCGTCGCTAGTCGTTTTTACGCGTCCAGCCCTGCTGGTCCTCGCATATGGCTTAACCTCACTATACCTCGCTTGGGGTATATATCATCTAATAATCACGATTGCGGGGATCAAGCCACCCTTCAGGCCTGACGGGCCTCCGAAGGCTTTGCCGAGGATCTCGGCGATAGTTCCCGCGATGAACGAGCCTCTCTTGCCCAGAACAGTAGAGGTTCTTGTCGAACATGTCGACTACCCTAGGAGCAAGAAGGAGATCGTTATCGTGACAGACGATCCTCTGGGCGAGAGGGTAGCGGCCCTACTGCAGCACCGCTATCAGGGAGTGGTGAAGGCTATCGCCAGGCGCGAGTTCTTCCCGACTAAGCCAAGCGCTCTTAACGATGGCTTAGCGCTCTGTTCAGGGGAGGTGGTGAGCATAGTGGACGTAGAGGATATCCCTGACTCGGACGCCTTCCTGAAGGCTGCAACGGCTCTGGTTAACCATGGCTACGACGCGGTGCAGCTAATTTTGAGGATCGATAATGAAAATGATTCGTGGATTACGCGGATATTTGCCCTAGAGTATGCGGGATGGTTTAGGGTCTGGCTTAACGGCAGGTCAAGGCTGGGACTCTACACGCCGCTCGGAGGGACTGGGAACTATTTCTGGAGAAGGGCGGCCACAGCGGTAGGCAGCTGGGACAGCCTGAACGTCGCTGAGGACGCGGAGCTCGCCGTGAGGATGACGTTATCCGGAATGAGAATAGGCGTGATAGATGCTAGGCATTGGGAGGAGGCCCCGGTGAGGTTTCGCGCCTGGCTTAGGCAGAGAACGAGATGGTACCGGGGCTGGCTCCAGAGTCTATGGAAGTATTTGCCGTGTATCTTTAGGCCTAGCGTGCTGAGGAGAGTTGGGCCGCTGACTCTTGCGTCGATCCTATTGATGCTTTGCTCGCCTCTGGTCGTGTTGATGAACTGGGTGAGCTTCGCCCTGACGGGGCTCTGGATCCTCGAGTTTTATGGACTCGCCCCTCCACTTCTGAGTAACGTCTTTCCTTGGTGGGCCCTAATGCCCCTCGCGATGAACGCGCTCTACTTCGGAGCCTGGATACTGGGGGGACGATACGAGAGAGTAGGGGTGAGGTGGTGGAAGATACTGCCCCACATGCTGCTCTACTTCTACGTCCTTCTGCCGTTGGCGAGCCTGAGGGCGCTCTACCAAGAGATCTTTAAGCCGGTCGTATGGGAGAAGACAGCCCACCTCGGACTAGGGGTAAAGGGTTTTGCCAGAGAAGTGGAAGTCCCAGTACCACTGATGCGTGAGGGCCTGAGAGCTGATGTTGGATGGGTCAAGAGAAGGCCCATCAGTCCTGGGGTCGCGCTGATCCTCTGGAGCTTTGTGCTAGCGCTCAACCTGCTTGTCCTCTCAGTTCTTCTCGTGTCGCCTGATGCCCTTTATCCACTCTTGAGGTTTTGATTGTGGGGTTAAAGGCTAATTTAGCGGTGGTGAGATATATGCTATGGTTTGAGGGCGCGTCACTACGGCCTAGTTGCGGCCTGGATAGCCTACCCCCTCATCGCCGCCTCCATAATCCTGTCGCCTTGGTTTAGCTTCTACGACGACGCTCTCAGCGATCTCGGAAACTACGGCCGCCAGGGTGGTGTCGCTCTCATCTTCAACGCGGGTCTCATCATCGCAGGAATCTTCGCGGCGATCGCAGGCGTAGCGATAGCCCGAGCCATGAAGACACGATGGGCTCTACCCTGGACGATCCTACTCTCGTTGTCAGGGATGAACCTTGTTCTCGTAGGTGTTTTCTCCATGGACTTAGGGCTGATACACTGGGCGGTATCTGTCTCGCTCTTCACGCTTTTCGGCCTGACGATGCTGGTCTATGCAGCCACTTCCCCTAAACTCAGGGCCGGCTGGCTGGGTTTCTACGCAGGGTGCGCGGCGGTTGCGAGTATCGTCATCTGGAGCTTCAGCTGGCCTTGGAGGGGAGTTGCAATCCAAGAGACGGCGGCGGCCCTTCTCGTTTCCGTGATGCTTACGATGGCTTCTCTTAAACACGCCTAGCATCGTTCGCTACAGCTTGGCCCGCGTCAATGTCAGCGAGTTAGCCATCACCGATACGGAGCTCATGGCCATCGCGGCCCCTGCGAGAAGAGGGTTGAGATATCCTAGGGCCGCGACGGGGATTAGTACGGTGTTGTAGAGGAAGGCCCAGAAAAGGTTCTGCCTTATCTTTCCCATGGTCAGCCTGCTGAGGCGGATGGCTCGCGGGATGTCCCGCGGATCGTCCTTGATGAGCACTATTCCTCCCGACTCGACGGCAACATCGGTCCCACTCCCGATGGCTATCCCTAAGTCGGCTTGGGTGAGGGCGAGGGCGTCGTTGATCCCGTCGCCGACCATTGCCACTCTTAGGCCTTGGGCCTGGAGGGCCTTGACCACGTTGAGCTTCTCCTCCGGCTTCACGCGCGCCACAACCTCGTCGATGTTTAGCCTCTTCGCCACGGCCTTGGCGGCTCTCTCGTTATCACCTGTCACCATAATGACCCTTAGGCCCATAGACCTCAGATCCGCGACAGCCTCGGCCGCGCTAGTCTTCAGCTCGTCCGAGAGCGCGATTATTCCCGCGAGCTTCCCATCTAGCCCGACATAGACTATGCTGCAACCCTCAGCCTCTAGCTGCGAGACCACATCTTGGACGGTAGATGTATCGATCCCCTGTCTCTCAGCCAAGTCGCGGGAGCCCAGAAGCAGCTCAGACCCTTCCACTCGGGCCAGGACGCCTTCCCCAGGCCTCTCCTCGAGAGACTCAGGCATCCTCACCTCTAAGCCGAGCTCAGTAGCCCGTCTCTTTATCGCTTCTGATAGAGGGTGCCTCGAGCCCTGGGCCGCCGATGCGGCCAGTTCCAAGAGCCTGGCCTCCCCGAGCCCTGCGAGGGCTATGACTTTGTAGACCACCGGCTCACCCTTCGTGAGGGTGCCGGTCTTGTCGAGCACGACGACGTCGATCCTCTGAGCCCTCTCGAGGATCTCCCCACCCTTTATCAGGATTCCAGCCTCAGCCCCCCTCCCCGTGCCGACCACGAGGGCGGCGGGCGTGGCGAGACCCAAGGCGCAAGGACACGCGATTATCAGGACCGCAATAAAGGATGTCAGCCCGTGTAGCGGGTTTGAGAAGAGAAGCATCCAAACCAGCAGCGAGGTGACGGCGACCGTGACGACGACCGGCACGAAGACGGAGGCCACCCTGTTGACCAGCCTCTCCACTGGCGCCTGCGCCGCCTGGGCCTCCTCAACAAGCCTGACGATCTGGGATAGGACCGTGTCGGCTCCCACTCTAGTTGCCCTCACGGTGATAAGGCCCTCCCGGTTGATTGTCCCGCCTATGACCTGGTCCCCCACCCTCTTAGCGACGGGGATACCTTCACCCGTTATCATCTTCTCGTCCACACTCGAGAATCCCTCAACAACGACCCCGTCGACCGGCACCCTCTCCCCGGGCCTCACCACAACCATGTCGCCGGCTACCACCATCTCGACAGGCACCTCCACCTCCGAGCCATCCCTGATCACCCTAGCGGTTGTCGGCTGAAGCTCCATGAGCCGCCTAATGGCGTCGGAGGCCTTTCTCCTCATCCTATGCTCCAGCACCCTACCGAGGAGCACTAAGGCTATGATCAGAGCCGAGACCTCGAAGTAGTACGCCTCAGGTAGGAGGCCGGGGCTGAAGGTGTTTATCGTGCTGTATCCCCACGCCGCGCTCGTCCCGACAGCTATCAGCGTATCCATGTTTGCGGCTTTAGCCCGCAGGGCGTGTAACGCGCCGCGGTAGAAGCTCCAGCCAGCCACGAACTGGACCGGTGTCGCGAGGAGGAACAGGAGGAGGCCAAGCGAGAGATGCGGCAGGTCTATGGGGACCCACGTCAGGACTAGGGTGGGGATGCCGAGCGCGAAGCCGAGCGCCGTGAGTAGCTTAACCTTCCTGTACTCTGTCTCGGGCGCCAGGAACGTGGAGAGACAGGTCTCGGAGCAGAAGTAGTAGGTCCTGCCCCTGACATGGGCCTTTAGAGCCTCCTCGCTCTCCTCGACGTACATGCCGCATACGGGGTCCTTAGCCATCTTTCACCACTCCCGTGATGAGACAGAGCCAGAAATAAATCATGGGAGCGGGGAGAGGCTTTTCCACTAGCGACCCCCCGATAGATACTTCTCAGGGTTCCTGTCGAAGCTGTCTTTGCAGGTCTTTGAGCAGAAGTAGTAGGTCTGACCCCTATACTGAGACGAGTACTTGGCGGACCTCTCGGATACGTTCATCCTGCAGACAGGGTCGATTGGCAACGGCCATCACCGAATCTCCTAGGATAAATATTTGAAAGCTCGCCACGCTACACGCTATCCTCCTCGCTAGCCCTAGTGTCACTTAGGCCGCATCCCACACACCTGTAGACTCTGTAGCGTCGCTTTTCGCGCTCCAGCCTCATCTCGGAACCGCAGCACGGGCATCTGTCGGACAAAGGTCGAGACGACAAATCTTAAAAATCAGGGGGAAATATATCGCTATCGCGCCAACAACCTCTGTGAATGTTCTAGTCGCCGATCTTCTTGGCGAGTATCTTCCAAGTACCCGGGCCTATAGTCTCGGTCCCGAGATACTCCTGCCGATTATTCCTGATGGTTCTCGGAACGGTCTCGCAGGAGGGCGGGTTATCGATAAGTATCTCTACCACGGAGCCATTCTCTATCTCCTTCAGAGCCTTGGCGGTGAAGAGCTGTGGGTATGGGCAGGTGTATCCTCGGAGGTCAAGCTGGTATCGGTTGGGATCAAGTCTTCTCAAAAGGCCTGTAGGTATCTGGAGTCCCTGGCTCATGGCCTTTTTCGCTGCTTGGGGTCCTTATATACTTATATTTCCCAGCAATTAGCGTAGAATAATAACAGCTAAATACCACCCCCTCGCACACCCTGCGAGGTGTGAGTGAGGATTGGGCAGTAAAGCGACATACGTATCGGCTGTCCTGATAGGGGTCGTCTCGGTACTGCTCGGCTACTCGGTCTACGTTGTGACAGGGACCGGAAGCATGTGGGGGATAACGACGGGTGAGTCGAAGCTTGGAGGCCTCTTCTGGCAGAGCCTCGGCATCAATGTAAGCCAGCTCGCCTATTTCCAGCAGTTCAAGCTTGCCTTCCCGCTAGAGGATAACACACAGGCCATAGTATTCGCGATACTGGTAGGAGGCACGTCGGCGGCCCTGATAACTCGGAGCTTTGCGGTGAAGCATCTACCAGATCGGTGGATGTTCGCTCAGGCCATCGTGGGCGGTTTTCTGCTAGGCTACGGCTCTAGACTCGCGCTCGGATGCAACATAGGGAACTTTCTCTCCGCGTGGGCGGCCGGAGGAGTCCACGCAGCCATTTTCACAGCGGCGCTACTACCAGGGACATATGCGGGGCTCAGGCTGACAGAGACGTTCTTTGCCGCGAAGGCACGACCAATAAGGTTCAGCATCGCGCCGCCAGCTACTCTGCAGAGAGCGTTAGGAGCTGTGTTCCTCCTACTAGCCGTGGGCGTGGCCTTCCTTCTTAAACCGCTTGTCTCGGTCTGGTGGCTGGCGGGCCTGGCCTTCGGAGTCCTCGGCTGGATCTCATCGATCTGCTTCGCCAGCTGCTACAGAGACATGGTCGCACCGCGATACTCCTCCGGGATCAACGTGACAGCGGTTGGCCTCGCAGTGCTGGTGTTCAGCGCGGGGGTGTTCCTCCTACAACAGCTCGGGGGAATCCCCTTCAGGCTAACGCCACCGCAGATCGGTGTCTCACAGATACTGCTGGGAGGCTTCATCTTCGGACTTGGAATAGGGGTGGCCGGATCTTGCATCTTCAGCAGCGAGTGGCGGGCGGGTGGAGGAAGCATCTACGCGATGATCGTACTCCTATCGACGATCCTGCTCGGGATGCCGGCCCTAGCGCTTCACTACGATTGGTGGCTCTCGATAATACCGCAGGACCCGAAACCCTTCACTCTCTACAGCATCAGCCCTACGCTAGGCTTCGCCGCACCACTTATCTTCTCAGCAGCACTCATAGCATACGGCCTACGCAGCGACACGGCTGCAAGGGAAGCCATCGCATCGTGGATCAACACTAAACTGATAGGCCGGGCCGAGACCCCCAAAATACGCGGCTGAGATAACCAACTATCACTTTTTCTATCTAGATACGCTTTATCTACGCGTATTACTCTACGAAAAATTTCAGGAAAAAGTAATTTATAGGTATCTTATCACCTCTGATTCCGGCGATGGTAAGGGAGAGGCGTAGACGCTCGGCGGTGCAACCCGACCCCCTAGCTCTTGTTGATGTTTTACGTTATCTTAATCGGAGATACAACTATCGAAAACTAGCGTCAATGCTAGGGGTGTCGGTGTCTACTCTCTCCAGATACTCAACGGGGAAAACCATCCCCCGGGGCGCCAGGGCTAAGAACATCTTCGAGAAGGCGTCAGGGCTCATAAATTATGAGGAGATCGTGGCGGAGTTCTTCGGCGAGTCATTAGACATCGAGAACGGCATCAACATCAGTCATGATATTGAGATGGTCAAGCTTCTGTCCATCTACGCTCTCAAACAGTTTATCGGCGACAGAGTAGAGGCAGTTTTAACCATCGACCGACAGTCTATCCCTATCGCGACCTGTTTCGCCTCCCTCGCAAACTTAGGACTATTCTTCGCGGATGATAAGCCGATCTGGAGAGACGGCATACAGGTATCCTATAGAGAGGGCGCGGCGGAAATAAGAGACAGTCTCTGGATCCCTAAGAGCGCGGCTAGGAGGGGGCTCAGCGCGATAGTTATGACCACATCCGTATTGTCACACTCGCCGGTAAGGGAGGTTCTCAACGTTCTGCAGGTGAGGAAGGCGCATGTCACGGGCCTCTTTACGCTCGTGTCGAAACGAAACGTCTGGACGACGCTTAGCGTCCCCCACGGGTGTAGGAAAGTGCTGGTGAGGCTTTATAGTTAAGAGTCGAGACAGCCCTTAAGGCTAAAAGAGATGGAGAGCTCGGGCTTAGCCGCCCCTCTGACGGCCTCGGTACTGATCCTCCTATTCTCGACGATCGGTTTTGTGGACAGCGTTGAGAGGGTGGCTACGCGGCTTGGCCTCACGAGGTACGCCACCGGCTCGCTCTTAGCCGCCGGCCTCACTGCCCTACCTGAGACGCTTATAGCGCTCGTATCCCCCCTCCACGGCTCTGTGGAGGCCCTAGAGGTTGGGGCGGCCAGCGTCTTAGCCGCTCCCTCGATAACGATTCTGCTCGGCGCTCCGATGATAGCCCTATTCAGCAGCTCTACTCGGATAAGCGGAGGGGGGGTCAAGAGAAACTACCTCTTATTCGCCGTTATCTTTCCGTCCGCCGTCATCTTCCCTTACATGCTACCCCTCCAGGGGCGATACTTGGTGTCGGTCGCCCTGATGGTCCTCTACGTTTTCTTGGCCAGACAGATGGTTCTTAGCGAGGGAGAGAAGCTGGAGAGCGCGGGCTCGACATCTCTTGAGAAGTTGCTGAGAACTGACAGCATGTTGATAGTCCTTGTCCAGCTCTTCACCTCTCTGGGAGGGATGCTCTACGGGGCGGACATCTTCCTCGACGTAGTGTCTGTAGTGGAGAGTCGGATCGCCTACGCGCTTTTGGCCTCGCCCTTCGCGACGTGTCTCGAGGAGGTGCTGGTGGCGGCTGTCTGGGCTGCTAGAAGAAAGGCCGATATCTCGATGAGCCTGCTCTCAGGCGAGAACCTGATCCAGTCAACACTCGTCATAGGCCTCGGGATGATAGCGACGGGGTGGAACCTACCCGAAGTCGGCGCGGGGATATCGTTGCTTTACTCCGCGGCGGCCACCCTTTATTTCGTCCTCCTAAGCGTAGGGAGGGCGAGGACCCTCGCGGCAGGACTGCTTCTCTACCCGCTTTATATTCTCATGGCAATTTCCTAGGAGCCTGTTAATACTGAATTAGCCTCCTTCTCCTCCGGGACATGAGAGTCGCCGCCAAGAGACCCGCTACCAGGACTAGGAGGGCTGGGAGGACGTAGGTGGAGACAGGCTCGGCGAAGGGTATCGTGGTGGTGGTTGTCTCTGTCTTGACTTGTGTGACTGAGGAGGTCGAGACTGTGGTGATGGTTGTTGTGGTGCTCACCGTGGCAGTTTCCGTCTGGTAGATGGTCGACCTCTCCGTCTCGGTGGTCCTCATAGTAGTTGTCGTGGTTGACCTTTCCACACTGGTCACGCGCTCGATGCTGGTGAGCGTAGTCGTCGCGATCTGGTAGGCCGTGGTGGTGCTCGTTATCGTGGTGGTTAACGCTAACGTTGTTGTCTGAGTGGCGAGGCTAGTGGTGGTCGAGACAACCAGTAACGTGTCAGGGCAGAACCTCATGTAGAGGGAGTCGGAGTCGGGAGAGGCTGTAGAGTCGAGGCTGGGCGCGAATGAAGCGGTACTAGGTGTTGGCGTCGATGTGGTCCATGTCGGGCTCGCGATCGAGAGGGTCGGCGTGCTGACGGTCATTGACAGGGTATTGGCCGCCGCGTCGAGGGCCACGTAATACATCGGCCAGTTGGAGTTCTGCCCGGCTGCATAAACGCAACTGCCTCTCGCGATGGCTGAAGACGCCTCATTGGACGCGGGGCCCTGTGTAGCCGCGGCGAAGGCGTGCGAGTAGGATCCTGTGCTGGATAGGGCGGCGATGAGGACGTCCTGAGACCCGAAGAACGAGGTCGATCCCACCACGTAGATCAGGCCTGTCGCTGTGACGGTCACCGAGTTACCTGCCTCGGCAGCGGTGTCGGCACCTACGACTCTAGCCCATTGTAAGTTTAGGGAGGTGTCGAACCTCGCAACGAGAACCTCAAAGCCCCTGCCGGGGTAGAGCGCTGTGCCGGCCACATATATCTCGCCTCCTCTAACCGCGATGGCGCGGCCCTCCTCTATGTTAGATGTTGCGGCCATCTTGGTCCCCGCATGACTCCCGTCAGGGTTGAAGACGGATAGGTACACGTTCCTATCTCCCGACAAATCTACAGCCACACCAGTGACATACACTTTTCCACCCGAGAACTCAACAGCGTTTGCACTGTCATCGCCTCCGATAACTTTGTAAACCTTAGCCCAGACCACGTCGAGGGTCGCGTTTAATTTAATGATCACTGAGCCGAATGTGGCTTGGGATCCCACGACATAGAAGTTTGGAGGAGACGATGGTTCTACTGCGATGGAGGCGGGGGTCTCCTGCCCACCCAGATCTATCACCTTCAGTACCTCGAGGTTACAGCTTGTGTCAAACCTTGTGGCGATGATGTTGGGCGGATTAGAACCGGATGAGGTGGATCCAACGACGTATAGTTTGCCGCCGTGCGGCCTCACCGCAACGCCTATCTCAGCCCCACCGAGATCCACTGCAACGCTACAGTGGTGGGTGTTATCCGGCCTGAAGATCGAGAGGTAGAGGTTCGGAGGGTTGGATCCATAGGAGTCTGTCCAACCCGTTAGATATACTGTGCCGTCGGGCGCCACTGCTATGCCGCGAGCCATGTCGGGAGAAGGACCGCCGAAGCTTCTCCTAAAGGTCTCTAGGGAGGCAGGGGAGCTCGGAATCATTGACAGTATTAGAAGGATCGAGGCGAGCGGAGCAAGTGACCGTACACCGATGTTCATCGAGATTCGTAGACTTCGCGCGTATCATTATTAAACCGTTGCTACAAGCCCCAGATACATGGGTAGCCGTGTAATACCCGCCACTTAGCGCCAGAAGTGCCAGAGCCCTAGGCCAGCCTTCTCCAGAGTACATAGGCGTTTAGCGATAGTAGGGCTGCAGAGATGAGGGCTGGGAGGAGGCCGAGGCCAGACGCGAGCGTGATCCCGATGATCGCCGCTGTTGGCGCCCATCCGCAGCAGATGTAGGTCGCGGAGGCGAGGGCCGAGATCGCCGTGAACAATCCTGTCCCCGCGCCTCCCACTAGGCAGGAGTGGAGGAGGCCGCGGCTCCAGAGCCTAAAAAATAACGCCAGGTTCACGTAAACCAGCGAGGAGATAAAGAGGCCGAGCAGGAGGACGAGAAGCCTCACAGCGAGCATGGAGCTGTCCCAGAAGACCTGGAGCCCTGGGCCACTGTAGCTGGCCGACTCATAGTAGACCCAAACCATCCTGACACCCTCAACGATGAACCCCTGACCAGGAAAGTACTGGACCGCTCCGCTGAGGTATGAGAACAAGGCGAGGTAGAATGCTGACAGGAGAATTGGGGCTGATTTGACCGCGGCATGCCACGCTCCTCGCGCCTTTATCAACTTCATCTCCGATAGTGCACTGCTATTGGGAGAGGATATATTTGGCAGCCTCCAAGTACTCCTCCTGAGGCATCTCGGCTGTCAGGACGAAGCGGGCTACGTGCCCCCTATCGGCGACGTAGACAAAGCCTATGTGGGTGACTAGGTAGGGCTCCCCTCTCTGGGCATATTCGATGGGGTTTTTGATCGGGTTACCTTTCATATCGGTGTATATCGGTATCGCCGAGTAGGCTCGCCAGACCGGCTCTAGCTCCTCCAGGCGCCCCGTCAGAGTTATGATCCGCTCATCGAACCTCTCCACCCAAGCCCTCAGCTGCTCTGGGGTGTCTCTCCACGGGTCCTGTGAAATGAATATGAAGGCGATCTTATCGGCCTCAGGGCCGAGCTGCCTAATGGCGTAGGCCCACTTATACATCACTAGCGGGCAGATATCGGGGCAGTAGGCGTAGCCGAAGAAGAGGAAGACCGGCTTCCCCCGAATATCGCTCAGCCTAAACTCGCGCCCGTACTGATCCGTAAGCTTGAAGTCCTGCAACGGCGTCGGGTTAAGCTCGATACTTGGCCTATAGCGAGGCCCGCTAAACATAGGCAATAGGACCAGAAAAACAGTGACGGCAACGACTGCGGCCGCCACAGAAAGCAGGACACGCGTCTTAGGGCGCAACCTGCAGCTAGAGAGATACAGAGCCTATATAACCATATTTGACCGACCCACTGGCCGCCAGCACCATTGTTAAGCTCTTCTAGAAAGAGATGGGGTATCGGTCGCCCATCCTTTATTTAATGGTCCGTGGAGGGGTAATTGGTCCCGGATGCCGAGCTTAGCGGAGAGGGTTGTGTCAGATCTCCGTCTCCTTGAAGGTTCCGAGGTCCTTGTCTTCGGGGACGCGGGGGTCGGTGATCTCACGCGGATAGCGGAGGCGGCGGGTGGTTTTGAGAGGCTGACCATTCTCTACCGCGGTCTTGTGACGCCGGTCTGGGCGAAGGCGCTTGGAGAGAGGGGGGCCAAGGTCTTGCGGAGCCATCTTTACGAACATAACGACTTCCTCGCTGTGTCAAGCTTCGACGCCATCTTGGCGAGTAATGTCCTTGACGGGCTGTTAGGGAAGCGCGAGTTTCTCGGCGAGGCCTACAGGCTCTTGAAGCCTGGCGGTAGGCTGGTGATCGTGCAGAGGCTGTGGCCGGCGTCGCGGCTCAAGAGGAAGGCGTTTCTCCGCCTTATAGAGGGGGCCCGGTCCTATCGCAGGGTCGTTGAAGAAGTCCGGATTCTCGGTGCTTACGTGGTTCTTGAGAGGCCGTCAAACGGTTAAAAAAGGAGGAGAGGCCATACCGCCTTATGGGGCCATGAGATGAGCCTTCAGCTCACACCTGAGGCGAGAGAAGTCTTCAGAAAAATAGCTGCTAGTACAAGCGAGCTCTACGTCATCATAGGAGATACTGGATGCTGCGGATACAGCAACGTCTTCGTGACCGCCCGCAAGCCTGTTGGGGATTACGTAGAGGCTGGCGGATTGATGGGCGCCAAGGTTTATCTGAGGCCGCCGCTCGACAAGACCTTAGACCTCAAGAGAGTCACGGTCGACGTGGTTGAGTCTCCGGCCGACGACTCGCTATCCCTCGAGACAGAGCTCGGATACAGGTTCGTACTCAGGGTCAGGCTGGGCTAGCACCTGTCTGCGGGTCTCTCATCCATCCAGACGGTCTTGTAGTCACTTCTGAGAGGTATGATGCAGAGGAACTCCGCATCTCGGTCACCATCATTCGCATAGCCATGAACGGTGCCTGCCGGTATCAGGATCGCGTCCCCCTCCTTGACCGCCAGCTCGCGGTCTCCAAGCCTGAGCCTATAGCTGCCACTCAATACGTACTGGATGTGCTCTATGTCAGGATGCATGTGTGGAGGGATCGCGCCGCCAGGCTTGATGGTGAACTTCCTGAGCTCGAAGTTAGGCGCACCGTCCCGCCTATCGATCAGCCACTGGATGTATGTTTCCTTGGCCTTCTCGACGGGGTCCTTGGGCACTGAGCCGCCTTCCTTGGCTACGGGCTGCATCTGAAGTCTAGCGCTCCCTCCTCGATATGAGTCTTTGCGAGACATTCGCCGCCGCCTTAGCGGGGGCCAAGGAGAATGGTTGCGACGCCCTGGAGGATTTTTAGCCTAGTCGATGGATTTGTTTCCGGTATGACGACCTCGGATCCTCTGACTGCTCTCATAGCCCTTTTCCTAGGGTTCCTGCTCTTGGTGTTAGGTATTGTTTTGCTGGCTCTAGGCAGGCTGGCCTCGAGCGGAGGCGAGGTAAGGAGCGCGGGTGTCGTGGTTATCGGGCCGGTCCCACTCATCATCAGGGGGTCCGGGGCCAGGGTCGCTGCGCTCTTGCTGGCGGTTTTCGCAGGGTTCCTCGTGCTACTGATCTATCTCGCTACTTTGGGGTGAAGTGAGGATGGCGACTCCAAAGCCGCTTTACGGCTACATCCTAGTCGCCGCGGGGATAGCGCTAATAGTCCTCTCCCTCTTCGTACTGCTTAGCATGCCTGGCCCGGAAAGACGCTTCGAGTCGTTCGCCTTCATCCTGATAGGCCCGATCCCCCTGATTCTCAGCGGCGAAAACCTATCGGCGGCCGCAGCAGTCGCCGTGCTGGCCCTCCTAGCCATCATCTTCCTAGCCATCCTATTGAGGCGCCGAGGAGGCTAGCTGACGCCGGATCCGCGCATGAACAGACTGGCGTGCAACCGCCTCTACAACTTGGCCCTCGACACGCGCTATATATATCAGCCAAGCGGATTCCTCTCGGGTTGAAGGGCTGTCCCTACTGCGGAGCAGCGCTCACCTACGACAGGATGGAGAAGATCTATTTCTGCAGAGCTTGCGGAGCCTCTGTAAGCCTCCAAGACCTAGTCGAGCATCAGGAGAGAATAAGGTCCGAGAAGGAGAGGACCCTGAAGGAGAGGAGGAAGAAGGAGGAGTACCTCGAGTGGTGGCTCTCTAGCAAGAGGTAGACCCCTCCGCGCTCCGTCCTGATAGTGTAGGTACCGGAGGCTTTAGGGACCTAGCTGTTGACTTGGAGCCTGTATCACCGTCCTGCTGGAGCCGCGCTTGATAGCTCTAGACCTTAGGGTTAGTATGAAGAAGTTCGCCCTCCTTACCTCCTCGATGGCGAATTTGCCGTGGAGGAGTGATAATAGACTTGGGAGGCGGAAGCTGTGTCGATGGGTGTCCCACCACTCATGCGCTATTACCCTTGTCCATAGATACCAGATTATCCGCCATGGGAGAGACGCATCTGGCGTAGAGATGAGTAAGGTGCCCCCGTCCTTTAGAACGCGGTGAATCTCGTCAACCACTCTTCTGGGCTCAGATACGTGCTCTATAACTTCTAGACACGCGACGACGTCGAAATAATCATCCCTTAACGGTAATTGATGGATATCGGCGAGTATGAAAAAATGTAGGTGGGGGGCGAGCGGGTATATGTCGATACCTACCTTGTAGCCTGTAGAGATTCTCGAGAGGAACTCTCCGGACCCGACCCCTAAATCAAGGAAATGTCCATTTTTTACATCACGTAAGACTCGTAGAGCCACCGAATACCTCCTCCTTTTCCACCACTCCCTGAAGACTCCTATGAGCAATCTTCGGCGACGAATCAGCATCCCTTTGATATATCTCTTCAAGCGCCGCTGTTACGCCGGATCGTTTTCAGTGGCATGACCTGCGGGTGAGTTGGCGTTTCTACTTGTGGCTACTATAGCTTTGTGATCACTTTGACCGTATGCGACGTGTCGGTGTCGGATGTCTGATAAGGCTTATATGTTGGCGCCCCCCTCCCGACTGTCCGTGGATAGCGGTGGTTTAGTTTGGCCTTGCTAGGCTCCCGCCGATAGCTACCTATAGTTTTTCCGGCTCCCGCCATGGTGGGGGTGGCCATAGTTGTCTCTGACTAGGAGTCTCTTAACGAAGATCCTGGAGCATCGAGACCTAGAACCCGGCGAGGCCGGGGATGTTTTGAGGGAGATCATGCGCGGCGAAGCGACGCAGGCCCAGGTCGGCGCCTTCTTGGCGGCGATGAGGATGAAGGGCGAGACGGTGCCGGAGCTTTATGGGATGGCACGAGTCATGAGGGAGCTCTGCGTAAAAGTGGATCTGCCAAGCCCGTCTAGGATGATAGATGTGGTCGGCACGGGCGGAGACAGGGTCAAGACGCTGAATGTGAGCACGCTCTCGGCCCTCGTGGTCGCCTCGACTGGTGTCGGAGTCGCAAAGCATGGGAACAGGGCTGCTACTGGTGTCTGCGGTAGCGCCGACCTCCTCGAGCTGTTGGGAGTCAATATCTCTCTCCAGCCCGACGGTGTTAGGCGGTGTGTGGAGGAGGCTAACTTCGGGTTCATGTTTGCGCCTCTCTATCACCCGGCGATGCGTAACGTCGCAGGCCCTCGTAGGGAGTTAGGCTTCAGGACCTTCTTCAACCTGCTTGGGCCGCTGACTAACCCCTCGGGGGCTGGGCTGACCCTTCTGGGTGTGTCGGATCGGGAGATGCTTCCGAGGGTTGCAGGCGTGCTGGAGATGCTCGGCATCGAGCGTGGCCTAGTAGTAAGCTCTCGGGATGGTCTGGACGAGGTTTCTCCTCAATCTGAGACGGATGCATACTGGGTCGCCGGCGGCGAGGTGGAGAGGGCATCGCTCAGGCCTGAGGACTTCGGCTGGAGCCCCATCAGCCTGGACGGGGTGGTCGTGAACAGCAGAGATGAGGCTGCAGAACATGCCGTGAAGGTTCTGGGAGGCGCGCTGCCTGAGAGCGATCCTAGGATGAGGCTTGTGCTGGCGAACTCGGCGGCGGCTCTGCTGGTCGCGGGCACCGTATCTGACCTGAGAGAGGGGGTCAAGGTGGCACAGGCGGCTATAGCGGAGCGTAGGGCTCTCGAGACCTTGGAGAGAGTTATCGAGGTGAGTGGGGGTGATCCCGGGAGGCTTGAGGGCCTCATCAGGAAGCACCTCTGACTTTTTGGAGGCCCTCTGCGAGGAGGCGCGTCTCGCGGTGTCTCGGGGCTACTACGGCTTGGGGCAGGCAGCGGTGTCCGGAAAAAGGGTCAGTTTGGTGGGCTCGATAGAGCGGTGTCTCGGCAACGCTGTGATCGCGGAGCTTAAGAGGGCCTCTCCCAGCGGCGGAGCTTTGAGAAGAGGGCTTGACCCGCTCGAGGCGGTGATGGAGATGGAGCGGGGGGGAGCCGCAGGCATCTCTATACTCACGGCGCCTAGATGGTTCGACGGATCCCTGAGCGACCTCGCCGCAGCTAGGAGCAGTACGAGGCTACCGGTCCTGATGAAGGACATCGTCGTTTCCCTTAGCCAGATAGAGGCAGCGGCCAGGCTGGGGGCGGACTCGATCCTCCTGATCTACAGGGTCTTTAGGAGAGGCTACGCCGACCTAGGCCTAAGAGACGCCGTCTTGGCCGCCCACGGGCTTGGGCTTGAGGTTCTCCTCGAGGCCTGCGGGAGAGAGGAGCTACTGGAATGTCTCAGCGCGGATGTCGAGCTACTCGGCGTCAACGCGAGGGATCTCTCGACGCTGGTCGTCGATAAGAGGGTCCACGAGGAGGCTGTCAGGGACGTGGATGTTGGTGGCCGGGTTCTCGTGGCCGAGAGCGGGATCGAGACTGCGGCGGATGTGAGGAGGCTTCGGCGTTTAGGATACAAGGCCTTCCTCGTAGGCACGGCGCTCATGAGGGCCGGAAACATAGAGTCAAAGGTTAGAGAGTTGGTGAGGGCGTGATGCGGGTCAGGGTCAAGATATGCGGACTGCGGAGGGAGGAAGACGTGGAGGCCGCTGTTGAGGCTGGCGCGGACGCTGTAGGGCTTGTGGTCGGGTTCCCCGCCTCTCCGCGAAACCTCACGCCAAGAGAGGCCTCCTCCCTCAGAAGGTCCGTCCCACCCTTCGTCAGCGCGGTTCTAGTAACAGGGGCTGAGACCAAGGAGGGTCTAGAGAGCCTGGTCGAGGAGGTTGATCCCGACGCCATACAGATCTACGGCCCCCTGACCGCCGAGGAGGTGAGAGAGGCAGCGCCATCAGCCTGGCTGATCAAGCCTATCCCAGCAGGAGCGCAGCCGGTATCGGCGGAGCTAGAGGGGTTCGACGCGGTCTTACTGGACAGCCCCATCGCTAGCGGCCGGCTCCCGGGGGGTTCGGGTGTTGCACACGACTGGGGCGCGGCTAGGAGGTTCAGGGAAATGGTCGGCAAGCCCCTCATCTTGGCGGGTGGGCTGAGCCATAGGAACGTCGGTGAGGCGATCCGCGTTGTGAGGCCCTTCGGAGTTGATGTCTCCTCAGGGGTGGAAGTAGGGCCGGGTGTCAAGAGCCGTGAACTGATCAGGGCATTCATCAGGGCTGCCATTGGTGAGGGATGATGACAGGTAGCTACGGCCAACCGGATCTCAGGGGGAGGTTCGGGGTCTACGGCGGGAGATACGTCCCCGAGACCCTGATGGAACCGCTGATGGAGCTTGAGGAGGCCTACACCAGGCTTAAGGATGACACGCGCTTCAAAGAGGAGCTCGACAGGCTTCTAAAAGACTACGCGGGGCGGCCGACGCCCCTCTACTACGCTGAGAGGCTGACCAAAGCCCTCGGAGGCGCCAAGATATACCTCAAGAGGGAGGACCTCGCCTTCACCGGGGCGCATAAGATCAACAACGCTCTAGGCCAGGCCCTTCTCGCGAAGAGGATGAGTAAGAGCAGGCTCGTAGCCGAGACAGGGGCCGGGCAGCACGGGGTAGCGACCGCCACCGCTGCCGCTAGGCTTGGCTTCAGCTGCACGGTCTACATGGGCGCCGAGGACATGGAGCGGCAGAGCCTCAACGTCTACAGAATGAGGCTCCTCGGAGCTGAGGTCAGGCGGGTGGACGCGGGCTCCAGGACGCTTAAGGACGCCATCAACGAGGCTCTGAGGGACTGGGTGACAAACGTGAGGGATACACACTATCTCCTAGGATCAGCCGTCGGTCCACACCCCTACCCCATGATTGTCAGGGACTTCCAGTCGGTGATCGGGATGGAGATCAAGGCCCAGATCCTCGAGAAGGAGGGGCGGCTGCCCGACGTGGTGGTGGCCTGCGTCGGTGGGGGGAGCAACGCGATCGGAACGTTCCACCCGTTTCTGGGGGACAGGCAGGTCAGGCTTATAGGCGTGGAGGCCGGGGGGCTGGGGCTGGAGTCCGGAAAGCATGCTGCGAGCCTCCTCGGGGGACAGCCCGGCGTGCTCCACGGAATGCTCTCATACATACTCCAGGACCAGAACGGCCTCGTGCTCCCAACACACAGTGTATCGGCGGGCCTAGACTACCCGGGGGTCGGGCCGGAGCACGCGTACCTAAAGGACACGAGTAGAGCCGAGTACGTCGCTGTGAGAGACGAGGACGCCCTCAGAGCCTTCATGACCTTAACACGGCGGGAGGGCATCATGCCGGCCCTCGAGCCCGCGCACGCCCTCGCTTACGTCATAGAGCTGGCGCCGACGATGAGGCGCGACGAGGTGGTCGTGGTGACTCTCTCCGGCAGGGGGGACAAGGACCTGGACATAGTCAGGAGGCACTTGGGTGAAGTCCTCTGAGCAGGACAGGCGAGGCCTTCAGGAAAGCCCTCGACGAGAATCGCGCCGCATTGATAGGCTTTCTCACTGGTGGTGACCCGAGCCTTGAGCTTTCCCGGCGATACCTCAAGGCGGTTGTGGAAGGGGGTGTCGACATTCTGGAGATCGGGGTACCCTTCAGCGACCCTGTCGCGGACGGGGTAACGATACAGGCGTCAACCTACCGCGCCCTCACGGCGGGAGTCACGCTCAGCGACATCCTCCGGCTAGCGGAGGACATCAAGCGGTCCACGGACATCCCGATCGTCCTACTCTCCTACATGAACCCCATACACAGGTTTGGTGTAAAGAGGTTCCTCCAAGCAGCCAGGAGCAGCGGCGTCGATGGGCTCGTGATACCCGACCTACCTGTGGAGGAGGCGGACGAGCTATTAGAAACCGCGAGGACCGTCCAGATAGACACGGTCTTCCTCGCCTCGCCCACGACCTCCGAGAAGAGGCTCGAGAGGATCCTACGCGCCTCGACAGGGTTCGTATACCTCGTCTCGCTGCTCGGAGTCACCGGCGTGAGGAGAGAAATCTCGCCTGAAGCCCTCAGACTTCTGGAGAGGGTAAAGTCGCGGGGTAGGGAGCCCTATGCTGCCGTGGGGTTCGGGGTCTCAGAGCCAGCTCATGTGGCGCTTTTGGCGGAGAGGGGGGCGGACGGCGTGATAGTGGGGAGCAGCCTCGTAAGGATCGTTGAAGAGAACCTTGACTCGCCCGAGAGGACGGCTCAGCTTCTCAGAAGCTTCACGAGGAGCCTCAGGGAGGCTACGGGGCGGCGAGGCTAGGGTATGTCCTCAAGCCTCATCGGCGCCTCCCGCTCCAAGTAGGTTATGTGGTGGAGCTCGTTGTTGATCCGGACCATGTGTTTCGAGGACTTAGAGGGGAGTCTCTCGCCAGTCAGCCCGGCCCTGATCACCTGCTCCTTCGTGACGGGGGGCTTGTTGTCCCAAGGCAAAACCACTATCTCTGGCCTCATATAGTCTATGAAGTAAACGGGGATATACTGCTTACCCAGCCTCTTCATACAGTTGTATCTGTGGTGCCCATCCAGTATCACCCTAGAATTGTGGTCAGCTATGATCGGCCTCTTCAGGCAGCCGTCCCTGACGATCTCCGCCAGAAGCTCTTCCAGGTGCTTCGGGTCATAGTTCTCATGCTGCTTGAGCTCTTCAAGCCGCACAAGCACGGGGCCTGGCTGCAGCAGGAGCTCTTCTCCGGTCATCCACCGCAGAAGGGTTTGCGGCGCCATATATACCTCCGCTAAAGCTCAATCATTATCTACAACCGCTCAAAAGACTGTCTATTGAGGTGCCCCGCAAGGTAATCTTGGACATGGATCCGGGAACGGATGACGCGCTTGCCCTACTTCTCGCCTTGGCCTCTCCTGAGCTGGAGATCCTCGGGGTAACGACCGTCGCGGGGAACAGCTCACTCGACAAGACGAGCAGGAACACGAGGCGAGTCTTAGAATACGTGGGTAGGGAAGGGGTCCCGGTTTATAGCGGCTCCTCCAGGCCTCTAGCGAGGAGTCTATCCACGGCCGAGCACGTACATGGCTCCGACGGCTTAGGCGAGACAGGGATACCTAGTCCGCGGGAAGATGCCAGGGAGGGGGCAGTCGAGTTCCTCGCCACCCAAATCTACGAGAATCGGGGCGAGATCACGCTAATAGCGACAGGCCCTCTAACGAACCTCGCCGTCCTCTTCGCGAGATATCCCGACTTGTCGGCAGCTGTAGAGGATGTTGTACTGATGGGGGGCGCCTATTTCCTCACGAGTTACGGACGGGGAAACGCCACCCCGCTCTCTGAGTTCAACATCTACACCGATCCCGAGGCAGCCCAGCTCGTATTTAACTCCGGGGCCCCGCTTCACTGCGTCGGGCTCGATGTCACCGCGGATCCAAGGAGCCATCTAGGCCAGGGAGAGATTGATGTTCTCTCAGGATCTAGGAGTTTACCTGCGCGGTTAGCGTTGATGATAGCGAGGTATCAGCTGGACAGGTTTGGACATATGGAGCTGCATGATGTGATGGCTATGGCTGCAGCGATACAGCCATCAATATTTAGGTGGGTCGAGATGAGGGTTGAGGTTCTCACAAACTCCGACGTTTCGCGAGGCGCGACAGTTCCCAGACGGCCCGGGCTGGGAGAGCAGCCGAACGCCAGGATCTGCGTCGACGCCGAATGGAGAGGTTTTAAGGAGATGTTTCTAGCTAGGCTGACCGAGTAGGCTGGCCTAGGGGGTAAAGGCATTTATTCTGACTGTAGAGGCCCAATGTGCAGGGCCTTGAAGGCGCTATCCGCAGGCTACTTCCTCTCAGTGATACACGCTCTAGTTTTCGCTTTCCCGATACCCCTCTTATATGCCGCGTTGGCAACATACCCCTTCTCCATAGCGTTGAGAGGCTATGGGTGGAGAGTCCTCAGGCAGAGGCTCGGCATCTGGGGCGCGCTCCATCTACCCATATGGGTTCTCGGCGCTGCCACCTACGCGGCAATCCTACTACAGCTACAGGAGATAATAGACTTCGGACTCTACGTCGCCCTGGCCTGCTGGGCCTCGTACTCTCTCGCAGAGGCGCTTCTCTATCTGAGGGCCGCGAAAGTATACAGGTTCAGGGCCCTGTTCTTCTCGCCCATAAGCCTCGTAGGCGTAGCTATAGTCGCCTCCCTAGTGATAATGCCGTCAAGCAACATCTTGCAGCCGGCTGAAGGCGCGCCCCTGGTCGCTAACCCACTCATATTAGGAGCCGCGGCCACGCTCACCGCATCGGCCATGATCACCGGCATACAGTCTCTAGGGCTAAGGGCCACACGGGAGGAGCTGTCTGCGGGGCTACAGATCGCTCCTGCCGCGGCTCCGAGACCCCCGACGCCTGCAGCGACTCGGGTTGATGCCGGCCCTACAGCGAAGGCGACCGTGGCAGTGACCTCCCCCGCGGCCACCGGCCCGCTGCTCCGAATAGAGGTGATGAGTAGGAGCGATGTCATGCTCTGCAGTAGCTGTGGTGAGTCGTCACCGGTCGGCGCCGAGCGGTGTAGGGGGTGTGGGACGCCGTTCAGAAAAGCATCGTCGGGCCTGAGATGCCCCGTCTGCAAGGCACCATTCTCGGCGGTGAGGATGGTCTCGAGAGGTCACTATGTCTGCGGCCAATGCTTTTCAGACCTCAGAGTAAGCTGACCTGACTAAGTTTAAGCGATAAAAAGGAAGGGGGTCGGTGACCTTATCTGAAAATGGCGGAGATGGCCGAGGCGATCGGCTCTGAGAGGAACGATATTCCCTGGCTCAGCACGAAGCTGATGGCTAGGAAGGTTCCGAAAAGAAGTGCCGCTATCGCGACGTTGCCGTTCTTGAGCTCCCGCTCTACGCTGAACTCTTTAATGTCTACTCCAGGTATCTTCTCGGCAAGCTTGACAAGCCACGCATACACACGTCTCTGGGCCCAGACGATCAAGACTATTGCTAGGGGTAGCCCTATGAAGAGTTGGACGAGGCCGCCTATCAGGGCACCTATGTTAAACCCGCCTGGGATCACAGCCTTGCTGATACCCGAGACTGCCTGGCCGATGACGTTACCCACCGCAATCAAGATTCCCGCGATATAGACGCCTACGGCTACATTCCTCTTCTGTAGCTCCTCAAACTCGTTAATCTCTCTCGTCGTCCGATCCAATATATTGATGGCGATAGTTACGCTGAAGAGGGCCAGCGCGACCGCAAGGATCAGCTGTATCACGGCAAGCACCAAGTCGAATATTATGGTCTCTATGGCCATTATCTCACTCCGGAAGAGTTTAACTTATTCCTCAATATTAACTTTTCTAGACGGCATCAACCAATCCTAACCAATAAGTCGACATCAACAGGTCTCGAAAGCGGTGAGGAAGCGAGAACACGACCCTTACGATCCAAGACAAGTAATAATCTCTCACCTACTCGTCTACTATCATAGTCAATGTACCTAACAGATCCCATTTCCCCAAGACATTCCACTGCTGTGAGACTGAGCGTGACAGCGGGGAACAGCCAAGACCTGGGCCTCATGTTCAGTAGAATGAGAGCCTCGCCCACGCGGGTAACCTCGAATATCCCTGCCCTCCGCTTGCCACGTTCTGACTCCCAAATAATCCAGGCGGACAACACCACAACGGCCGTAAGCAGAGGGACGAGTCCGAGGAGGGGGTTACGGAGAAAAACTACGCTCACCATCGAGATCAGCGGGAGCCCGATCGATAACTCCGCTGCAAGTAACCTTAGATACTTGTCGCGCGTATAGAGCCTCTCTAGCGTCGTGGCGGGAATGAGCATCGCTAGGTGAGGCCACTAGGATGGCTAAAAACGTTCTATCGCTCAGCTAGATTGTTATCGTCTCCTCCGCGACGGGGTTGACCCCCACGCACCCTGTGTTCTCGGACACCCATCTAGCGAAGGCCTCGGTAGCCGCGGCGTCTCCGTGTACAGCCACCACTATGCCTGAGCCTCCCACTTTAGAGACATACTCCCTCAGCTCCTTCTGTCCCGCGTGGGCTGATAGCTTATACTGCACGACCTTTGAGGATACTTTGACCTCCGCCCCATCGGCGGGTAGCATGCCCTCTGCTAGGAGCCTGGCGCCAGGGGTGTTGGGGGCCTGAAAGCTGACGAGAAGGATCGTGGATTCTGGGTCATTAGCGACGCTCTGGGCATAAAACGCCGAGGGGCCACCCCTCAGCATCCCAGCGGGAGATATCACTATGCCCGATTCCTCGAGAACCCTCATCCTGTCCCTCCTCCCCCTCACAATTCTGAGTTTCCTGCTAGTCTTGCTAAGGAGGTCTAGCCCGTCAACGTACTCCTCATCATTCAGATATAGTTGGAGGAGTTCACGGGCCATCCCGTCAAGCCAGACATTGTCCTTCACCCCGTGGGCGTAGAGTATGCAGGCGACCTCCTGTGACCTGCTGACGGCGAAGGCGGGGACGACCATGACGCCGCCCTGACTCTGGGTCTCTCTCGCAAGCTTTACGATCTTATCCTCGAGCAACCGCCTCTCCTCATGAGGCTCCAAGGCATACGTCGACTCAGTTATCACGACGTCGAACTCTGTGCCAGGGTTTTTGAAGCCGTTGAGAAGTCTCGTCTTCACGGGGTTGAAATCACCGCTATAGACGAGTGTCTTGTCTGCGTTCACGACGATCTGAGCGCTACCTGGGATGTGCCCCGCGTTGACGAACTCGATCTCAGCGTCTTTTACCCTCAGAACCTCTCCGTACCTTACCCTTACAGTATTCTTGATGAACCTTGTTATCTCAGCCTCTCCGAAGGGCAGGTAGTATCCACTCAGCTTCAACATGTCTTTAAGCAAGATTTGGGCTTGGTCAAGCGTCGCTTCTGTGGCATATGTTTTCGGATCTCTGCTGATGAACAGTAGAGGGGCGGCTCCGACGTGATCAAGATGGGCGTGAGTTATTAGCACTGCGTCAATGTCTTTGGGCGAGACGTGTCCAGGGAAGGATACCTTGTCGTCAATTCGGACGCCATAGTCTAAGAGCAAACGGGCTCCGCCGGCCGTCTTGACGAGAATCGCGGACCTCCCGACCTCCCTGGCCCCGCCTAAAACCTTAATCTCGATAACCCATCACCAACTCTCCTAACCTGTTTTGCACCTATTCTATCCATAGGGCTAGCTGCCGGATGTAATAAATATATTTCTGAGAGTTCTCAAGACGGGTAAGTTTAACCTTCCACGCCGCGCTGAGGGGGCTTTTCCGGCCCGCTCATTAACACACGTCGACATTGTGTGCTCTATCGCGTTGTTTTGATTGTTTATCAAAATTATTGGAAGTCTTTATAAAACCTGATCTTGGGAGGGGAGTCTCCCTAGATTTTGAAGTAAAAACTACAACAGACATAGATGTTGATGAAGATATTTTAATCTGGGAAAAAACCGTAATCCAAAATGAAGATTGTTGTAGTAGGGGCCGGATTTGGCGGCCTAGCAACTGCCGTCCTTCTCTCTAGGGATCACGAGGTGACGGTTTTTGATCGCCGCCGGGTGGTGGGCGGCGTGTCCACGAAGCTGGAGTACCAAGGCAGAGTCTTTGAGATAGGCCCCACATGGTACCTCATAGACGATTTCTACAGGCGTTTTTTCGAGGTTGCGGGGGTAACGCCCCCTACGCTAGTAGAGAAAGACCCGGTAATGGAGTTCGTGGAGGGGGAGAGGATCGTCGTTACCAAACGTAACATTAAGGAGATCGCGGCCTCGCTGGGTGAGAGCTCCGAATCAGTCGATAGACTGTTCAGACATTCTGAAGACGTGTACGAAAGCCTGATCGAGGCCGTCTACAAAGACTACTCATCCTTCTTAGACTTCTTAATCGTGGGTACAAACCCAAAGATATGGCGACTCTTCGGCTCCTTCCACGGCTACCTTAGGAAACTCTTCAGGAATGAGCTCTTCATACACTTGCTGGAGTATGATTCACTCTTTGTAGGGACGCCGCCTGACAAACTTCCAGCCATGCTAGGTCTTTTCCTCACTAAGACGGTCCTCATCGATGGACCGTACTGGCCGAGGGGCGGGTTCTCGCAGATGGCCGAGATGATAAGGCAGGAGGCAGAACGGCGCGGTGTGGACTTCCGCCTAGGCGAGGAGGTGAAACGAATTAAGTCAAACGGGGATACGGCGCGATACGTAGAGACAGAAAAATCGACCTATCATGCCGATGTCATTGTGGTCAACGCGAGCTACCCAACGGCGGATGTGGAGCTACTGGAGACACCGAGTTACGGCGAGAAATACTGGCAGAGAGCTGTGTTAGGCCCCTCTGCACAACTCCTACTCGCCTCGGGGAAGATCGAGGCTGAGGCGTCACACCTAGTCGTGATAAACGAGTGGGACAGTCACTTCGACCATCTCATGGGGGGCCCTCCTCCGGAAACACCGTCATACTACATACATGTGCAAACCATGGACGAGCCTGAGTGGGGGCCTGACGGGGGCCACAACGTCTTCATCCTCTTTCCAGCGGCACCTGGCCAAGAAGGGTTCGACGAGCGACAGCTACTCAAGCTAGTCTCGAAACAGTTAAACGCGGAGCTCAAGCTCCACGCCTCAATCAGACCCAGGTTCTTTTACGACGAGTACAGATCGTACAGATACTCGGCTCTAGGGTTACAGCACATAATGAGGCAGACCGCTTGGTTTAGACCCAAGATAAGGCACAAGAGGCTCCGCAACGTGTTCTTCGTCGGACAGAGCACAAACCCCGGTGTAGGAGTACCGCTAGTGCTTACCTCAGCGATGTTGGTGGCGAAAAATGTCGAAGGAAGTTAGTTACAGCCTCTTCCGAAAGGGGAAGACGTTTTATTTCTCGAGCCTTTTCTTCGAGCCGAGGATACGCGACGAAGTTGCGACCCTTTACGCCTTCGTGAGGTTCGTGGACGACCTAGTAGACAGAGACCAACCAAACGCGGACCTTTTCTACATGTGCTGGGACGCGTTAGACAGTCATTGGGGGTCTGGCGGAGGTCCACTGGTCATACGACCCTTCATACAGCTGGCCACTAGGCGCAACTTCGAACGCCAGTGGGTAGACGGCTTCATGAGGTCAATGGAGATGGACTTGTACGTGAAAAGCTACGCCACCTACAACGACCTGCTCAAGTACATCTACGGGTCAGCAGAGGTTGTAGGGCTCTTCATGGCCAAGATCATGGGGTTAGACGAGAAGAGTTATCCTTACGCAATGAGGCTAGGCCGCGCGTATCAGCTCATCAACATGATTAGAGACATCGGGGAGGACCTCAGACTCCAACGCGTCTACATGCCACAGGAAGACCTGAGGAGGTTCGGCGTGGAAAAGTTTGGGTTCACCGAAAACTTCTACGGCATGGTGCGTTACGAGATTCAACGCTTTTTCAGCGAGCTGGAGGTCGCGCGGAGAGGGTTCAGATATATACCTCTCAGATACCTCATCCCGATATCCACGGCCACGAATATTTACATCGACACAGCTCGGTACCTCCAAAGGAACCCCTGGATAGTCTTGGTCAGGAAGTATCGCCCTAACGTCTTCAGGAATTTCCTGAACGCATTGAGGGCGATGTCTTGGCACTAATTTACAGCAGGCCTCGGTTTTGGCTCTACACAGCGGGCACCTATATGGTGGGGTACGTAGCCGGGGTAAGATCCCTGCCGGAGTTTCTTAACCCTCTCTTTCCGCTGGGGTTGTTCGTCTACCTTCTACCCGCCAATCTCTACCTTTACGGATTGAATGACCTAGCCGACATCGACACAGACGTACTGAACCCCAAGAAGGGGGGAAGGGAGGCTGTGGCCGCCGGAGCCGTGAGGCGGAGACTCACGATCTACGTGGCACTCTCAGGAGTTGCTGTAATGCTCTTCTCATGGAGCTTCGCGTCGTTTCTACTTAACGGCCTCTATATACTCATGGCCACGCTTTACAGCTTGCCGCCCATCCGTCTGAAGGCAAGGCCTTTCCTCGACTCGTTCAGCAACTGGTTCTACCTAATCCCCGGGGCGGTGGGTTATCACCTCTCGTCGGGGATGCTCGCGCCACTCTGGTTCTGGGTTGTGGGGGCCCTCTGGACCGCGGGTATGCATGCCCTGTCAGCTGTGCCTGACATCAGGCCTGACCTCGAGGCGGGGTTGAAGACTATCGCTACAACGCTGGGACCCCGCGGCACCATGGTCTTTGTCTCGGTCTGCTGGTTATTCGTGTCCTTGTTTCTGACGTTTAGAGATCCGATCGCGTTCCCCTCTTTCGTCTACCCCGCGGCGGCCCTTTACTTGACTGTGCGTGTAGAGGGCCTGCCGAGTTTCTACTGGAGATTCCCACTGATTAACTCCGTAATGGGGATGCTGGCTTTCTTCTATGCGGGTAGGCATCTGATACTCTGAAGGCGCGCTTAAGAGAACGGGGCGCAGCTACACATCGCCTCACATCCTCTTCCCGTCCTTCTGGTTATTCGGTCGATATACCCTACACCGCTTAGGCTACGAGAGCTTGAAAAGGAGAGTAAACATATTTTTGGACACGAATCATACTCAAGACACATGCGAGTGCCGTCTGTAGCCATTTACACTGGCCACACTGCGCTTCAGATCGCGCTGGGATGTATTGAGGAGGGGCTGGGGGTCATTATCTTTGGCCCGAAGGAAAGGCTGAGGCTTTACACCCGTTTTCCCGCGATCAGGGGCCGTCTGGAGGAGTATCGGGGTGAGGAGACGCTTGAGAAGATATCTTCCGAGGGAGGCGTTCTCGTTCTTAGTGGCGGGGCTATAGAGTATCTGACTCCCCGCGTCGTGATGAGTGCGCGCGTCCCGGTTTTTGGGCTTCGAGAGCTGACGCGTTGGGAGGCTGACTGGTTCCTCAAGACGAGGCTCCTACAGGATGCGGGGCTCCCTGTTCCTAGGTACTTCAGGGGGATAGATGAGGTTGAGGGTTTAGTCATCGCGAAGCTGCCGGGGGCGAAGGGAGGGAGAGGCTACCTTGTGAGCAGCTCAAGAAGCGAGCTCGAGAGGTGGGCTGAAAAGCAGGTTGAAAGCGGCGCCGTAGAGTCGATAGACCAGTTGTTTTTCCAAGAATATGTCGTCGGAACCACCATGTATGCCCACTATTTCCAGAGCCCGGTGATGGACAGGCTCGAGCTGACCGGCTTCGACGTGAGGTATGAGGCGAACGCGGATGGTATAAGGAGACTCTCACCCAGGTCTCTCGGGAACCTGAGGGAGAGCTTTGTGGTGACGGGCAACTTCCAAGTCTATCCCAGGGAGAGGCTTCTCGAGGACTTCATAGAGATGGGTGAGAGATTCGTAGAGGCTACAGGGCGCCTGATCCCGCCGGGCATCGTAGGCCCGTTCTGCCTCGAGACCGTGGTCACCGAGGACCTGAAACCGGTGATCTTCGAGTTTTCGGGGAGGATAGTTGCCGGGACAAACGTCTACCTTGGAGGAAGCCCCTACCTGTCGCTCTACTGGGGCAGGCCTCTGACGGTGGGGAGGAGGATAGCGATGGAGTTAAGGATGGCTTGGGAGCAGGGTAGGCTTGGGGAGGTTCTCACGTGACTTGGGCCTGAGTGTAGCCTCAGTCGCAAGCCACTCGGCGCTGGATGTCTTCGACGGTGCTAAGGACGAGGGCCTGAGGACGATAGCGATCTGTAGGAGGGGGAGGGAGAGGATATACGCCGCCTGCCGAGAGACCGTGGACGTTTGTCTCGTACTTGGGGACTACAGGGAGATGGTGGCCCCCGAGATACAGGAGAGGCTCTTGGCGGAGAACTCTGTCATAGTTCCAAACAGGAGCATGGCGGTCTATGTGGGCTATACCCCGATCGAGAGGGAGCTTAGGGTCTCTGTCTTCGGCAACAAACACCTCCTCAGATGGGAGGAGAGGTCCGGGGAGAAGAACTATTACAGGCTTCTCGACGAGGCACGTATCCGGAGGCCCGCGCTCTGGAGGTTGGAGGAGGCGAGGCCTGATGTCCCACTCATCCTGAAGATACAGGAGTCCGCGAGGCCTCAGGAGCGTGCCTTCATCATAGCCCTGAACAAGGACGACCTCTACTCCAAAGTGAGCGAAGCCCTGAGGAGTGGAGTGATAAGTGAGGAGCATCTCAAAGAGGCGGTGGCGGAGGAGCTGGTTCTAGGGGCCCATTTTAACGTCAATTTCTTCTACAGCGTGGCGCGAGGGAGGCTCGAGATACTTAGCGTGGACCGGAGAATTCAGAGCAATCTTGATGGGCATTTGCATTTACCTGCTCGGCATCAGCTCCAGCTCAATCTCCCAGTTAGCATGATAGAGGTGGGGCACATGCCTGCTACGCTCCGCGAAAGCCTGCTGGAGGAGGCCTACACCATGGGGGAAAAATTTGTGGAAGCCGCGAGAAGGCTAGAGCCACCGGGAGCTATCGGCCCATTCACGCTGCAGCTCCTCGTCACACCTGATCTCCATCTAGTCGTCTACGATGTCGCGACGCGAATCGGGGGAGGGACCAACGCCCATCTGGGGATAGGAGGGCAATACTCTAAGATCTTCTTGAGGAGGCCTGTGTCGGCCGGCAGAAGGATCGCTATCGAGCTGAGGGAGCTGGAGCGGGAGAAGAGGCTCGAGGAGGCCCTGACGTAGGGGCCGATTCCTGATCGAAGAACGGTTATATCTACGGGCATCACCGTGGATGGTCGTGTGATGATGCTTGCCATGGGCTAGAGGCCCCCTGCTTAGGTGTGGCCGGCTCGAGGCTCTTCTCGAGTCGAGGGGTGTGGATGCCGCGGTCGTGGCGGGCGAAAAGGAGGTCTACTACTTTACCGGATTCAAGACTAGCAGGCTCATCTTACCCACCTACCTCTTCCTAAGGAGGGGGCGCGACCCTGTCCTCCTTACAGGAGCCACGGACAGGTCGATCGCGGCCCAGACCTTCGGTGGCGAGATAATCTGCTACGAGAACTACAAGTTAGAGGAGAGGATGATCGCCTATCCCGGCTTCGTCGCGAAAGGGGCGGAGCGCCTCCTCACGAACTATCTCGCGGGAGTTGCGAGGATAGGTGTGGACTCTTGGAGCCTTCCTCACTCTCTCCTTCAGACGATCGAGAAGGCATCGCCGGGCGTCGAGCTTCTCGATATATCGGCTCAGATACTCGACATGAGGACCGTTAAGGATGAAGACGAGCTAGAACTCGTAAAGAGGAGCTGCGAGCTCGCCGATAAGGCATACTCCATAGCCAAGACGCTAGTCGCTCCGGGGAGGACCGAGGTCGAGGTCTATAGCGAGATCCATAAGGAGCTCAGCAGGGCCGTCGGGACTTTCCAGCACTTCGCGGGGGACTTCGTCTCAGGTGAGAGGACGCTTGAGATCGGCGGTCCACCTACCTCTAGGGCCATAAAGAGCGGGGAGACATTCATCTTCGACCTCTGGATCACGACGAAGGATTACTGGTCAGACACCTGTAGGACTTTCGTGGTGGGAGGCAGGCCGAGCGCCGAGCAGGCCCGGCTGCACCAAGCACTACTCAGAGCTATGGAATCGGGGATGGAGGCCCTAAAACCCGGGAGGAACGGCGGAGAGGTCTATAGGAGCGTCTACAACGTCTTCAGGGACGCGGGGTATGAGAAATATTTCCCGCACCACGCGGGTCACGGTATCGGGCTCGACGGCCAGGAGCCGCCCTTCTTCATACCGGGGTCGAACGACGTGCTGAAGCCTGGGATGGTCGTTACTCTCGAGCCAGGACTCTATGTACCGGGGGTGGGTGGTATGAGGGTTGAGAACAACTTCCTCCTGACCGATGAGGGGCCGAGGCTGTTGACCAGGTTCCCGCTGGATCTTTAGTCCTTATCTTTTCTCTCCAACGATCTCTTGCTGGAGGGCCTCGTAGGCCGCCCTGACCTCCTCGACGGCCGCCTCATCCTCCAGCGTCGTGACGTCGCCGATGGGCTTTCCTAGGGCCAAGGCCTTCATGATCCTTCTCATTATCTTGCCGCTTCGGGTCTTAGGCAGCTTGCTTACGACGAAGATCGACTTGGGCTCAGCGATGGCGCCGATCCTCTCCCTGATCCAGCGACGTAGCTCTTGGGTGACGTTGGGGCCCTGGGGAGCTCCTGTTTTCAGGACGACGTAGGCGATCGGGACCTCTCCCTTGACTTCGTCGGGTGCACCAACAACCGCGGCCTCGGCGACGTATGGATGGGCGACGAGCGCCGACTCGAGCTCGTAGGTCCCGAGCCGGTGCCCGGCCACCTTCAGCACCTCGTCCGACCTGCCGAGGACCCAGACGTACCCATCTTGGTCTATTATCGCGTAGTCGCCCGTGAAGAAGTAGCCGAACCTAGAGAAGTAGACATCGTTGTATCTCTGCGGGTCTCCCCACATCCCCGTGGGTGGCCCAAGCATCCCGGGCCAAGGCCTCTTAATTATAAGGTAGCCCTTTACCCCCCTCTTCACAGGAGCGCCGGACTCGTCCACCACCTCAACCTCAACGCCGGGTAGTGGAGGCCCGTTAGTTCCCGACTTCAGCGGCACGAGCTTGAGCCCTGGGAGGTGCGAGATGAGTATGCCGCCGGTCTCAGTCATCCACCAAGTGCTCCCGACGGGGCATCTTCCTCCTCCGATAACCTCGAACAGCCATCGCCAGGCGGAGGGGTTGATGGGCTCCCCGACGCTGTGTATGAGGCGGATGGTTGAGAGGTCATGCTTGGTTACGTGTTCGGTTCCGAGCCTCATGAAGGATCTGACAGCTGTTGGCGATGTGTAGAAGGTCGTTACGCCGTATCTCTCTATGATGCTCCACCACCTGTCGGGGGCGGGGTAGTCGGGAGCACCTTCATAGATCACCTGTGTGACCCCCTGCATGAGCGGGCCGAAGGCTATGTAGGAGTGCCCCGTCACCCACCCGATATCCGCTGTACACCAGTACACGTCTTCGTCCCTCACGTCGAAGACCCACTTCATAGTGGCGTGGAGTATCACGGCGTATCCGCCTGTATCGTGTATGATGCCCTTCGGCTTGCCGGTTGTCCCAGATGTGTAGAGCACGTAGAGGGGGTCGGTGCTCTCCATCTCCTCTGGCCTTACGTAGGTGTTCGGCTTGACATCGCTGAGGAGCTCATCTAGGAAGACATCCTTAGCGGGGTCGACTTGGATATCCTTTAGGCCTACTCTTCTCACCACGACTGTCTTCTCCACGGTGGGGCAATCCTTTACAGCGCGATCAGCTATGTCCTTGGTGCGGATTACGTTTCCGCGCCTGTAATAACCGTCCGTTGTGAAGAGGTACCGGGCCCCTAGGTCCTGCACCCTCGACGCGAGGGCCTCCGCGCTGAACCCGCTGAAGACTTGTGTAAAGATGACTCCAAGCCTCGCCGCCGCCAGTATGATCACGGGAAGCTCCGGGATCATCGGCATGTAGAGTGCTATGCGGTCTCCCTTCTTGAGCCCCAGCTTCTCTTTCATAACGTAGGCGACGCGGTTGACCATCCTCCAGAGCTCGTAGTAAGTGATGGTCCGCGTCTCGAGAGGCTCAGAGCTACTCTTGGCCGGCTCCCCCTCCCATATGATCGCCACCTTATTCTTCCTCCAGCCCTTAACGTGCCGATCAAGACAGAGATAGGACATGTTTAGGGCCCCGCCTACGAACCACTTGTAGACGTTCGGATATTCTCCCCTCTCAACCACCTTAGAGAAGGGTCTAAACCACTCTAGCTCCCTCGCGACGCCGGCCCAGAACTCCTCGAAGTTCCTCAGGCTGTCGGCATGATGCTTCATGTACTCCTCGATACTTGTATGCCGCTCCTTCCAGTTATCCAGGAGTAACCGCTCGCTGAAGTCTAGAGCCTCAGATAACGCATCACCAGACGACATCCGAGGATTATAAAGTGGGCCAACAATATAAAAATATTCTCTTTGGATCATAAGGTTGCGGACTCTTGAATAATGATTTAGAAGGATGCCTTGGTCTTTCGACGGGGTCCACCACTTAGTTCTACAAGAGTTTAAGGTGGCTTGTTATGTTGCTGATCAGTTCTTCGGGGGCGGGCCCTATGCCGAGGGCTGTGGTGGTGCCGGGCTCCAGTTGCGTCAAACCCGCGTCCTGGATCATGGCTGTAGGTATCCCTAGGGCCTCCGCCCTCTGCCTGAGATCGAGCAGCATCTCCAGACTATCCGCGGAGACGACCACCTTCTTCTGCCCCTCTCTAAGCCACCTCTCCGCCCATTCGGGTTTTCTCCGGAGAGTTTCTAGGTAGGAGGAGAGGGAGGCGTGGGCTGCCTGGGCCGCGACCTTGCCGCGCCCCATCTTGAGGTCGCGCCTTACGACGATCACCTGCTTGAGACCGCTCCATTGCTGCATAGGTCCTCGAGGGGCTATCCCGTGGCTGGGCTATTAACGATCCTCTTCACCAGCACTTCTCCTTCATATAACCGCAAGGCTTCTGCCACCCCTCCTATGGAATCGCGCGGAGCCACCGCGGCTATTGCAGGCCCCGTCCCGGAGACGCCGGCGCCCAAGGCCCCCGCCCTCAGCGCCTCCACGATTGGAGCCGTCGGTATGTTCAGGGCCGCGGCGTGGAGAAGGCCGTTCAGAGTCATGGCGGCCCAGTAATCGCCTCTCTCTGCTATTCTGAAGGCTTCTAGGACAAGGGGCTTGATCGGTTTTAGGAGCTCCTTCCTGAAGCTCCTGGTGAATGTTCTGCGGGGCGGGACGAGGATGGCTGCGGCCAGGTCCTCCTGGACAGGGACGTTTCTGAGTAGCTTACGCCCGTGGTTGTCCGTAAGGACTATCCCGCCGAGCATGCATGCCGCCGCGTCGTCCATCGCCCCCGTTATCGAGACGCCGCTCCTCTGCGAGGCCTCTGCGATCACCCTGAGGAAGAGGTGGGTCTCCACTTGCTTCTCGAGCGCGTCCAACACAGCTAGGCCTACTGCGACGGCGGCGGAGCTTGAACTCTTCAGCCCGACGGCTATAGGGATGTCGGAGTATGTAGTTATCTCGAACCCCACCCCCTCGGCGTCTACGGCGGCCGTTACCGTGGCCGCGACCTCTCGTACGAGCGAGTCATCACCAACCTCGTCCTTGTTCACCAAGGCTGTCCCACCACCCTCGATCGGAACGGCTATGGCCTTAGTTCTGAACTCGACACCGACGGCGGCACCAAACCCCGTAGAGATGGCGTTTACTATCGAGACGGCCCCCCAGGCAAAGCCTGCTCCGCGGCTCTTCAAACCCGCTAGCATCCTCTTGACGCTGAGCGGCTATATATTCTTGGGAGCAGGGCCTCCAGGCTCGATCCCTAGACTGCGCCGTCCGCGACTCTTCGGCAACACCGAAAAACATTTAATAGTGGCCCTTTAGAGGTAAACCCGCATGAACAGGGGGAGGGGCATAGGTCGTAAACAAGTCCAATACTCTGAGTGGTTCACGACCTATGCCTATTTCTTTGGCCTCTGAGGCTAGCTCGGATTCTTCCCCCTCCCCCTGTTCTGTCTCTTGGGTGAGTCTGGTATGGGTAGGTTAGGTGTTGCTATACTGGGAGCTACGGGGATGGTAGGTCAGATCTACGTGGCGATGCTGAGCAGGCATCCGTGGTTCGAGATAAGGGCCGTGACGGGTAACACGTCTGTAGGAAAGACTCTTCGCGAGGCCTATAGAGGAAGGGGCGGCATCCCGGAGGATTATGCGGAGATGACCGTGTTGCCGTCGGATCCCTCAAAGATAGACGCCGACCTAGTGTTTAGCTGTCTCCCGACTAAGGCCGCGAGGGAGGTCGAGCCGAGGTTCGCCGAAGCTGGATTCCCGGTGGTCAGCGATTCGTCGGCCCACAGATACCAGCCTGACGTGCCGCTTGTGATCCCGGAGGTTAACCCAGAACATCTCGACCTGATCGAGACGCAGAGGAGGCGTAGAGGATGGGACGGCTTCATAGTGACTACGCCTAACTGCACAACGGTGGGGTTCGCTCTCCCACTCAAGCCGCTTATAGATAGCTTTGGCGTGAGCTACGTAAACGTGGTAACTATGCAGTCAGTCTCGGGCGCCGGATACAACGGCGTATCATCGATGGCCATAATGTCTAACATCATACCATACATCGAGGGAGAGGAGGGGAAGGTCGCCGAGGAGCCGCGCAAGATCATGGGCTCGCTGATGGACGGAGAGATCAAGCCACTCGACATAGTCATCGAAGCCACCTGCACCAGGGTCCCCACGCTCGTGGGTCACCTAGAGGTTGTGCACGTGGAGCTTGAGAGAGACGCGTCGAGGGATGATGTCGCGGAGACACTCGGCGGGTTCCTAGGCCTCCCGCAGAAGCTCGAGCTTCCCACGGCGCCGAGGAGACCCATAAACGTCCTAAGCGAGGATGATAGGCCGCAGCCGAGGCTGGACGTTGGTGCGGGGAGCGTGGCAGGCATGACGGTTTCCGTGGGCAGGATAAGAAAGGGTAAGAGGCCGCGGACCATAGCGTTCTTGACCCTGAGCGATAACTTGGTGCGGGGTGCGGCTGGGTCGGCGATACTTACGGCCGAGCTTCTCCATGCCACGGGGAGGCTGAGGTGAGTAGTGGTGGTGTGGGGTAAGCAGGTTAGGCTGGCCCGGCTGACCGAGAGAGGCAAGATGCTGTGCGTCCCTATGGATCACGGCATAACCACGGGGCCTATGAAGGGGCTAGACACGATATACAGGACGGTCAGTGAAGTAGAGCGCGGAGGCGCGACGGCCTTCCTCGTGCAGAAGGGGATCATTAAACACATGCCGAGCCCCCCTAGGATCGGATACATCATCCACGTGTCGGGGAGCACGTCCCTCGGGCCAGACCCCAACTGGAAGGTAAGGGTGGGTGGCGCGCGGACAGCTATCAGGCTAGGCGCGGATGGCCTCTCGGTCCACATCAATATCGGGAGCAAAGCTGAGCCGGACATGTTAAGGAAGCTTGGAGAAGTGGTCGATGAGTGCGAGGAGTGGGGTATCCCCCTCATAGCCATGATGTACCCCCGCGGCGAGAACATCAAAGACCCTAACGATCCCGAGGCCTTGAGGCATGTAGCGAGGGTGGGGGCGGAGCTTGGCGCGGATATAGTGAAGGTCCCCTACAGCGGAAGCGTTGAGACGTTCAGGAGAATCGTGGAGTCTTGCCCCGCACCGGTAGTGATGGCCGGCGGCCCCAAGATGGATAACGACCTCGCGGTCCTCAAGATGGCTAGAGAGGCGATGGATGCGGGAGCCATGGGCGTCACGATCGGGAGAAACATATTCATGCACGAGAAGCCAGCCTCAATCGTCAGGGCCTTACGCAGAATAGTCATCGAGGACAGGCCCGTCGAGGAGGCCCTCGCCGTCCTTGAGGGGGGCTAGACGGTTTGCCCGAGGCTAGGGACAAGGAGATTGTTATCGAGGTCTCGTCACCTGATGAGGCGAGGGAGGCTCTAGCGGCAGGCGCAGCCGCGATCTTCGTCAAGGACGCCAAATCCGTTCCCGCAGGATCTAAGGCGAGGATATATGTCGCCGGAGAGAACATTGTTTCAGTAAGGGTTTCTCAGCCGGGTGATATCGAGGAGGTCTACAGGATAGCTAGGTCCGGGGCCGAGGCCATACTCGTCGAGACATCCGAGATGAGGATAATCCCTCTCGAAAACATCCTCGCGCGGCTTCAGGAGACGGGCACGAAGGTCTTCACCAGGATAAACAGCCTGGACGAGGCTGAGACGGCTCTGGGGATCCTGGAGAGGGGTGTTGACGGAGTCGTTTACCGGCCTTCTGGCGGCTCCGAGATAGGCCTCGTCACGGACCTGCTGAAGCGGTTGAAGAGCGTGGAGCTCCGTTCCGCCAGGGTTAGGGAGGTATTCGACACTGGGTTGGGTGAGAGGGCATGCGTCGACACGATAGCCATGCTCAGATATGGGGAGGGGATGCTCGTCGGAAGCATGGCGAGGATGCTCTTCCTCGTCCATAACGAGTCGATAGGATCGAAGTTCACGCCGCCGAGGCCCTTCAGGGTCAACGCTGGAGCCATCCACCTCTACACGCTCTCACCCACAGGCAAGACTCTCTACCTCTCCGAGCTGAGGGCCGGGACGAGGATCCTGATGGTCTCGAAGGACGGCTCGACGCGCGTTGTCACGGTGGGCCGGGTGAAGATCGAGAGGCGGCCCATGGTCCAGATCAACGCCGCGATTGATGGCGTGGCTGGCTCGGCGACGCTGCAGAAGGCCGAGACCATAAGGCTGGTGACGCCGAGGGGCGAGGTCGTGGACGTTACCTCGATCAGCCCCGGAGACGAGGTACTCTGCTGGGTCTCGCCGAAGGCCGCGAGGCACATGGGGATGGAGGTAGACGAGTACATAGATGAGGTCTAGCGCCGCGGAGAGAGTCTGTGTCTCTTTACTTGCGAGAACGACTGATGAGCTGCAGGGGCTTGTGGAGACTGCGGCGCGGGCCGGGGCGAGGCTAGTGGAGCTGCGGCTCGACGGCCTAGGGCCTACCCGTATAGAGGAGGGGCTGGAGGTGTCGCGCAGGCTAGGTCTTAGGCACGTGGTGACGATTAGGCCTCGCTGGGAGGGCGGGCTGTACGACGGCGACGAGGAGAGGAGGATCAGCCTGCTGAAGAAAGCCGCGCTCTCGGCCGACTTTGTCGACCTAGAGTATGTGACGGCCGTGGAGAATGGGGGGTTGGTTGAGGTGCTGCGGGAGAGCGGTTGTAGGCTCATCTTGTCGCGACACTACACTGACGGTGGTCCTCCCGCGGCCGAGCTGCGCGCGGAGGCTGAGAGGATCTTCAAGCTCTCAGACATCGTGAAGATAGTCACGCGCCCAAGCAGGATGGGTGATGCTCTCGCACACCTCTCCCTCTACTCGGAGCCTTGGGCTCGGGGCCGACTTATCTGCTTCAGCATGGGTGAGGCCTGGCGGTTTACGCGGATACTCTGCGTCGCCTTGGGAGCACCCTTCACCTACGCCTCACTACCCGGCCAGGCGGTTGCTCCGGGCCAGCCCACCTTCGAGGAGGCGGTCGAGGCGGTGGGGGAGGTCCTAGGGAGTTGGCGCTTCTCGCCGTGTTAGGCTACCCGATATCACACTCCGCGTCACCGGTCATGTACAACGCCCTATTCAGGGCGAGGAACCTCCCCCACAGATACGTAGCGATAGAGACGCCCCCGGAGCACTTGGAGGAGACCCTTAAGACACTCCACAGGATCGGCTACATAGGCCTCAACATCACGATCCCCCACAAGGAGACGGCCGCCAAGATAGCCGCGAGCCTGTCGAGGGAGGCCGCGGCTGTGGGGGCCGTGAACACGTTAGCGAAGGGCGAGCAGGGCTGGATTGGCTACAACACGGATGTGGCGGGCGTCGTGGGCTGTCTCTCTCCCTACATCCCTAACGGTTGCGGGGCGGCCCTAGTGCTTGGCGCAGGGGGCTCCGCCGCCGCGGCGGTCTACGCCCTTAATAGGCTGGGCGCTACGAGGGCCTACATAGCTAACCGTACAAAGGAGAGGGCGGAGAGGCTGGCTACTAGGGCCGGGAGCGTCTTCGGTATCGAGTGCGAGGCGATCGGGGTTGATGAGGCTGGTGAAGCGGCCCGAGCCTCAGAGGTCATCATCAATGCTACACCGCTCGGCCTGACCTACCACGAGCCGATGCTAAGGCCTCGAGACCTCACACCGAGACACATAGTCCTAGACATGGTCTACTCGCCCATGCCCACCCCTCTCCAGCGGGTCGCAGAAGCCTCGGGATCGGTCTACATCGACGGAGTGAGTATGCTTGTCGAGCAGGGGGCCGGCTCGGCCAGGATATTCCTAGGCATCGAGCCCGATAAGGATGTGATGGAGGGCGCGGTGAGGGCTTGGCTCTCAGAGAGGAGGGAGCGGAGGCCTTGATGGTGACGATTAGCGGGGCAGACCTCAGGGGGGAGGTGAAGGCGCCTCCCAGCAAGAGCTACACCCACAGGGCGGTAACCGCCGCGCTCCTCTCAGAGGGCCGCTCAGAGATACTCGACCCTCTCTTCTCAAAAGACACGGAGGCCACAATGCTGGCGGCGGAGCTCTTCGGAGCCCTTATAGAGAGAGGGGGGGAGCGGCTGCTGGTGGAGGGGCGTAGGAGGCCTGTGACGCCGGGCGACGTGGTGGACGCGATGAACTCAGGGACGACCTTGAGAATCATGACGGCGGTAGCGGGACTCGCCGAGGGGGGCTACACCGTGCTCACCGGAGACGAGAGCCTCAGAAGGAGGCCGATGCAGCCCCTGCTCGACGCCTTAGGACAGCTGGGAGTGAGGGCATGGTCCACAAGACTCAACGGCACAGCGCCTATAGTCGTGGAGGCTGGCAACATGGGTGGCGAGTGCCGCATAAGGGGCGACATCAGCAGCCAGTACATATCCGCCCTCCTCATGGCCGGGGCGGCCGCAGAGAGGCCCGTCACGGTACAGGTCGAGGGAGAGCCCGTCTCCAGGCCCTACATAGAATCCACCATAGCGGTCATGAAAGAATACGGGGCATGGGTCACGAGAGAAGGATACACCCTGTTCCACACGGAGCCGGCGGGATACAGGGCGGCACGCTTCCGCGTGCCGGGGGACTACGGCCTGGCCGGATTCATCATGGCCGCGCCACTCCTAGGCGGCGGCAGGGTCAGGGTCACGGGCCTCGACCCAAGATATCCTCAGGCGGATAGGGCAGTGGTGGCGCTGCTGGCCGGGATGGGCGCGAAGATCCGGGAGTCCGCGGAGGCCGTGGAGGTCGAGTGGACGCCCCTGAGGGGCCTGGAGACTGATCTCAGGGACTCTCCAGACCTCCTACCCATAGCCGCCGTCCTCGGGGCCGTGGCTGAGGGCGAGACGAGGATAAAGGGCGTCCACCACGCCAGGCACAAGGAGAGCGACAGGATAAGCGTGCTGGCCTCGGAGCTCCGGAAGGCCTCGATACAGGTGGAGGAGAGGGCCGACGGACTGGTGATAAGAGGCGGGAGGCCGAGAAGAGCCACACTCGACCCGCAAGGCGACCACAGGCTCTTCATGGCCTTCGCGCTACTATCACTCTCCACGCCGGGAGGCCTAAACATCTTGAACCCTGAGTCGGCCTCGGTCTCCTACCCGAGCTTCCTCGACGACCTGCGACGGATAGGGTGCGAGGTGAGGCCGACGTGACGGGGAATGTCTTGGGTAAGCGGTTCGTCGTCGTTAGCTTCGGGGAGAGCCATGGGCGATGCGTGGGCGCCGTCGTGGATGGCTGTCCCGCGGGTCTACAGTTCTCGGAGGCGGATATACAGCCCCTTTTAGATCTGCGGAGGCCCGGGCAGTCGCTCGTGACGACCCAGAGGAGGGAGGAGGACAGGGCCGAGATCCTCAGCGGCGTCTTCAACGGCTACACCACCGGGGCCCCGATAGCCATGCTGACCTGGAACAAGGACGTGATCTCAAGGGACTACCGGATCGTCCTCGAGACCCCGAGGCCGGGTCACGCCGACTACTTCGCACGGCTGAAATACGGAGGGTTCAACGACTACAGGGGAGGGGGCCGCTTCTCGGGGAGGATAACCACGGGCTTCGTGATGGCCGGCGCCCTGGCGCTGAAGCTCCTTCGCGAGACACTGGGGATAGAGGTCCTCGCATACACGAAGAGTATCGGCGGGATAGAGGCCCGGGAGCTAGACATCGACACCATTAGGCGTAAGCGTTGGCTCAACGAGGTGAGGTGCCCTGATGAGGAGGCGGCCTCCGCCATGAAGGAGTTGATACTCCAGGCCAAGAGTGAGGGGGACTCGGTCGGCGGAATCGTCGAGTGTATAGCCCTCAACGTTCCGGCTGGCCTCGGAGAACCAGTTTTCGACGCCCTTGACGCGGAGATAGCTAAGGCACTATTCGGCATCCCCGCAGTAAAAGGGGTCGAGTTCGGGGCTGGCTTCCAAGCTGCTAGAATGCGGGGGTCGCAGCACAACGACCCCCTTGGCCTTGTCGGCGGCAAGGTACTGCCCCTGACGAACAACGCTGGCGGAGTGGTGGGAGGCCTCTCGACCGGGCGCGAGATAGTTGTCAGGGCGGTCTTCAAGCCAGCCTCCTCGATCGGCAGGCCCCAGCGCACCCTGAACACCAGCAAGGGAGAGATGGAGGAGATCGTTGTGACCGGGAGGCACGACCCCTCAGTAGTCCCACGCGCAGTCCCTGTAGTGGAGGCGGTGGTGGGGATTGTGTTGGCGGACCACGCGATAAGAGCAGGCTTAATACCTCCGACGCTAATAGGAGAGACACGATGACCTCGGAGGAGGAGATCAGGAGGCATAGGGAGAATATACGCTCCGTGACTCTCGAGATACTCCGTGGGGTGGCTCTGAGGAGGGAGCTTGCGAAAAAGCTCGGTGAGGCCAAGAAGGCCCTAGGGCTTAGCCTCGTGGATCACGAAGCCGAGCTAGAGCTGAGACAACACATAGCCAGGTCGGCGTCAGAGCTCGGGCTAGATCCGAGCCAGGCCCAGAGGATACTGACACTCCTCATTGAGGACGCTCTTAAGATCCAAAGCCCACCCGCCAAGCCAAGGATAACCCACATGGACATCTTCAGAAAGGCCAAGCAGATCGAGATGAGCGGAGAGAAAGTCTACCACCTCGAGGTCGGAGAGCCAGACTTCGGAGCGCCAACAAGCGTGGCAGACGAGCTGACATGGGCGGCGCTAAACGGCTACGCCGCCTACGGCGAGGCTAAGGGTAGGCCCGAGCTACGGAGAGCGGTGAGGGACGCGCTACGGGAGAGGCTCGGCATCGACGCCCACGAGGACCAGATAGTCATCACACCTGGAGGAAGATTCGCGGTCTACGCAGCCACGGCCGCCATCCTAAGCCCCGGGGACCAAGCCCTCGTGATAGACCCATCCTGGCCACTATACAAACAGGTTATTGAGATGATGCACGCGAGACCTATAGTCTTGAAGACCAGCTTGGAGGAAGGTTGGAGGCCGAGGATCGAGGAGCTTGAGAAGAGGCTGAGCCAAGGGTGCCGGGCCCTCTTCATCAACTATCCAAACAACCCGACCGGCACAGTCCTCGGCAGAAGTGAGCTGTCCAAGATCGCTCAAGCGGCGGAGAAAGCCGGCGCCTATCTGATAAGCGACGAGGTATACATGGACTACTGCTTCACCGACTATGCATCCGCGCTGGAGACCGGGTACGAGAACATCATCATGATAAACTCCTTCTCAAAGAGCTGGGGCATGACGGGGTACCGCATAGGATACCTGCTGGCCAGCAGAGAGATCGCGGACAGGGCCGCGAGGATAGTATCCCAACTGATAACATGCGTGCCGGAGTTCATACAGATGGCTGCGCTAAAAGCCATCAGAGACGGCGAGACCCCCAAGAAGTATGGCCAGGTAATACGGGAGAGGATAGACCTCATATGCAGGGAGCTCGACCGGGCCGGAGCGAGATACGTGAGGCCGACCGGGGCCATGTACGTCTTCCCCCAGATAGGGGACGGGGACTTAGACTCTGCAGAGCTGGCCCTCAAGCTTCTCGAGAAAAGAAGGGTCGCTGTGGCGCCCGGCACAGCCTTCGGCGACTACCCAGCATTCATACGGATATCCGCCGGGACATCTAAGGAGGATCTACTGGCGGGGATCAGGCTTCTGCTAGAAGAATTAGAGGAGAAACGGAGTAGTCGGACCATCCAAGCCTAAATGACTAACTGCTCGGTCTTCGCATCAAAGATCCGTACCTTCTCCACATCAAACCCAACCCAGACGTCCGCTCCCAAGGACAGAGGCATGGGCGGCGAGACAGCCTTAAGGATCTCAGAGTCTATCTTAAGATCTACAACCATGTTAGCGCCCTGATGCTCCACAACATACACCTCGGATAGGAAGACCGAGTGTGGATGCCTCTCCGTAGAGATCTTGATATCCTCCGGCCTGATGCCGAGATATACCTCGGATGAGCTTAGCCTCTCTGACAAGATTCCTGAATAGCTCTCGGGCAGGATGTATCGGAAAGGCCCCGCGTCAAGCTGCAGGGATGGGCCCTCCTTAACGACCGAGGCCTTGATCATATTCATTGGCGGGCTTCCTATGAAAGTCGCAACGAAGGCGTTTGAGGGCCTGTTGTAGATGTTGGATGGCTCGTCGTACTGCTGGACCTTACCCTTATTCATCACGGCTATCTTGTCAGCCATAGCCATGGCCTCCGCCTGGTCGTGGGTAACGTAGACCGTAGTGGTCTTAAGCTCCTTCTGGAGCCTCTTGAGCTCCGCCCTCATGAAGAGCCTGAGCTTCGCGTCAAGGTTGCTCAGCGGCTCGTCCATAAGGTATACCCTAGGCTGCCTCACTATCGCTCTGCCGAGCGCGACCCTCTGCTGCTCCCCACCGCTGAGCTGCCTAGGCTTTCTATCAAGGAGATGCTTTATGCCCAACAGCTCGGCGGTCTCCTTCACCCTCCGATCAATCTCTTCCCTCGGAACCTTCCTCATCCTCAACGGGAACGCTATGTTATCGAAGACCCTCATGTGCGGGTAGAGGGCGTAGTTCTGAAACACCATAGCCACATCTCTATCCTTAGGCGGCAGCTCGTTCACCAACGTATCGCCGATCCAGATCTCACCATCATCAGGTGTCTCAAGACCGGCTATGCATCGGAGTGTTGTAGTCTTACCGCAGCCAGAGGGGCCCAATAGAACGACGAACGTCCCGTCAGCTATTTCTATGGAGACCTTGTCAACCGCTACGACCTTATCAAACCTCTTAAAGAGATTCAACAGCCTGACTGAGGCCATCCCTCAAACATGATGCCCTGCGCACACATATATACTTTCTTTACGAATTATGTAAAGAACCTGCATGTCTCTGGACACGCAGGGCGGCTGGCCGCGAATACCTAGCCCTTCCTCAGGGTCAATGCCCTGATCATCGTGAGGGCCTCTTGGGGGGCAAGCTCGTACACCCTCTTGTTAGCTACTTGCAGTAATCTCGCGTCATAGCCTAGCCTCCGGAGCAGCTTCCTAACCTTGTGCCTCCTATCCGTGAAGATTTGCTTCAGTATCCTGAGATGGCTTGGCTGGAGGGGTTCCGTGTCTATCTTTTTCATAACAGTTATCATGGAGGTTACGCGGGGCCGGGGTCTGAACGAGGTTGAATGGGCCTTGCCTTGCAGCGCTATCTCGTAAAACATCTGGGATAGGAGGCTGATGTAGTGATACTTGTTACTGCCTGGGAGAGCCGCCAGCTTCTCCGCAAATTCCTTCTGCAGGACGAGCACGATTTTCCTCGGCATCGCCTCGGAGGCGAGCCACTCTATCAGGCGCCTAGAGATATAGTATGGCGGGCTGCCTATAACCATCGTGAAGCCTGTGGGCTTGAGTTTGAGCACATCGCCCTGCATTATCGTGACGTTCTTCCAGGCGCTGAGTCTTTGCATGGCCGCGGCGGAGAGTAGGGGGTCGATCTCGACGCCTATCACCCTGCAGCCTCTCCTAGCGATAAGCTCTGTGAGTCTACCGTCACCGCATCCCGGCTCTAGTACAACATCCTCACTGCTGGGTTCTGCAAGATCCACGAGCCGTCTCAGAAGTCCCTCGTCGACTGTCAGGTTCTGGCCCAGCCTGGTCATGATTAGTAGGAGGAGGGTGCCCTTGTGAAGAGCCAATACTTGGTGTCGGGGCTGGACAATTCTTCGAGTATCCTCTTCACTATTATCTTCCCGAAGTTCTGGATCCCCACTCTCTCCTCGATATCCTTGAAGCTCCTGAACGGCTCCTTATTCCTCTCCTCAATCATCCTCATGGAGAGCTTCCTCCCGATACCTGGGAGCGCCTCAAGCGCGTGGAGCCTCGGTGTAAGTGGGCCACAAGTGTTCACAAACTCTACAAGAACCGCCTCACGCTCCTTCACGACATCCTCCACCACCTTCTCAAGCATGAACTTTGAATTCTCCGTCAGCTCGGAGTAACCGATCCTCCTGAGGATCCTGACTAGCTGTCTCGGGACCTCTTTTCCGATGTAGAGACGCATAGCGGGCTTGGGGTTCAGGTTCTGGTTGATAGCAGCCTCCAGTAGTGTGAAGTGCTCCACACCGGCTAGCTGGGCCACCATCATACCCCTCTCGATGTGCTGGCTTCTCTCCACTCTAGAGGGCGGAATGACGTCTAGGATAACCGCCTCGTCCTCGTATATTTTCTGCGGAGCGCGCCTCATGTCCGGCTATTCGTCTCTATTTTACTCAGCCCTCGTCTCAATGCTCATATACGACGCCACTGTTTGGACGATCTCTGATAACTTCTGGTCAGAGAAGAGTATGCTCGAGATCAGCCTTTTATATCCTGAGAGGATAGCTCTCAACTCATTAACATCGCTAGGACAGATGTTGGCGATCTGGCAGGCCTCCTCCGGCTCGAGTTCGAACTTTTGCTGGAGTTCCTCTACGAGCATCCGCGCCTTATCTGCGGGCAGCTTTCTAAACGTGTTAGCATACTCGTACACCCTCATCTGCAGCGGTGTTAGGTTTGGGTAGCGCTGCTTCAGGAGCTCCACAGCCTCCGACGTGGTTATGGGCTTAGACGAGACGACCCTTCTCGGCATAGCCTTAGACCACCGGCCTCTCCACGTCCCTTATATGTTCGGGGAGAACTGAGAGCTTCTTCAGCTTCGATCCGAGGCGGACGGCCACTATGTATCCCCGCCCCCTTTTTTCCACGATCTCTCCCACTAGCCCTTGGTATCGACGATGAGGCATCCCCCTAAGCAAGGCGGAGTCAATATTGAGTACGACCTTGGCCCCGGGCTCATACTCCATAAGGTAGACATCTGGCCTTGGCCCAGATCTTGAACCTATCTTCTTGGTGAAAAGCTGTCTCGTTCGCTTCCTATAGCCACTATGCCTGGTCATAGCTCGAACTCGCCTGCTTTTTAGGGGGGTTGCCGAATATAAAAACAATTCTAGACCTGCGTGGGCCTTCCAAGGCCCTTGCCTCGGCGCTCCCGTAGGGAGCGTCTATGTGGCCGAGTCGTCCGCCTTTTTCTGGGGAACTGGTCTGGATATTCCGAGGAACTCGAGCCTGATCTCGACCGGCCTGTTCGCAACTATCTCGGAGAAGCTTGGTCTTGTCCTTCCCCCGTCACCGTGTATTAACTCCTTCACATAGAGCCCGCCATCGGAGATTATCAGGAATTCTGCCGTGTAGGGATCTGTCTGGAGTGCCGCGACGCGGTGTATTCTTCTCTTTCTGAGACGCTCCCCCCTCCTCTTTAGAACCCTCGTCGGGGTCATCTGGCTTATAACAGCCCCATCTAGCCGTGTCTCAAGCAGCTTGAGGCCGTCGATCGTTACCGGCGACTCGAACCTTACAACGGCCCTATACTGCTTGACCGCGCCCTCAACCTCGGATTTTAGGAGCTTGAGATAGCTCCTCCTCGCTGGCGCGAGGTCGTCCACCTCTACCTTGCCTCCTGAGAACTCCGCTATCTGCCGCTTTAGCAGCTCCAAGTCGATCCCCCTACGCCGCGGCTGGATGAGCTCCAGAATGAACGGCCGCCCAAGGCCCTTCACCTCGACATCCACATCCTCCCTACCCGCCGCATGAAACTTGTATCCAAGAGCACCCGAGAGCTTCATCGCTGGCCCGGCGACGTACTCCGCCACCGAGTCGGGGTAGTTCCGGCCGGTGAAGCCGCAGATCTCGCATCCTCCTCCCCAGCATCTCGAGCAGTACCATGGTGTCTGGGGTATGTTGGGCTGGTTCTTGAGGTATCGCCCTGAGATATAGAGTGGTGCGGGCTTAACCTCGGCCTCGCCCGTGAAGATGTCGACTTTGAAGAGGATGTCAGGAGAAGCGAAATTGACCGGTTTTCCGAGGAGCGTCTCGAGCCTGCGCCCTACCTCTCTACATATCTCTTTGCGGAGCGTCTCGGCATCGGTTAAAGCCATCTCCGAGATAATCCTCTCCTCTATCGAAGCGATGTGTCCCGGAACATGTGCCCCAACTAGAAAGTTGTCGAGCTCGTATATCGAGGAGCTCTCGGCGGCCTTGGCGGCCACCTTTTCCAAGACCTCGTCGGTAAACTTCCCTAGGCAGACTGTGCACTGTGCGCTTTTATCGATGGGGGCTGCTAGGAGTTCCGCTAGCTGGAGGGCTTCGAGGTCTCCGGACCTTGCGAGATTCCTGAGTATCGGGAGTGCTTCCCCTCTCCGCGGGCCATTAAGCAGATGCTTCGTCTCGGAGAGGATCAGGGACTTTACTTCGGAGCCCCTCTCCTTGTCTTCCCTCGCCCCACCCCTTGGTCTTAAGAGCCTACCTAGACACGCGTCACATAGAGGATATCTTTCTATGATCCGTCTAGCTTTCTGGAGATCCTCCAGGCCCACGACGCATCAGACCCTCTAGAAGCCCCTTCGGTATTCGCCCCGAGTCTCTCTTCAGCCTCTTCATGAGCTTTCTCGTCTCGTTATACTGTTTTACGAGGAGCTTTACGTCTTTCTCGCTGACCCCCGCGCCCCTTGAGATCCTCCTGGCCCTCGAGGAGTCGATGATCGTCGGGTCCATCTTCTCTTCCCGTGTCATCGAGTTCACGATCGCCTCCCAGCGCTTTATCTGCTCTCCGAGACCCTCGAGCTGGGCCGGCTTGAGGCCTGGGATTGGCAAGGCCGAGAGGAGTTTCTCGAGCGGCCCCATCTTGGCCATCTCCTTAGCCTGGAGGACCATCTCCTCGATCGTGAATCTGCCGCTCAGCATCTTCTTGGCGCTGCTCTCGCTGAGAGAGATCTCAGCCAGCTTCACCCTCTCGACGAGAGAGGCGAGGTCAGGTATACCGAGGAGCCTGGTGAGATACTTGTCGGCGGAGAAGGTCTCGATGTCTTCCAGCCGCTCCCCGACCCCTATGAAACGCACCGGGGCGCCTGTCACGGCCACAGCCGATAAGGCGCCGCCGGCCCTAGCGGAGGTGTCCATCTTAGTCAGCATTACCCATCCGATTTTCGAGACTTTGTGGAATGCCTCGGCCTGGGCTCTTGCGCGTTGGCCTATAGTCGAGTCGAGTATCAGGACTACCTCGTCGGGCCGGATTAGCGACTGGATCTCGTCGAGCTCCTTCATGAGGGAGTCTTGGTCCTTATGCCTACCTGCTGTGTCGATGATTAACAGTTCGACTCCCTGCTGCTTGAGGGCTTCTACACCCCTTTTAGCCATGGTTACGGGGTCTTTACCGTCCGGCTCTCCGACCACGGGGATGTTCTTCCCGGCGAGAAGTTGCTGAAGCTGCAGGTACGCGGCGGGCCTGTAGGTGTCGGCGCAGACTACCCCGACCTTGTAGCCGTTCTTCGCGAGGTAGTTGGCGAGCTTTGCGACGCTTGTGGTCTTGCCCGAGCCCTGGATCCCCACCGCCATCAAGACTGTCGGCCTAGTCTTGGGCAGATAGGGTCTCTGTACCCCGCCAAGAATCGCGACTAGCTCGTCGAAAAGGATCTTGAACGTCATCTCTTTCCTAGAGACTCCGGGCGGGGGCGTAGCCTCAGAGGCTTTCCTCCTGATCCGGTCCGACAGCTCCATAACCAGCTCAACGTTCACGTCGGCGGAGAGCAAGGCCCTCTGGATGTCCCTTATCAGCTCCTCCAGAGCCTCCCTGTCATGGCCGGCCCTGCCCATGAAACGGGATATAGCGCTCTTCAGCGCCTCTCCTAGATTCAATCCACAATATACCAGCTAGACCGGACTTAAAAATGATGAGCTACGGCTTAGAGAGTTTATTTAGAGGCCCCTCCGGATGGTTTTCTTGGGCGATGATGTAGGACTCTGTGATGATTCTATGAATGTCCCAGGGGTATCTGAGCCCCTCGCTACGTGGTCTTTTGGACTAAGGGTATGTCACGCCTTCTCTGGAGAGGCGGTTTCAGTGCTAAGTGGGAGACGAGCAGGCCGAGAAGCGATAGAAGGGCCACGGTCATGAAGACAGGCTGGTAGCTTTGAGTGGTGAGCAACAGAAGAGACGCTAAGGAGGGTCCCGTCAGAGCCGAGACGCCGTAGGCCACAAACACCAGCCCATAGTTGATGGAGAGGTTCCTAAGTCCGAAGAAGGTACTGGTGGCTTTAGGGGCTATGGCAAGCCAGCCGCCAAACACCAGCCAAAGGAGAGAGTAAGACACCAGATAGGTTACGAGAGAGTCGGCATAGATGGCTATTAAGGATCCCGCGGTTCCAAGTACAAAGGCGATCAAACCTGATGCCCGGACATGGAGCTTGTCGGCCACGTAGCCGAAGAGCGGCCTCCCCAAGCCGTTGAAGACCGAGTAGACAGCGGTGGCCGCTGCAGCAAGCTCAGGTGTCAGTCCGATGACCTCCTGCCCGAATTTAGCCGAGAGACTAATGGCTATGAAGCCCCCCATCGTGCCCAGCACGTAGGCAGACCAAAGCCCCACGAAGGCGCGCGTCTTCACCATCTCTCTTGCCGTAAAGTCTAAACCGCGTGCTGCAGAGATAGGATTCCCGCCCCCCACAGCCACCGGATCAGCCCTATGAGCTGGGAGACGAATAAGCATGGACAGCAGCGCCAGTGCAAGGCCGTACGCTATGCCTAGGTAGACGAATGTAAACACTACCCCAACACTATAGATCAAGAAGTTCGCTAGGGGGGCTGTGATTAGTGGAGAGATACCGAACCCCAGCACGGTTAGGCCTACGGCTAGACCCCGCCTCTCCTCAAACCAGTTGCTCGAGACCGTGATCGCGGAGTTGTAGATCATGGCCACGCCGGTCCCGGCTAAAACTCCGTACGAGATGATCATGAAGAGGAGAGGGTTCCCCTGGCCGATAGCTTGGGAAGTGAGCAACCATCCCGAGCCAACTAGGGCGGACCCCAGAAGAGATACACTCCTCACACTTAACCTCTTAAGCAGGACACCGCTAACAGGCATGTTAACCGCGAAGAAGAGGAGGAAGATGGAGAAGGGTATGCCCGACTCAAGGCTTGTCCATCCGAGGGCGATCTCCAACGGCCTCCTGAAGACGCTCCAGCTATATATCGTGCCTAAAAGAACGTTAGCTACCGCCCCAAGGAAGACGTAGAACCACCTAGACAAGGCCTTGACCAATCGAGCATATAGTGACCCCGATTTTAACTATCACAAACAAATCTATTATGACAACTAACATGCTATATTCTTGAATCGAGATGCATGGTGATACACACTGTTCGCAAGGGCCTAACACCACGACACTGAATCACGTCAACCTGTATTCGTTTGGGCCCGGTGGGATTTGAACCCACGACCTTCCGGTTATCAGCCGGACGCTCCAGCCAGGCTGAGCTACGGGCCCTGTTTAGCACGGGCTTGTCTGAGGAGCGTTAAGTTTATCGGCTTAGCCCATC
>Ga0272447_1000112_pt1 | contig 57947 bp, 41 predicted proteins | sample YNPCB0133_FD_194589 | JGI IMG/M metagenome (GOLD analysis project Ga0272447, IMG submission 194589) | Hot spring microbial mat communities from Yellowstone National Park, WY, United States - YNP-CB-013-3 | ecosystem: Environmental > Aquatic > Thermal springs > Hot (42-90C) > Sediment | place...
CAACACGGCGATAAAAATTTTGCTTAGACGCCAAAAAGCGACGCAAAATTTGGCGCTCGCGCTCGGCCAGACGAGCCCCAAAACAGCGCTCAAATTCTGCCGCTTGCTGACTAAGGCGAAAAATACGGCTCTGACCATTGAGCAAACTCTTCCAATGCCGATGCAATTTGCCAAGTAGCGTGCTCGAGGTGCCAATGGTGTTAGCCGAGTGCTGTCGATACAAAAGGGTAGGGGTCTCATCGTAGAGCAACTTGCCAAAGGCGGAAGCGACAAGGTAAATCCACCAGTCGTGCATGATAGTGCGCTCTGGCAACGCTGAAAGAATGAGTTGACGCAAGGCTTGATTGAAAACCATTGTGCAGCCCGTGGCTTGATTTTGCACCAGAGCATTGGCAAAGCCGATTCGCTTGGCGCGTGGCGAATAGCCCAAGTGCCGCAAGTGGGCATCGACGATTTCAAAGCGCGAAAAATATAGAAGCGGAAGCTCATCAGGCATTTGCGAAAGAAAGGCAATAGCACGAGAAAGTTTATGGCGATGCCAGACATCATCTTGGTCGCAGAGCGCAAAGTAGCGTGCCTCCGAATCGGCGTGTGAGAGAAGCCAAAAGAAACTGCGAGAGGCGCCGAGATTTTCCCCACGAAAAAGTTGAACCTGTGCGTGGCGCTGGGCGTAGTTCGATAAAATTGCCCAAGTGCGGTCAGTGGAGCCGTCGTCGCGCACGGTCAGCGAAAAGTTCGCATAATCTTGATGAAAGAGGCTGTCCAATTGTTCAGCAAGGTAGGCTTCGCCGTTGTATGTAGAAAGCAGCACATTGACTTTCATGAGTGGGCAAGCGGTTGCTGCAAAAAATAAAAACCAAAACGGTTTCGGGAAATTTCAAGGTCAAGCAAGGCGGTTGAAGGCGGCGCGGCAACATATCGTTTCAGGCGTGCCAATATCCACGATTTGAAAAAAAGCCAGCGATAGAGCCACAGTGTCAAGCGTGCCACCATAGGAGAGTAGTGCTTGCGACAAAATCGCTGAAGCCCGCTGACAAACCGCGCCATTTGACGAGCAATTTGCGCTTCCGTTTTGCCACCATATGAGTAGCTGAAGAGATGAGTCAGGCGCGCCGAGGGCACAAAAAAAACTTTTGCCCCAGCTTGCCAAGCTCGGTAACACAAGTCGCTATCTTCAAAATAAGCCACAAACGACTCATCGTAGAGCCCCAACTTGCGCGCAAGGCTGGCACGAATGAAAAGATTAGCGCCAACCACCATCGGCACGGGATAAGCACGCGTAACATCCTTTGGCACAGTGCCTAAACTCGTCGGAGGCAGAAACGCAAACAGACGCCGAAGCCAGAAGAGTTCAGCCAGCGCCGCAAAAGGCGAAGGATAAGCGCCAAAGGCATGCTGCAACGAGCCATCAGGGTTGAGCAAACAGCCGCCGCAAATGCCCACATCTGGATGCACATCCATGAACTCTACAAACGCTAAGAGCACATTGTTTTCAAATATCGCATCGTTATTGAGCAAAAGAAAGTAGCGACCAGAAGCAAGGCTCATGGCTCGGTTAGTGGTTGCCGCATAGCCCATGTTGTGTGGATTGACCAAAATTTTGACATCAGGAAAATTGCGGCGCACAAGCTCAAGGCTGCCATCGCTGGAAGCATCGTCGCAAAGCACAATTTCAAACGACACCTGCTTGGTATGCTTGTAAATGGAGTCAAGACAGCGTGGCAAAATAGCTTCGCCATTCCAGTTGGCAATCAAGATAGAGACATCGGGCATGTAAGTCATTGCACGCAGCGTTTAAGTGTGTTGGGCAAGCAGAGCCTGATAGTCTTGAACGAGTTCGGCGACACTTTCTTGGAGATTGAAGTGCCGCTGAACAAAAAGTTTGGCTTGCTGAGAAAGTCTGGCGCGCAACTCTGATGAGCGTAGCAAAGCAAGAATCTGCTTGGCAAATGTTGCCGCATCATCAGCCAGCAAAACTTCTTGCTCTGGCGTAGCGCCAATGCCTTCGTTAGCAATGGAACTGGCAACAGTAGGCACGCCGTAAGCCAAGGCTTCAAGCAGTTTGACGATAACACCGCCGCCTGTAAAAAGCGGTGCAACCGCAAGTGTGGCACGCGCATAAAAATCCGATAGCCGTTCCTGATAGCCATGAATGACCACTGGCAAACCTTTAGTCTGCTGCACCAGTTGAGCAGGCGCGCCAGCCCCAACGAGATGCAAATGCGCGCAGGGTTCATGCTGCCACACTCTTGGCATCACCTCGCTGAGCAAAAAGTCAACGGCAGTCAGATTTTCAGGGCGATAGAGTGCGCCAGCAAACAAAATCATGTTGTCTTCACGCTGCGGCGATGCCGTATCCAAAATCGGTTGCGCAAGACCGGGGCGACGCACTCCGACCGATAGCGCTGGCGCCGCTTGACGCAGCAGTGCGGCATCAAATGCCGAAAGCGTATAGACTTTTTTCAAATGCCGATAGGCTTGCACTTCTGCACGGCGAATGAACGCATAACGCATCCACGCCGCCAACCGCTCAAGCCCCGTAGAGCGACATGCCAGACGCTGCGCTGGCTTAAACTCCACATCATGCGCAACACCAACCGTCAAGCCAAGCGAAGAGAGCGGACGCGCAAACAACCGACAAAAATATCCATACTCAAGCTGAATAATATCGGGTTGAACCTGTGCGATGGCCTGACACAAGTGCTGAAAAAATCGCCGCTGGTCAGCATGAAGATGGGCATACTTGCCCAAAAATGTGGCAGCGTATTGACCTGCGCTCAACACGGTGGCGCGAAGTGCTGCCAAGAAAGAGCGGCGCGGCACAATAGGCTCAAGGCGACGACGCTGCGTGGGCACAGCACACACTACATTGAAAAGTTTTTTGACCTCGTCAAGTTTGCCCTGTTCATCGGGCTGATACATTGTAGCTAAGAAAATCTCTTGCGTTTTTGCCAGCTCGCAAAGCAAAGCAAAAAGAAGGGTGCCGCCGCCATGCGGTGCGTTGGCGTAAGGCAAGTAGGGCGTAACGACCAAAATTTTCATGACGGTTCTGTCTCAAAAATGAACAACTTGCAATCGCAGCGACCGAAACAAAGTAAATTACCCAGTAACGAAGAGATGTTGTTAGGAATATTGAGCGCCATAGTATTGAAAAAATTACAATTTTGATGTATCGAAAGGCATACTGCGCAAGTGCAGATTCAAGTTTGCGTATGTTCAAATTGTAATTCTTCATACTCACAGAAAGATACGGCGCTGTGCTTTACACTTCTAACCCGCTTTGCTCATCACGCTTTGACTTGCATCATCACACCAACCAAATTTCTAACTCCGACAAACACAACAGTTTTTTAATGCTGTCGCTATTGTGTTAAACCATGAGATATGCTATAATCTGTGCTTATTTTGTTTTTTGTCTTGTTTCTCTAAGTGCTGTTGCACAAACAGGACCAGGCGGCGTGGGTAATGCCAGCGGCTCGGGCGGGCAGCCTCAAAACCGCTTGTGGTTGCGAGCGGATGCGGGGACATTGACGACGACGAACGGTCAGACTGTGATTGCGTGGAACGACCAGTCTGGGAACGGCAACAATGCGACGCAAGGGACAAGTGCCAATCAGCCGTTGTTTATTGCCAGTGAGCCGTTGGCGAACAATCGTCCGGTGTTGCGTTTTGATGGCAGCGATGACTGGATGCAGACGACAACACACTTGACCGACAATGTGGGGACATTGATGATTGTGGCACGGAAGACGGCAGGGTTTGGGGGTACCCGTACGATTTTCACCTCACGAGATTTTTTGATGTTGGGTCGTGCGTCGGGGTCGGATGTGTGGGGTGCGTACAATAATGGTGCGGAAAGGTTATTTACGCCGGGGACATCTATTGGGACAAGTGCTTCGGCGCCGTTTCGGATATTGGGGTATCGGCAGAGTGGGTCTGGGGCTGGTCAGTTGGCGTTGTTTTTGGATGGGGTGCAAAGCACGACGCTACACAATGGTGGGGGCAATAGTGGGGTTATTACAACGATTGGCAGCAACAACTCTGGAATACAGTATTTTCCGGGGGATATTGCCGAGATTATTTTTTATCGTGCGCCCATCAATGCCGCTCAACGCATCATTGTGGAAAACTACCTCTCCGCAAAATATGGGGTTTCAATCCCAGCTACCAGCGATTTCTATGCTGGAACCAGTCCCTATCTTGAACAAGTGCATGGCATCGGCACCACCGATGGCAGTGCTAAACACGCACGTGCGCAAAGTAGCGGCGGACTTGTGCTTGAAGAACGCAATAATTCTCTAAACAGCGCTAACGAATTTCTGCTTGCTGGTCATGACGGCGTTAATCCCCTACCTGTTTCTACTGCAGACCTCCCCAGCGGCGTGCAACAGCGCTGGTCACGCATCTGGTATCTTGACAAAACTGGCACCATTGACGCACGCATTGCCTTTGATTTCAGCGATGCAAACGTCCCCATTATCCCCGGCATTGCAGCAAACTACCGCTTGCTCTACCGCGCAGGCACAAGCGGTACATTTTCAGAAGTAACCATTGTAGGCACGCCCTTCATTCAGAACACTGACCAAGTGGCGTTTGATGTAGATGATGCTAACTTGCAAGATGGTTACTACACGCTTAGCACGACGAATCCAACCGATAGTCCGCTGCCTGTTGAGCTCATCAGCTTCACGCTCATGCCCAAAGACAAAGGCGTGCTCGTTCAGTGGGAAACAGGGCAAGAGCTCAATAACGCTGGCTTCATTCTCCAACGCAGTCTCTTTAGGGAAGGCGCTTACACAGAGATTGCCTCCTACCGCACTCATGAGGCGCTCAGAGGACTTGGCACATCGCCTACCGGCAAAGCATACACCTACTTTGACAACGACCGACTGCAAGCAGGACGGACTTACTTCTACAAACTGCTGGATGTAGATTTCAGCGGCAATATCACGGAACATCCAGTCAAGGAAATCACGCTGCCGAATGAGTATAGTTTGTCGCAGAACTATCCGAACCCGTTCAATCCGACGACGACTATTGAGTTTTCGCTGCGTCAAGATGGGCGGACAGTGTTGGAGGTCTTCAACATCTTAGGGCAGGTAGTAGCAACGCTGGTCAATGGTGAGCTCAAAGCAGGGGCTTATCAGGTTCAATTTAATGCATCGGGATTGCCGTCAGGGCTGTATTTTTACCGGTTGCGTAGCGGGGCGTTTGTGAGCATCAAGAAGATGATGCTGCTCAAATAGTTCTGCTGATATGGGGTCTGCATCAATCCCTGATGTGAGCGTGCAGAGTGGCACGCTCGAGCCGATTGAAAAACACGATTGAAGCAAAAAGCAGGGCATTGACAAAGTTGGTGTTGAGGTAAGTCATCACAGGTGAAGTGAGCGAGGTGACCATGTATGCAGTCAGCACGCCCGTTGCTGAAAGCAACACCTGCCTTGCCACAGCAGAAGTGGCGCGTTGAAACAGGCGAAACGCCACGCTCAAAGCGCCAAGCCAAAGCGCCAGCAAACACAATAGACCAATCACGCCAGACTTGTGCAGCACTTGCGCATAATTGTTGTGAATAAACCACCAATCCACAATGCCTTCTTTGACATTGGCATCACCAAACCGATAGACGGCAATCGTGGCACCTGCACCTTTGCCAAATAGCCAATGGTTGGGCAGTTCGTCAAGCACAGCTAAGACTTCCAAAATTCGTTCAGCGCTGCTCACATCCAAATCGCCAAGGGCAGATGAGCCGCGGTAAGTAGCTTGCGCAATCACCCTGTCAAAGCTGATTCCTAATACCAGCATCACGCCCAGCACACCCAGCACCAGCGCGCCAAGAGTGAGCACCAACTTGAAAGACCGCTTCAAGCCCAAAGCCAAGAGCATCATGAAAAATCCAGCCACGAAGCCAAGATACAGCCCACGCGTGAAAGTGATGAAAAGACCCGCCAACATCACCAGCAGCATGATGAACGTCAATGGTCTCTTGATGGAAAGCCTTTCAGTGAAAATCTTGGAAAGCAGGGCAAGCGTCGACGCCACAAGCAAAAAGGAAATGCCAGAGTTGTAGCGCACAAAGTTGCGAATCAGAAGGTCGTCGGCAAGACTGATGGCAGCGAAGATGAATCCCACTGCAATGAGCGCATTGAAAGCAAAATCAAGGTCGGCTTCGCTTTTGAAACAGTGCAGATAAACCCAAAAAAGTAGGAAGTAGAGGAAATCTCGCACATCGCCTAAGAGGTAAGTCGGCGTATTGCCGTTGATGGCGCCATACACCGCTGATGCCAGATTGACCGCAACATAGAGGGCGAAAATTTGTTCAAGGCGTGTGGGACGAAAAAGTGTCGGCGTTCGTGGGGCATTGAAGTAATCAAAAAGGGCACGAGCAAAGAGTAGCACCAGCACAGCATCTTGCAGAAAAAATCCACCAGCGCTAATCGGCTTGCTGAAATGTTTTTCAGACACGGGAATCGCTGGGCTAATGAGAAAGAAGAGAAAAAGTAGCAGAAGAAAAAGCGCACGAAAAGAAAGGGCTTGAAAAAAGCTGATGGCGACAATAGCGCCAGCAATCAAAAGTGGCAAAATAGTCTGGATGTATGCCGCGGCGCCCAGTAGCAGTATCAGTGCAAAGAGTGCCACATAGAGCCAGAGTTGGCGGCGCGCCGTCAGCGCAGGCTGAACATCTTGCGGAGAAGTTGGAACCATGGCTCACGAGAAAGTTTAGCCAGCTCATGCTGAAGAATGACCAGCGACAGCGAAAGCAAAAGCCCGACAAAGAATCCACCCAGAGTGATAAGCAGGCGCTTGGGTTTATCTTTCCATTCTGGCACATAGCCTCTATCGAGCACGAGCAGCGTTGGCGTGTCGCGTGCTTCTTGCAATTTGGCTTGCTCGTATTGTGGCACCAAGAACTCGACAATTTTCGTCTGCAGCAGCACCTCGCGATAGAGGCGAAGATACTCCATGCCCAAGTCAGGCATTTTCGCCAGCGGAATAATCAAGTCGGAAGAAAGTCCACCAAACTCAAACTTTTTGGCTTGACGCCGAAGTTCAGCGGCTTTGTCGCGCGCTTGCAAGACTTCGGGATGAGAATCGCCAAGGCTTTTGCGCAGCACATTATACTCGACTTCGCTTTGGACGGCTAAGGCTTCAATTTGTGCAGAGGCTTCCAGACTGGCTTTGACTTGCTCACGCACTTCGCCAATGCGATAGGTTTTCTGAAAAGCATTGAGCCGTTCTTCAGCGGCTTTGAGCTCGGCTTGTGCTTCAGCGTAGCGCCGTTCAATAAACTTGCGTTGATAGCGTGCATTTTCAGTGGCAAGTTCACGATTAATAGAATCAATAAGCGCGATGACGTAATTGACCATTTCGGCGGCTTTTACCGAATCGCCTTTGAAGTAGGCGGTGATGGTAACAGTGTTGTTGCGATTGTTTTTGAAGATGAGGTTTTTGTCCAATTCCTCAAGTGTTTTCTTAATCGGCTCTTTTGTAGAGGGCGAGTCAAATTCATACTGCTTGATAAGGTCAAATTTCTCGATAACGGCAAGGCGCAGGCGGCGGCTGTCGAAGATGGCTTCGTAACGGTCAATGTCGTCAGCGCTCTTGCTTTTGCCAAACACACTCTCGGCAGCGCCGCTGAGACTGCTCCCGAATCCTGTGGCGCCGCCCAACAGTCGAGTAAGACCCACCAAATCACTTTGAGGCGGCACCAAGATGGTGGCAGAAGACTTATACCACTCTGGCAAAAGAAAACTCACAACGGCGGCAACCAATGTCGCAAAAAGCGTTCCAATGACGATAAACTTGCGCCATGGATAAATCACATTCAGATATTCCATAAATCGGGAAGGGGTGTAGCCATTGTCTGTCTGCTCGTGCTCGGTGAGTGCGAAAGTACTGACGGCATCTGAGGTACTGGTTACTGGCTGAGTTGAACTGGGTTGTGGCTCTGTCATGCTCATATCGTGTTGTTGAAGGTTACGGCTGCCTCTGAAGTCAGACCCCATGCTTGGTTACGGTTGTCTGAAGACTTGAAAAATCAGCAGAGCAAGTGTGGCCAGCGTGGAGATGATGCTGACCACGGGTGTAATTTCAGCCATTTGTTGTGCGAATGTCTTTTGAAATTTTTTCGGCACAAAAATCCAATCGCCTGATTCCACAGCGGTCTCGTGTGGAAATTTCCATTCGTAACTGCCAGCTTTAAGGATGCGAATATCGCCAGTGGATTCGTTGGTTTCGCCACCGGCTAAAGCAATATACTCTTTGTAGGTGCGTCCGGGAACATACTTGATATAGCCGGGATTGGCAACTTGCCCAAACACATAGACGGTGCCAGCATCGCGTGGCACAATAATCAGGTCGCCATCCTCGAGCACGATGTCGGGACTTTGGTTGTTGAAAATGGCACGAAAATCTGCCGAAACATAGTTGCGGCGGGCGCCAAACTCGAGATTGAAGTTAGCAATTTCTTCGGCATCAAGGTCGCCTGTGCGAATAAGCTGCTGGCGAATGAAATCAAGGTCTGGTGGAATGTTGGCGGGGAGGGGCACGCCTTCGTCGGACTTTGGGCGTCGGAAAATGCGTGCAGCGGAAAGCTGCGCCTCGGGCGTAAATCCACCTGCCATGGCAATGACTTCTTTGAGTGTTGTCTTCTGCGACTCAATAGCAAAAAATCCGGGATAGACCACGGCACCACGCACACTGACATTGCCAATGCGGGCGAAAGATTTTAGGCGAACTTGCACGCGGTCGTGTGGCAGGAGCGGCACATCGGGGGCTTTGCCTGCCAAGATGTCTGCCAAATTGTAGGTCAATCGCTCAAATTGTCCATTCTGCCAGCGCGTGATTTGTACATGCTCCAAGTCAGCATGTTTAGTTGCGCCCAAAGCAATTTTGTAGAGTGTCGAAAGGCTATCGTAGCGCGAGTATTCGTAGAGGGCAGGCAGTTGCACCGCGCCATCGATGCCCACCAAATCCATGTTCTCGGGTTGCAAATTTGGCACTTCAATCACATCGCCTTCACGCAATCGCGGGTTGAAGCGTCGGTCGCCAGTCATGAAATAGCGAATGAGGTCTACTGGCTCAGTGGTGCCATCACGGTGGCGCAAGGTGATGTTGCGTAGCGAGGCTCTCAGTGGGGGTGGCGTTTCAGGGTAGAGCCGACGGGCGGCAAGTTGAGCGGCATCTGGGGGCGGCGGACCTTGTGCATTTGCCAGATAAAAGACCTTATCTACACGGTCTAAGGCTGTGGCTACATGTTGCCCACGTTGTGAGACTGCCCCAGAGACCATCACGAGAAATGAACGAGGTTGGTAGAGCGATAGCCCAAGGCTGGACGCCTTGTAGAGACGTGTAACGGCTCGTTCAAGCTCTTTTTTAAGCTGGGTAAGCGATTTGCCTTTCGCCTCGAAAATCCCAATGGTTCTAAGCGAAAGCGTGCCTTCGGGCGAAATCATGCTGCGGAGCGTAATCGGCACGCTGCCAAAGATATTGACTTCAAGCACATCGCCTGCGTTCAGGACATACTCATCGGGATTGATGGCTTCCTCCAGTGCAAGAGTAGGGAACGATTCGGGCAGAAGACTAAGTGCATTCAGGCGCTCTATTGAACTTTGCCCTTGACTGCCAAAAGCTGAAAAGTAACTGCGCATAAGAGCACTGCGTCGCTCATCGGCGCCCGATGTGGCAGGCGTTTGACCATATGAAATTGCAGCGCAGGAGAAAACCAAAGCGAAAATAAGACAGCGATTCATCAAAGGACAGGTTCGTTTTTAGGAACACAAAAATAATCCATACACGGAAAAGTGCATGGTAAAGAAGCGGCGCATGTAACCTGTTGCATCATGGCAGCGCGCAGCACAAGGCTAAAAGAGAGCACTTGCGCAAAGAGAAATTTTTTCATATATTCCAGCCTTTTTTGAGAAAAACCCATGCGCATCTCTAGTAGCTGGATAGTGCAAGCACAAATCTACAGGAAGCGGCTTGCAGATAACGCTCCTCCAAGTACACATAGGTCAAAAAAGTTTCTCCTCTAAAATCAAGTTTAGAAAAAAATATAAAACCTATTGAGAATGAGACTTTCTGAATTTCGTTACCCTCTTACAAAAAGTGCAATTGCTACCGTGCCCAAAGAGCCACGAGACAAGTGCAGACTTATGGTACTGGACCGGCGCAAAAAGACTATCACTGATGCGAAATTCACAGACATCGTGGACTACCTGCAGAAAGGCGATGTGCTGGTCGTTAATGATACTAAGGTTTTCCCAGCCAAGCTGTATGGGCACAAGGAAAAAACATCAGCAAAAATTGAAGTCTTTCTGCTACGCGAGCTCAATAAGCAGGCTGGGCTGTGGGATGTATTGGTTGAGCCAGCCCGCAAAGTGCGGGTGGGAAATAAAATCTACTTCCCTGAAGACCTAGTGGCAGAAGTGGTCGATAACACGACCTCACGGGGGCGAACCATCCGCTTCCTGAATCCAGAAGTGGATATTTTTCAAGTCGTAGAGCGTATCGGGCAAATGCCAATTCCGCCTTATATCAAGCGCGAGCCAGACGAAAAAGATAAGGAGCGCTATCAGACCGTCTATGCTCGTGTGCCAGGTGCGGTAGTAGCACCAGCATCTGGCTTACACTTTACCATAGAACTGCTAAACAAAATTAAGCGCAAGGGTGTAGAAATTCTTTCTTTGACTCTGCATTCAGGTCTTGGCACCTTCCGTCCCGTCGAGGTAGAGGATATTTCCAAGCACAAAATGGAGTCTGAATACTACAACCTGCCTTACTCTACGGCGCAGCGTATCAATGAAGTCAAAACAGAACGGTCAGGGCGGGTTGTAGCAGTAGGTACCTCGGTGCTACGCGTCATAGAAGCTAATGCAACGGTCGAGGGACGAATCAAGTTTGGTGAGGGGTGGACAGACAAGTTCATCTATCCGCCTTATGACTTCAAAGTAGTCGATATGTTAATTACAAATTTCCAGCAGCCAGAGACAACACCGCTAATGGCAGTGAGTGCATTTGCAGGACATGAGTTTCTGATGAAAGCCTATAGGCAAGCCCTAAAGACTGGTTACCGGTTTCTGGCATACGGTGATGCCATGCTGATTTACTAGTGCCAACTTACCGAAGCATCTGACAAGTAGCCATGCGCGGATATGCAATCATTGCGGCTGGTGGAGTCAGCAGTCGCATGAAACTTAAGTCAGGTGAAAGTAAGCAGTATCTGCGGCTGGGGCGGTATCCTGTCATTTACTGGACCTTAAAAGCCTTTGAAGAGGCAAAAACTATTCAGCGCATAGTTGTCGTGGCGCGCCCCGAGGATATTGGGAGACTCAATAGGCTAACAAGACGCCATGGCTTCTCGAAAGTGTGGGCTGTGCTCGAAGGCGGCAAAGAACGCCAAGACTCGATCTACAATGCCATAGAGTGGCTGGCTGAGCAGACGGAAAAGACTCTTCAACGAGGACAAACAAAAGCTGTAGTGCTTATCCACGATGGGGCACGACCCTTGATTCAAGCACATGAAATTGATACAATTGCAAAATTAGCCCTGACATTCGGGGCTGCTGTGCCAGCAACCAAGTTGAAAGACAGCATTAAACGAGTCGATACCGAGCGTCAGTGTTTCGGTGAAGCACTCGATAGGGCGACGCTGATGCAAGTGCAGACGCCGCAAGGTTTTTGGGCAGAACGCATTATTGCCGCACATCGGCTAGCCAGACAAGATGGATTCTATGCAACAGATGATGCTGCCTTGATTGAAAGGTTTTTCCCAGAGCAATGTATCAAGATTTTTGAGACAGGGTATCACAACCTTAAGATAACAACACCAGAAGATCTTGACCTGGCTAAAGCAATGCTCAAACGTCTTCAACGCTTACGGGTGTAAAGATGGAAAGAATCTCGGCAAGACTCATTGAAAAGTATGACCGCAGCGAAATGCGCAAAAAACTGCAAAACTTGTACATGCAGTTTGAGACAGATTTCGAGACGCTTCATGCGCGCTCGCGTCCACGCAAAGAGCGCATTAGAAACGTGGTCATCGCTGGTCTTGGCGGTTCTGCAATTAGTGGCGACTTGTTACGCACCTACCTCAGCGATGAGTGCCCAATACCCGTGCTGGTCAATCGCAATTATACCCTGCCCGAATTCGTAGACGATACCACACTGGTGCTAATTTCATCCTACTCTGGCAACACTGAAGAAACACTTTCTGCCTACCAAAATGCCATCCAGAAAAAAGCAAAAATATGCTGTGTAACCTCCGGCGGAGAAGTGCTTAACATTGCCAAATCGTTTGGACACTATACACTCAAAGTGCCAGAAGGATTCCCACCTCGTACCGCCGTAGGCTTTATGTTCTCAGCCATGTTGCGCATCTTCACAGAGCTCAGACTTACTACCGATAAGACTGATGCAATCAAGGAAACAAGTGCCTATCTCAAAGAAGCCTCAGCACGATACGCCGATTTCAAAGATGAAAACAATTTGGCGCTAGAATTAGCTCGTAAGTCAATCGGCAAAATGCCCATCATCTACACCAGCGACGACTTTACCAGCGCCGTAGGCACACGTTGGAAGGGACAAATCTGTGAAAACGCTAAAACCTTAGCCTACGCCAACATCTTACCCGAGCTTAATCACAACGAATTGGTAGGATGGAAACTCAATGAAAACTTGCTCAGACGCCTACATGTCATTTTCTTGCATGACCGAGACGACCACCCACGCACAGCTCTACGAATGAAAGTCACTAACCTGATTATCAAAAGGTATGCAAAGAATATCTCTCATGTAGAAAGCGAAGGCAACTCGCTGCTAACACGCATCTTTTCACTTGTCTTACTGGGCGATTGGACTAGCTACTACTTGGCACTGATGAGCAACATTGACCCAACGCCTGTCAAGGTTATTGACCAGGTCAAGGAAGAGTTGGCAAACTTTAAGTAAAAAAGAACTAACTTAGGCGAACTGAATGTGCTAAGTGAGGCGCACGACAGTAGCAAAACACGAAGTTAAAATCAAAAACTATGGCAACGGTTCAAATCGGACATCGCAAAGTGGGCGACGGCGAGCCCGTATTCGTGATAGCGGAAATTGGTATCAACCACAATGGCTCAGTTCAACTGGCAAAAAAGCTGATTGATGGAGCAGTTTTAGCAGGATGTGATGCCGTCAAGTTTCAAAAACGTACTCCAGAGCTGTGTGTGCCCAAGGACCAGTGGCATCTGGAGCGCGATACGCCATGGGGACGCATCACATACATTGAGTATCGCCACAAAATCGAATTCAACAAGGAAGAATACGTTGAAATTGACCGCCATTGCAAAGAGCGTGGCATCATGTGGTTTGCTTCATGCTGGGATGAAGTGGCCGTCGACTTCATTGAGCAGTTTGACCCACCCTGCTACAAAATTGCTTCTGCATCGCTGACGGACGCAGACCTGCTGCGCAAAGTGCGCCAAACTGGCAAACCTATCATTCTCTCCACAGGGATGTCGACCATGGAAGAAATCGAGGCGGCAGTCGAACTCTTAGGCACAGACAATCTGCTCATAGCGCACTCGACATCCACCTACCCCTGCCCACTTGAAGAATTGAATCTACGCATGATTCACACCCTGAAGGCGAAGTATCCAATGTGCCCGATTGGCTACTCTGGACATGAAACAGGACTGGCACCAACTTGGGCAGCAGTAGCATTGGGCGCAACATTCGTCGAGCGCCACATTACCTTAGACCGCGCCATGTGGGGCACAGACCAAGCCGCTTCCGTGGAAATTCAAGGCATGATGCGGCTCGTCTCGAACATTCGTGACATTGAAAAATCGCTTGGCGATGGTATCAAGCGCGTCTATGAAAGTGAGTTGGCACCGCGCAAAAAATTGCGTCGAGCCCAGACCCTAACCGTAAAGGCACTGGATACACTACCCAAATAGCCGCATGGACTGTGCTATGCATCAAGTGAAGCTTTTTCAGCTTCAGCTTTTTCTTCCTCAATAGATTTTTGAGTAGCACGCAGCATGTCGTAATAGATGCACTCTGGCATAGACTCAAACATGTTGTCAATCAAAACTGGCTTGGTGCTATTTGCCACAGGATGCATGAGCGGATAATCGGCGCAAAAATGAGGGCGGAACTTGTAGATACGGCACTTGTAATCACTGCCTAAAAAGATGCAAGGTCCGTCAGGAGTCTGGAGAGCCGTGCCCACGCCTTTTCCTGAAGGAAAGTAATCAGGGTCTTCATCTTCTTCGCTCCACAAGACCTTGCCATGAAGATCAGCCAGTTCAGGACTAGCAAGTACCAAACGCTCGATTTCTTGAGCTTCCTGCGCATCGACCCAAACCCCATTCTTGCAACAATTGGCTTTGCAGATGTGCAGATTGGTCAGGCAACTGCGATACATGCGCTCCTTTGTTTCGATGGAAGAGTTAAAAAATTGTTGCAAATATGCAAAATGATGTGTCCTGTTCAAAATTGCAGCTTAGGTTGCATGTGCAGATGAAAATGCCTATGTTTCTGCCTGAAGAAGCGTCAGGCGCTTCGGGTAGTATTGCTAATCAAAACCAAGTTGTAGTATGTTTCAGTTTTCTCGCCGCAGTGCTGCGACACTGGAGTGCTCGCAGAGTTATCCAACCAACACCAACCATGCTCACTCAATAGCACCAGACTGGGCAAGAAAAGCTTGGCATGATACAAGCGCCAAAATCATTGCGCATATTCACATTGCCGCTGCATGCCCATTTTGCAACAACTATAACATTGCCACGCACACCTGCGAGCTATACGGCGAGCCTATTCCGCAGCATGAAGAGGCATCTAACCCATGTAAGGGCAACACCTTCAACCGAAGGCTCTATAGTGGCAATCGGTTAGCACAACTGCGTGCCTTGCGCGGCAAATAGCCTATAACAACATAGCTAAGCGTACGAGTAACCATATAGCTAATAAAGCATCCATTCATGCTCATCATAGATGGAGGGGGCACGGCGCTAAAGGTGTGGAAACACACCGAAAGGGGCAAAATGCACCTGCTAACTTGCATAGCAGGGAACTTTAATGTACAAACTGGCCGACTGACTCATGTCTTGAAAGCACTGACAGAAGCAGTTAAGCATTCGTCTGAGCACACCATACTGATAGGGCTGGCAGGACTTTCGGACGAAACTGAAAAACATGCTTTAGAAAACAAGCTACGCACCAGAGCCGCTTTCAAAGGCAAAACCATCTGCTTGATGAGCGACTGGGAACTGCAACTGGAACTTCACTTTCCGAGTCAAAACGGCATGATTGCCGTCTTAGGCACTGGCTCAGTATTTGCCGCAAAAGTGGAAGGAAAACGGCTTAGAGTAGGCGGCTATGGGCGATGGATAGGCGACAGGGGTAGTGGCATGGCAATTGGCTTTAGTGCACTTTGGCACTACTTGCGGCTGTTAGATGGTTTCTTTGAAGATGAGCATTTCTGCAAAGCCATGCGTCGCCATTTCAAAGACCGCGAAGATACGCTGCGCAAAGTCTATCAAGAACAGTTTCAGGTGCAAACGCTAGCGCCAAAGGTCATTGCACTGGCGGCAAAAGGTAACTCAACAGCACAGGCAATTCTTGAAACTGAAGCTCACTTCGTTGCAGATTTTGTGAAGTTGTTGAAAAAAAAGACAGCACAAGTGCATTTGCCGCTCAAACTCTGTGGCGGGTTGGTCGAAAAGCCCAACTACTACCGAAGTTTAGTTGAGCAAGTCATTGCACAGCATGCATTGTGAAAAACGAAAGCGGCTTTGCTGCTTGCAAAGCCGCTCGCTGAAGTTCAAGATTAATTCAAAATTTAATCTTTGGCGATGAAGTTGATGAGATCGACCACACGGTACGAGTAGCCCCATTCGTTATCATACCAGCCAATGAGCTTGAAGAATCGGCTGTTGAGCTCAATGCCAGCGCCTGCATCGAAAATGCAGGAATGTGGGTCGTGGATAAAGTCAGTGGAGGCAACTTCATCTTCAGTGTAAGCCATAATGCCTTTGAGGTAAGTTTCACTGGCGTGCTTCATGGCGGCGCAGATTTCCTTGTAACTGGTTTCTTTGACTGTGCGCACAGTAAGATCGACAACAGAGACCGTGGGTGTGGGCACACGGAAGCTCATACCAGTCAGTTTGCCTTTGACTTCAGGAATGACCAAGCCGACAGCTTTGGCAGCACCAGTGGTGGAGGGAATGATGTTGATAGCCGCAGAACGACCGCCTTTCCAGTCTTTCTTGGAAGGACCATCAACAGTCTTTTGAGTAGCGGTATAGGAATGCACGGTGGTCATTAAGCCTTCTTCGACACCGAAACCTTCTTTGAGCAGAACATGAACCATGGGTGCAAGGCAGTTGGTAGTGCAGCTGGCATTAGAGATAATTGAGTGCTTTGCTGCATCATACTTGTCGTGATTGACACCCATAACAATAGTAATATCTTCACCTTTTGCGGGTGCCGAAATAATAACCTTCTTTGCTCCAGCGGTAATGTGCCCTCTAGCTTTTTCTGCATCGGTAAACAAGCCTGTAGATTCAACGACAATATCTACACCCAAATCTTTCCATGGCATAGCGGCTGGACCTTCTTTGATAGCAAGGCACTTGATTTTGTGTCCATCGACGACCAGTATATCATCCTCGGCTAATGATGGGTCAGATTTTTCACTATGAACGGTGCCCTTATATCGCCCCTGTGTAGAGTCATACTTCAAAAGGTATGCTAAGTTATCAGCAGGGACAAGGTCATTGACCGCCACAACATCAATGTTTTTGCCCAAATGACCTTCTTCGGCAAGAACACGCAAAACCAAGCGACCGATGCGACCGAAGCCGTTGATGCCAACTTTGAGAGCCATAGTGTGTTACTCCTTTTTCGGTAGGTTAGAATTGGAAAAATAAAGAAAACGGCAAACTTCTTAAGAACCTTAAGAAGGGCTTGCTGTTTTATAGTCGATAGAAGATACAATTTTTCTTTCAATCGAGTGTATTGCAGCAGTGAAGCAAAGCACCAGTCAAGGAATTTCCCAAAAGGAAAAGCAAGCTGTGCAGTGTATATTGCTGTTCTAAACGTTTGAACGAGATATGAATGCACTTCTGACAGCTCTGTTTATCAATCGCAATTTAGGCTTGCTGTGGGTAGGGCAGATTGTCGCCAAGTTTGGAGAATCGCTATTTCTGATGGCGCTACCGTTTTTAGCCTTGGACCTTACAGGTAGCAGTGTAGCAGCAGGGCTGGTGCAGATGTCGAGCTACCTGCCTATTCTCTTATTTGGGCTCTTTGCAGGGGCATACATTGACCGCACATCTCGCCAGACGGTGATGCTAATTTCAGACCTTATGCGTGGTGCATTAGTTGTGCTGATTCCTGTCTTAGCAGCGTTTAATCAACTTAGTGCACTGTGGCTGGGATTGATTGCATTTGCCATTTCTGGCTTTAGTGCCTTTTTTGTGCCTGCGCGTAATGCATTAATTCCTGAACTGGTAACGGGCTCAAGATATGAGCGAGAAGTAGCATTGCTCAAAGCAAATTCACTGGTGCAAACATCGGAGCAGATTGCGTTTTTGATAGCGCCACTGGCAGTGGGGGTACTAGCAAGTCTGATGCAACCTGTTCATCTCTTTGCTATCACGTCTGTGACGTTTTTCATCTCTTACGCTTTTATCTGGTCAATTCGCACAGTGTCGCTGCCGAGGGCAGAGCAGGCTAACTTCAGAAAAATTCTCGCCGACACAAAAAACAGCCTCATGCGGCTAAGCCGCAACATACCGCTACGAAATATCTTGCTCATCACTTCGCTCAATAATTTGTTCCTGATGGGCGCCGCTGTGGTGGCAACACCAGTGCTAATTAAAAATGTTTTAGGCAAAGGGTTGGAAGTCTTCGCCCTCATTGAACTGATTTTTGCCGTAATGATGCTGCTGGTCGGTTTTCTGATGAATGTGTTTGCAAAGCAGGTGCGTGAAATTGGCTATGAAAAAGTGTGGGCATTTGGTTTGATAATGGATGGCATTTCATATGCGCCGTACTATTTTTGCCGCTCAGTCGAGGAGCTATGTCTGTATGCGGCAATTCATGCGTCATTCATCATTTTAATTATTGTGCCACGAAGTGCCATGATTCAAGCACTTGCGCCCAGTGATGATTTGGGCAAAGTGTTCAGTTTTCTCAACGTAGCAGTGGCTGGCATGACTGCCCTCTCGTCGGCAGTAACAGGATGGCTGTGTCAGCAAATCGGCGCACCAGCCGTGTTTCTGGGGGTGAGTATTTTGGCAGGACTGACAGGTGTCGTAGCATGGCAGCTTGTGGCAAAACAGGCAGGGCAAGTCAGTGTTCAACAGCAAGTCAATTGATACCAAAATAACCATCAACGGTGTACAAAGCTGCTCATTTTCACACTGGCAGACGACTCTGGCTGGCGATACTTATCGTGAGTAATGTGCTTATCATCAACACGAGCTTGAAGGCACAACTTGTGCGCATTGACCCCGATAGCCTGACATGGCAAAACCGCCGATATGTGGTAGCGCCATACAAAAGACCTTTACGCAAAAAAGTCGGCTTGATACTCTCTGGCGGTGGTGCAAGGGCATTGTGCCACATTGGTGTGCTGAAAGCCTTTGAAGAAAAAAATGTGCCAGTCGATGTCATTGTCGGGACAAGCATGGGCGCCATCATAGGCGGATTGTATGCAAGTGGATACCGTGCAGACCAATTGTGGACGCTGGCACAAAACCTCAAATGGGATGAATTCACTGCACTCAGTGAGGGCGAAGAACGGCGAAACCTTTTCTTAGAGCAAAAACGCCTGCGCGATAAAGCCGTACTGACTTTACAATTCAGCGGCTTAAAACTCATTATTCCAAAAGCACTTTCGGCGGCGCAAAAACTTACTGAAGCACTGGATCTCTTAACGCTAAGCAGTGTCTATCAACCACAGGGTGCAGATTTCAATACGCTGGCAATTCCGTTTCGGGCTGTCACTACCGATTTGGTCTCTGGCAAGCGCGTAGTTTTGGCAAGCGGTTCGCTCTCGGAAGCCATGCGAGCCAGTTCAGCCGTGCCGTTGCTCTTTGCGCCTATTGAGCAAAACAATATGCAATTGGCTGATGGCGGTCTGTTAGCCAATATCCCCGTCGATGTGGGCGATTCGTTAGGCGCTGAATACAAAATTGCTGTCAAAGCTGTAAGCCCACTCTATGAAAGCCCGCAAGATATTGATTTGCCTTGGAAAGCGGCTGACCAAGTGATTGGAATCATGATGCAGGAGCCGAACGAGCGACAGTTGCGTATGGCAAATTGCACCGTTGCTCCAAATCTGAATGGGCTTAGCGCAACGAATTTTGAACGCATCAATGAAGTCTTGCAAGAAGGATACCGTGCTGGACTGGAAGTTGCTGATAAAATCAAAAAAGAAATCCGAGTAGCGCAAACCCATGATTTGAACATACAAGGCTACTACAAAACCATTGTAGGCGTAGAAGCCTGTGCCCCATTTAGAGAGAAAATTGAGCAGATTGTGGCGCAGGCTACAGGTGCAAAAGCAGCGCTGGCAGAGTGCTTGGAAACCGATTTCTTCACCGATGCCTTTGCAGAAGCCGATACCGTAAATAGAACTATTGTTTTTCATCTGAAACCGACACCTAAGTTTTATGCTGTGCATGTGTGTGGCGTCTTGCCCGATGAAGCCGAAGCTATAAGAGAGATGTTCTATGGCGAAATTGGTCAGTTCTACACCAACCAGCAAGGCACAGCACGCTTGGAGAGTGTAGTAGCATACCTACGTCAGCGTGGGTATTGTTTGGCTTATTTATGCAAAGTGAGTGTTGCTGACGATACACTCCGCATAGAAATTGAAAAGGGTGAGCTCAAAAGTATTGAAGTGCAGCAGAGTCGTGGGTGGGCACAGCGCTTTGTCATAGAGCGAGAATTGAGTGTGAAGACTGGAAAGACCTTGAAGGTCAGTGAAGTCAAGTCCTCTATTCATAGCTTGTATAATACAGGTATCTTTAATCGGGTTTCGATGTGGGTAGAGCATTTGAAAGATTCTAATGCCTACCGCGTGTCCACATTACGGGTAAAGTTGGATGAGCGCTTCTTTGAGCTCCTGCGAGTAGGGCTGCGCGTCGATGAAAGTTACGCCGGGCAGATTTTTCTTGACTTTCGCAATGAGAACTTTTTGGGTACAGCCAGTGAAATAGGCGCTTGGATGATGGTCGGGCAGCGTAACTTTGCAGTACAGGCAGAATTTCGAGCGCATCGCTTGTGGAGTAGCTACATCACATTTTTTGCGAGGGCATTTTTGGAGCAACGCAATTTATACCAATTTCAAACGCGCTTTACCGAGCCCAGCATTGCTCCGGAACGCAACATCTTAGGTGAGTACGGTCAGCGATTTTGGGGAGTGTCAGCAGCGCTGGGCTGGCAACTCTACCGCGATGGCAATGCGATGATAGAATTCACACGCTGGCGTAATGAAATTTTCCCGCTCTCAATGATGCCTGCATCCGAAGCCGTGTGGCTAAGCACACTGCGTGCTCGATTTACTATCGACACGCGCAACTTCCCAATAGGAGCAACTCAAGGTGCATATACTAACATCTACTACGATTTTAGCCCGAGTTTTTTGGGTAGCCAAATCAGCTACTCCAAGCTATTTTTCTTACACGAAGAAAATGCATCATGGCTTGGCGGTAATCTGATTGGGCGGTTGCGCCTCAGTGCAGGATTTGCAGATAACACCACACCCTTCGCACAGCAATTCAGCTTGGGCGGAATAGGTTCGCAGTTTAGCACCGTCTTCTATGGTCTAAGGTTTGACGAATTTCGCGGTCGTCAGCTTATCGTGGTAGGGCTTGAAGCGCAAGCCCCATTGCCAATTCAGCTTGTGGTACCAACATTTTTTAGCCTGCATTACAATGTGGGTAACATTTGGCCATTTGTGAGCGATGTCAAGCTACGAGATTTTCTGCATGGTATTGGCATTGAGCTTTCGCTCAAAACCCCAATCGGCTTGGCACGACTGGCAACTGCCATAAGTTTTCGATTCGGTGAGGTGGAACGCACAACCTTCGTCCAAACCGCACCGCCTGTGTATTACTTTTCCTTAGGCTATGAATTTTGAAACTGACTTTTTCAAGCAAATTTCAGCCCATGAAAGTGCGTCTGATTTCTCTGACCGTGCCAGTGCTCAAAATCGATGGCAAAGAAATGACCCCAGAGGGTCTAATCGCCTACTGCGCACGGGTCTCAAGCCCTAATCAAGAGAACCCTGACTATGCTAAGCTCCTACGCTTTTGCATCCGAGAAAAACACTGGAGCATTTTTGAAATGGCAGATATGACGGTTGAAATTACCACAACACGCGCCATTGCTCAGCAGATTTTGCGTCACCGTAGCTTTTCGTTCCAAGAGTTTAGCCAGCGCTATGCCAAAGCCGTAAGCTACGAAGCCTGCGAAGCACGGCGACAAGACACAAAAAATCGGCAAAATTCCCTAGATGACATAGATGAAGAAACAAAAGCATGGTTTAGGTCAGCTCAAGAAGAAGTGGCAGCATTAGCCTTCAAGCGCTATGAAGAAGCCTTAGAAAAAGGCATCGCCAAAGAATGCGCACGTATGCTACTACCACTCAACACCGAAACCCGACTCTACATGAAAGGCTCTGTGCGAAGTTGGATTCACTACCTGCAAGTTCGATGCGACCCAACAACACAAAAAGAGCATCGCGACGTTGCTAACGCTATTCGTGAAATTTTTATCGAGCAATTCCCGACTATAGCTGAAGCGCTGGAGTGGAAAAAGCAAGAACCGACAGCGGCAATTCAATCAGTCCCATAGTGATGTATCTGGCGTAAAAGGGGCAAGAAAGAAAGAGACATACATGTTATTTTTGTGGAGAGATTCAACCTCAAAGGCAAATGGCACAGAAACTGGCAAGCTTTATCTCCAATACGCTTCATCCAATTGTGTTACCAGTACTCACTTACTGGGCGGTATTGTTTTTGGGCTATGAAAACTTGGAGAACCGCTATCTGTACCTGTTTGTCGCTTTTCTGATTTGCACGGTAACCCCAGCGATAGTTGTGATTTTCTTGCTCAAACGTGGAAAAATTAATGACTACGACATTTCACATCGAGAGCGGCGAACCGTACCGTTCCTTATTGGCATCGTGGTGTATTTGATAGGCGCGCTCATTTTTGAGGCGCTGGGCGCACCGCGTATCGCTTCAGCATTCATGATTTGCTATGCCCTTAACACGTTCTTTGTCATGCTTATCACATTTGTCTGGAAAATTAGCGTGCATGTAACATCGCTGGGGGGACCAATTGCTGCGCTCTATGTCGTCTTTGGTAGCCCGATGCTGATGCTGCTGATACTACTGCCGCTGCTGATGTGGTCAAGAGTGACACTCAAGGCGCACACGCCCATGCAGACTGTTGCAGGAGCAGCTTTGGGATTTTTCCTGACACTCATTGAACTGCGCCTGCTCATTTAACGCTCTTCAGAAACTTCGGGCAAAAAATTGTAGTTTGGCAAGAAATTGATATATTATTAGCTACCTAAACGGAGAGGTGGCCGAGTGGCTTAAGGCGTCGGTTTGCTAAACCGATGTAGTATCGTAAGGTACTACCGGGGGTTCGAATCCCCCCTTCTCCGCAGAGAGAAGAGGAAATACAGCAAAACAGCATCGCAATGCCAATGCACGCACCGTTTTGCAACCGCCCCAAAACTAAAGCAAAGTATGCCAAGAAAATCTGCTACTGCAACTCGTGCTAAGGAACATGAAAAGTCCCTCACCACTCGCAAAAGCGCATCGAAAAAGAAAGCCGCAGAAAAATCCTCATCTGCAAGTCACACCAAAGGCCGCATAAAAGCTACTCTGGACACGAACCAACACGAACCCTCAAAGCTAGAAACTCAGCCTGAACAATTCACAACAACCGCATGGCACGATGAACAAGAGCTATCCCCAGTCTTTGCAGAAGCAGATACACTCGATGATGAAGCCTTAGAACTAAGCCCAGACAGTGAAATAGAAGACTTAAGTGATATTGAGGAAGCCGATGAAGTAGAAGTAGCAAGCGAAATTGAACTGCCAAAGGAACTGGCTCCAAAAGATGAAAAGCCTTCCTCGCGAGAAGAAGATTATGCTCTTATTGATATAATCCGTGAAGGCAATCGGTATCAACAGCAACAAGCCTTCAAGAAACTTTTGGGCAAGTATCGCGGGCAAATCTATAACCTTATTCTCAAAATCGTGCATAATCCAAATGAGGTTGAGGACTTGGTACAAGAGACCTTCTCCAAAGCATTCAATTCTATTGCGAACTTCAACAAGGAGTATGCTTTTTCAACATGGCTGTATCGGATTGCAACCAACAGCAGCATTGACTACCTCAGAAAGCGGCGACTGAAGACATTTTCTATTGACAATCCTATCAAGACGAAAGATGATGAATACACTGTTGAGATTCCAGACAGCAGCGATGAGCCTGAAAAAAATGTCATGCAAAGCCAGCGTGATGCCTTAGTGCGTGAAGCTATTGAGCAGCTACCGCCAAAATATCGCATCGTGATTGAAATGCGTCACCTGCAAGAATTGAGCTACGAAGAAATTGCCGAGCAGCTCAAAATCCCTCTAGGAACAGTAAAAGCCCACATCTTCCGCGCCCGTGAAATGCTCTACAAAATGCTGCGCGATAAGCTGCGCATCTACTAATCAAAAGACAACATCACGGCACTAAAGCCAAAGTCCTAACGCCCGAAATAAGTCCAGCTTAGCGTGAGCAGGAAGAAAGTAAAGGCAATGGCAAAAACGCCATACCACTTGCGATACTGCAGAAGCGAACATGGATAAGTGAGCGGGCGAATATACTGACGGATGTAGAACATCGTGGCAAGAAATTGCACCATGTAAAGAGAAAGCTTTACAAAGCTCCACACTGACCAACCGACAAAAAACTGGGCAAGTAAAATTCCAGTGACGAACACGCCAAAGAAAGCCACATCAACAAGTTTGACTTCCTGTCGGATGTAAGCGCGCAAAAGTTCAGCATCGTGTGCTCCAGAACTGGCATTGGTCAGTCGCGGTTGTAGCGTGCGAATAACCAGCGCTGAAGCCGCTACAGCGCCAAACCATAATGCAAAACAGCTGACATGTAAAAGCAAAAGTAAGGAATATATCGCAGTCATAATGTTTTAAGGTTAGTTTGTGTTTTGTATTTTTGGCGCCAAATTGGTAGTCGCTAAATCACAAGACAATGACGGACACCTTTCAGGCACTCCTCAGAAAACTTCCAAAAGAAAAACTCCGCAAAGCAAAGGAACTTGGATTCTCCGATTTGCAGCTGGCGCATATTTTCGGGGTTTCACAAGCCGACATTCGCAACTTGCGAGAACACTACGGCATTAAAGCCGTCTACAAAACTATTGATACATGCGCCGCAGAGTTTGACGCACAAACGCCCTACTACTACTCCAGCTACGAGGAGGAAAATGAATCTAAGCCAACCAAGAAAAAGAAAATTATCATTCTGGGCAGTGGTCCTAACCGCATCGGTCAGGGGATTGAGTTTGACTACTGCTGTGTGCAAGCCGTCTTTGCGCTCAAAGAAGCTGGCTACGAGACCATCATGATTAACTGCAACCCTGAGACGGTCTCCACAGATTATGACGTTGCCGATAAACTCTACTTTGAGCCGCTCACCTTTGAAGACACAATGAACATCATTGAGCATGAAAATCCAGAAGGAGTGATTGTCAGTTTCGGTGGTCAAACGCCCTTGCGGCTCTCTACACAACTGGCAAATGCAGGTGTGAAAATTTTAGGCACATCCTCAAAAGGAATTGACATTGCAGAAAATCGCGAGAAGTTTGGCAAACTCTTAGATGAGCTCAACATTCCGCATCCAGCTTATGGCGTAGCGACAACATATGAAGAAGCAAAGCTGGTAGCAGAGCTTATTGGCTATCCCGTCTTGGTGCGCCCAAGCTATGTGCTTGGTGGAAGGGCTATGCAGATTATCTACAACGACGACACCTTGAGACGCTATATCGACCAAGCCTTACATGTATCGGATGAGTATCCACTTCTCATTGATAAGTTCTTAGAACATGCTGTGGAATTTGATGTAGATGCCATAGCTGATGCAAAAGATTGCGTGGTAGCAGGTATTTTGCAGCATATTGAAGCGGCAGGTGTGCACAGTGGCGATTCTACATCCGTCTTGCCGCCAATCAACACCCCGAAGCATATTATCAAAACGATGAAAGAATACACGCGCAAGCTGGCAAAAGCCTTGCAGGTCATTGGGCTGATGAATGTGCAGTTTGCAGTGCAAGGTGAGGGTAAGGATGCAAAAGTATATGTGCTTGAAGTCAATCCACGCGCGAGTCGAACAGTGCCGTTTGTGGCAAAAGCCACTGGTATGCCTATTGTAAAGGCGGCATGTTTGGTCATGATAGGTGAAAAACTCTCCAAACTGAAAAAGAAGTTTGGGCTCAAGGATTGCGACGAGTTGAAACTGCCCTACATCTGCATCAAAGAGCCAGTGTTCCCGTTTTCAAAGTTCATTAAGTCAGGTGTATATCTTGGACCTGAAATGCGCTCCACTGGTGAAGTGATGAGTTTTGCAAAAACTTTTGGCGAAGCCTTCACGAAAGCGGCATTAGCTGCAGGTAGCAAGCTCCCGACAAGTGGCACCGTGTTTGTCAGCGTCAATGATGCACACAAGACTACGCATACTGCTGAAATTGTGCGACGATACTACGACTTAGGCTTTGACCTTATAGCAACCAGCGGAACCGCAGAATTTTTGCGCAATCACAACTTAGAATGCAAAACCGTCTTCAAAGTCGGTGAAGGCAAGCCTAATATCTTTGACATCATTCGCTCAGGTAAAGTGCAGTTTGTTATCAATACACCACTTGGTGAAAAAGCCCGCTACGACGAAGAAGCTATCGGTACTGCCTCCATTCTCTCAGGCGTGCCTTATGCAACAACTATTGAGACGGCAGAAGCTGCCATAGCTGGTATAGAGCAACTACGCAAAGAAAAATTCGGCGTCAAAAGTCTGCAAGAATACCTGAGCTACAAGAAAGCTCGCAAGAAAAGCAAGCGTGGAAGCTAAATCGTTTTAGCAAACCGTGCTAGCAAAGATTCACTACAAAGGCAGAAGTATCGTTGCAAAGAAAAGGCTGGGCCAGAACTTTCTAGTCGATGAAAATATCGTGCGCAAAATCATAGCCTTTGCACAGCTGAAAAAAGACGACCATATACTGGAAATCGGTCCCGGGTTTGGCGCACTAACCAAGGAACTGGTCAAAATACTGCCAACTTTCACTGCCGTAGAGCTCGACAGAACCTTAGCAGCATTCATTCGAGCCGAATTTCCGCAAGTGCATCTAATAGAAAAAGACATTCTGCAAGTGCCTTTGTCGGAAATAGCAGGAGAAAAAAAGGTAAAAGTCTTGGGCAATATCCCATACGCCATCACTACACCAATTCTCTTCAAATTGCTTGATGAAAGAGCCGCAGTTCACTCAGCAATACTAATGATGCAAGACGAAGTAGCGCGGCGTCTGTTAGCCAAACCGGGCACTAAGGAATATGGAGTCTTGGCAGTGCAACTTCAGGCTTTTGCAGAAGTGGAGTATGGCTTTAAGGTCAAGCGGGAAGTGTTCAAACCCAGACCAGAAGTAGATAGCGCAGTAGTACGCTTGACAATGCGACCACATACGGACATCATGCGTGAGACCGTGTTCAAGACCCTTGTGCGCACGGCGTTCCGCATGAGACGAAAAACTTTAGAAAACAATTTGAAAGACATTTTTGAACTCAGTGGTGTAACGCTCAACCTCAAACAAAGAGCCGAAGAGCTGTCAGTGCAAGACTTCATTGAGCTAGCTAACGTCATTCAGCCCTTGAGCGAGCTAAAAAATTCCATAAATACGAGCCAAAAAGGAGCAGCGTCGGGGTGACAGGACTTGAACCTGCGACCTCTGCGTCCCGAACGCAGCGCTCTACCAGCTGAGCCACACCCCGTTTGCAGATGAAGATCGCAAAGTTAGAAAAAATCAAGGATGTCCAAAAATCTTTTGAATAAAAAGTTGCGCACTACTCGAGCGAGTGCTCATAAGGTGACCAAGTTTATTTTCTTTGGTAGCTAAGTAGCTCTTGTTTATCTCATTAGGGTCGATAACAAGTGGCACCCGTTCAACAACCTTTAACCCATAGCCTTCTAGTCCGACAATTTTTTTGGGATTGTTGGTCATAAGCCGCATGTATTTGATGCCCAAATCGTTGAGGATTTGTGCGCCGATGCCATAGTCACGTAGGTCAGCTTTGAAGCCTAAGCGTTCATTTGCTTCAACGGTATCTAAGCCTTCGTCTTGCAGGTTATAGGCTTTGAGTTTGTTAATGAGGCCAATGCCGCGTCCTTCCTGCATGAGATAGACCAAGGCGCCGCGTCCTTCTTGTTGAATTTTTAGCATGGCGGTAGCAAGTTGTTCACCGCAATCGCAGCGTAATGAACCGAAAAGGTCGCCTGTGGCACATGAGGAGTGCATACGCAAAAGCACAGGTTCGCCGTTTGAGACATCGCCTTTAACAAGGGCAAGATGTGTCTTATCATCAATAAGAGTTTCATATGCAATCAGTTTGAACTCGCCAAAATGGGTAGGCAGGCGTGTTTCGACGGCGCGGCGCACCAGCTTTTCTTTTTGCATGCGGTATGCCACGAGGTCTTTAATCGTGATGAGCTTAAACCCGAACTTTTCACGCAGTTTCATAAGGTCGGGCACGCGCGCCATGGAGCCATCATCTTTTAGAATCTCGCACAGAACACCGACAGGACGGAAGCCGGCAAGGCGAGCCAAATCCACAGCCGCCTCAGTATGACCAACGCGGCGTAAGACTCCGCCATCCATAGCGCGCAGGGGGAAAACATGACCGGGACGAGCAAAATCACTGGGGCGAGCCGCTGGGTCGGCAAGGTGACGAATCGTGATGGCACGGTCGTAAGCCGAAATGCCTGTCGTAATCCCAGCCAGTCGGGCATCTACCGATACTGTGAAGTTCGTCTCATGCATGGAGGTATTGACGCGCGTCATCGGCTCGAGCTGAAGCTCTTGTGCGCGGGCACAAGTAAGCGCCACGCACAGCAACCCTCGCGCCTCTTTGGTAATAAAATTGACCATCTCAGGCGTAACATTTTCCGCTGCCGTGATAAAATCCCCTTCATTTTCGCGGTCTTCGTCATCGACGACAATGACAAGTTTGCCGTTACGAATATCAGCTAATGCTGATTCAATAGTATCAAACTGCAGTTCAGACATAGAGCGAAAAAACTTTTTGTTTCAGGGATTTAAATATAAAAGGCGAACAATTTGTTCGCCTGTTCTGGAAGACTTCAATACGGACTTATGGATGACTTTGTTTGATTTACTTCATTTTGTTTTGCAAGTTTCTGAAAAATTCGCTACTGCTTTGCGGTGCAGCTGCAGGGGCCGGTTGCGGTGCGGCTTGTTCAGCGGTTGAAGCACCAGTACCAGTTTTCTGACCAATCCGCTGCAAGGTGATTTTGCTAATAAGTTTCAAGGTTTCCATAAGACCAACGCCTTTGAAGGCAATGGCTTCAGTGTAAGGGAACCCGTATATGTTTAGCTCACGCTGGAGTTCTTCAATGGAATAGACGTTGGGCAAATCGCGCTTATTATACTGCATGACAACAGGGAACTTTGCAAGGTCAATGCCATACTCGGCAAGATTTTCTTTGAGATTCTGAAGGCTTTCTTTATTCTCGGGCATTTTGCCTTGCTGGGAGTCAGCAACGAATACGATGCCATCGACACCATTGAGCACGAGCTTGCGCGTGGTATTGTAGTAGACTTGTCCAGGCACAGTGTAGAGCTGGAACTTTGTGTTAAAGCCCTTGACCGACCCGAGTGAAAGGGGAAGAAGGTCAAAGAAGAGTGTGCGGTCTTGTTCCGTAGCCAGCGAAATCATTTTACTGGCAGCCTCCTGCGGAACCATTTGATGAATAACTTGCAGATTGGTGGTCTTGCCGCTCATGCCAGGACCGTAGTAGACAATCTTGATAATAATCTCCCTATTTGCGTAGTTGATATTCGCCATTGTCGTCTTATGTTTTAGTGTTTTGAAACTCTGGCTTAACAATATTCAATATCTGCTGCACAGCAGCCTCAATTGTGGACTGTAACTTATCCAAGTTGGTCTTTTCTGAAAAAACAACTAAAAACACATCAAATATTGGAACTGCAATGATCAGGCGAGTGTCTTGCACAATGCAAATCTGATTTGCGGTTTGGCCAAGCTCTTGAAGCTGGCGAAAGACGCCGTTGAGCAAAGTATGAAATATGGGCGATAGTGCAACATGAGCGTCTTTGGGTTTAAAAGAACTGGCAAGCGCAAGACCATCACTATCGGCGATAAGAGCGCCCTCTACAGAAGGCAAAGATGAAAAAAGTGAGAGCGCCTCGCTGAAATTGTGCATACCCTAGCCCGCAGTTCAGAGCAAGAATTTACAAAAATTACAAGAATTAGTAAAACACTACAAAATTTTCTTGATGGTTTCAGATTCACGTTCAATAGCCTTGAACATCTCACCCGAAGGAACATGAGCAGGTGAGATGACGATGAATAGAATGTCACTACCTTGTACATTACGTATCATTACTATTTTATCGCTGTAGCGCAGTACGATTTCATTAAGTGAACCGCCCATGATGGATTTACCAAATGCAAAGATGCTGGGCAGAAGCTTGGAGGCTTCATCGCCTGACTTGGTCAGATCGATAGCGGATTGACTGGTGCGTTTATCTAAAACAAAACCTGTGTGAGTAACCAAGAAAACAGCCTCAGCTTTTGCGCCCTCCAACACACGGTCTAGCATACGCGACGTGTCGGCAACCTCTTCTTTGGGAGCGGCGGGTGCTTGCACACGAATGGTCGTCTGCTGAGCAGAAGTATCGGGAGCCGATGTATCAACTAAATCCATATTCATGGCTTCTATCATCAATTGTTCCCAGCTGTCGACGATCGTAACAGTCGATGGAATCTGCTCAATCATATCGAAACTGCCCCCTTTCCATGTCAGAATCTCGAAGAAAGCATCTTTGCCAGAGCGTGGGGTACTGGTCTCAGCGTGTGTGATATTGCCCTTATTAAAACAGATGATGCCTTCAGCACCACCATCGCCACGCTTGATGTGAAGCGTTGAGGTAACACGTGACAGGCAATTCATTTGAATGACATCCAGAAGTTGCAAGCCGGGGATAACGGCTTGTACACTTTCTGAAGAGGAACCTGTGTTGCTTTTTGCAGCCTGTTCACGGCGAGTAAAGAAGTCTTCAACAACAGCAAAGAGTTTTTCTAAGTCGAAGGGCTTTTCAATATAGAGCAACGAGCCGCGGCGAGAAGCTTCTTCTTGAACAGCGGCAGAGCCATATGCGGTCATGACAATGACACCAATGTCAGGGTAAGTGGTGCGAATGTAGCGTAGCAAGTCAATGCCCTGAATTTTGCTGTTTGGCATTTTGAGATCTGTGATGACCAAATCAAAAGGCTCTTGAGCGAGAATCTGTTGAGCAAGGTCACCACTGTGCGCATGCTTAGCATAGTAACGCCCAGAGCGAGAAAGGGTCTTTAGAATTCCAATTGGAATGTTTTCTTCATCGTCGACAATAAGCACTCGCCTTTGAGCGACCGAATCTGCAACTTGTGTGGACATACTCTATTAATGCTTGGTTTTAGTGGTGTGCAGAAAAATGCTCTTGAAGAATGCGTGGCATGTTTAGAATATAAACATGCTTTTGCCGATACTCAAAGTATCCCATAAGATACTCTCGTTTAGGAAAACTGTGTTCTTGGATGCTACAGGCCTCATCAATCGGTAAAAGTTGATTTTTCTCTACAGAAATCACAGGAAGAACTTCGTTGACTGTAGCGCAAAATGTAATGCCAGAGACTTCAAAAATGACAGTAGAGTCTGTGCTAACTGCTGTAACAGCTTGCCGATGAATGTCGATATCCAGCACAGAATCCAAAAACAACTTTGCGATAAAACGTTTATTGTAGAGCACAATTCCACCGAAATGTGGCTTGAGCAGCGGCACATTGATATGTGGAATAACTGGTAGAGCACGGCGTACGTATTCAGGAGGTATAGCAAAGAAAAAGCGACCAATGCGTACCACAAAAAATTCTTCCATAGCAGAAGCTTAAAGTTGGCCAAGGTCTTGAACATATTCTGTCATGCATTGAAAAGCTCGCCGTACATCAATGAGTAGAAGATGAGACCCGTTAAATTCAAAGGCAAATGGGTAAAGTTGAGGATAACGAAAGGCTTCTTGTGGAAGCTCAAAAGTTTGTTCAGAACGAAAACGACCGAGGATAGATGACACAAGAATTGAAAAAGGTATTTCGGTGGAGGTAACAATCACAAAGATTTTCTCAGGTAGAGAGGACTTGAGTGAGAAAAAGTCAGCAAGGTTAAGCAAAGGAATCTTCGTTCCCTGATAGAGATAAGAGCCAAAGTACGGCTCAACAATTAACCGTTCGTCCTGCAAAGCCATTTCAGAAATAGATTTAATAGCGGCGGTATCAATACCAAACAGCCTGCCTCCAATTTCCACAATCGCTGCTTCCCCAGAGTATGTGGAAACTGAGTGTTGGTCAGCTGAAATCATAGATAAAAATCAAGATACGAAGCTTTCAATTGTTGCAATAAGTTGTTGTGGGTCGAATGGTTTGTTCAAAAATGCATTTGCACCAAGTTCAAGACCTGTGCGGCGATGTTTATCTCCAGCACGAGCAGTAACGATGATAATAGGAAGGTCTTGATACTCTGGCATGCGACGAATTTCTGAGATCAGCTCGAAACCGTTCATGCGTGGCATTTCAAGGTCAGTAATGACAAGGTCGACGTTGGCTGAGGGTAAGCGATTGAGAGCCGCAAGACCATCATCAGCAGAGATGACCGTGATGTCAGCATTTTTCAAAACAGACTGTACATATTTGCGTACGCTCGGAGAATCATCGGCATGGAGAACAGTAATTTTAGCACCTTTACGGCGACGGCGCTTGACAGTCGGTACAGCAGGTTCAGTGCTTGGAGAAAGGGTCTCCACTGCAGAGTTATCTACAGACACATATACATCGCGGGAGCGAGATTCTTCAGAGCGCAGTAGATATACAATGTCCAAAATGATGATGACCTGACCGTCGCCAAGGATTGTCGAGCCGATAATGCCACGCACATTGCGCAAGTGCTTACCTAGGGTTTTGACGACGATTTCTTCCTTACCGATGAGCTTTTCTACAGCTACTGCAATTTTCTTCTGCTCTTCTTCGAGCTTAACGATGACGACGGCTACCTTTGCTTTGAAGAGCATAACATCGGACTGATAGCCGAGAATATCGTTGAGGTATCGTAGCTCAATGCGTTCATCACGAAGCGTGATGTAGCGTTTGCCGTCTTCGTCTTGCTCAATAGTGTCGGTGGAAATGTAGCTCGTCTCTAAAACTGGCTCAAGCGGAATAGCATAAGTTTGGTCGAGTGCAGTAACTAACAAGGCATCGCTGATAGCAAGCGTCAGTGGCAGGGAGATGATGAACTTTGTACCCTTGCCTGATACCGTTTCAATGTTAGTTGTGCCTTTCAGGCGGCGTATGGTATTTTGAACCACATCCATACCTACGCCACGACCCTGCAATTCTGTAACTTTATCGGCAGTGCTAAAGCCGGGGCGGAAGATAAGCTCGGTGGCTTGTGCAGGAGTCATTTTCTCGGCTTCTTCAGGAGTAATAAGCCCAATTTGTACTGCCTTGGCTTTGACTTTTTCGATGTTGATACCACTGCCATCGTCTTCGACTTCAAGAATGACTCGACTGCCTTTCTGGTAAGCGCGTAGTGTAATGGTGCCTACTGGCGGTTTGCCGTGAGCACGACGCACATCAGGAGTTTCAATGCCATGACCGATAGCATTGCGGACGATGTGCATGATAGGCTCAATGACTTCTTCCATCACCGTCTTATCCAGCTTGGTATCCTCACCTTCGGTAACAAGGTTAATTTCCTTCTGTTCGGCTTTTGCAATATCACGTACAGAGCGGCTGAAGCGAGTAAACATCTGCTTAACAGGCACCATGCGCATGCCCACTATCTCTCTGTTAAGGTCGTTGGCAATGCTGCTGACCTTGACAACATTTTGGCTGAGCATGCTACCAATGCTTTTAAGCTCAGAGATGGATTCATCGAAGTTTAAGATAGCGGATTTGATATCGCGCGAGATGATATCCAATTCACTGAAGCGGTCGAATTCGGTGTCGGAAAATTCCTTCAGCACATCGCTATAGCTGGCAAAGGCACCGGATGCCTTGCTGCCTTTCTGAATCATGGTCATGATTTTCTTGCTAATCTGCGCAAGATGAAGCCGCTCCTTACTAAGCCGGTTAATGGATTTGTTGAATGCCAAAAGCTCATTGTTGAGTCGGTTACGTGCGATGACAAGTTCTGCTGATAGGTTAATCAGGCTATTGAGCGCGCGAATATCAATGCGAACAGTTTGTTCGGCAACGGTCTGCAGTCGCCGGGGCTGAGTAGCAGTCTCGACAGCTTCAACAGCTTGGCTTTCTTTCAGCTCAGCCAAAGAAAGCACGGAGTGAATTTCGCCGGATTGTTCGAGTTGTTGGGTGTAGTTTTGCAGGATGGCGACAAGGTCTTCTTTTTTGGGGTGGTCATCTTTGCCTGTGGTGCGGAAGGTCTTGAGCATATCACCGATGGCATCAGCAGACTGGAAAAGCACATCGATGAGAGCTTTGGGAACCTTGAGATTTTTATCACGCACCAACTGCAGAGCATCTTCCATCTTGTGAGCAAGGTCGCTGATGTTCCTTAGCTGCACCATCGCCGCAGAGCCCTTGATGGTATGCGAACCGCGCAGCACACGATTGACAAGGTCAGGCTGCTGCGTATCGGCAACCTTGTCTAACGCAAGCAAATCCTCATTGAGCTTCTCAAGATATTCCGTCGCCTCCTCCAAAAAAATCTGCTGAAGCTCGTTTGGTACAAACTTCGGTTTGGGTTCTGGAGCATCCTCTGCACGAATCTCGCCGGATTGTTCGAGTTGTTGGGTGTAGTTTTGCAGGATGGCGACAAGGTCTTCTTTTTTGGGGTGGTCATCTTTGCCTGTGGTGCGGAAGGTCTTGAGCATATCACCGATGGCATCAGCAGACTGGAAAAGCACATCGATGAGAGCTTTGGGAACCTTGAGATTTTTATCACGCACCAACTGCAGAGCATCTTCCATCTTGTGAGCAAGGTCGCTGATGTTCCTTAGCTGCACCATCGCCGCAGAGCCCTTGATGGTATGCGAACCGCGCAGCACACGATTGACAAGGTCAGGCTGCTGCGTATCGGCAACCTTGTCTAACGCAAGCAAATCCTCATTGAGCTTCTCAAGATATTCCGTCGCCTCCTCCAAAAAAATCTGCTGAAGCTCATCAGGAACAAATTTTGTCGCTGACTCCTGTGCTGGTGCAGATTGTGCTGGAGCAGGAGTGTCGTCCAAAAGCAAGTCAGTATGGTCGGGCAAAGAGAAATCTAAAGCACTGGTGCCAGACGAGATGCCCGCAAAAGTATCCTGTGGGGTTTGCAGAGAGTCGTCGAGCAGAGTGCTTTCAGAAACGGTTGAAGTGGCTTCAGCGGGAGGTTCAGAAAGTGATAACAAATCTATTGCAGATTCAGAAGGCGACTTAATGTCGCTCTCTGATGTGGCTGGTGTTGAATGGGTTGAAGTATCAAGCGTTTCGGATAACAAAGATGAATCGTCAAGAAGGGTACCCGGAGCAAGAAAAGCCGAGTCGTCAAGTAGTAGCAATGAGTCATCTAGGTGCGTCTCAAGACCTTCATCTGGTGTAGTGACTTGCGCTGAAAGGTCATGTAGCGAAGAAAGTTCGGATTTCAATGTATCGAGCGGCTCAAGAGTTGTGTCAGTCAGCAGCGATTCATCCAAAAGAAGCTCACTTGTAAGCAAGTCGGTATCCAAAGATTCATGACCTACATCGGTGTCAGAAGATGATGCAGAAGTATCAGACTCTGGCACAGCAGGTGTAGTCTCCTTGGCTGATATTGAAAGGTTTGGTGATGACTCAAGCGATGCTGGCGCCTCTGATGCTACTGATTCGGATGCAGTCGGCGTAGAGCTCTCCGATGATGTCAAGCCAATCTCAAAGGGCGAATCAGGGACAGAGAGACTTTCAGGTAAAATTTCATCTGACAAAACATCTAGGTTATTGAACAGCTGGTCGTCCAAGGTCTCAAGGTCAGATGTTTCCGAGGCGGACCCATCTGTTTGGTGACTGGAGGAAGTAGGAACCAGAAGGTCGTCCAGTGTAGGCAAAGCTACATCGCTAGAGGTATCAAGGTTTGAGTCATCGAGAAGGTCAGAGGGTGAAAATGTCTCATCATCACGTAGCTGGTTTTGCAGATGATGCTGCTCAAATTCAGAAAAGAGTATGCCAATTGCTTCATTGGCTTTGCTAGTCAGGCGAGAACGGAAAAGCTCTTCAGTCGGCTTAGACTGGTTAGCGGAAAGAATATAATTACCAATGTCGCGAATGGGTGAAAGAGATGCCATCTGAAGGGCTTCAAGCAAGTCTTCGCTAGTTAAGAGATTTTCAAAGAAGTCAGAAGCAAATTTGCCTGCATCGGTACGAGGCAATGAGGCTTGCACTTGGCGAAGAACATGGCGAGCGAGCTCGACATAATTAGGAAGTGTTGACTCATCTGATGTATCAAGCTGAAAATTCAAATCATCTGTATTGGCAAGCAGGGCAAGTGTGTCAGAAAGTTCCGAATCTACTGGATTATCTGTTGCCAGCTGGTCAAGGGCTGTGTTCATGTCAGCTGATACAGTATCGACTGCCTCAGAAGCGATGTCAGTGTCAGACGTTGATGTGGTAGCTGTCTCAAGAGTCTCGGGCGCTGGCGGAGAGATGACTTGCGAAATGTGTTCAGGGTGTGTCTCAGTAGATGAAGGTAAAGCAATACTACTTTCTATTTCCTCAGTCAATTGCGCAAGTTGTTCTGGGGAAAGTTTCGGTAAATCTTCAGAAGTATCAGTAACCGGTGGCGGTTGAAGTGTAGAAAGCAATTGCTCTAACTCGCTATCAATTGGTTCGGTCAAAGTATGAGAAGTAGGTGCAGAAAGTGCTGCAGCAAGAGAGCTGACAATGTCGTCGGCTAAAGCATTAAGCTTTTCTATCGGAGTACGATTCAGCCACGATTCGACAATAAAATTAGCAAACTCTTTTAGCCACTCGTGGTTGGTCTGACTGAGCGTAGCCAAAAGGTCAGAAGAGTGAATAAGTGCCGAAAGTTGCTGATAGCCCTCCGAGTCAGGCTTAACTTGAGCTTGAGTGCGCTTTAGGATGTGTATGACATAGTTGATGTAGTCTGACTCAGTTGGAGTAGCTGCGCTGCTGGGTAAGGCTGACGCCGAATCGGGAGCCTTCTCTGAAGAATCAAGCTTAGGCGGTTCAGCAGAAGTGGCTGGAGAAGGTGTGGCCACATCGGTACGAGAAAGAGCCTCGTTGACTTCAGCAGGTGCACTTTCTGCGTAGCTGATAAGTTGTGCCGCTGTGCTATCTTGGCTTAGAGCTGAGTTGAACAAGCTGAGCAGATGGGTAAGTACCTCATCTGCCAGTTCGCGAGAAAGTGCGTGACTGGAAGCATGTTTTTGGCTGAGCAAAAAGTCTCTGAAATCGTTCAGACCGGGCACAAAGCTAAGCGTGGAGAGCTCCGAGAAGATGTCTGGTGCCTGCGAAAGTTTTGCCAAAGTGCGCAAAATTGTGCCAGAGATACGCTCATGTTGCGTACGCACATTGGCTGCTTCTAAAAGGTACTTAACAAATTGACGAATAACAGCAGGTGTAGCAGTCGACTCTGATGCCGCTGTTGTGGAAGCAGAAGAGTGTGCCACGGTTGGTTTGGTATGCCCGTTGAAGGGAGCATAGTGTGCAACAGAAACAGTATTCGCAAAAAGCGACTCAAAACTGAAGCCAAAGTATGGCGTGCAGGTCGTTTTTACAAAGGCAGGCGGTGTGCGTTTTACCTTTGGAAATGGTGTAGCAGTAGCATCTGGCGCAGTTGTCGGAGTTGTCTCACCAACCAGCTCCGGCTCAGACGCATGTTCAATGTAGTGCTTTAGGATTTTGATAACATCTTTGCGTGATTCGAGAGCAGCCAGCGATTCGCTCAAAAATTGAGCGGTTGGCTCCAAGTTCTGGATAAGTACATCGTGTGACTTTAGGCTTCCATGTAGTAATTCATCTCTCAGGGTCTGACTGGCGCTGTGTAGAAAATCTCCAAAGTCTTTTAGCACATCAATACCAAGACGTTGCAAGTCGGTGATAGGATGTGCAGATTTAGCCAATGTGTAGAAGAATTCAACGACAGTTTTGCTCGTGCGGGAGCGTTGTTTATGTCGCAACTCCTTGACCTGACCTGCAAGGTCAGAAAGAAACAGGCGGATAACATCTTCGACATATTTTGTAACCTCATCGAGAGAGTGCGCAGTTCTATCTAAGCCAGAGACTTGGGTAAAGGACTTTGTGTGTGCCATTGTGTTCTTCTCCAGTTTAGCTTCTCTTTTTTCTCAGCAAACCTCAAAACACTATCCAAAGTTAGACTAAGGGACGCTTGTTAGTGTTGTTTGGATTTGCATTAGAATCCTCAAGAAACAGATCGTCCTCGCTTTGAAGTGCTGGCAGTGTGACATCATCGAGCTTGGAAGCAGCTGGTGAAGTAGTGGCAGCAGATGAACGAGTATCTGTTGTGTCAGATACGACTTCACCGATTTTTTCTTTGACGCCAACTGCAGAAGGAATACGGAAGCGAGAGACAGAGCGAGCAAGTTGCTGAGTAATAGCGTTGAGGCGCATGGCCAGCTGGGCTGACTGTCTAGAGCCCAGAAGCGATTGCTTGGCAATTTGGGACACTTCTGTCATGGCGCTCACAACGCCGCTGGAGGCAATATCTTGTTGCTTAGCAGCCAATGAGATTTCTTGAATAAGTTCGGTGGACTGCTGCACCACGCTACGGATTTCTTCCAGTGCGCGTGAGGCTTGGTCGGCAAGCTTGGTACCGCGCTCCACTTCCAGCGTACCGCGTTCCATGGCAGACACAGCGTCTTGTGTCTCTGACTGAATGGTTTGTACCAACTGGGAAATATCGTTGGTTGCTTTGGAGGAGCGTTCAGCAAGCTCGCGAACTTGTTCAGCAACGACGGCAAAACCGCGACCAGCTTCACCAGCACGCGCCGCCTCAATGGTCGCATTGAGCGCCAGAAGGTTAGTTTGGTTGGCAATATCTTCGATTGTTTGCACGATTTTAGAAATTTCAAGTGACGATTCGCCAAGCGATTTGATTTTCTGTGCAGAGTCTTGCACTGTGGCACGAATGCGTCTCATGCCTTCAATCGTTTCCAAAACCGTGTTTCCACCAGTTTGTGCCACTTGCGCAGCGCGTTGAGCCGCTTCAGCAGCCGAGTCGGCATTCATGGCTACTTGACGGATAGAAGCAGCCATTTCTTCTACAGCTGCAGAGGCATTAGCCACTTGAACGGACTGTTCTTCAGCGCCACGTGCCATCTGCTCAGTTGCAGCCAAAATTTCGGATGCGGCGCCACCGACTTGCAGCGCAGCGGTTTGAACTTCTTCAATTAGCTTACCTAAGTCGTCGACCATCAGGTTGAAAGAATCTGCCAAAGCGCCCAAAGCGCCTTCAGTAACGACGGCGCGCTGTGTAAAATCGCCCTCGGCAGCGTTAGACACCACAATTAGCAAGTCAGTGAGCTGTTTCTGCATTGCATCGCGTTCCGTCTCAGTTTCAACAAGTGTCGACAGGCGCCGAATCATTTCATTGAACTGATTAGCAACTTCTTCAAACTCGTCACCTGTGGCAATGCTTGAGCGAGCATTGAAGTCACCAGCAAGCACACTTTCCATCAAAGACTTGATTTCACCAAGTGAAGAAAGAATGCTCTTGCTTTGTTTCTGCGCCATAATGAAGGCAAGAACCAAACCGCTCACAAGCATAAGCGAAAGCAGCCCAATCACTACAAAAAGCATCGTGCGGACCAAACTGCGTTGCTGCTGCTGCATAGAAAGATATCGTTTATAGTCGAGTGAAATCATGGTGGCGCCAATGGTCTGCCCAGCATGATTTTTGAGCGCATTGTACTGTGCAACCGCATGCTGAGTCACATTTGTCGTCTCATCCTTGATAAATGCCGTCTTTTCATTGCGCACCTTCTCCCAAGCAGGCAGAGGAATCTTATAGCCAAAAGCGGGAATGTCACTGGAGACTTGCTCAGAAGTCAGCACTCGGATGCTATCAATCGTAAACGAGACTGAAAACATGTCTTTGGGCACAAAGGAGAGATACTCATTGAGCAGAATGTCGTCGTTTTTGTTGAGCAACTGACCTGCAAAGGCAACTGCTTCAACGGAACCTGATTGAGAACGAATGGGGGTGACCACACTAAGCATCAGACCACGCTCTTCAAGACCGCCATGACTTGGGTCGCTCTTTGTGCCATCTACTCGAGCTTGGTCAGCCAAAGAGTTTTTGCCAGCTATTGTTACGTTTTCAATCACATTAAATGCATTGACAGCTTCAAGCTTAAGAACCTCAACAGGGTAGAGCTCAAAAGAGGTGATGGTATTGCCTTGCAGAGCAGTTTCAAGAAAGCGGCGCAGTGGAGCAGCGGGACGCACAGCCTTGTCGTAGTCAAAAGCAAATGTAGAGTCGCCAAATCTATTAGGGTCAGTTGCGCGTACAATTACAACGCCGCTGGGACTGACCAATGTAAGCATACTAAGTTTGTGTCGGCGCATGGCATCGGTAACGGCAGCACTAAGTTTCTGCCGCGCCTCATTTGGTGCAAGAGCCAGCTGTGTCAGTGCCTCACGATACTCGGCACGTGCAAACTCGTCTTTAAGACTGGCTTCTACACGGAGAAGATGTCGTTCCAGAACCGTCTTCAAAACACGCTCTTGCTCCACAAGCAGCGACTGTACAAAACTATCTATGTCGGAGACATAACTCTCGACTTGAGAGCGCTGCATAGAATACACAACGAACACTAGTAAAACGCCAACAATGAGAATTGGCAAGCCAACAGAGAGCAGAAAGTCGCGAACTAATTTCCCTCTAAGGCTTGCACTTGAGAAAATGCCACGAAGAGAAAATTGTGCCATACGCTATGTCAAGTTTTAGTTTTCACCGCTTTACATCCCCTGTTTGACAAAGTGCATTCTGCCTTGCAGCAAGGTAAAACTGCAAAGAAAAACTGCGTGTGTGTATGGGCTGCTTGGTAAGCTAAAAAATGTAACACTCATTACAAAATTAACTTGCCAGACTACTAATTGGGGTAGCTTGGTCTGAAAGCTGCATAGGGAGGTTTTGGATTTTAGAGCATAGCTAGATATATTGCTCGCGGAAAACTCCTCGAAACGGGAAGAAAAGCCCATACCACCAAATATGGTAGAAATAGCCGAACTGCTGAGCAATTTGACCAAAGTCGATGGTGTGAAGGCATCAGCCTTGATAGGCAAAGATGGGTTTGTGATTGAGCAAAAAATGCGAGATGGGGTATCTATTGACATGGAAACTGTCGGTGCAATTGTCATCGGCGGGCTGCATAGCTCAGAGGCTATCGGAGCGGAGCTGAATGTAGGGAAGGTAGAGCAGAGCATGGTAGAGTATGAAAATGGTATCATCTTCTCCAAGCTGCTCCCTGAAGGAAATGTCATCCTGACCGTCATTGCAGACCAGAGCGCTATGCTGGGCAACATTCGCTATCAAGTAGCGAAGTTGGCACCTGAACTCCAAAAGCAACTCTGAAGGCCTCCAACGACGGCAGCATGCAGAAAGTAGATGGCGAACTTTAAAGAGTGCTAAGTGAGTTCATTACTTGAAGTCTTTGCATGTGAAGCTCACACTTGCTAACAAGCCTGAGCGCTCACGGCAAAGAATGTTGTAAGGCAGTACTTTGTTTGCAGTAGCATAAAGCGCTGTAGAAGACTTCAAGCAGTCAAGAACAAGTAAGGAGAGTGTAAATCCAGTAACTCTGAACAACTACAAAACCGCTTAAACGACTATGAGCTTTCCAGGCAAAGACGACTTCCGCAAGATTTACCTGACTGAAAATCAAATCAATGCAGCTGAGAAAGTTTTGAAGGAGTTTGCCACTAAGACGGGCACAACAGCTGTGATACTGGGCGACATGACTGGGCAGGTGCTGGCAAAGCATGGCGGGTTGCTCGACAAAGACCTAGAGGTCTTCAGTGTGCTGGCTGCCTCTAACTTTGCAGCCACAGCAGAAATGGCTAAACAAATCGGCGAAAAAACCTCATTTGAAATTCTCTTTCACGAAGGCGAATCGCGTAGCATCTATCTGGTGAGCATCAATGAACGCTACATCTTAGAAATTATCTTCAAGTCTAGTATTCCTCCGGGCACCATCCGAATCTACGCAAAGAAAGCGAAAGAAAAGCTCTTGGAAATTATCGCTTCTGAAGAAATGCAAGTCGATCTCTCAAATATCTTTGACGACAACTTTAGCTCATTGCTCGACGAACAGCTAAACAAAACACTGGGCGAAGGTGGGCGATAAAAAATTCCAAGTGCATATAGCTTTGCAACAGCATTCGTGCTTCTTAATAATGCACAATGCACACCTGTAGTAATATGAAAAAAGTTCTGCTCCATTTTTAATAAAACCATAGTCTACATTTAAGAAACAAACTATGGGACGCTTCTCATTTGGCATACTTATCGTCGGTGTATTAGTATTTGGCATTGTCGTCGGCACCCAAATAAAGGCGAGTATTTCTGGTGATAACCTCTACGAGCAACAGAAAAAATTCTCGCAAGCCTTCCTCTACGTGACAAAGTACTATGTCGATGACGTAGATACGCAAAAGCTCACGGAAGGCGCTATTGAAGGCATGCTCGAAAAACTCGACCCACACTCTGCTTATCTTTCTGCCGAGCAGAATCGACGGTCGAAAGAAGAATTTCAAGGAAATTTTGAGGGGATTGGCATAGAGTTCGACGTGCTAAACGATACGCTATTTGTCGTAGCACCAGTTATCGGCGGACCAAGCGATAAACTGGGCATTATGTCGGGTGATAAGATTGTGGAGATTGATGATTCTTCTGCAATTGGTATTACACGCGAAGCCGTTATTAAACGCTTGCGCGGTCCGAAAGGCACAAAAGTCAAAGTCAAAATCATCCGACCGGGCGAAAAAGAACCGCTATACTTTGTCATCACACGCGATAAAATTCCGACCTATAGCGTCGGCGTCTCCATGATGCTCAAAGACGACATCGGCTACATCTACATCGACCGCTTTGTTCAAACCACACACGATGAATTTCTTGAAGCACTCAAAGAGCTGAAAGCAAAAGGTATGAAAAAACTCATCCTGGATTTGCGCCAAAATCCAGGTGGATACTTAGACCAAGCAATTAAAATTTCAGATGAATTTTTAGGCGGAGTACAGAAAATCGTCTACACCAAAGGACGCAGCTCGCCCGAAGAAAATGTCTATTCCAAGCCCGGAGATTCGTTTGAGAAAGAACCACTGATTATTATTGTCAATCGTGGCAGCGCCTCAGCATCTGAAATTGTGGCAGGAGCTGTGCAAGACCACGACCGCGGACTAATTGTCGGCGAAACCACATTCGGCAAAGGCTTGGTGCAGCGCCCATTTGATTTGCCTGATGGCTCACAAATTCGTGTAACCGTTGCACGATACTACACGCCATCTGGACGCTCCATCCAACGCCCATACGACATCAGCAAACGCGGACGCGAAGAATATTACAACGAAATTCACGAACGTGGCTGGAATGAATTAGGCATCAATAGCCCCGACCCAGAAGTAAGAAAAAGGGTCCAAGAAATGCGTAACCGTAGAGAACCTATTGAAACCAGCCTATTTATTAAACCTGACTCAATTCATAAACCTTACAGAACCGATAAAGGTAGAATCGTATTAGGGGGCGGCGGCATTATGCCTGACTATCTTATCATGCCCGATACCGTTACTCGCTACTACCGCCAAGTGCGCGCCGCACGAGTGTTTGAAGAATTTGCGCAGCACTACATTGAACAAAATCCAATCCTGCGCAAAAAGTATGAACAAAACTTCGAAAAATTCCGCAAAGAATTCGAAGTCTCAGGCGACATGATGAAGCAATTTATCGCCTTAGCCACTAAGAAAAATATCCCCTTCAATGAAGCCGAGTATGCTCGCGACGAGCGATACCTCAAAAATGCTATCAAAGGAAATATCGCCCGCCAAATCTGGGGCTCAAAATATGAACGCATGATTTTTGCCGAAGAAGATAATATCGTTCAAGAAGCGATTAAGCTCTTTCCAAAAGCCGAAGCCTTAGCAAAACTGGGCTCAGTCAAATAAAAATCGCCTATTAACCAACTCTGGCTATGCCAAAAAAAGCGGCATAGCCAGCACATGTGACTGAACAACGCTGAATATCAGCACGTCACAACGGATAAACACCAATGAAACTTACCGTTCTCGACCATGCGCTGCTGAAGTGCGATTTATCAGTGCTGCGCGATAAGCATACACCAAAGGAACTCTTTAGAGCCTCGCTGGGACGCATCGCCGAAATCATGGCGGTCGAAATCTGCGCAAAATTGCCCTTAGAAACTTTCCTCTTGGATACCCCGCTGGAAACCACCACCGGCTACCGATTAAAAGAGAAATTTCTGATTGTGCCCGTCCTGCGAGCAGGATTAGGCATGCAGGATGGATTTCTAAAATTTCTGCCCCACGCCACCGTCTCACACGTCGGTATCTCGCGTGACCAGACCACCCACGAGCCGCACTTCTACTACTCCAACATCCCAGCAAACATTGCCGAACTGCACGGCTTTGTGCTCGACCCCATGCTCGCCACAGGCGGCAGTGCCACCATGGCGGTAAAATTGCTCAAAGAAAAAGGCGCTAAACAGCTTTCGCTCGTCTCCGTCGTGGCAGCTCCAGAAGGCGTCAAGCGCTTTAGCGACGCCCATCCCGATGTGCACATCTACGCCGCCGTGCTCGACCGTGAACTCAATGCCAACAAATATATCCTTCCCGGACTGGGCGACGCTGGCGATAGATTGTTTGGAACATAGCACCGCAGGACAAACCACAACGGAAATGAGCAAAAAGTCTTGCAAAAGCTATACTTATGTTCAAAAGTCTAACCAGGCAAGGTTGTCAGAGTCAGACCTCATGGGGGTGAAAAGCGACAAAAAGAGGGCAGATGACGCCGTGAAAAGGGCATTTTCGGTGATTTTATGCAAATTTTGAGGTTGTCAGAGGTCGGGGGTTTATCGGCTATCGCCGCCTGACGACTTACGATTTGGAAAAGTGCGCAAAAAGTTGCAGATTTGCATCAAATTCCGCCTTGTCAGGGCGGATTCTAATTGCACCAATGTGGGATTGAAATATCGATTCCTAATTAGCTCAAGTTTTGATACCTTGTTATTCTAATTGCACCAATGTGGGATTGAAAAGCACCTGAATTACGTTTTCAATCACATACTTCATTCTAATTGCACCAATGTGGGATTGAAATGCAACCGATTTTCACACAGAAAGATATGACGAACTTCTATTCTAATTGCACCAATGTGGGATTGAAATGACTTAGTGTTCATAAAACAGGAGAACGATTACAATTCTAATTGCACCAATGTGGGATTGAAATAATAGACCAATTCTGCAACTAACGGGCAACACTCTATTCTAATTGCACCAATGTGGGATTGAAATCTCATTCAATTTCACCGATGTGGGGTGGGTATTTCTATGCTTGGCAGCACTGGCTACTCACGGCGTGCGTGAGCGAAGGATTACTTTTTTGTTAAGCGTTGCAAGTCAGGCGGCAAGTAGCTATTTTGCCGCATTTTGATAGCAACCACAGCCATGCCATGCAGAGTCCCGAAAGACCGCAAGTGATGGTCACAAGCCAATACGGCGAGTTGGCGCTCTATGCCACACTCTTTTTGTTGTTGGTCTCGGCGGTATTTGTCGTCAACTTCATACTGGCGCAGCGCAGTGAAGCGGAGGCGAAACAGATTGCCTTAGCCACGCAGAGTGCGCGCATGTGGCAGACAGCTGAAAAGAGCTTGCGCGATGCCCACATCAAGGTCTTCACGCTGGATGCGTTTGACTCATCGTTTAAGGAATTTGCGGCCGCCATCAAGGAGTTTGACCAGATTCAGAGGGCGCTCAAAAATGGGGGCACGGCAAAGCTACTGGGGCAGCCGGTGACGGTGGAGCCAGTGGTAGAAGAAAAGGTGTTAGGGGCGCTGGAGGCAATAGAGACGAAGTGGCAAAGTCAGAGAGAGCAATTTCTCAAACTGGCAGAGCAGCCGAGTGCGGTGGCAGATACCCTGCTACTGGAACGCTGTGTAGAGAGCCTCGTCCATGAGGGTGAGGCGATGTTAGATGCCAATCAGCGCTTTATCATTGCGCTGGGAGAAGCATCCAACGAGCGCATCACACGCTTGCAGGCGCTCCAAGTTGGGGCGATTCTGCTAAGTCTGGTGGTCTTCTTTGCTATGGCAATACGCCTGACGATTTCGCTACGAAAGCGCGACCGCATCATTTTGGAAAACACCGATGAAATCATCCGACAGCGCAATGAACTTGCCAGCGAAAAAGAACGCATAGAACAATTGCTACGAGACTTGAAAGACACGCAAGCACAGTTGATTCAGTCGGAGAAGATGGCGTCGTTAGGACAGATGGTAGCGGGAATTGCGCATGAGGTCAATACGCCGTTGGGGTTTGTGACAAACAACTTGAGCATCGTCGAGCGCAATGTGGGCATTTTGGAGCGGGCGTTGAAGGAGTATCAAAAAATGGAGATGATGCTCCGCGAAGGCGAGCTTAGTGAGCTGGAAGCGCAGTTAGAAAATGTGCGCGAGTTGGTTTCACGCATTGAGGAAATGGCGTTGGTAGAACGAACGCACAAGACTTTAGCGGAGTCGAATCTGGGATTGCAGCGCATCCAAGAGCTGGTCACAAACCTACGGAATTTCTCTCGTCTGGATGAGGCGGCGCTGAAAACCGTAGACCTCAACGAAAACATTGATGCCTCGCTCATGATTGCCACGAACCTTGTCAAGCACAAAGCGGAGGTGATAAAAAATTACACTCCGAACTTGATGGTCGAGTGCTACCCAGCGCAGCTAAATCAAGTGTTTCTGAACCTCATTACTAATGCGGCACAAGCGATTGAGACATTTGGCAAAATCACCATTACGACGCAGTTAGAGCAAGACAAGGCGATTATCAAAGTCGCTGATACAGGCGTCGGCATTCCCGAACAGAATTTGAAGAAGATTTTTGAGCCCTTCTTTACCACGAAACCTGTTGGACAAGGAACAGGGTTAGGGCTTTCGATTGTCTATAAAATCATTGAGCAGCACAACGGCACAATCGATGTCAAAAGCAAGGTGGGTGAGGGCACGGAGTTTACCATCACGCTGCCAGTAAAGCAGGCAAAGCAAAGCGTGCGTGAGTCGGCGAGGCATATGCAGACCGCCTAACTTAGAGCCAGATAATTTGAGCGAAGCGCTGCCGCTGGAAGTGGCTCGAAGAGCGCAAATTTTGGCAAAAAGATGTACATGAAAGGCTACACTTGCGGCAAAAAGAGAGCAAAAACATGGAGAAGCAGAGAAACTTGATTAAATTCGTGCCAGATGCTCGCGGTAACCTAATCACGGACTGAGGATGAAAAATCTTTCGCACATTCTTTTGGTGGATGATGAGCCGCTGATGCTAAGTTCTCTGAAAGGCTTGTTGGAGTTTGATTACCATGTTCACACAGCGGAGAATGGCAACGATGCTTTAGAGATTCTGCATCAACATCCTATCAAAGTGGTCATCAGTGATGAGCGCATGCCGCATATGCCGGGGCATGAGCTGCTGCGTCAGGTCAAGATAGCAAGTCCGCGCACCATTCGTGTGCTGCTGACGGGTTACGCCGACTTAGAGAGTGTTATCAAGTCGGTCAATGCGGGAGAGATTTTCCGCTATCTCAATAAGCCATGTCGACCAGAGATGCTGCAAAGTGTGGTCAGGCTCGGAGTTCAAATCTATGACCGGATGTCGATGCTAAATCCCTCGCCGATTGAGGTAGTAAGGACTGTGCCAGCGCACGCAGCTGACATGCTCAAGAAAGTGTCGGCAAAACCGGCGGTGCTTTTTGTAGGGTATGCAAAAGAGGAAATTGCGCAGTTCGTCGAGAAGCTAAGCGACCTCTATGAGGTAATCACGGCAGACACCGTAGAATCAGCGTTTGAGATTTTCTCAAAGAGAAATATCTCCGTCATTATCAGCGAGCTAAACTTAGGCGAATACGATGGCGTGGATTTCTTGCAAACACTCAAGCAAGAGCGCCCACAGACGGTAATCGTGGTGCTTACCGATATAGTGGATGTCAAGCTGATTATGAGAGCGGTCAATGAAGTCAATGTCTTCAAATACATTCCCAAGCCCACAACTCAAGAGCAGATAGAACGCACCTTGCGTGAGGCAACGGCAAAAAACAACGAATATCTGCAATACCCTGAACTGCTTTTGCAGGCAGTGCGTCCAGAGACCTCCTCGCCGCAGATAGCACAGCCAAAGGGGACCAATGAAGACCTTAAGAGCAAACTCAGAGCGGCGCAGTCGCTCTTCAAGAAAGGTTGAAGCGAATTGAACGGCGTATCACTTCACAGGCAGGAGCACGCCGAAAGCGAGCACGCATCACACCTTTCATGATGACACAAGCCAGAGCCTACCTACCGTATCCATGAAACGGCACGACGAACTTTCGACGACAAAAATGCCCCATGGGCGAAGGACTGCAAAAAAATTTATGCTTGAATTGCTTAGATTCTTTTTTTCAATCGCACACACATAGGACATTCAAACGCACTCAACGAAATAAGGGACAATGGTGGAAGAGGCATATTCTCATCTGGTGGAGAAATTAAGAGCGGCATATCGTCGCATGCAAGTGCGAGAGATGTTGCAGGGGATATCGAAGTTTTTGGTTGTGGCATTAGCGGCGGTCATAGCAGTGTCGGCGGTGGAGGCGGTCGGGCGGTTCTCGACAGTCGGGCGGCTGATGTTGCTCGTGATGTTGGGGCTGGTGAGCGTGGCGGCATTGGTAAAATGTCTTGTGTTGCCGTTGTTACAACAGCATTTTGACCCAGATGTGGTAGCTAAAGTGGTTGGAGAAGCATTTCCCAGTCTCAAAGACCGCTTGGTAAATGCATTGCAAGTGTATCGTGAGGCATCAGAGAATCCTTTTGCTATTGCGGCTTTGGAACATGTGGAGAGAGAAACAGCGACACTTCATTTTGAGCAAGCCGTTTCGCTGGACAAGGCGAAGAAGGCAAGTGGTGCTGCTGCCGCCAGTGTGATGGTAGCCGCCTTGCTGTTTGCCTTCTCCCCATTGGGACTCAACAAAGCGCTGGTGCGAGTCATCAAGTTCAATGAAGATTTCACACCGCCGCCACCGTTTAGGATTGTTTCACTCTCAAAAGATATCGAGATTGCAAAAGGCGGCGATGCCGAACTGCGCTTCAGAGTGATTGATAATCCCGAGAGCGAGGTGGCAATAGAAGTACGCCGCCTAACACTCAAACTTCTCGACGAGAATGGCTTTGAATGGCAAGAGCTGAAACTAGTGCAAGATAGCGCAGGCGAATTTGCCTACCAGCTCAAAAATCAAAAGCAGCCGCTTATCTACTTTGCTGAAAGTAATGTGGCAGGCAGAATCATATCCAGCGAAAAACATCGTGTAAGTGTGCTCGATAAGCCGCGACTTGAAATGTTTCAACTTTCGCTGGTGCCGCCTGCCTACAGTCGGCTAAGTGCGCAGCAGCTTGAGCCAAACTTCGGCGATGCTGTTGCGCTCAAAGGCACGAAAGTGTTTCTACGCCTAAGAGCCTCAAAGCCAATTCAAGCCGCTACACTTATTGCAAACGATACGCTGCTGATGCCCATGCAAGTCAGTGCCGATTCCGCATCGCTGAGCTTTGTGCTCAAAGACGATATTGCCTATCAGCTCGAGGCTTACGACTACGCACAGATGCGCACCGAAAAAAGTGCCACCTACCACATCCGAGTGCTGCCCGATGAATATCCATCTATTCGAATTTTGCAGCCAGAGGCAAAAGAAACCACGCTGCCTGAATCGCTCATCCAGCCCTTGACAATTGAGCTCAAAGATGATTTCGGCTTCAGTAAGCTCTCTATAAAATTCCGCGTAACAAAGTCCGAAGTCGGCGAGCCTGAACAAACCTTTCGCGAGCTGCCTATCCCGCTTGCTGCAGAAGGCTCGCAAGTTGACCGAGTGGTCAATTTTACATGGGACCTCAGCAAAGCAGGTGTGGTGGCAGGCGATGAGTTAGAGTTTTATGCCGAAGTCTATGACAACGATGCCGTATTGGGCTATAAAGCCGCACGCACCGATTTTTATCGGTTCCGTTTGCCTTCGTTGGAAGAGGTGTTTGCCGAAGTGGAACAGGCAGAAAAGAATGCTACAGAAGCCTTAGAAAAAAAGATTGAAGAAGCCAAATCCATTCAAGAGCAGCTTGAAAAGGTTCAAAACGAACTGCGTCAGAAGAACCGCTCGAGTTGGCAAGACCGCAAAGTCCTTGAACAAGCGCTCAAAAAGCAAGAGGAACTTCAGAAAAGTGCCGCCGCCATTTCAGATGAGTTGCAAAAAATGATACAAGAGATGCAAGAGCGGCAATTGGTCTCTGAAGAAACGCTGCAGAAGTATCAGGAAGTACAACGGCTCCTGGATGAAATCAATTCGCCAGAACTCAAAGAGGCGATGCGCCAATTGCAAGAAGCGTTGGCACAGGTCAATGAGCAGCAGTTGCGTCAGGCTTTGGAGAAAATGACGTTCAACGAAGAGCAACTTCAGAAAAGTCTGGAGCGCACTAAAGAACTTTTGCAGCGCATCCAGCTCGAGCGCAAAATCGATGAGCTGGCAAAGCGAATGCAGGAAATGATTCAAAAGCAAGAAGAACTGCGCGCCGAGACGATGCAGCAACCCAAGAGCCCCGAAAAATTCAAAGAACTGCAAAAAGAGCAAGACCGTCTCGAAAAAGACCTCAAAGAGTTCGAGCAGGCACGTCAAGAATTGGAAAGCAAAATGAAGAACTTCCCGAAGCAGGAGCAGTTGCCAATGGAAGAATTGGAAAAATTGCGTGCTCAAGCCGAGCAAGACGGATTGGAAAAGGATGTCAGTGAAGCCAAAGAAAAACTCAAAGAGCAAAATGCAGATGCGGCAGCAGAAAAACAGCAGTCGGCTCTGCAAAAAATGAAGCAGCGCCAGAAGCAAATTGCAGAAATGAAGCAAGAGCTTGCACGCCAGCGCCGCCAAGAACTGCTTGAAGCCATGCAAAACGCCGCACAATCCGCGCTCGAACTTTCTAAAGAGCAAGAAGCCTTGAAAAAGGAAACCGAGCAGATTCGAGCTCAAGCCTCTTTTGAAGAGTCGCGCGAAATTGCGCAAAACCAGCAACAGATTTTGGAATCGCTCAAACAGTTGCAGGAAAGCATTTCCAAGATTGGCAAAAAATCGTCAAAAATTCGTGCCGAAATGTCTCGTCAGCTTGCTAAAGCTGAAGAGCAAATGCAGCAATCCATAGCGTCAATGGAAGCGCGCAATGCACAGCAAGCTGCGCAGAGCATGAAAGAAGCCATGCGCGAGCTCAATGAATTTGCGCAACAAACCAGCGACATGCTGGGGCAAATGATGGGACAGCAAGGCAAAGACGGTCAAGGCGAGAGCGGCGACGCACTCTCCGAACTGATGCAAGGCTTAGCTGAACAGCAAAGCGAGCTCAATAGCGAAACTCAATCTTTGATGCAAGGCAGAATCCAAGTCGACAGAGCGCAGCGTCTGGCACAGCTTGCTGCACAGCAACGCCTCATTCAAGAACAGCTTCGACAATTGGCGCAGCGTCAAGCCCAGCAACAACGAGAAGGCAAGGGCAATGAGCTCATGGGCAATTTGGAAAAACTCGCCGAAGAAATGGAAGAAGCCGCCAAGAGCTTGGAGCAACAAGAGCTCTCACGCGAGCTTGTAAAGCGTCAGCAGCAAATTCTCTCACGCATGCTGCAATCGACCAAATCGCTGCAAAAGCGTGAGTTTGAAGAACAGCGCGAAGCCAAAACCGCTAAAAACTTTGTGCGCAAGTCGCCCGCTGAAATTGGGTCGCAAACTGGGCGAAGCAAAATTCAAGATGCACTCAATCGACTGCGCGAAAAAGGTTACTCGGACGACTACCAAAAACTCATTCGCCGCTACTACGACGCACTCGAAAAACTTCAAAGCAATTGAACGATACATGCAAGCTGTCCTAACAGGGCTGATGTACTTCTTGGCAGCCGCCACGGCTTTGGCGCAACGACCGCTGACGGTGTCGCTCTACGGACAGACTTGGTCGGGTGTTTTGCCACAAAGCGCTGTTGCTCTCTCCATCAAACCTGAAATGGATGAAATGGCGCTGGAGCAAACCATGCGTGCCGTGCAAACGAGCCTGCAACCGTTCGTCAAAACACTCCAGCGCAGTTGCGATTCACTACGCTGTAGCGATTGGCTTCGCCTGAAAGTAGCAATGGCAGTGGCAAAGTCAGCATGGAAATCTGAAATGGAGCGTGTGGTCGGGTGCAGTGCCCTGCTACGTGCCATGGGCTACAATGCCGTGCTAGTTGCTTCGCAGCGCCGCTTGCAGCTTGCCGTCGAAATCAACCAGCCGATTTACTTTGGTGCCATGTTTCGCTTAGGGGAAGGCGGCAAGCAAATGTTCATGCTGCTCGATGTGGAGAAAAACAGCATCCAAAAATCTAAGCCCAAAGGTGAGATGGAGCTGCTGGCAAACTTGAATGAAGCGCAAACTCTGCGCGCACTCGCACTCGATAAGCTGAGCTTCCCCATTCTGCCCAATAAGCCGGTTACTAAAACACTGACTTGGACATTTCAAGGCAAGACCTTTTCACTGCGCGTTACACTGAATCGAAATCTGATTGACTATCTTGCCGAGCATCCGCAAATGGAAGTGAGTTGGTATTTTAACCAGCCGCTGACAAGTGCGTTCAAAGCACAGGTAATTGAACCGTTAAAGAAACTTGTGGCGCAGGAGAAACTAACTGGCGCCGCCGCAGTAGATTTTTTGTTGCAATTTTCTCTGGCGCGTCCTTACCTTGAAGACCACAAACAGGCACGTGGTGAGCATTGCAGTTTCGTAGAAGAATCGCTCTTTGATGACTACACCGACTGCGAAGACCGTGCCTATCTGCTGGCGGCGCTGGTGCGAGGTGTGTTGGGCTACAATGTGGTCGGCTTGCAGTTCCCAAATCATGTAGCAGTGGCAGTGGAGATTCCTGAAAACAGGCAAATGGGCAAAAAAATCATCTTTGAGGGCAGAACATACATCGTATGCGACCCGTCTTACTCTGGTAGCACTGTTGGCGAAATTATTGAGCCTTTTAAGGACGCGGCACCGCAAAGCGTGATTAAAATTGATGAAATAAAATTTGTAGATTAACCTTTCAAATTTCAAAGGCTTCCATAGATGCAAATTTTTTTGATTGCACTGTTGATTGTGGCGCTCGATCAGGCGACGAAATACATTGTCAAAGAGCAGTTAAGCGGAGGGGCAGCGCCTGTAGTGCTCATTGACGATTGGTTGAAACTTACATACACAGAAAATTCAGGGATTGCATTCGGCATTGACTTGGGCGGACGGGCAGTGGTCACCACGCTGTCTATCCTTGCAACCTTGGGCATTTGCTACTACTTATACCGCACACAGCGCAAAAACATCTACTACCGCATTGCCTTCGGACTCATCATCGGTGGGGCAATCGGCAACCTGATTGACCGCGCCTTCTACGGACAGGTGGTCGACTTCATTCATTTTGATATTTACAATGGAATGCTATTTGGCAAATATGTCTCGCTATGGCCAATTTTTAATGTGGCGGATGCGGCAATCACATGCGGGGTGGCTGTCATGCTCATCTGGTATCGCCATGTCTTTGAAGAGACGCCTACTGCACCGGTAAAGGCAATGGAGAATCCACCCTCCACAGAAACGGCACCAAATGCGCCATCCGAAACCCCGAACCCCCCAGCGAATCCACAAAATTGAGCCATTCAGTAAAGGCAGCATCAGTATGGCTGAATGCAGCACAAGGGCAAGAGGCGCAATCTGCACAAAATCATGAACGCCAAAGCAAAAATGTAGGTTTTGAGCATGCAGGCAATGCAATGAAAACAACTTCAAACCATGTTTATTGACGCGCACGCTCACCTTTCGTTTCAAGACTATGACCAAGACCGTGATGAGGTCATCTCGCGCCTGAAAGCCAGCGGAATTGCGTTGATTCTCAATCCGGGCACCTCGGTGGAGACAAGCAAAGAGGCAATTGCGCTGGCAGAGCAGTATGACTTCATCTACGCAAATGTAGGATTGCATCCGAACGATGTGCACGAGGTGACAGATGAAGACTTTGCGGAACTTGCTGCATTAGCAAAGCACGAAAAAGTGGTGGCTATTGGTGAAATTGGATTGGATTATCACTACGACGACATGGATAAAGTCAAGCAGGAGAAGTGTTTTCGTGAGATGTTGCGCATTGCCAAGGAGCAGGACTTACCAGTCATCATTCATACGAGAGATGCTTGGGAAGACACGTTCAGGATACTGGAGGAAGAGAAGTCTTCAAATTTGCGCGGCATGATGCACTGTTTTTCTGGCGGAGTCGATGAGGCAAAACGAGCATTGAAGTTAGGATTTAAGATTTCCATACCGGGGATTGTCACGTTCAAAAAATCGCATTTGCCAGAGGTAGTGGCGGCGCTCTCGCTCGAGGATATGCTGACGGAGACGGACTGCCCGTATCTGGCGCCTGTGCCATATCGTGGCAAGCGCAATGAGCCAGCATTTGTGGTAGAAGTGGCAAAGAAAATCGCCGCCATCAAGAATGTGTCGGTAGAAGAAGTAGGAACGCGTACGCTGCAGACAGCACGAGACTGGTTTGAGATTTGACCGATGGGATACAAAAATTTGGCAAAAGCGAAAAAAGAAGCTATATTCAAGGACCTTATTTTTGAGCACAAAACTCAGGCTTGCTCTGGGGCGAGCAAAGCGTCTCTATAAGGCATAGCTGGACGGGGCATAGCGCAGCTGGTAGCGCGCCTGTTTTGGGAGCAGGAGGTCCCGAGTTCGAGTCTCGGTGCCCCGACCTGCGAGTCGAGCGGCAAAGGTGCCCGTAGCTCAGCTGGATAGAGCAACAGCCTTCTAAGCTGTGGGTCACTGGTTCGAATCCAGTCGGGCACGCATTCGTGCGGTGCTCGAGAAAAGTAGCAAATGCTACGGCACGCAGCAGGCAAGAGTGTGATTGGTCATATATAACACACGGCGGGCATAGCTCAGCTGGTTAGAGCGTCAGATTGTGGCTCTGAAGGTCACGGGTTCGAAGCCCGTTGCTCGCCCAACGTTTTCAGTCAATACATTGTTCTTTCAAAACGGAAAGAAATCGGAGGCCCCATCGACTAGTGGTTAGGTCACCACCCTTTCAAGGTGGCGGGACGGGTTCGAATCCCGTTGGGGTCACAACAAAAAAAGCCTTGCTTCCACGCAAGGCTTTTTCTTTCAGGCTCATCTTGCATCATCACCGAATGTCGAGAAGCACACTTTCGCTGTGACTGCTAAACTCTGGCGCATACATGCACTGAATGGTGGCAATACCGCTCTGAAACTTGCCACGATGCACCGTCCGAAGCGAATACTCAAACACATAGACACCCTTGCGAACATAATCCATGAAGAAATGTGTTGCCACATCACGCGTCGACTCATAGTAGCCTAAGCCGTCTTGAAACTTATACTGCGACAGCACACTAAGAGGCTCAAAACCAGCGGCACGAAAATCTTTGAGATGCACAAACTCCATGTCTCTATCCACCTGCAATTCAAGACGCACTTTGACCACATCGCCAACCGTGATGGGCGTCTTATCGGTAATGGGCTCGAGCACTTTGCCTTTGCTGGTGAGACGCTCTCGGAAAAGTTGTTTTTTGAGCCTAAGTGGAGAGTCGGCAGGCGTCACTTTATCCATTTGTTCAAAATACTGCCAATATAGCGCGCCCCACGCCACGCCATCGTTCGGATTTTTGACAGTAACCTTGCCATACTCGGGCTTGACAGCCTCTTTCACCCATGCCGTTTTGAAATAGCCGGTGCCTGCTTCAGTCGCCAAGTCAGGCACAGTAGCAGGCGAGATGCGCATGGAGCCGAGTGTAACTTCGGCAAGGAGCTCACTTTCGAGCAAGGCAGTGCCGCGCAAAAGCAAGGCGTAACAGGCTTCAGTCGTAGCTTTGGTGGTGCGCCAATCGTGAGTTTGCTTGTGCTTCAAAAGCCATGTTTTCATGGCTTCCACAGCAGATTGGTCGTCTAAAATCTCATCAAAACACTCAATCAGGAGAGACTGGGTTTCAATTGGGGCTTGGTACCAGTAGTAGCCGCCGGTGTTATCCTTCCAATACATGCCCAGTTCGTCAGACATCAGCGCATATTCTTTGATGGAGCGCATGATGCGTTGAGCCAGCTCACGGTCGTCGCTATTGCCAGAGCGATGAAAAGCCAGTGCCAACATGCCTTTGAGCATGACATTGCGCGATGCCCAATACTGTTTGGCTTGGCGCACCCAATACTGCAAGGCTTTAGTTTGCCGCTCGCCGCCACTAATGGCAATATCTGCAAAATAGCTCCGCGTGTAGAGATAGTGAATGGCAAGGTAGCTAAGATGGTCGTCATCTGGTTTGGTCGAGTGCTTGAGAATCCATTCGTATTCGCGCGTCATTTCTTCGTCGAGATACTCAATGGCGCGATACATGGCTTGACCAAGCGAGGCAGGCAAGGCGCTGGTGAGCATCACGTTTTTGGGACGCTTGTAAATGCCAAGTTTATCCAAGTGTCCAACGCCAGCGGCAATGTGCTGCGTAACCCAACGGCTTTCGCTCATGCCCGGAAACCAAGGAAAGCCGCCGCTGGGCAATTGCATAGAGACCAATTTTTGTTCAGCTTGTTTCAGACTTTGTGCCAGCGTGTTCAGCTCAAAGAGCAGGGCAACACGACGCTTGCGTTCTGATTCGCTTCTGCCATTAAGCACCCATGGCGTTTCTTCTATCAAAACTTGCTTGAGTTCCTGATTTTTCTCCAAGTTTGAAAGCAGCGCAGAGGGATTTTCGGTTTTCCACTTTTCAAACACGCGCTGGATTTTGGGCGAAGAATTTACCACAAACGAGGCAAGGCTATTGGCATAGTAGCGAGCAAAGGTTTGTTCGGTGCATTCATGCGGAAATTCCATGAGGTATGGCAAGGCTTGCACGGCATACCAAGCAGGATTGGAGGTAAATTCAAGAGTAAGTCGCTCGTGCCGCAGTGTGGGCGAGGAAGCGTTCAAGAGTTTGGTGAGCTCGAAGGATTTGGTTTGTTTGGCGCGCACTGGCAAGGGCAAGGTTTCGGTCACGAGAATTTTATCGGTGAGCGTCGGTAAGACATTTTCTTCACCATCGGAGAAGTTACCCGCTTTTGCCACTGCACGATACGCAATAGCAGAGATGCCTACTGGCACCTTGATACGCCAAAACAGTGCGACATTGCCGCCAGCCTTCACGCTAAATGGTTGCTCGCCCAAGCTCTGCAAACCAAGCGGTTGCATGGTGCTGGCATCGAGCAGGGAAAGTTGTGCTGTCCCAGTGAGGTCTTTGCCAGAGAGGTTGGTGATTTTCACAGGGAATTCAAGCTCATCGTTTTCACGAAGGAAACGCGGTGGATTGGGCTGTATCATCAGGTCTTTTTGAGTGATGCTCTCGGCAGAAATTTCGCCGATGCGCACATCTTTGGTATGAGCCCAGCCTAAGAAGCGCCATCGGGTCAAGGCTTCGGGCACACTGAAGCGAAAGACAATTTCTCCTGCCTCATTTGTGGTAAGGGTAGGGAAGAAAAATGCCGTTTCGTTCAAATTCTTGCGAATCTGAACATTGCGAAAATCCGTTGGCGAAGGTTGTGGATTGGCTTTGGGCGAAGAGGTCTGACGGGCTTGAGGGACAGACTCGCTGGATATGCGACGCGGCGACAGTGGAGCAGACTCGACCTCCGATTGAGCCAGTGCTGCGCGTGATGGTGCGGCGCCAAGACCACCAGCACCAGTGCCAAGACTTTCAAGACGACCGTAGCCGATGAGACCAATTCCCTCACCGAAGCCAATTTCTCCGAAACCGCCACCGCTGGGACGTGTAGCGGCAAGACGGTGCCTGTGCCCACTCATAAAGTCCTCGAAGTAAAGGGCATCGTAGTCTTGAGCGTAAGGTGGTTCGTAGCGATTCCATTCAGATTCCATGCTTTCAGCGAAAACGGGTGCAAGTGCTTGTCCTACCGTGGCTGAAATTTGCGGTGAAAAGCTGGGGTATGGAAAGAGCGACCAACGGTGCGGTAAGAAGGCGTCTAATGAAGCGTCGTAAAGTGTTGCCAGCATTTCGGCAGAGACCTGCTCGCCTTTTGAGCCGCTAAGTTTAAGTCGCCATTCTTCTTGAGCGCCGGGCACTATTTTCGAGCGAAACGACATCCATTCGGCTTTGAGGGTCTTGTTGCTCCAAGGCACTGCGATGGTGTATTCTTCTTGGTAGAAGCGATAGCGATGCACGAAGTAGATGCGACATGTGAGATTGCCGCGGTAGTCTTCCACGATTGGAATACGATAGACCTGCTGCGAGCACTTGGCACTCAGCCG
>Ga0272447_1000113_pt1 | contig 57941 bp, 58 predicted proteins | sample YNPCB0133_FD_194589 | JGI IMG/M metagenome (GOLD analysis project Ga0272447, IMG submission 194589) | Hot spring microbial mat communities from Yellowstone National Park, WY, United States - YNP-CB-013-3 | ecosystem: Environmental > Aquatic > Thermal springs > Hot (42-90C) > Sediment | place...
GACTATGTGGAGGCCTTTCCCCAGGCTGGGTTTGTCATCAGGAACCCCAACGTCTCCACCGGGGGGTGTCTGTGCGGCGGCCACTGCGCCTGCGGGGGCCATTAGCCCCGGGGCGGGTGGGGGTGTTGGACAAAGGGAGGTGGAGATAACCCCGTAGGGGCAACCCCCCGTGGTTGCCCAACAGTGGGGCGGGCACAGGGGCCTGTTGGGCAGGCACAAGGCCTGCCTCTCCTCAAACACCCCAGGGGCGGGTTGACAGGGGCCGGGGGTGGTGGTTACAGTAGGACGTGAGGAGGGTGCAATGGGTCGGCGACGGCACCTTTGTAGTTGCTGTTAGGACGTGAGGGGACGTGGCTAGGTAGCTCAGCGGCAGAGCGGGCGCTTCATAAGCGTTAGGTCGCAGGTTCGAATCCTGCCCTAGCCACGGTCAGGGGGCGGCTAGCTCAGCGGTGAGAGCGCCTGCTTCACACGCAGGAGGTCATTGGTTCAAATCCAGTGCCGCCCACCACGGTGCCGAAGTGGCGGAACGGCAGACGCGCTGCGTTCAGGGCGCAGTGGGCGGAAGCCCGTGTGGGTTCAAATCCCTCCTTCGGCACCACGCGCGCTTGTAGCTCAGCCTGGATAGAGCGCAGGCCTGCGGAGCCTGAGGTCGTGGGTTCAACTCCCGCCAAGCGCGCCACCCCTTGCAACACCCCGTTCCCTTTTCGCCGCCGGCGACGACGCTGTTGACCACTGTCGGCCTTGGCATCACCCCGGTGCTCCGGATACCCTGAGGTCAGGGGCGGTTAGCTCAGCGGTGAGAGCGCCTGTCTTACAAACAGGAGGTCGGGGGTTCGAGTCCTCCACCGCCCATTCCCCCCTATTCCCTCCCCCGCCAGCGCGGGTCTAGCAGGTCCCGCAGGGCATCCCCCAGGAGGTTCGCCCCCAACACGGCGGCGCTGATGGCCAGACCGGGGAAGATGGCCAGCCAGGGGCGGACCTCGAAGGTGCGCAGCGCTTCCATGGAGAGCATGCGCCCCCACGAGGGGGCAGGGGGCGGCAGGCCCAGCCCCAGGAAGCTCAGGGAGGCCTCTGTCAGGATAACGAACCCCAGCCCCGCGGTGACATAGACGATGAGGGGGGAGAGGCAGTTGGGGGCCATGTGGTGGAGCATCTGGCGCAGGGGGCCGGCCCCCACGGCCCGCGCCGCCTCCATGTACTGGCTCTGCCGGACCGCTAGGGCCACCGAGCGCACCACCCGCACCGCCCTCGGAATCCGGGGGAGGGAGAGGGCGATGACCAGGTTGTTCATGGACGGCCCCAGGACGTAGACGACCGCCATGGCGAGGACGAGGGGTGGAAGGGTGAAGAGGACGTCCATCACCCTCTGGACGAGGTGGTCCACCCATCCCCCGTAGAAGGCGCTGACCACCCCCAGGGCCAGCCCCACCACCGCGACGATCAGGGTGGTCAGAAGCCCGACGTACATGGAGATGCGCGCCCCGTAGACGACCCGGCTGTACAGGTCCCGTCCGAAATTGTCGGTGCCGAACCAGTGGTCCCGGGATGGGGGCTGGTAGGTCCGGGCGGCATCCTGGGCATTGGGGTCCCCCGCCCCGAAGAGGCCGGGGGCAATGGCCATCAGGGTGAGGAGGAGGAGCACTCCTCCCCCTGCAGCCCCCAGGGGTTTCCGCACCACATAACCCAGGAGGGCCGAAGGCCACCGCCGATGGGGGAAGGGAAGCCGTCCCGCTACCTCCTTCTCGTCCATAGACGTCTCCTACCTATAGCGGATGCGGGGGTCCAGCCACGCGTAGAGCAGGTCCACCACCAGGTTCACCACCAGCACGACGAGGGCGAGAACAAAGACCACCGCCTGGACCGAGGGGTAGTCCCGGTGGAAGACGGCGTCCACCAGGAAGCGGCCTACGCCGGGGATGGTGAAGACCGTCTCCACCACCACGACGCCCCCTATAAGGGAGATCACCTCAAACCCGATAAGGGTCACTACGGGGAGGAGGGCGTTCTTCAAGGCGTGGCGGGAGACCACCAGCGCCTCCCCCAACCCCTTCGCCCGGGCGGTGCGGATGTAGTCTTCCCCCAGCACCTCCAGCAGGGAGGCGCGGACCATGCGGGCCCCCACCGCCGAGAGGCGGTAGCCGGCGACCACCGCAGGGAGGAGGAGGCGCTGGATGTTCAGCCACGGGTCCTCCCAGAGGGGACGGTACTCCAAAGGGGGGCTCCAGTCCAGGAGCAGGGCTAAAGCCAGGAGCAGCAGGATGGCCATGAAGAAGTTCGGCACCGAGAGGCCCGCCAGGGTGAGGAGGCGCAGGGCGTAGTCTACCCACGTGTCCTGCCTCAGGGCCATGACGACCCCCGCGGGCAAAGCGATGGCCACCGATACCGTCACGCTGACCAGGAGGAGGCTCAGGGTGACGGGGTAACGGAGGAGGAGCTCACGGGTAATGGGCTGCCCTGTCCACAGGGAGGCCCCGAAGTCAAACCGCACCGCCCGGGTCAGCCAGTCCCAGAACTGGACGTGGAGAGGGCGGGTCAGGCCCAACTCCTCCCGGAGGCGGTGTATCTGCTCCTGGGTGGCGGGGCTGGGGCCTTCGCCCCCGAACACCAACACCGACACCACGTCCCCCGGCAGCAGGCGCAGGAGGACAAAGACCAGGAGGACCGCGCCCAGGAAGGTGGGGACGGCAAGGAGAAGGCGTTGGAGGATGTACGCCTGCACCTCTCCCCTTGGGGGGAGGGGTTACTGACACCTTCCCCCCTTGCACCAGAGGGTCTCCAGACGGCGGAAGTTGTAGACCTGGTCGCCGGTGGTGAGGCGCCACCCCTGCACCCGGTTCCAGTAGGCCATGGCGCTCATCAGGTAGTAGGTGCGCACGTCGGGGACGTCCTCCAGGAGGATACGCTCCATCTGGCGGGTGAGCAGCGCCCTCTTGGCCGGGTCCAGCTCCCTGTTCTGCTGTTCCCAGAGGCGGTCGAACTCCGGGTTGCAGTAGCGGGTGAGGTTGACGGAGGGGGGCTGGGAGCAGAGGTAGACGAAGGTGTAGGCGCTGGGGTCGTCCACCACCGTCACGGCGGCGATGGAGGAGGCGATGACGAAGTCCCCCCGCTGGACCACATCGAAGTAGGCGGCGGTGTCCAGGGTGCGGATGGTCACGGCGACCCCCACCTGCTCCAGGTCCGCCTGGATGGCCACGTGGGAGCGGCTGACCGGGACGCCGGCCCGGGAGGGCATGGTCAGGGAGAGGCCCCCGGGGTACCCCGCCTCGCGCAGGAGGTGACGGGCCCTGGCCAGGCGGGATTCCCTGTCAGCGCTGAAGAGGGGGTGTTGGAGGAGCTCCTCCTCGGGCAGGGCATAGGGCCTCAGGTGGGGGCCGATGTACCCACCAAGCACCCCCCACCCCTCGGTCACCCTCTGCATGTGGGTACGCCGGTCCAGGGCGTAGGCGAGGGCCTGGCGCACCCGTTTGTCGTTCAGGGGACTCTTCTGGGTGTGGAAGGTGAGGGTGAACCACGCCCCCCGGGGCGCCGTCTCCACCACGGCATCGGGGTAGCGGCCCCGCAGGACCTCTATCTCGCTGGGCTCCAGGGTGCGGGCGATGCTGGTGACCGTCAGACGGCGGGTGCGGAAGGCGGCGAAGGCGGCGGAGGGGTCGGGCACGATGACCACATGCACCCGCTCCAGGTAAGGGAGGCGGTTGCCCAGGGCATCGCTCTTCCAATAGGCGGGGTTCCTCTTAAACCAGCCGTCTACGCCGCTCGTCCAGCGTTCGAACAGGAAGGGGCCCGCCCCCACCAGGATTTTCTCGGGGTCCTTGGCCAGGGGGGAGCGGGGCCTGCCCTCGGCGCGGAGGGCGTCGGCGATGGCCTTCCGGTAGATAGCGGTGCGGCTCCCGCCAAGGGCGGGGAGGAAGAGGGCGTTGGGCTCCTTCAGGCGCACCACCAGGGTGGCCTCGTCCCGGCACGTGACCTCTTCGATCCTCAGGTACGCCTGCAGGGTGGAGATGGCGGTGTCGGCCATGGCCGCCAGGGAGGCCTGGGCGTCGGCACACGTCAGGGGCGTGCCGTCGTGGAAAGTCACCCCGCGGTGCAGGGTGAAGGTGTAGGTCTTCCCGTCGTCAGAGACCTCCCAGCGGGAGGCCACCTCGGGCTGCAGGGCGCCGGGGTTGAGGAAGTGGTCCACCACCAGGAGGCTGTTGTGGACCAACGAGGCGGGCTGGACAACGCTGAGGGTCCCCTCCCAGTACATGTCGAAGGAGGGGGGCTGCTCCGGTATAGGGAAAGTGAAAACGCCCCCGTAGTCGATTTGGGCCGTTGGGGGGAGGGGCGTGGGGGTGGGGATAGGGGTGGGGGTGGCCAGCGTGGGGGGTGTTGGGGTGGGCTGGGCGGGGGCTGGGGGTATGGGGGCAGAGGGGACAGGGGTAGGGGTCGGGGAGGGGACGGCGGCGGGACGGCACGCCAGGAGGAGGACCCCCAACACCACCCCGGCCACCAGCCAGAGGCCCTTCCACCGCAGGTATCCCGCCCGCGGCATCCTGGTCATAACACCTTACAGTTTGGCAGGAAGGAAAAGGGGTGTCAAGGATCCCAACCTCAGAGTGGGCTGAGGGGACTGTAACATGTACGGTTGGCAATTTTTCGTCTCCCCACCAAGGCCTTCGAGCAGAAACCGGTGGGACCGCTGACGCGGACTCCCTTTCACTGTCGCATCACCGGGGGTTTGAGCTGCTTCCATCCAGGAATTAGGGACGGCCTCCTACCGGAAGCGAGACCAACCGCCTATGTTACAGTCTGGGAGGGTGTTTGAGGAAAGTAGGGGCAGGCCCCCGTGCCTGCCCCAATGTTGGGCAACCACGAGGGTTGCCCCTACGGGGTTATCCCCCGCCCCCATCCTTATCAAACACCCTCCGCCCGCCTTGACAACGCCCCTTGCGGGGCCTAAGGTAGCCCCCAAAGGAGGGGAGACGCCCATGAGCGTGATCCGCCGCCTGTTGCAGGGGGCCATAGACATCCACGTCCACTTCGCCCCCGACCCCCGGGTGGAGCGCCGCTCCGACGCCATCGAGGTGGCCCAGGCCGCCAAGGCCCAGGGGATGCGGGGGCTGGTCCTGAAGAGCCACGAGTACCCCACCACCCCCCTGGCCTACACCGTCGCCCAGGTGGTCCCGGGGCTGGAGCTCTACGGCGGCCTGGCCCTCAACGAGGAGGTCGGGGGCCTCAACCCCGCCGCCGTGGAGGCGTCGGCCCGCATGGGGGCCAAGGTGGTCTGGTTCCCCACCTTCTCCGCCCGGGCGTGGCGGGAGCCGGAGGGCCAACCCGGGGGGATAACCGTGCTGGACGGGGAGGGACGCCTCCTCCCCCAGGTGGAGCAGGTGTTGGAGGTGGTCCGTGCGTACGGCATGGTGCTGGCCACCGGCCACCTGGGCGTCGCCGAAACGTATGCCCTGGTCGGGCGGGCGCGGGAGATGGGCATCACCAGGGTCGTCATCACCCACGCCTCCTCCATGACCCCCCGCACGGGGCTCACCCTGGAGGACCAGAAGCGCCTGGCCCAGATGGGGGCCTTCATCGAGCACTGTGTCCACGCCATGATGCCCACCACCCTCCGCATCCCTCCCCAGGAGATCGCCCGCCAGATCCACGCCGTAGGGGAAGAGCACTGCATCCTGAGCACCGATTTCGGCCAGGCCTTCCACCCCATCGCCCCGGAAGGGCTGCGGATGGGGATCGCCTGGCTCCTCCAGGCGGGGCTCACCGTGGAGGCGGTGGAGCAGCTGGTGAAGTACAACCCGGCCCGCCTCCTGGGGCTGGGGGGGTAGATGCCCCTAGTCCCGGAGGGGGATCTGGCCCCAGGTGACCTTCTGGGGGTCGGGGAAGAGGCCCTTCTCCGCCACCAGCCGGCGGATGGTGGTCAGGGGGGCGTTGACCTCCTCCGTCACCAGCACCCAGTCGGGCGGCTCAGGCCACCAGTAGGGGGAGGTGATACGGACCACCTTCCCGTCCTTCACGTTGAGGTAGATGCCAAACCGGCGGGCCCCCTGCTGGGCCATATGTCTACCCCCTGCGGCGCGGTCTCCCGCTTAGGATAGCGGCGCGGCCCCTCTCACGCCAGGAGCGGGGTGGGCGTAGAACCCCTGGTAGGAGGGGGGCAGGAGGGCGGCGACCCGTGCCATGGCCATGTCGGTGAGGGCCTGGAGCTGCTCCCGGGACACCTTCCCCTCCAGGAGGGGCAGGGTAAAAGGCTCGCCGATCCGCACCCGGATGCGCCCGGTGGGGAAGGCCAGCCGCCAGAGGGGCCCCAGATGCTCCGTCCCCGTCACTCCCACCGGCAACAGGGGGGCCCGGGACCGGAGGGCCAGGAGGGCCAGCCCCGGCTGGCCCCGCCGCATCCCCCCCCTGGGGTTGCGGCGCCCCTCGGGGAAGACCACAAGGGCCCCATCCCGTCGGAGCAGGTCCAGCCCCCACAGGAGGGCCGGGGCATCGCCGCCATCCCTGTCTACAGGGTAGGCGCCATAGGCCCGCAGGAAAGCCCCTACCCCCCAACGGAAGAGGGTACGCTTGGCGACGAAGTGAAGGCGTCGGGGGATGGACACCGCCAGCAAGGGGGGGTCCAGGTTGCTCAGGTGGTTGGCCACCACGATGAGGGGGCCGAAGGGGGGCACGTTCTCCCACCCCTCCACCTGCCAGTCGGCGAACCAGGTGAGCACCTGCCGGAAGGCCCTGTTGGACAGACGGTAGGCCAGGTCCGCCACCCCCTACCTCCACCGCTCGGCCGCTAGGGCGAGGATCCGCTCCGCCACCTCGTCTATAGTATACGGGTCGGTGTCGATGACCACGGCGTCGGGGGCGGGTTGGAGGGGGGAGATGGGGCGGGTGGAGTCCAGGCGGTCCCGCTCCTCCAGGGCCCGGCGCACCTCCTCCAGGGAGGGGGGGGAGGGGGAGGTGGCCAGGAGCTCCAGCCACCGGCGGCGGGCCCGCGTCTCCACCGAGGCGAGGAGGAACACCTTCACGGGGGCGTCGGGCAGCACCACCGTCCCGATGTCCCGCCCTGCCACGACGATGTCCCCCCCCTGGGCCCACGCCCTCTGCCGCTCCACCAGGGCCCTCCGCACCCCCGGGACGGCCGCCACCCGGGAGACGACGGCCTCCACCTGGGGGGAACGGAGGAGAGGGGTCACATCCCTGCCGTCTACCAGCCAGCGGGGGTCCGGCCCATCCCTCATCTCCAAGGGCAGGCGCTCCGCCAGGGCCGTGAGGGCGTTGTCGTCGTCGAGGGGGATGCCCTTCTCCAGGGCGGCCCAGGCCACGGCCCGGTACATGACCCCCGTGTCCAGAAAGCGCCAGTCCAGGCGTCGGGCCAAGGCCTTGCCCACCGCCGTCTTCCCGGCGGCCACCGGCCCATCCAGGGCGATCACCCGTCGCACGGCTCCGGGGGCCATGCTAGCACAGGACAGGGACCCCTCTGACCCGTGCCTTCCTGGCGGGATGGGGGTCTACACCCCTTCACGCGGGGGCGGGCTCCGGGATGCCGAGGACGCGGCGCAGAAAGCGGCCCGTCAGGCTGTGGGGGTTGCGGGCCACCTCCTCCGGGGTGCCCTGGGCCACCACCCAGCCCCCCCTCTCCCCCGCCCCCGGCCCCAGGTCGATGATCCAGTCGGCGTTCTTCACCATGTCCAGGTGGTGTTCGATGAGGATGACGGTGTTGCCCATGTCCACCAGACGGTGGAGCACCCGGATGAGGTAGGAGCAGTCCTCCAGGGAGAGGCCGGTGGTGGGCTCGTCCAGGATGTACAGGGTACGGCCGGTGGCGCGGCGGGAGAGCTCGGCGGCCAGTTTCACCCGCTGGGCTTCCCCCCCCGAAAGGGTGGTGGCGGGCTGGCCCAGGCGGATGTAGCCCAGTCCCACGTCCCGCATCGTCTCCAGTTTGGAACGGATGCGGGGGATGTCCCGGAAGACCTCCAGGGCCTGCTCCACGGTCAGGTCCAGCACGTCGGCGATGGAGAGCCCCTTGAACTTCACCTCCAGGGCCTCCCGCGTGTAGCGGCGGCCCCGGCACACCTCGCAGGGGACCGTGACGTCGGGGAGGAAGTGCATGGAGATCTGGATGTACCCCTCCCCCTGGCATGCCTCGCACCGGCCGCCCCGTACGTTGAAGGAGAAGTGGCCGGGGGTGTAGCCGCGCACCTTGGCCTCGGGCAGCTGGGCGAACAGCTCCCGGATGGGGGTAAAGACCCCCACGTACGTGGCGGGGTTGGAGCGGGGGGTGCGCCCGATAGGGGACTGGTCCACGTTCACCACCTTGTCCAGGTGCTCCATCCCCAGGATGGCCGTGTGGGGGCCCGGCTTCTCCTTTGCCCGGTAGAAGTGGTGGGCCAGACGCTTGTAGAGGACCTCGTACACCAGGGTGCTTTTCCCAGACCCCGAGACGCCGGTGACGCAGGTGAGGGTGCCGAGGGGGAAGCGGACGGTGATGTCCTTCAAGTTGTTGGCCCGGGCCCCCTGCACCTCCAGGAAGAGGCCGTTGCCGGGCCGCCGCTTTGGGGGGACGGGGATGGAGCGACGTCCCGCGAGGTACGCCCCCGTGATGGACTCGGGACAGGCCATGACCTCCTCCACCGTCCCCTGGGCGACGACCCTCCCCCCATGCTCCCCCGCCCCGGGGCCCAGGTCGATGATCCAGTCGGCGGCGCGGATAATGGCCTCGTCGTGTTCCACCACGATGATGGTGTTGCCCAGGTCCCGCAGGCGTCTCAGGGTCTGGATGAGGCGGTGGCCGTCGACGGGGTGGAGGCCCACCGAGGGCTCGTCGCAGACATACAGCACCCCCGTGAGGCCCGAGCCGATCTGGGTGGCCAGGCGGATGCGCTGCGCCTCCCCCCCGGAGAGGGTGCTGGCCATCCTGTCCAGGGTGAGGTAGTCCAGGCCGATGTCCAGGAGGAATTGGAGGCGGGTGGCGATCTCCCGGAGGACCTGGGCGGCGATGAGGCGCTGCCGGGGGGTGAGGGCCTCCCCCCTCGCCTCCCGCTCGGGGTCCCCCTGCTGGATCCCCTGAACCCAGCGGGCGGCCTCCTCCACCGTCAGGGCACAGACCTCGGTGATGTTCTTCCCGCACACCCTGACCGCCAGGGCCTCGGGTTTCAGGCGCTTGCCCTGACAGCGGGGGCAGGGGCGCTGGGCCATGTAGCGCTCGATCTCGGCGCGGATGTGGTCGGACTCCGTCTCCTGATAGCGGCGCATCAGGTTGGGGATGACGCCCTCAAAGGTGGTCTCCCAGGAGTACACGCGGCCCTCCTGGGTCCGGTGGCGCATGGTGAAGGTCCGTTGCTGGGGGTCCCCGTACAGGATCAGGGCCTGAATCCCGGGGGGCAGGTCTTTCCAGGGGGTGTGGAGGGAGAAGCGGTAGGCCCGGGCCAGGGACTCCAGGAGGCTGCGGTACCAGGGGCTGGAAGCCCCCAGGCGTGTCCAGGGGAGGATGGCCCCCTCCGCTAGGGAGAGGTCGGGGTTGGGGACGATATACTCGGGGTCCAGCTCCAGCTTAAACCCCAGGCCGGTGCACTCCGGACAGGCCCCGTGGGGGCTGTTAAAGGAGAAGGTGCGGGGCTCCGGTTCGGGCATGCTGACACCACAGTAGGGACAGGCGAACTGTTCGGCGAAGAGGAGGTCTTCCTTCCTGTCCACCAGGGCGATGCCCACCACCCCTTCCGCCAGGCGGAGGGCCGTCTCCACCGAGCTGTGGACCCGTCCCCGCTCCAGCCCCTCCCCCACCACCAGCCGGTCCACCACCACCTCCACCGTATGACGCCTGTCCTTGTCCATCTCGATGCGCTCCGACAGGTCGTAGAGGATGCCGTCCACCCGCACCCGCTGGAAGCCCTTCCTGCGGGCCGCCTCCAGGACATCCTTGTGCTCCCCCTTCCGGTCCCGCACCACCGGGGCGAGGACCATCAGGCGGGTGGTGGGGGGCAGGGCGAAGATGGCGTCCACGATCTGCTCCACCGTCTGCTTCTGGACGGGGCGGCCGCACCGGGGGCAGTGGGGGACGCCGACACGGGCGAAGAGGAGGCGCAGGTAGTCGTAGACCTCGGTGATGGTCCCCACGGTGGAGCGGGGGTTGGGGGAGACCCCCTTCTGGTCGATGGAGATAGCGGGGGAGAGGCCGTGGATCTCGTCCACATCGGGCTTCTCCAGCCGGCCCAGGAACTGCCGGGCATAGGCGGAGAGGGACTCCACATACCGCCGCTGCCCTTCGGCGTAGAGGGTGTCAAAGGCCAGGGAGCTCTTCCCCGACCCCGAGACCCCGGTGATGACCACCATCTTGTGGCGCGGGATAACGACGTCGATCCCCTTGAGGTTGTGCTCCCGCGCCCCCCGGATCACAATGGCGTCGACGCTCATCTTCCCCGCCCGCAGCCTTTCACCATGGTAAGCCGCAAAGGGGTCCCCTGCCCAGGGCTTTAGGGGCCAGGGACTGCCCCATGTACAGTTGGCGGCTTTCGGGAGGGAGACCAACCGCCTGCGTTACAGTCTGCCCATGGCCTTGCACCACAGGGTGGCAGGGTCTAGACTGGAGCGGGAAGAAGGCATGACACCCCAGGAGGTGGGCCGCTATCTGGCCGCCTCGCGCCGCCCGGTGGCTAAGGCATGGGCTGTCTGTGGCCGTCCCTTCACCGGGGTGGCCCAGAGGGTGTATCGCAGCCATGTCTGTAACCAGGAGCCTCCTACCGCGCGAGATTGAAGCGACATGCTGTTGGCTATCGTCCGTTGGGGCGGAACAGGGGGTTTTTACGGCATACCTTTGCAGGCGCAAACGGATGTTTTTAAAGCCCTTGGCAAGGAGAGGTATTTGAGGCTACCCAAACGAGGAACTAACCCACGCGGCGTGGAAATCTCTCCAGAGGCTGTGGAGGCGTTACTTGACCATCCGCTCGCCAAAGCTTTGACGATAGAATGGCGGCGCCCTGTTGGTTTAGGGGAGAAGGAGATGAAGTTGGCCCCATATGTGCGATGGCTTCAAATATTGGCAGTCGGATTAACCGGAGAGGGTGCAGTAAATGGCTCGGCGTGGTTCACGCACCAGCGCCTTTGGAAGCCCTGCCCGGATCGCCCACGACGCCACGCCTTTCTACAGCCGTCGGCTTTATGAGGGGCTGCCGAAAGAGGAGCCGGTGGCTTACCGCGAGATACCCCTGCCGCCAGAGTGCGTCAACCGGATTTTCTGCAAGAGTTCCGAACGGATGGAAGAGTTGCCCGATTGCTCCGTCCACTTAATGGTCACCTCGCCACCCTACAATGTGGGCAAGGAATACGATGATAACCTGACGCTGGACGAATACCGAGCCTTCTTGAGGCGGGTCATGGCAGAGGTCTATCGGGTGCTGGTGCCGGGAGGGCGGGCTTGCATCAACTTTGGCAAATTTGGGGCGCCGCCCCTATTTGCCCCTCCACACCTTCGTCATCCAAGACATGCTGGCAGTGGGCTTTTTGATGCGGGGCGAAATCATCTGGGACAAGGCGTCCAGCCCAGCCCATCAACAGCCTGGGGTAGCTGGTGCTCGCCTCAAAATCCTACTCTGCGGGACACCCATGAATACATTCTCGTCTTTTGCAAGCAGACTTTCTCTCGTCCCAACCCTCTCGGTCGCAAACCCACCATAAACCGCGATGAACTTCTTGAGTTCACCAAAAGCGTGGGGCGATTCTCCGCTGAACCAGCCACGAAAGTCGGTCATCCTGCACCCTTTCCTGTGGAATTGCCGTATCGGCTCATTCAACTTTACACTTTTGAAGGGGAAGTGGTTCTTGACCCGTTCATCGGCAGCGGCACAACAGCGATAGCGCACTGAAGACGGGGCGTGTTTTTGTGGGCTATGATATCAACCCTGACTATGTTGCCCTGGCGAACCAACGCATTGAACCTCTTCTGGCCCAAAAACCACTGTTCTGGGTTTCGTGGCGGGAGACGTGAGGTACCCTATCCCTTGACGGAACCTCTCTCCGACAACAGGCGAAGTCCTAATCTTTGACCACACGGCGCAGTGAAGGTGATGACAGGAAGAAACTTTGAGGCTCAAGCGGTTCGGGAATGGCTTGAAGGGCAAAAGGAGGCCGAAAAGGTCATCCGCAGGGAACGGGTGAAGTTTCTGCTTTCCCTTACACCCGGAAAATCCCTTGTCATCTACCTTTCCTTCAGCCGTTTAGGCTACGAAGAGCGCCGCGAACCTTCCTTTGTCATGTTAAAGATGCGTCAATGCTTGGAAAGGTGGAGAGAAAAGGAGGGCAACATCGGTGGAAGTCCTTGAAGCAGCAGTCCAAGTTGCCGAGTGGTTAGAAGAACAGGGCATCCGTCATTTCTTCATTGGCGGGATTGCCCTTCAGTATTGGGGTGAGCCAAGGTTGACGAGAGATGTGGATGTGACCGTTTTGGTAGCGCCAGATGACTTTGACACATTTTTGGACAGGGCAATTAAAGCCTTCAAACCACGCATTCCTGATGCTTTGGAATTTGCTCGCAAGCACCGAGTGCTCCTTCTTGAAACCGAGAGCGGCGTTCCCGTTGACATCTCACTCGGTATCCCCGGCTATGAAGAAGAGGCGTGGGTACACAGTAAGGAGGTGGAGCTCCATCCTTTGGGGAAGTTGCGGTTGATTTCTGCAGAAGACCTAATCATCTACAAGTGTGTTGCCGGTAGACCAAGGGATGTGGAGGATGTGGAGAAAGTTCTCATAAAGCAGCGACTCCAGGTTGATGTGGAGCGCATAAAGTCTTTGCTGCGATCTTTCCGCGAAATCGTTGAAGAGCATGACCCTTTAGAACTCTTTAAGGACGCTTTGAGACAGGCTCAAACCTTACTGAGGGAAAGTGGAGGGTAATGAAGCAAGCCGCTTGGACGGGTTATCTCTTCAGGGAGCTAAGCGACGGGCAGGGGCGGTTCCTCCGGCCTTTGCTGCTCCCCAAGGCCTCCACCGGCCCCCCCAGGGCCGACGAGAGGGAGACGCTCAACGGCATCCTCTCCGTCCTGGTGACGGGTTGCCGATGGATGGACATGCCCAGGGAGGACGGCTCCTCTAAGACGGCCTGGCGCCGTCTCCAGGAGTGGCAGCAAAGGGGGGTGTGGCAGCGTCTCCTGGACACGGGCTACCCGGCAGGGCGGCTGGAGGGGAGGGCGGTAGCGGCCGATGCCACCACCATCGAGGCCAGGAAAGGGGGGAGGCGATAGGGGTAGACGGCTTCCGGCGGCGTAAGGGGGGCAAGGCGCGCGCCCTGGTGGCGCCGCCGGGCCTGCCCCTGGCCGTGGCCCTGGGGCTGGCGAACAGTAACGATGCCACCGTCTTCCTCCCCCTGCTGGCGGGCCTGCAGGTACGGGGCAGAAGGGGCAGGCCCCGGCGGAGGCCGGAGGAGGTGTGCGCCGATGGCGCCTACGACACGAGGGAGATGCGGGGCCACCTGCGCCGGCGGGGCATCCGGGCGGGCATCCCCCGGAACCCCCCGGAAGAGGAGGCAGCCCCGGCGTGGCAGGCCTCATCCCTTCTGCCGGCCCACCTCCAGGGTGGTCAGAGGGGCGGCGGAGCGCTTCTCCGCCTGGCTCAAGGGGGGGTTCTGGAGGCGGGCCGTGCGCTACGAGCGCCTGCTCACCACCTTTACCGCCCTGGTCTCCTTGGCCTGCTTCCTCATCGCCTGGAGGCTTTTGAGATGAGTTCAGGGTATACCATAGTCCTGGTTTGGGGGGCCGATGCGGGTGGTCTTCATGGGCACCCCCGCCTTTGTCCTCCCGGTGGTGGAGGCGCTGGTGGGGGCGGGGTACCACGTCGTCGGGGTCTTCACCCAGCCGGACAAGCCCACCGGCCGGGGTCTGGCTATGGAGCCGCCCCCAGTGAAGGTGTGGGCCCAGGGAAGGGGGGTGCCCGTCTTCCAGCCCCCTTCCCTCCGGCGGCCTGAGGCCCAGGAGGTCCTCCGCCGTCTGGAGCCCCAGGTCATCGTGGCGGCGGCCTATGGTAAGGTCCTCCCCCCCTCGGTGCTCTCCCTGCCGCCCCTGGGGTGTGTGAACGTACACCCCTCCCTTCTCCCCCGCTACCGGGGGCCATCGCCGGTGCAGGCGGCCATCCTCAACGGGGATGCCGTCACGGGGGTCACGGTGATGCTGATGGACGAGGGGCTGGACACGGGCCCCATCCTGGCCCAGCGGCAAGAGCCGGTCCGGGACGACGACACCGCCCGCACCCTCACGGAGCGCCTCTTCCGCCTGGGGGCCGCCCTCCTGGTGGAGACGCTGGAGCGGTGGGCGCGCCGGGAGCTCTCCCCCATCCCCCAAGACCCCACCCAGGCGGTGACCACGCGTCTGCTGACCAAGGAGGACGGCTGGCTGGACTTCCACCGGCCGGCGGTGTTCCTGTGGCGGATGGTCCGGGCCTATGACCCCTGGCCCGGCGCCTTCACCCGGTGGCGGGGGCGACGGCTGAAGCTGCTGGAGGTCTCCCCCCTCCCGGAGACCACCCCCCATCCCCCTGGCACTGTGGTCCCCCTACCACACCACGCCTCCACCCCCGCCGGGGTACAGACGGGGGAGGGCATCCTGGCCCTGCGGCGCCTGCAGCTGGAAGGCAAACGCCCTATGGAGTGCCGGGAGTTCCTCCACGGGCACAGGGACTTCCTGGGCGCCCGCCTTCCTGCGTAGGGCGCCGGCCCCTATGGTAGGATAAGGGCGATCCCCTGCCGCCAGGAGGGCCCTATGGTGGAGGCCGCCGCCGTTCCTCTGCAGGTCCCCTTCCGCTGGCTCCTCGGCCCCGGCCCCAGCAACGTACACCCCCGTGTCCTGCAGGCCATGGGAGCCCCTCCCCTGGGGTACCTGGACCCCCACTGGATAGCCATCATGGACCACCTCGCCCGGATGCTCCGGGCCCTCTTCCGCACCCGTAACCCCCTGACCATCGCTATGCCTGGCACCGGCACCCTGGGGATGGAGACGGGCATCGCCAACCTGGTGGAGGAGGGGGATGTGGTGGTGGTCGGGGCAAACGGTTTCTTTGGGGAGCGGATGGCGGAGATAGCCCGGCGCTATGGCGCCGTTGTCGCCCCCGTTGTCGGGGAGTGGGGGAAACCCCTTGACCCCGAGGCTGTGGAGCGGGAGATGCGCAAACACCCCAAGGTAAAAGTCCTCGCCGTCGTCCACGCCGAAACGTCCACGGGCGTCCTCCAGCCCCTGGAGCCCCTGGCCGCCCTGGCCCGTCGCTATGAAAGCCTCTTCCTGGTGGACGCCGTCACCTCCCTGGGGGGCTCGCCGGTGGAGGTAGACGCCTGGGGCATCGACTGCTGCTTCAGCGCCTCCCAGAAGTGCCTGGGGTGTCCGCCCGGGCTGGCGCCCATCACCGTGAGCCCGCGGGGTGAGGAGGTCATCGGGAAGCGCTCCCGGCCGGTGCGTTCCTTTTATGTGGACCTCACCCTGCACCACTCCTACTGGGGCGGGCAGCGGCTGTACCACCACACCGCTCCTGTGAACCTCCTCTACGCCCTGTATGAGGGCCTCCGCCTCATCCTGGAAGAGGGCCTGGAGGCGCGCTGGGAGCGCCACCGCCGGGCCGCCAGGGCCCTCTGGGCGGGGCTGGAGGCCCTGGGCCTGCGCCTCCTGGTGCCGGAACCCTGGCGCCTCCCCCAGTTGACCACGGTCCTGCTGCCCGAGGGGGTGGACGAGAGGGGCCTCCGGCAGGCCCTGCGGGAGGAGTGGGGGATCGAGGTGGGGGGTGGGCTGGGCAGCCTGCGGGGGAGGGTGCTCCGCATCGGCCTGATGGGGATGAACGCCTCCCCCTCCGCCGTCCTGACCCTCCTGACCGCCCTGGAGGCCCTCCTCCCCCGCCTGGGCTTTCCGGTCCCCGCGGGGGCCGGGGTGGCCGCGGCGGCCCGTCTGCTGGGCGCGGGGGCATAGGGGGGGGCTATGTGGACAGCCTTTGTGGGCCTGCTCCTGGTCGCCCTGGGGGCCTTGCTCCTCCTGGAGAGGTTGGGCATAGTCGAACGGGCCTTCGCCGTGTGGTGGCCTGTCTTCCTGATCGTCCTGGGGGTGGTCCTCCTCATCCGGGCCCTGGTGCGGAGGGGGTGATACCATGGACCGCCCCCGTTTCTGGCTCCGGCTGGGAGGCGTGGCCCTTTTCGCCCTAGGGGTGGTGTTCCTCCTGGATGCCGTGGGGTTGGCCCTGGTGTCGGTGCGGGACGTGGTGATGGGGGCGGCGGCGGTCCTCCTGATGGTCATGGGGGTGCGCCTCCTCCATCGCTCCCGACGGACGCGCCGGGAGCCCTTTGTGGACCTCCTGATCGGGAGCGTGCGGCGGGGTTCCGAGTGGGAGGTGACGTCCCACGAGTTCATCGTCGGCATCGGTCAGGTGCACCTGGACCTGGGCCTGGCGCGGGTGCCTCCGGGGGAGCACCGCCTATGGGTGGACTGCCTGGTCGGGAGCATCCGGGTGGTGTTGCCGGGGGACACAGGGGTGGCGGTGGACTGCCGGGTCACCCTGGGGGAGATCGTCGCCTTTGGGCGGAGGTTGGAAGGGGTTTCCCGGCGCTTCACTTTCCGGAGCCCCGACTACGACCGCCGGGAGCGCCGTATCTTTCTGGAGGCCACCGCCACCATCGGCCAGGTGTCGGTGTCCCTGGTCCGGGAGGCGGCCCTCCCCTCGGGCGTCCCCGTCTCCTCTGCGTCCCTCTAACTACGGGGCGAAGGAGACCCCTTCCCCCTCCACCACTTCCCCGATGGGCAGCGCCTCGGGGAGGGCGCGGCGGGCGGCGTCGACGGCGGTGGGGGCCACTGTCACCACCATCCCAATCCCCATGTTGAAGACGCGGAACATCTCCGCCTCCTCCACCCGGCCCTCCCTCTGGATCAGGCGGAAGAGGGGGGGGACCTCCCATGCGCCGAGGTGGAAGCGCGCCCCTAGGCCCTGGGGGAGGATGCGGGGCACGTTCTCCACCAGCCCCCCGCCCGTGATGTGGGCCATCCCCTTGGCATAGGGGAGGAGGGGGACAAGGAGGGGGTAGTAGGGGCGGTGGGGGACCAGAAGGGCGTCCCCCAGGGTGCGGCCCACTTCGGGGACCCACCGCGCCAGGACGGAGGGGTCCTCCTCGATGCGGAAGATGCGTCGGACCAGGGAGTAGCCGTTGGTGTGGAGGCCGCTGGAGGGGATCCCCAGCAGCACGTCCCCTTTGCGGATCCCCTGCCCCGTCAGGAGGGCGTCTCGCTCCACGGCCCCCACGATGAACCCCACCAGGTCAAAGTCGTCATCGCGGTATATCCCCGGCAGCTCCGCCGTTTCCCCCCCAATGAGGGCACACCCGGCAGCCCGGCACGCCCCCGCCATGCCCCGGGCCAGGGCCTCCACCCTCTCGGGGACCAGGCGGCCGAAGGCCATGTAGTCCAGGAAGAAGAGGGGGCGGGCGCCGCAGGTAAAGATGTCGTTGACGCAGTGGTTCACCACGTCCTGTCCCACCTCTTCGAAACGCCCCATCAGGGCGGCGATGCGCAGTTTGGTGCCCACGCCGTCGGTGTGGGAGACCAGGATGGGGTCCCGGAAGCCCTGGAGACGGAAGAAGGCCCCGAAGAAGCCGATGTCCCCCACGACCCCCGGTGTAAAGGTGGAGCGGGCGTGGCGGCGGATGAGGTCCTTGGCCAGGGCGGCGGCGTCCCGGTCCACCCCGGCGTCCTTGTAGGTCCAGCCGGCCACTACGCCTCCCTGGGGGGTTCCTCCTGGACCTCGATGCGCCGGCGCTGTGGGGGGGCCTCCTGCCGCTGGGCCCCCTCCAGCCCCTCGATGGCCTGGTCCAGGAGGGCCCGCAGGCCCAGGAGGAGCTCCCGTCCGGCGGCGCGCAGGTGGGCCTGGGACTCGGGGGGCACGATCTCCCGGAGGCGGCGGGGGCGGAAGAACACCCGCACCTCCCCCCCTGGGGTGAACTGGACCTCCACCAACCGCTCTCTCATGTCCCCTCCTTCCCGTTCTGGCCGTGGGCGCCTTTGGCCGCCCCGGGGGCCGTCCGCCCCTGGAAGCGGATGCGCAGGGTCTCGCCGTCCAACGTCGCCCCCTTCACCTCCAGCCCGACAAGGAGACGGGGGAGGACAACGGTCCGCCGGTAGGAACCCACCTGCACCACCAACTCCCCCCCACTGCTGTGGACCAGGGAGATGCTCCCCTTGGGGGTGAAGGGGAGTTTCAGCAAGAGGAGGAGGGCGTCGCCCTCCCGGCGGATCTCCTGGGGGTTGCCCTGGTGGAAGATCCGGGTGGGGTCGGTGTCCCCGAAGAGGACGTGGGCCATCTCCCGGAGGGCCTCGATCCCCACCACCTCCTTCTGGAAGAGGGGGACGGTCAGGATGGGGATGGGGGAAAAGGCCTCCTGGACCATCTGGAGGTATTTCGCCTGGCTTGCCCGCCAGGTGTGGAAGTAGGGGTCGGTCACATCGGGGGGGATCAGGCGGTTGCACACCACCAGGTCCACGTTGTACCCGTAGAGGTTCAGGTAGGTGAAGGAGCGCTGGGTCTCCTTGATGACCATCTTCTCTGCGTTCACCACCAGCCGGATGGAGGCCTTGTGGTGGTCGGTGAGGAGGGCCTGCATGGCCTCCAGCTGCCCGTAGAGGCCTTCGATGCTGGCGAAGACCGCCTCGCTGGGGACGGGGAGACCGAGGGTCACCCTGGCAAGGGGGCCAAGGGTTTGGGCCGTCCGGCGGCCGATGGGGAAGAGGCGGCGCATGTACCAGCGGGCCATGTCGGGGAAGCTGAGCAGGCGCATGGTCTCCCCGGTGGGGGCGCAGTCCACCACCAGCACCTGGTAGTCCCCTGTCTGGGCATAGCGGTTGATGTACAGCAGCCCCACCAGCTCGTCCATGCCCGGGAGGATGGCCATCTCCTCGGCCACCACCTCGTCCACCCCCTGCCACTGGAGGAGGGCGGTGAGCCACTCCCGCACCGTCCGCCAGTACCGCTCCACCTCCCGGAGGACGTTGATCTCCTGCCCCCACAGGTTGGGGGCGATGGGGGTGGGGTCGGGCCCCAGGGGGAGGTCAAAGGAGTCGCTCAGGGAGTGGGCGATATCGGTGCTCATCACCAGGGTGCGGTACCCCAGCCCGGCGGCCTTCACCGCCGTCGCCGCGGCGATGGAGGTCTTCCCCACCCCCCCTTTGCCGGTGTAGAGGATGATCCGCATCGCCTCCCCCTACACATCCAGGTTGCGCACCTGACGGGCATAGGCGAAGATGAAGTTCCTCCGCACCTCCACCTCTTCGCCCATCAGGATGGTGAACAGCTCATCGGCCCGGCGGGCGTCCTCCAGGGTCACCCGGAGCAGGGAGCGGGTGGCGGGGTTCATGGTCGTCTCCCAGAGCTGCTCAGGGTTCATCTCCCCCAGCCCTTTATACCGCTGGATCTCCACCCCCTTGCCCCCACCCACGCCCCGGAGGAGCGCCTCCTTCTGTCCATCGCTGTACGCGTAGAACACCTCCTTCCCCACCCGGATCCGGTAGAGAGGGGGTTGGGCGATGTAGAGGTGCCCCTGGGCCACAAGGGGGCGCATGGCGCGGAAGAAGAAGGTCAGGAGTAGCGTCCGGATGTGGCTGCCGTCCACATCGGCGTCGGTCATAATGATGATGCGGTGGTAACGTAGCCTTGCGAGGTTGATGTCGTCCCCATAGCCCACCCCCAGGGCGGCGATGAGGGCCCGGATCTCCTCGTGGGCGAAGACCTTGTCGGGGCGGGCCTTCTCGACGTTCAGGATCTTCCCCTTGAGGGGGAGGATGGCCTGGAAGCGGCGGTCCCGGCCCATCTTGGCCGACCCCCCTGCCGACTCCCCCTCCACGATGAAGAGCTCGCAGAGGGTCGGGTCCTTCTCCGAGCAGTCCGCCAGCTTGCCGGAGAGGGGGAAGCCGTCCAGGGCCCCCTTGCGCAGCACCACCTCCCGGGCCCGGCGGGCGGCCTCCCGGGCGCGGGCGGCGGTGATGCACTTGGCCACAATGCGGGCCGCCTCGGCGGGATGGTCCTCCAGGTAGCGGGTGAGGGCTTCCCCCACCGTCGACTCCACTATCCCCTTGACCTCGGGGTTGCCCAGGCGGGTCTTGGTCTGCCCTTCAAACTGGGGGGTGGGCAGGCGCACGGCGAGGGCGGCGGTGAGGCCCTCCCGGACATCCTCCCCCTGGAGGTTGGGCTGGTCGTCCTTGAGGAGCCTCTGCCTCCGGGCGTACTCGTTGATGGCCCGGGTGAGGGCGGCCCGGAAACCCGTGAGGTGGCTGCCCCCTTCGGGGGTGGGGATGCAGTTGGCGAAGGTGAAGACGGCTTCATTCACCCCATCGGTGTACTGCAGGGCACAATCGATCTGCACCCCCTCGACGGTGCGGCAGAAAGCGATGACGGGGTGGAGGGGTTGGCGGGAGCGGTTATAGTGGGCCACCAGACTGGCCACCCCCCCCTCAAAGTAGAAGGTCTTCTCCTCCCCGGTGCGCTGGTCGGCGAAGGTGATCTCCAGGCCGGGAACCAGATAGGCCACCTCCCGGAAACGCTGGGCCAGGGTGTCGTAATCGTAGTCGATGGTGGAGAAGATGGAGGCGTCGGGGAGGAAGGTGACGGTGGTGCCGGTGCCCTCGGCGGGGCCCTCGTCGGTGACAGGGCCCACGGGGCGGCCCTGCCGGAACTCCTGGCGGTAGAGGCGCCCGTCGCGGCGCACCTCGGCCACCAGCCAGGCGGAGAGGAAGTTGACCACCGCGGCCCCCACGCCGTGGAGGCCGCCGGCCACTTTATACGCGCCGCCACCGAACTTGGCCCCCGCGTGGAGGACGGTCAACACCGTCTCCAGGGCCGATTTCCCCGTGGCGGGGTGGGTCTCTATAGGGATGCCCCGCCCGTTGTCCTCCACCCGCACCGAGCCGTCCCTCTGCACCGTCACCACGATGCGGGTGCAGTATCCGGCCAGCGCCTCGTCCACGGCGTTGTCGAAGATCTCGTAGACCAGGTGATGGAGGCCCCGCTGGTCGGTGCTCCCGATGTACATGGCGGGGCGTCGGCGCACCGCCTCCAGCCCCTCCAGGACCTGGATGGCTGCGGCCGTGTACCCCTGGGCTGCCGTCGCCTTGTCGTTGGTGTCTCCCATGATCTACCCCTCCTCCGGAGGGCAGGGCCCTCGGGTGCGGCGGTCTAGGCGGGGAGCCGGGCGCTCCGCTCCCGGTAGAAGACCATCCCCCCCGCTGTCACGCCGGTGGCCAGGAAGGCGTACAAGGCGCTGGCCACCAGGGCGGTAAGGGGGGACCCCGTAAAGCGCTCCAGGAGCAGGCGCAGGCCAAGGATGATAAGGGCCGCCAGGAGCCAAAAGCGGAGGGCCGCCCAGAAGTGGGCGAAGACCACCCGGGCGCTCCGCAACATCCCCTGCACAGGCCCCACCCTGTCCACGAAGATGGCCTCCTCGGTCAAGAAGAGGTGGAAAAGGACCAGAAGGGCCAGCCCCACGGCCAACCCCATCAACAGGAGTGCCAGGAAGACGCTGAAGAGGGCCGTGGCCGCCACCATCAGGGCCGTTGCCCCCACCCCAACCCCACCCAGGGCGAAGAGGAGGAAGCGGTAGCCCAGCAGGGACAGGCACCCCCGCAGGATGGCCGGGGCCAGGGGGACAGGCTGCCGGGCGATGGCATGCCCCAGGGGGGCCAGGTAGCAGGCGGCCACCAGGAACCCCGCCAGGGCCAGCGCCGCCCCGAGCCCCAAGAGGGGCAGGACACCCCCCTCCCAGCGCACCACCCCGCCCCACGAGGGTATCGCCAGGGTGGGGATCTGCCACACCAGGAGGCGCAGGAGGTTCTCCTGGGCAAGGAGTCTGACCCCCTCGCTCACCTGGCGGGAGAGGCGGAGGGCCTCGTCGGGGGCGGTGGCGCGGGGGAAAAGGGCATCGCCGGCCGCCCTGAGAAGGCCCTCAGCGGCGGCAGGGGCTGTCCAGGAGGGGAGAAAGGCCATGGCCACCGCCATACCGATGGGGAGCAAGGCGAGGTACGGCCGCCGGGCCACTAAGGCGAATCCCAACCCCAACGAGTCTATCGCCCCGGGCAGGGATGGCGTATTGGGCCTCACGTTCCCATGCTAGCAGATAGGCCGCCTTGGCGAAAGGGGCGATAGGGGTGGGGACTGTAACATGTACGGTTGGCGATTTTTCGTCTCCCCGCCAAGGCCCTCGAGCAGGAACCGGTAGGACCGACGACCAGGACAGCCTTCCACTGGCGGGTCTCCGGTGATTCGAGCTGCTTTCAGCTAGGGATTAGGGACGGCCTCCTACCGCCAGCGGGACCAACCGCTTATGTTACAGTCTCTAGGGGCGGTTGCCGCCATCCCCCCACCGGGCCCCTTCCACCGGGTCTTGATAACATTGGTAAGGAGGGCCATGGCGCCACCACGTCTGAGCCGGGTTGAGGCCATCGTCCTTAAAGACCGGGAGGTGGGGGAGGCCGACCGCCTGGTCTGCCTCTTCACCCGGGAGCGGGGGAAGATATGGGCCCGGGCGGCGGGGGCGCGACGGCCGGGGAGCCGCTTGGGGGGCCATGTGCAGCCCCTCACCCACACCCACGTCCTGTTGGCCGGTGGACAGAGCGGGGACGTGGTCTCCCAGGCGGAGGTCATCCACCCCTTCCCCGCCCTGCGGGGCGACCTGGAACGGCTGGCCCAGGCCCTCGCCTGCGTGGAGGTCCTGGACGGCCTCACCGCCGAGGGGCAGCCCAACCCCAGGGCCTTCCACCTCCTCCTGCGGACGTTAGAGGCCCTGGAGGCGGGGGAGGGCCGCCTCCCCCTCCTGTGGTACCAGGTGCAGGTGCTGGCCTCCCTGGGCCTCCAGCCCCAGCTGTTCCGGTGCGCCGAGTGTGGGACACCCCTGACCCCCCAGCCGCACCGGTACTCCCTCAGGGGAGGAGGGGTGCTGTGCCCGGCCTGTGCCCCCAAGGACAACGCCTCCTTCCCCCTCTCCCTGGAGGCGCTGAAGGTGCTCCGCTGGCTGGCGCGCCACGACTACTCCCGGGCGCGTTCCCTCCGCCTGGGGGATGTGGGGGACGAGGTGGAGCGCCTCCTCCGCGCCACCCTCCGCTGGCACCTGGAGCGGGAGGTGCGGGCGGAGGTCTTTCGGCAGGAGGTGGCCCTCCGCAGGTGAGGAAGAGGAGCGTGCCATGTTCCGCGCCGTTCTGGTGGCCAACCGGGGCGAGTGCGCCTGCCGGATCATCCGCACCCTAAAGAAGATGGGCATCCGGGCGGTGGCCGTCTACTCCCAGGCCGACGCCCAGGCCCGTCATGTCCAGATGGCCGACGAAGCGGTGGAGATCGGCCCCCCGGAGCCTGTCCACAGCTACCTCAACATCCCCCGTCTGGTGGAGGCGGCCCGGGCCACGGGATGCCAGGCCGTCCACCCGGGATGGGGGTTCCTGGCCCAAAGCCCCGCCTTCGCCCGGGCGTGCGCGGAGGCGGGCCTTGTCTTCATCGGCCCCCGCCCGGAGGCCATGGAGCTTATGAAGGACAAGGTGGCGGCCCGTCGCCTGGCCCGGGAGGCAGGCCTCCCCCTGGCGCCGGGGAGCCAGGAGGCCGTGAGCGACGAGGAGGCCCTGCGCCTGGCCCAGGGGATCGGTTTCCCCGTCATGGTAAAGGCGGCGGCCGGCGGGGGAGGGGTGGGCATCCGTGTCGCCACCTCTCCGGAGGAGTTGCGGGACATCCTGCCCCGGGCCCGTCGCCTTGCCCTAGGGGCCTTCGGCTCCGACCAGGTGTACTTGGAGCGCTATGTGCAGGACGCCGCCCACATCGAGGTGCAGGTGCTGGGGGACCTGTATGGGAACCTTGTCCACCTGGGGGAGCGGGAGTGCTCGGTGCAGCGCCGGAACCAGAAGATCGTGGAGGAGGCGCCCAGCCCAAAGCTCACCGGGGAGGAGCGCCGGCGCATCGCCGAGGCGGCCCTGGCCCTGGCCCGCCACATCGGCTATTCCAACGCCGGGACGGTGGAGTTCCTCTACTCCCCCGCCGAGGGGGCCTTCTACTTCCTGGAGATGAACACCCGCCTCCAGGTGGAGCACCCGGTGACGGAGATGGTGACGGGGCTGGACATCGTGGAGGTGCAGGTGCGCATCGCCGCCGGGGAACCCCTCCCCTTCCGGCAGGAGGACGTGGCGTTCCGGGGGCACGCCGTTGAGGGGCGGGTCTACGCCGAGGACCCCGATACCTTCCTCCCCCAGGGGGGGACCATAGAGCGGGTGGAGGAGCCGAGGGGGGAGGGGGTCCGGGTCGACAGCGCCCTGACCCCCGGGTATACGATACCCCTCTTCTATGACGCCATGCTGGCCAAGGTGATCGCCTGGGCGCCTACCCGTGGGGAGGCCATCCGCCGCCTGGCGGCGGCCCTCCGGGGGATGGTGCTGCAGGGGGTCACCACCAACATCCCCGCCCTTCTGGCCGTGTTGGACTACCCCTCCTTCCTGCAGGGCACGTACACCACCCGCCTGCTGGAGGAGATGGCCGCCGCCCGCCGGCGCCCGCCGCCCCAGGACGGGGTGGAGGAGGCGGCCGCCGCGGTGGCAGCCCTGCTGGCCCTTGCCCCCTCCCCCCCCACGCCGGCGGTGTCGCCATGGCGGCGGGTGGCGCTCCTGTTGGGTTGGAGGGGCGGGGAAGCCCCTCCTCCCCCTCCACCGGGGGTGTCGCCGTGGCGGTGGGAGGGGCGTATCCGGCAGCTGCGGGGACGGCTGGGGGTGGGGCTGTGATCCCCCGCCCCCGGCGCTTCCGGGTACGGGTAGGGCAGCGGTGGCTGACGGTGGAGGTGCGCCCCGACCCCCATGGCCGGCCCCAGGTGTGGGTCGAAGGGCAACCGGTGGAGGTGGAGGCCCTCCCCGTCGATGCCGTGGGCGATACCCCCCCTGCCCCCGCCCTTTCCCCTGCCGCCCCCCCTCGGCCCCGAGGGAAAGGGACCATTGTCAGCCCCCTCCCGGGGCGGGTGGTGGCGGTGTCGGTGCAGGTGGGCGACCGTGTGCAGGCAGGGGACGAGGTCTGTGTGATCGAATCGATGAAAATGGAACAGAGCATCCGGTGCGACCAGGCGGGGGTGGTCAAGGCCGTCTTCGTCCGACCCGGGCAGACGGTGCAGGCCGGGGATGCCCTGGTGGAGGTGGAAGGGGAGGGGGGATGAGGGCGCCTTCCGCCGCGTCCGGGGGCTAGTTGCGCCGGAGGAAGAGGAGGAATTCCTGCTCGTCGGGCGGGCGGCGCAGGCGCAGGGCGAGGATGGCGTACTGCATGAACATCCGCGCCAGGCCGGGGTACTTTAAGGCGTCGGAGCCGATGACCACCCGGGGGCGGGGGCCTTCTATCTCCACCTCCACCCGCCCCGGTTCTTCATGGTCCACCACCAGCTCAATGGCCTCGCCGACGGCCCCCTCGATGCGCTCCTGCAGACGGCGCAGGAACTCCGCGTCGTCCATCGTTCCCGTAGCCCCTCCCCTGAGAGAAGTCTCCTCCCCCGGGGACCCGGGGTCAAGGTCCGCCGAGGGTGTTTGAGGAAAATAGGGGCAGGCCCCTGTGCCTGCCCCAATGGTGGGCAACCACGGGGGGTTGCCCCTACAGGGTCATCCCCCGCCCATCCTTTCAAACACCCTCTCCGCCCCTGTTCCGGTCCCAGAGGCGTCCATGTCCTATTCCCTATAATGGCCTGTAGGGGGTGCTTTCCCGTGTCCTCTGGCGCTATTGCTGTCCTCTGTTCCATCCCCCCTGGGGTGGGTGATAGCCCCGATACGGTGGGGAAGGCCCTGGGGATGGGTCCCCCGGCTTTCCTGGGGCGTGGGAGGGCATAGAGGGCCCATGGGGGGCGTCGGCCGGGGGTGGATCCGTGCCCTGGTGGCGCTGGGCTGGGTGGTGGGGATCGTCGCCTGCCGGGGGGGGCCGCCGGCCGCCCCACCCCAGGCGGTCGTCCCCCCTCTGGCTCCCCTGGTCCGTCTGGAGGCCACGGCCAATGTGGAGGTCCGCCCTACCCCCCCTCCCAGGGAGGGCCGGGTGGAGCCGGTGCCCCGGGAGGTGCTGGTGGCCGCCGGGGAGACCATCCCCCTGATGGCCCTGGCCTATGATGGCCACGGGAACCCTGTGCCCGATGCCCTATTCCGCTGGCGCGCCCTCGACCCCGCCGCGGGGACGGTCAGCCCGGGCGGGGTCTTTCAGGCGGGGACGCGCGTGGGGAGTTACCCCGGCGCCCTCCTGGTGGAGGCCCGTTCCCCTCTTCTGGGGCCGGCGGGCGTCGCCCGCGCCGAGGTGAACGTCACCGTCCTCCCCGCCGGGCGCACCCGCACACCCGTGCGGGTGCGGGTGGCGCCCCCGGAGGTCGAGGCCCGCCCCGGGCAGACCGTCTTCCTGGTCGCCCACCCGGTGGACGAGGCGGGCATCCCTGTCCCCGGGGTGCCGGTGGAATGGGTCCTGCTGGACAGTCAGGCGGGTTCCCTCACCCCATGGGGGAAGTTCACCGCCGGTCCCTTCCCGGGCGTGTACCCTCAGGCCCTCCAGGCCAGGGCGGGGACGGGTCTCCTCAGCGAGCCGGTGCGGGTGCGCATCCTGGACCCGGCCCTGGCCCCCCAGCGGGTCACGGCCCTCGTCTTCCCCTCGGTGGCCGCCCTCCTGCCGGGCGGGGAGGTGACCTTCCGTGTCCTCCTCCTGGATGAGGCCGGACGGGAGGTGCCTGTCCTCTCCGCCCGGTGGGAGGTTCTCTCCCCCCAGGCCGGACAGATACGGCCTGACGGGCGCTTCCGGGCGGCCTATCAGGCGGGAACGTACCCCGAGGCCGTCCGCGTGACCCTCCTCTACCAGGTGGGGGAGGGAAGGGGTACAGCGGTGGCGCGGGCCGGCGTGGTGGTCCTGGATACCCTTCACCCCCCTGCCCCCCCAGACCCCCTTTCCCTTGCGCGGGTGGTGCTCTTCCCCCAGCGGGTGGAGGTGTACCCTGGGGAGTCGGCCACCCTGGTGGCGATGCCCCTGGACGGCAACGGCTTTCCCCTCCGGGGCCTGCCGATAGAGTGGCGTCTGGCCTCCCCTGACATAGGGGAGATAACCCCCTCTGGGAAGGTCACCGCGGGCCTGACCCCCGGCGTCTACCCCGACGCCATCCGGGCCGTGGTGCGGGCGCCCCACCCCCAGGGGGAGCGGGTCCTGGAGGGGAGGGCGACCCTGGTCATCCGGGGCCCCCTGGCCCGTCTCACGGTGACCCCCTCTACGGTCACGGTCACCCCCGGCCGGAAGGTGCGCTTCATAGCCGAAGGGTACGACGCCTTCGGCACGTACCTCCCCGGGTTGCGTCTCCGGTGGGAGGTGGTGGACCCCCGGGCGGGCACGATCACCCCCGACGGCCTGTTCACCGCCGGCTCCGCCCCCGGTTGGTACCCCGGGGCGGTGCGGGTGGAGGCCCTCCAGCGCTACCCCCCCAGGTAGGCCAGGGTCAAGGTCGCCCCTCCGGCGGCCACGCAGTAGGCGCCGAAGAGCCAGAGACGCCTCTCCTCCAGCCACCGGATCGTCCACCGGAGGGACAGCCACCCTACACCCCCTGCCACCAGGGAGGCCCCCAGGAGGTGCTCTGCGGGGGCCATCAGGGCGTGGGGGGCAAAGGCCTCCCGGGCCAGCTGGTAGAGGGTGGCCGCCCCGATGGTGGGGATGGCCAGGAAGAAGGAGAAACGCGCCGCCTCCCGGGGCATAAGGCCCACCCCGAGGGCGGCGGCGATGGTCATGCCGCTGCGGGAGACGCCGGGGAAGAGGGCAAGCCCCTGCCCCAGCCCCACCACCACCGCCCCCCACCAGGGGAGGGTCTCCCGTCGCCCCCTCCGCCAGACCCCGGCCTGCGCCGCGGCCAGGGCGATGCCCGTCAGCAGCCAGCCTCCCCCCGTCATCCAGAGGGAAGAAAACCCCGCCTCCACATGGGGACGGAGGAGCAAGCCGAGGCCGGCCGTGACGGCGAAGGCCACCCCCACCCGCCCCCAGAGGCCCGGCTCTCGGACCAGGGAGCGGACAAGGGAGGCCCGGTAGTGGCCCCCGATGGCCCCCAGGGTGGCCAGGTGCACCGCCGCCTCCAGGGCCAGCCCTGGGGGGTGGTAGCCCAGGAGATGCGCCCCCAGCACCAGGTGCCCCGAGCTGGAGATGGGCAGGAACTCCGTCAGCCCCTGGACGAGGCCGAGCACCAGGGCTGCCGCCAAACCGTCCACGGCACCAGTATCCCCGAGGGGGGATGGGGGGCACAAGAAGGGGCGCGGCGGCGCTGCGCTATCCTAAGGGCGTGCCGCAGCCCTCCCCTTATGCCGAGGGGGTGCCCATGGCGGTCCGGGAGAGAGGCGTTCTGGACCTGATCGGCAACACACCCCTTCTCCCCCTGCGCCGGCTCCCTCCCCCCGGCTCGGCCGAGGTGTGGGTCAAGGTGGAGGCCCGCAACCCCGGGGGGAGTGTGAAAGACCGCCTGGTGTACGCCATTCTGGAGGAGGCGGAGGGGGAAGGGCGTATTAGGCCGGGGGATACCCTCATTGAGGCCACGGCCGGGAACACCGGCATCTCCCTGGCCTTGCTGGGGGCGGTCAAGGGATACCGGGTGGTGGTGGTGGTGCCCGAGACGGCGCCCCTCGAGCGTCGGCGTCTCCTCGCCCGCCTGGGGGCAGAGGTCCGTCTGACCGGTGGGGGCGAGGGGATGGCAGGGGCCCAGAAGGTGGCCGCCCAGCTGGCCGAGCGGCACGGCTATTTCCCCCTCCGGCAGTTCGAAAACCCCGCAGGGGTCCGGGCCCACCGGGAGGGCACCGGGGCGGAGATCCTCCGGGCCCTGGACGGCCAGGTGGACGCCTTTGTGGCTGGGGTGGGTACGGGGGCGACCCTGACAGGGGTGGGGCAGTGCCTGCGGGGCCACAACCCCCGGGTGCGCCTGGTGGCGGTGGAGCCCGCCCGCTCCCCCCTCCTCTCCAAGGGTAGGGCAGGGGAACACGGCATCCCCGGCCTCGGCCCCGACTTCATCCCCCCCCTCCTGGACCGCGCCCTGATCGACGAGGTCATCCCCGTCGCCGACGAGGACGCCCTCCGCACCATGGGGCGCCTGGCCAGGGAGGAGGGGCTCCTGGTGGGCATCTCCTCGGGGGCCAACGTCTTCGCCGCCCTCAAGGTGGCCCAGGGGCTGGGGCCGGGCAAGCGGGTGGTGACCATCCTCCCCGACACGGGGGAGCGCTACCTGGACTATCCCCTATAGACCGGGGGGGCCTGGGCCCGCAGGAGTCCCATCACCCCATGGCAGTGGGACACCGTCGCCACCAGCGCCCGCACCCGTCCCGTCTGCCGGAAACGGTGGGCCAGGGTGTCCCGCGCCTTGGGGAAGAGGTCTGCCGGGATGCTGGCGATGCCATAGGCCAGATGCCGTACGGGGAAGAGGAGGCAGTCGGTGATGTCCGGTTGCCCCCGGGCGAACTCCTCCAGCGCCGGGGCGAGGCTCCAGTCCCGGGGACCCCGGGTGTGGGGGCAGAGGGCCGGCTCAATACAGGTGGTCGGGCACCGCCACGTGGCGTAGGAGATGTAGGCCTGCCCATCGGGGTGGTGGTACACAAAGGGCAGAGGGGGGTGCAGTCGGCACGGCTCAGGGGTAACCCGGCCCGCCGGCCCTATGACCTCCCCGAGGGCCCAGAGGAGCCAGCGGAAGGCCAGGTGGGGGGTAAAGGGGGCGGGGACCAGGTGGGCATTGGGGGGAGGGGACCACAGCCAGGGGCGGAGGAACTCCTCCCATTCCTGACAGACGATGCGCAGGGAGGGGTCAGGCCCCAGGAGGCGGGCGGCGCGGCAGTCCGGGTTGCGGTCCACCACCACGATGTGGGCCGTCAGCCGCCCCGCCCGGCACGCCTTGAGGAGCTGCCCGGCGTGGTAGGCGCCGTAGCAGCCCCCCCCGATGACCACGACCTCCACGCTCCCTCCTCCGGGAGGAGCAGGGACAGGGAGGGGGGAGGGGGCATATCCCCCTCCCATTCCCCCTCCACCCACGCCACCGCCGCGGGCATCCCCGGCCGCAGAACCCCCCCTTGCAACCCCACTACCTCCCACCCCCCGACCGTGTGGGCCCGGAGGGCCGCCTCCATGGGCAACCCCTCCCATGGGGCCAGGGGCACCCCATCATACCCCCGGCGGGAGAGGGCCGCCGCTATCCCCAGAAGGGGATCGGGCAGGGTCACGGGGGCATCGCTGCCGAAAGCCAAGGGCACCCCCGCCCGCCAGAGGGACCCCAAGGGGTAGAGATGGGGCAGGAGGGGGGGCTCCACCTGCGCCCGGTAGCGGGGCCCTGAGTGGTACAGGAAGAGGGGGTTGGAGACCACCCACGCCCCCGCCTCCCGCACCCGGGCGACCACGGGGGGTGGGCACTCGGAGGCGTGTTCTATCCGGTGGGGTTGGGGTCCGGGTGGGGGGCCCGCCCGCCGCACCGCCTCGGCCGCCAGGGCCACCGCCTCCTCCTCCACGGCGTGGATGGCCACGGCCCACCCCGCCTCCACCGCCCCCCGCGCCTGCTCCACCACCTCCGTGGGCAGGCGCCCATCAAGGGAAGGGGTGAGGAGCACCTTCGCCTGGCCGATGATCAGGTCCCCCGCCGGGCCGGGACGGAGGCCCTCCCGCACGAAGGCCTCCAGGGAGGCGATGCCGGGGAGGAAGACCACCCCCACCGTGAGCACGCCCCTCTCCCGCGCCCGCGCCAGGGTACGGTAGCGGTCCAGGTCGTTCGTGGCGGTGGCGTCGTGGACCAGGGCGATGCCCTTGGACAGCAGCAGGGCGTTGACCCGGCGTAACCCCTCCTCCACCTCCTGGGGGGAAAGGGGGGGGATGCGCCTGTCCAACCACCCCTCTAACCCCAGGAGGAGGCCTGTCGGCTCCCCCTCCTGGTCCCGTTCAATGAGCCCATAGGGGGGGTCGTCGGTCTCCCGGGTGATGCCCACCAGGCGCAGGGCCAGGGAGTTGAGGACGGAGGCGTGCCCGGAGCGGTGCACCAGGCGCACCGGGTGGAGGGGGACAACGGCGTCCAGGTGGTGACGGGTGGGATGCCCCCCCAGGACGCTTTCGTCATACCCCCACCCCCGGACCCACTGCCCCGGGGGGGTGGTCTCCCCCTTCCGGCGCAGGCGCTCCAGCAGGGCAGACATACTGGCCACCGCCGGCGGCGCCACCTCAACCCCCAGCAGGCGGGAGGCCAGGGCCAGGAGGTGGACGTGGGCGTCCACAAAGGCGGGGAAGACCGTGGCCCCTTCCACCACGGCCACCCCGGGGGCAGGGGGGGCATCGGCATCGTCCCCCACAAAGACGATGCGCCCCCTGCGCACAAGCATGGCCTGCGCCCTGGGGTTTGCGGGGTCGGCCGTCCAGATGCGGCACCGCCGGAAGAGGAGGTCGGCCACGGGAGCCCCTCATGCTATCATACCCGTGATGGCCGTCACCGCGGAGCGCCGCCTCCCCGAGTGGTTGAAGGTGCGGTTCCCCGGGGGGCCCAACTACCTGGAGGTGCGGGCCCTTCTCCGGGGGAGCGCCCTCCACACCGTGTGCGAGGAGGCCCGCTGTCCCAACATCGGCGAGTGCTGGGAGCGGCGCACCGCCACCTTCATGATCCTGGGGGACCTGTGCACCCGCCGCTGCCATTACTGCGCCGTCCGGACAGGGCGCCCCCAGGGTCTAGATAGGGATGAGCCCTACCGGCTGGCCGCCGTCGTCCAGCGTCTGGGCCTCCGGTACTGCGTCATCACCTCCGTCAACCGCGACGACCTCCCCGACGGCGGGGCGGAGGTCTTTGCGGAGTGCATCCGGCAGGTGCGGAGGGCGGCGCCCTCGTGTAAGGTGGAGGTGCTCATCCCCGACTTCGGGGGCCGCTGGGAGGCCCTCCAGGTGGTGCTGGACGCCCGCCCCGACGTCCTGGGCCACAACATCGAGACGGTGCGGCGCATCTTCCGTCGGGTGCGCCCCAAGGGGGACTACGACCGGAGCCTGGGGCTGTTGGAGGAGGCCAAGAGCCGGTGGCCCCAGTGTGTGACCAAGTCGGGGATGATGGTGGGCCTGGGGGAGACGTACGAGGAGATAGGGGAGACGATGCGGGACCTGCGCCGGGTGGGGTGCGACCTGTTCACGGTGGGCCAGTACCTGCGCCCGTCGCCCATACACTACCCCGTCGCCCGCTTTTACCACCCCCGGGAGTTCGAGGAGATCCGGGAGGAGGGGCTGCGCCTGGGGTTCCGGTACGTGGCGGCGGGGCCCCTGGTGCGCTCCTCCTACCTTGCCGACCTCCAGGCCCGCGCTGCGGGGCTCGGGGACGCCTAGAGCCCCCTCCGCGGCTGCGGGGCAGCAGGGGCAGGCCCCAGGCGGGATACCCCGGGCCTAACGGCGCAGCCAACCCTGCCCTGGGGCAGTGTGTGCTCCGAGAGGGTGTTTGGCAAAGAGGGACGGGAATAAACCGTAGGGGCAACCCCCCCGTGGTTGCCCGGGGCGGGCATGGGGCCTGCTGGGTAGGCACAGGGGCCTACCCCTACTCCGATGATAGCGCCCGGCAAGGGCAAGAAGACAGCGCTCCACAGTGCTTAAGCAAGTTAACGTTTAAACAGAGCCAACAAGGTCGCCACCACCCAACCTGGCATTAATAGCAATCACTCAACAAAAATCGAATAGTTGGTTATATCCAGATACTCATCGCCAATTTTTACCCAGGTGACAACGGTGTAAACGCCCTTTCCGCGACTTAGCAAAGGACCTATCTTGGCCTCTATGACAAAGAAGCCGTCAGGGCTGAGGCTCCATCTACTGGCCAGAACGCGGTCTGACGGCAGATCCGCATAGAAATAGCCGGGTGGCGGTGGGGGAATAATACTCCCTACCCTCTCCCCTAAACTATACGCATAGTCGTACGGTGGCGCCGCAAGTTGCTCTCGTGTCAGCGGTTTGGGCAAGGGATCATAGTAAAAAGCAACCGAAGAAATGGTGCCCAAAGCTACTTTGCCAGCCATTGAAAAGGTATCACCAGATATAGTAGGGAGTCTGCTGAACTCTATGTAGTCCCCCTCAAATTGTTGAACCAAGTAGAAACTTCTGTTGTTATAGGCGATGCCGATATTTACCTTCTTATGCCATTTGTTGAGAATATTCCTCCTGTGGTCTGGACTGTCCATCAAGCCTTTTTGGGCCTCTTCCAACATCCTCTTTGGGTTTACCCTATACCCATAGGAGGCTTTGCCGCTCGAAGATATGTTTTCTGCTTCATAATTGAAGCCGCCCGCCAGCGTATACCGCATGTATGGCTTCATGCCATCCATACCCCAATGGGAGTGGTAGTTGTTCCTCAGCATGTCCTCAGCGTGCTTCTGTGCGGCACTGTTGTTGCCAAGGACCACAGGGGGAAGGCCGTGATCCCTTCTGTCCTTGTTTATGAGCTCCAGCGCGTATTGAACAAGTTCTCGGAGCGAGGGGATAGGCCCAGGTGTCGGGGTAGGCGTAGGCGCAGGTGTTATCTTCGGCGTCGGGGATGGAGGTGGTGTTTGTTGTCGTATAGGAATAGGTCCTGTTGGTGCCACGGGTGTCGGGGTTAGTGTCAGTCCCAGACCTGGGACGGGAGTTGCTCTTGGTGTTGCATTGGCTATGAAGGCAGCATAAACATAAAGGATGCCAACCAAGATAGTAACGATAAAAGCTAAGGCAATTAAGACATGCCGTTTTCGTCTCTCGCGCCGTATCTGTCTGTCCCTCGCCTTTATCCTTGACCGATGTTCTTCCAGCTCGTCCCGATACCGGAAGAACCCGGGATCAGGGAAAGACCTTCCACACCAACCACAAGTCCAACAGAGAAGCTTTTCGTTATAGTCATATCTTCCATATCTATGGCAGGCGGGACAACTTCTGATCCCGCTTTCCCTTGCACTTGCCCAGCGTTCGTCTTCTCTCCTCGGCATTGCCACCTCCGTAGGAGCCCTTCCCATCAATCTTCCGGCGCAGGTGGCCTCTTATCTCCCTGGGGGGACAGCGAAGGCTGGAGGAGCCATCCCATCCCCCTGCCCTCCTTGTCTAGGGGGAGTCTACCACCAACCGGGCTTTGAGACCAGCTCTTTGACAGGGGAAAGGGCCCTGTGCTATCCTGGTGGTGCCCAGGGAAGGGGGGGTGTAGGCCCACGCCGGGAGGGGGCTATGCTGAAGAGCGAGATCGTCATCCGATTGGGGGGTGAGGGGGGGGAAGGGGTCATCTCCACCGGGGACATCTTCACGCTGGCGGCCGCCCGGACAGGCTACCACGTGTTCACCTTCCGCACCTACCCGGCGGAGATCAAAGGGGGGCACGCCTGGTACCAGGTGCGAGTGGGGCCCCGGCCGGTGCTCTCCATGGGCGACCAGGTAGACGTCCTGGTCGCCTTTAATTTGGAGGCCTATGAGAAGCACAAGCACCTCCTCAACCGGGAGGAGGGGGTCCTCATCTACGACCCCGACGAGGTGACCCCCGAATCCGATGGGAAGACGGTCCTCTACCCCGTCCCCTTCAACCGCATCGCCCGTCAGGAGTTGAACTTCGGGCGGGGCAAGAACGTGGTGGTCACAGGGGTCCTGGCGGGCCTCTTCGGCCTGGACCCCGCTTCCCTGACCGAGTTCATCACCCAGCGCTACAAGCGGCGGGCGGAGCTGCTGGACCAGAACCTCAAGGCCCTGGAGGCGGGCGTGAACTACGTCCGGCAGCACATCTCCAAGGCAGACCCCTACTATCTGACCCCCACAGAGCGGGTCGGCCGCCTGGTCATGAGCGGCAACGACGCCATCGTGGCCGGCGCCCTCACGGCGGGGTGCCGCTTCTACGCCGGATACCCCATCACCCCGGCCAGCGAGATCCTGGAGCTCATGGCCCAGGTCCTCCCCCGCATCGGGGGTGTCAGCCTCCAGGCCGAGGACGAGATCGCCGCCATCGGCGCGGTGCTGGGGGCCTCCTATGCAGGGGTGAAGGCCATGACGGCCACCTCGGGCCCCGGCCTCTCCCTGATGACGGAGTTCATGGGGTGGAGCGGTATGGCCGAGGTGCCGTGTGTCATCGTGGACGCCCAGCGCGCCGGCCCCAGCACCGGGATGCCCACCAAGCTGGAGCAGGGGGACCTGAACCACGCCCTCTTCGGAGGGCACGGGGAGTTCCCCCGCATCGTCATCGCCCCCGGGTCGGTGGAGGACGCCTTCTGGCAGATCATCAACGCCTTCAACCTGGCGGAGATGTACCAGGTGCCCGTGATCTTCCTCTCCGACCAGTCCCTGTCCCACCGGACCGAGTCCCTCCTGAAGCCGGACCTCCACAAGGTGAGGGTGGTGGACCGCCTCCAGCCCTCTCCCGAGGCCCTGGCGAACGGCTATGCCCGCTTCGCCATCACCGAGACGGGCATCTCCCCCATGGCGGTCCCGGGGACGCCCGGGGGGATGTACGTGGCCCCCGGCCTGGAGCACGATGAGAAGGGGCACGTGGACAACCCCCTTGCCTCCCACGAGAAGATGGTCCCCAAGCGCTTCCGCAAGCTGGAGACGCTGCGGGGGGAGTTGGAAGCCCCCCCACGCTACGGCTCCCCCGACCCCCGCATCGGGGTCATCGGGTGGGGGTCGACGGAGGGGGCCATCCGGGAGGCGGTGGAGCGGTGCGTGGCCAAGGGCATCAAGGTGGCGGCCCTCCACCCCAAGGTCCTCAGCCCCCTGCCGGAGAGGCATATCGAGGAGTTCCTCCGCTCCGTGGAGACGGTGATCGTGCCGGAGGTCAACTACACGGGCCAGTTCGCCCGCTACCTGCGGAGCATCTTCGGCATCCCTGTGGTGCGCCTGAACAAGTGGGGTGGTCTCCCCTTTACCGCCCGGGAGATCGAGCGTAAGATCGAGGAGGTGGCTGATGGTCGTTAGCGCTGCCCCCCTGACGGCGAAGGACTTCAAGAGCGAGGTGAAGCCCACCTGGTGCCCCGGGTGCGGCGACTTCGCCGTCCTCTCCGCCACCTACAAGGCCCTGGCGGACCTGCGGTTGCGCCCGGAGCAGGTGGTGGTGGTGTCGGGCATCGGGTGCTCCAGCCGCATCCCCTACTTCTGCAACACCTATGGCATCCACGGCCTGCACGGTCGGGCCCTGCCCTTGGCCACAGGGGTCAAGGTGGCCCGCCCCGACCTGACGGTGATCGTCATGGGGGGGGATGGGGACCTGTTCAGCATCGGCGCCGGCCATTTCCCCCACGCGGCCCGGCGGAACCTGGACGTCCTGACGGTGTGTATGGACAACCAGGTCTACGGGCTGACCAAGGCCCAGTTCTCCCCCACCTCCTTTGTGGGCCACAAGACCAAGTCCAGCCCCTACGGCACCGTGGAGTGGCCTATGAACCCCGTCCTGATGGCCCTGACGGCGGGGGCCTCGTGGGTGGCGCGGGGGTACTCCGGGCGTCCCAAGCAGCTCCAGCAGCTCATCATGGAGGGGATAACCCATAAGGGCTTCGCCTTCCTCCACGTGCAGAGCCCCTGCACCGAGTTCCACAACACCTACACCTACTACGACGCCCGGGTGCAGGACATCCCCCCCGACCACGACCCCAGCGACTACATGGCCGCCATCCGCCTGGCTATGCCCCAGGAGAAGACGCTCCTGGGGGTGTTCTATAAGGCGGAGCGCCCCGTGTACGAGGAGCAGGTGCACGCGTGGGAGAAGGTGAAGGTGGAGTTCGACCCCAACGAGTTCCTCTCCCGCTATGCCTAACCCGGAGGCGTCTACGGCTTCCCCTGCCCTCCCCCCCGCAGTGTGGGAGGCGGTGAGGGCCGCCAAGAGGGTTTTCCGCCAGAACAAGACCCTCACCCTGGTCAGCCACGCCGATGGGCGGGTGTGGGCCAATAAGGTCTACTTCGTGGAGGAGGGGGGGGTTCTCTACGGGGTGATCGAGAAGCCCACCCCGGGGAGGGGGCACCACTACCAGAACATCCTCCAGAACCCAAAGGTGTTCTTCATCATCGACCGGGGGGTCCCCGACCTCTTCCTCCAGGGGGAGGGGGTGGTGGAGGTCCTGGGCCCTGTGGACGAACGCCCGGAGCGCCACCTCCTCTTCCGGAAGGTGCCCCAGGCGGTGGTCTTCGCCAAATTCTTCCCCCTCCTGGTCTTCCGCCTCCGCCCCACCCGCCTCTACATCTCCGACTACCGCGTGGAATGGAAACCCCGCATGCAGGTGGAGGTCACCGAGGAGGTCCTCCAGGCCTTCCAGGGGCCTTTGCGGACCCCCATCATCCCGTCCTGGAAGGTCTACTGGCAGGCGGTGCGCCCCTTCTCCTTTACCGTCACCGTTTTCCCGGTCCTCCTTGGCGCTTTCCTGGCGCCCACCCTCTCCTGGCCTCTCCTGGCCCTCACCCTGTTGGGGGCCCTGCTGGTCCACGCGGGGGTGAACGTCCTGAGCGACTTCTTCGACTACCGCAGGGGGGTGGACACGTGGACCACCCTGGGGTCCAGCCGCGTCCTCCCCGACCGGCTGATGACCCCCCGGGCGCACCTGCTCCTGGGGGTGGTCCTGCTCCTGCTGGCGGTGGGGGTCGGCCTGGCCCTCACGGCGTTGCGGGGGGTCGCCGTCCTCTCCCTGGCCCTGGCGGGCCTCTTCCTGGGCCTGTTCTACACAGCCCCCCCTCTCGGACTGAAGTACCGGGCCCTGGGGGACCTGGCCGTCTTCCTGGCCTTTAGCCCCCTCATGGCCCTGGGGGCCTACTATGTGCAGGCCCAGGGGGTGGCGTGGCCGCCCGTCATCCTCGCCCTCCCCCTGGGGTTCCTGACCGTCGCCATCCTCCACGGCAATAACTACCGGGATATCGGGGACGACCGGCAGGCCGGGTTCACCACGGTGGCGGGGCTGCTGGGGCCCCGGGGGTCGGGGTACTACTACCTGGCCCTGATGGCGGCGGCCTACGGCGCCGTGGCCGTGGCTATAGGGGTGGGGCTCCTCCCGTGGTGGGGGGTGGTGACCTTCCTGACCCTCCCCCTCGCGTGGCGGAATGTGCGCGCCGCCTTTCAACCCCGTCGGGTGGCCTTCACTTTCCTGGACCTGGTGACGGCGCAGGTGCACATGTACGTGGGGCTTGCCCTGGCGGGGAGTGTCGCCCTCGACCGGTGGGTGCTGTAGAGAGGGGCAGGACCCCTGGGCCTAGGGGTCCCTGTCCCCCGGCGGCTGCGAGGCATACTTGGAGGGGCATTTCACAATGACCTGCTCCGCCACGAACACCCCTTTGGAGTCCAGGCGCCCCTCCACGACGATCTCCGAGTAGGGGTTGAAGAAGAGCTCCGGTAAGACCCCGGTGTAGACCGCCTCCAGTTGCCCCCGTCCCCGAGGGTCCGTCAAGAGGAAGCGGGCCCGGGTGTTCCCCGGCTCCCTCTCGAAAGAGCCGGCGACCAGTTTGCCGCTGACCCTGAGGTCCTTCCCCTGGGCCGCCGACCCCATGGCCAGCACCTCGCCCACGGTGTAGTAGTAGACGGTGGAGGAGCGGAAGGCGGTCCACCCGAAGTAGCCGAAGGAGAGGACCAGGAGGGCTCCCACGAGGAGGAGCTTTCCCCCTCCCTGCCGAAGCCACCCGGGGGGAGGAGTGGGGGAAGAGACCATACCCTTGGCAACCAGTGTATCACGTCTCCCGGCCGGCGGCCAGGCGGGCGATGAGGGCTGCCAGATATCCCGCCCCGAACCCGTTGTCAATGTTCACCACGGCGACGCCCGGGGCGCAGGAGTTGAGCATGGCCAGCAGGGCAGCCAGGCCCCGGAAGCTGGCCCCGTAGCCTACGCTGGTGGGGACGGCGATCACCGGTCCCGGCACCAGCCCCCCCACGACGCTGGGGAGCGCCCCCTCCATCCCCGCCACCACCACCAGGGCACGGGAGCGGTGGAGGGCGGGGAGGACGTCCAGGAGGCGGTGGATCCCCGCCACACCCACGTCATAGAAGCGCTCCACCTGACAGTCCATCAGGGAGGCGGTGAGGGCCGCCTCCTCGGCCACCGGCACGTCGGCGGTGCCGGCGCATACCACAGCCACGCCCGGGATAGGGGTCACCTCCCGACGCCGGTCGACCACAATGGCCCTGGCCGTTTCGTTCCACTGGGCATCGGGGAGGACCTCCAACACAGCCTGGAACTGCTGGGGTGTGGCCCGGGTGATCAGGAGGCGGTCGCTCCTCTCGGCGAGGCGTTGGGCGATGGCAGCCGCCTGGTGTGGGGTCTTCCCGGGGCCGAAGATCACCTCGGGGAAACCCTTGCGCAGGGCGCGGTGGAGGTCAGGGCGGGCGAACCCCAGGTCGGCGTAGAGGGGGGAGCGAAGGGCCTGGACCGCCTCCTCAACGGCCATGTCCCCCCGCTGCACGGCCTCCAGGAGACGGCGCAGCCGTTCCGGGTCCATCGCCTCGTAGTATAGCAGGGGGAGGGGAAAGGGTCGAGGAAAGAGGGAGGGAGGCCCCAGGGGGGCCTCCCTCCCTGTCCCGCCAACCCCCTTACCTGGGGACGGGGGTCGGTGTGGGCGTTGGCGTGGGTGCGGGGACGATCTCCAGGGGGAAGGAGGCCTCCGAGCCCCCGTCGCCGATGGCCTTGACCGTCCATACACCCACCCCCACCCTCGCCAGGAGCCCTGGGGGGCTCAGCAGCCGGAGGGCGCCGGAGGAGTTGGCCTCATCCCCTATGACAAGGATCTCCCCTGCAGGGTGGACTATCACGAGGACCACCGCCTCCCGGGGCTTGAAGCCCGAAAGGTAGGCTACGAAACGCTCCCCTGTGTGATAGCGGGGTCTCTCAAGGATAAGGGTGGGCACCGCCGGGGCGGCAGGGCCCGGTGGTCCCGGCGGCCCTTCGGGCCCTCGGGGACCGGGCGGGCCGGCCACCCCCTGGGGACCCGGTGGTCCCTGGGGTCCTGGTGGTCCCGGCGGCCCTGGGGGGCCTTGGGGGCCGGGCGGGCCGGCCACCCCCTGGGGACCTTGACAGGCGGCGAGGACAAACAGGCCGGTCAGGGCCAAGACCAGCAAGGCCAGCAGGAGCCGCAGGCTCGGGAAAACCTTCACGTGACCCCCTTTCCTATAAGAGTTCCCAGGCGGCACCCCCTGAACACCCCACCCCGAAACCCCCCTAATTATGGGAGGGGGAGGCCCGTGGGGTGTCAAGGGGGTAGGTGCCGCTCTTTTCCCCGTTTTTCCCGATGCACCGGTCCCCAAAACCCCGATGAGGAGGTAACCCATCCCCCACTGGGGGGAACGAAGGAGGGCAGCCCTTTGTTCCCCGCCCTTCCCACTACGGTCGGGAGCGGATGATCTCCAGGTTCTCCCCGGGGGCGAGGGCCACCCGGCGCACCTGAATGCCCAGCTTCAGGAGCCAGTACCCCAGGGTGGCCTTGCTGACGCCCAGCTCGTGGGCGGTGGCCGACAGCCCCTTCTCGTTGACCATCTCGGGCAGGAGCCGCTCCAAGGGCCGCCCATACCGCTCCTCCACCTGCAGCATCAGCCGCGTCTTGCGCACCTGCGCCTTCCCTCCAAACATCGCTCCTCCTCTCCCATACGGGTCTTCCCCCCCATCCTACCACACCCCCCCACCTTTGTCAAGACATGTATGGGAGAAGGAAGGGCTGTGAATAAGCAATATTTTAGACTTGTTCAGAACAAAGGGATGTGGCGTCTCATGGCGCCGTTCCGGGGTGGGGGGCTGTTGTCCGGGGGTGTGGCCTGTGGGGGGCCTTTGCGGTATACTATTGGGGTCCGCCCCCGGGCGTGGGTCCTTCGGGGCCCATCGCCCGAGGGCTGTGGTGTCCGGTGACGAGGGATGAGACGTCTCAGGACCCACGGCCCCGAGGGGCGGGGGAAAGGAGGCGCTATATGGCGGGTCTGCGGGTGCACGCGCTGGTGCGGGAGATGGAGGCGGCCCACGAGGCGGTGGAGCGGGCCTTAGAGGGCATCGCCGAGGGGGAGGTGTACACCCCGCCCAAGGAGGGGGAGTGGTCGGTAGCCCAGGTGCTGGCCCACGTTATTGAGATGGAGCCCTTCTGGCTCCGCAAGGCCCTCCTGGCGCGGGAGCAGGACACCCCTACCCTGGCGCGCAGTGAGGCTGAGTACCAGCAGAGGCTCCGGGCCGTGCAGGAGCACGGGGGCGACCCCCTCCCCCTGATCCTGGCCCGCCTGGCCGAGGCCCACGCCGAAGCGGTGGGCCTCCTCCTCCGCTTCCGGGAAGAGGACCTGTCCCGCCCCTGCGTCTACCAGGGGCGGCGGATGACCCTCGGGGGGTTCCTGGAGGGGGTGGCCCGCCACCTCCGGGAGCACGAGGCCCAGATCCGGGCTATCCGGGAGGCGGTGCGCGCCAGGGGGTAGGCCCCTAAGGCCTTGCTGCCCTGGGGGCCAGGAGGGCTGCCACCCGGTCCAGGATGCGTTGGGCCACCTCGTACTTGGGGAGGAGGGGGAGCTCCTCCACACCCCCCTCCCGGTCCAGCAGCACCACCCGGTTGGTGTCCTTCCCGAAGCCGCTGTCCGGGTCCAGCACGTCGTTGGCCACGATGAGGTGGAGCCCCTTGGCGTGGAGCTTCTCCCGGGCGTTGGCCACCAGGTTCTCCGTCTCCGCGGCGAAGCCCACCTTGATCACCGGCCCCCCCACCTCGGCGATGATATCGGGGTTGCGGGTCAGCTCCACCGTCCACCGGGATGGCCCCTTCTTGACCTTCTGGGGGGCCATCCCCACAGGGCGGTAGTCGGCCACGGCGGCGGCCATGACCAGGGCGTGGGCCCCGGCGCACGCCTCCAGGACCGCCTCCCGCATCTCCAGGGCCGTGGTCACACGGCGGACCTCCACCCCCACGGGGTCGGGGAGGGCGGTGGGGGCGGTGATGAGGATGGTGCGGGCCCCCCGGTCCCTGGCCGCTTCGGCGACGGCGTAGCCCATCTTGCCGGAGGAGCGGTTGGTGATCACCCGCACGGGGTCCAGGGGCTCCTGGGTGCCACCGGCGGTGGTCACAATGGTATAGCCCCTCAGGTCGCCGGTGGTCTGGCCCAGGACCCATCGGAGGCGCCCGAGGACCTCGGGCACCTCGGCCATGCGCCCCTTGCCCACCAGACCCGAGGCCAACCTCCCCTCCACCGGCCCCACGATGCAGACACCCCGGGCGCGCAGGCGCTCCAGGTTCTCCTGGACCGTCGGGTGGGCGAACATGTGGGCGTCCATCGCCGGCACCACCACCAGGGGCGCCCGGCAGGCCAGGGCGGTGGTGGTCAGGGGGTCATCGGCCAGCCCCAGGGCCAGGCGGGCGATGGTGTGGGCCGAGGCGGGGCAGACCACCATAAGGTCGGCCCGCAGGGCCAGGGCGACATGGTCCATGGCCATCTCCGAACGGGGGTCAAACAGGTCGGTGACGACGGGGCGGTGCGTCAGGGCCTGAAAGGTGAGGGGGGTGATGAACTGGCACGCCTCCCGGGTGAGGAGCACGTCCACCTGTGCCCCCTCCTGGACCAGCTTGCTGGCCAGGTCGGCGGCCTTGAAGGAGGCGATGCTCCCCGTGACCCCCAGGAGGATGCGTTTGCCCTGCAAGACCGTCGGCATAGGTCCCTTCCTTTCCCCAAAGGTAAGGGCCTTGGGCCCCTGGGCCCTACCGTTGGCCCCGGTTCATCTCGTAGATCATCCGGAGCCCGTGGAGGATCAGGTCCGGCTGGATGGCGGTGAAGACCGTCGTCTCCCGGGCGATGAGGGGGATGAGCCCCCCCGTGCCGATGACCCTGGCGTCCTCCCCCAGCTCCTCCTTGAAGCGCCTCACCATCCCCTCCACCATCCCGATGTGTCCCAGGAGGACCCCCGACTGGATGGCGGCGACGGTGTTCCGCCCGATGGCGCTCTTGGGGAGGAGCAGCTCCACCCGGCGGAGTTGCGAGGCGGCGGTGAAGACCGCCTCCGCCACCACCTGGGGGCCCGGGTGGATGGCCCCCCCCAGGTAGTCCCCCTCCCGGGTGACGGCGTCGAAGACGGTGAAGGTGCCCACCTCCACCACGATGACGGGGCCTCCGTAGAGGTGGTAGGCGGCCGTCGACGCCGCCACCCTATCGGCCCCCACATCCCTGGGTGTGTCGTAGAGGATGCGCATCCCCGTCTTCACCCCCGCCCCCAAGAGGAGAGGGGAGACCTGGAAGAAGGTGCGGCACACCTCTTCGAACACCCACGTCAGGGGGGGGACCACGCTGCACAGCACCGCATCCCGGACCTGGGAGGGGGTTATACCCCGCAAGGCCAGGAGGGATGTCAGGAGGACCCCGTATTCGTCGGGCATGCGCCGGGGATCGGTGGCAAGCCGCCAGGTTGCCACCAGGGCGTCGCCCCGGAAGACGCCCGCCTTCACATTGGTGTTGCCGATGTCCAGGGCCAGGAGCACTACCGCCTCCGCCCCCATTATAGGGCCCTGGGGCCCCTCGGGACCCCGGGGAGGGGGGCCCCCTCCTTGATGGCCCGGATGACCCGGGGCAGGAGGGGCAGGAGGTCCCCCGCCAGGGTCCCCGCGTCCCCCACCTCGTGGCGGAGCACCTCCCCCGCCGCCCCGTGGAGGAAGACGCCAAGGCTGGCGGCGGTGAAGGGGTGGAGGCCCTGGGCCATCAGCCCGGCGATGACACCCGCCAACACATCCCCTGTGCCGGCGGTGGCCAGGGCGGGGTTGGCGAAAGGGCTCAGGCGCAGGTTCCCCTCGGGGGAGGCGATGACGGTAAAGGGGCCTTTCAGCACCACCGTCACACCCCAGCGCCGGGCTGCCTCCTGGGCTGTGGTCAGACGGGCCTGCTCTACCTCCTCAATAGGGGTGTCCAGAAGGCGGGCCATCTCCCCAGGGTGGGGGGTGAGGACGGCGGGGGCGCGGACCTCCTGCCACCACCCCTCCTGACGGGCCAGGATGTTCAGGGCGTCGGCGTCCAGCACCACCGGGGTGGTAACAGGGGGGTCCCCCAAGAGGAGGTGGCGGACGAGGGCTTCGGCGGCGGGGCTCTGCCCCAGCCCGCAGCCGATGAGGAGCACCTCCACCTGGCCGAGGGCGCGCCGCACCGCCGCCACCGCATCGGGGGAGAAGACCCCGCTGACCGCCTCGGGGAGGGGGAGGTGGGTCACCTCCGTGAGCTTGCCGGCCAGGATGGGGTGGACACTGGCCGGCGTCGCCAGGGTCACATACCCCGCGCCCACCCGCGCCGCCCCCAGACACGCCAGATAGGCGGCCCCGATGTAGTTCACGGAGCCGACCACCGCCAGCACCCGTCCGAAGGTGCCCTTGTGGGCCGACATGGGGCGTGGGGGGAGGGCCTGCCGGGCCCAACGGGCGTCCAGGACATCCAAAGGGAAATCCTCCGCCAGGTGCTCGGGGATGCCGATGTCCACCACCTCCAGGCGCCCTACCCGCTCGGCGCCGGGGAAGAGGAACAGCCCCACCTTGGGAAAGCCCAGGGTGATGGTGACGTCGGCGTACGGGGTCAGGGGGTCCACCTCCCCGGTGTCGGGGTCCAGGCCCGAGGGGAGGTCCAGGGCGACCAGCCGGAGGGATGGCCGTTGGGAGCGTACCCGGGCGACCAGACGGAACACCTCTGCCACCACCCCCTCCAAAGGACGGCGGCGCCCTGTGCCCAGGACGGCGTCCAGGACCAGGTCGGCGGTGGAGAGGAGGGAGTGGAGGACGGTCAGCCCGTCATCCCCGGCGGCCTCCACCACCTCCACGCCCCTCGCCTGCGCCTGGGCCACAAGGGGGTCCTCGGGCCGACGGGGGAGGACAAGGTAGGCGGCGACCTTCGCCCCCCAGGAGGCCAGGTGCCGGGCCGCCACCAGGCCATCCCCCCCATTGTTCCCCGGCCCGATGAGGGCCACCACCTCCGCCCCCCCTCTCTTCCCCAGCCCCCCCCACACCTCCCTGGCCACCTGAAGGCCCGCGTTCTCCATCAGCTGCCCCAGGGAGACGCCCAACCCTTCGCTCTCCCGCTCCAGGCGGCGCATCTGCTCGGCGGTGACGGCCTTCATGGCGACGAGGAGGATGCCTCCCCCACGACCACGGCGATGGCCAGGTCCTTCGTGTGGGAGAGGGAGAGGGTGAAGCGGGTGATGCCCAGCCGCTGGGCCTGCGCCAGGGCGCGCCCTGTCAGGCGGAGGGTGGGGGCTTGCCCCCGCCCCCGCACCACCTCGATCTCTTTCCAGGAGACCCCCCGGGCGCCGGTGCCCAGGGCCTTCATCACGGCCTCCTTGGCGGCGAAGCGGGCCGCCAGGGAAGGGGCCTGCCCCCGCGCGAAGGCCACCTCCTGGGGCGTGTAGATACGGTGCAGGAACCGCTCCCCCCACCGCTCCACCACCCGGGCGATACGGGGGACCTCCACGATGTCCACCCCTACGTACAGCACGGCCTCCCCTCACGGGGCCACCGGTGTCACCCCCGCCTGGTCCAGGATGGCGGGGATGTGGTGTTCCCACCCCAGGGCCATGATATGCACCCCCTGGCAGAGGGGGCGCACCTCCCGGACCAGGCGTGCGGCGATCTCCACCCCCTTCGCCCCACGGTCGGGGGCCCCCTCCATCTCGGCGATCAGGTGGTCAGGGACGGAGACACCGGGCAGGCTCTGGTTCAGGCGGCGCGCCATGGCGGCCGACTTGAGGACGAGGATGCCGGCCAGGAAGGGGAGGCGGTAGTGCTCCACCCGCCGCAGGAAGGCGGCGAACCGCTCCGGATCGTAGACCGCCTGGGTCTGGAAGAAGCGGGCCCCGGCCGCCACCTTCTCCTCCAGGCGCCGGAGCTCCTTGTCCAGGTCCGGGGCGCCGGGGTTCACCACCGCCCCAGGGAAGAGGCGGGGGGTCCCCTTCAGGGGGTTGCCCGCCAGGTCGCGGCCCTCCCCCAGGGCCGTGATGGCCCGGAGGATGCCGATGGCATCCAGGTCGAACACGGCCTTCGCCTCGGGGTGGTCCCCCGTGTCTGGGGGGTCGCCGCTCATCACCACGATGTTCTCGATCCCCAGGGCGGCCGCCGCCAACACCTCCCCCTGGAGGGCGATGCGGTTGCGGTCCCGCCCCGTCACCTGCAGGATGGGCTCGATGCCCTGGTCCAGCAGGAGGTGGGCGGCGGCGATGGGGGCCATGGTCATGCGCGCCCCCGCGCTGTCGGTGACGTTGAAGGCATCCGCCCGCCCCCAGAGGGCCCGGGCCTTCCCCAGGAGGTCCGAGAGGTCCGTCCCCTTCGGGGGGGTGAGCTCCACCGTGACCACGAAGCGGCCCGAGGCGAGGGCCTGCTGGAAGCGGCTCATGGTCGGCTTTCCCTCCACGGCTGCTATTATAGCCCCGGGGGGCTGAGGGAACCCTTATGCTGCGGGGAGGAGGTGCCTATGCCCTACGAGACGCTGCTGTACCACCAGGAGGGGGCCCTGGGGGTTCTGGCCCTGAACCGTCCGGACCGGCTGAACGCCCTGAACCGGCAGCTGGTGCGGGAGCTGGACGCCTTCCTTGGGGAGATGGAGGGGGAGAGGGGGGTGCGGGTGTTGATCCTGCGGGGGGAGGGGCGTTCCTTCTGCGCCGGCGCCGACATTAAGGAGATGGCGGAGGAGACGGGACCCCCCCTGCCCCGCTCCATCTCCCGGGTGTTCACCCGCCTGGAGGAGCTCCCCCAGATCACCATTGCCGCCGTCCACGGCTACGCCGTGGGAGGGGGGTGTGAGCTGGCCATGGCGTGCGACCTGCGGATCGCCTCCGAGGACGCCCGGTTCGGGCAACCCGAGGTGAAGTTGGGCATCCTCCCCGGAGCGGGGGGAACCCAACGCCTGCCCCGCCTCATCGGCATCGGGAGGGCCAAGGAGGTGCTGTATATGGGGGACTTCATCGACGCCCCCACCGCCCTCGCGTGGGGGCTGGTGAACCGGGTGGTCCCCAGGGAGCGCCTCCTGGAGGAGGCCAAGGCCCTGGCCCACGCCCTCCTGCAGCGCCCTCCCCTGGCCCTGACCCTCATCAAGTCCTGCGTCCAGGTGGGCATGCAGGGGGACCTCCGCTCGGGCCTGGAGTATGAGGCCCGCTGCTCCACCATCCTCCACGCCTCCGAGGACCGCCAGGAGGGCCTCCGCGCCTTCCTGGAAAAGCGCACCCCCACTTTCAAGGGACGCTAGAGCCCCACCCCAACCCCCAGGGTAAGGGACCACCACCCCCCGAAAAGATGGGGCGGGGGATAACCCCGTAGGGGCAACCCCCCGTGGTTGCCCAGGGTAGGCACAGGGGCCCGCCCCTCCTTTCTTCCAACACCCTCCCACCCCCTTGACGTCGGAGGTGTCGTCTCTATATACTCTGAGACGACACATGCTGGAGATCACATTCAGTGGGGGTTCCCTGCGCTGTCCTGAGACGCCGGCCTATCTGGAGGTGGCCATTCACCTTCTCCAGGTGCTGAAGGAGGAAGTGGGGGGGAAGGGGGGTGGGGAGGCATCGCCTCCGTCTGGGGAGGGGGTAGGGGAGAGGGTGCGGTGGTTTGTCACCCACCGGCCGCGCATTCGGGTGGGGCCGGGGGAGGTGGTGGAGCCGGCCACGGTGGAGGAGCTAAAGGCCTTTATCCGGGGGCGGGGGTTGACCCCTCATCCCCGGGGGGACCCTTCGGTGCTCCTGTGGCAGGTGCGGCGGCGTCTGGGCCTGGTGGTGGAGGCGGTCCCCCGAGCGACTCCTTGAGGCGACGGGCCAGGGCGAGGGTCATCCCCGGCAGGGCGGCGATGCGCTCTACAGGGGCCTCCCGGATGCCCTGCAGGGAGCCAAAGGCGCGCAGGAGGAGGCCCTTGCGCCGGGGGCCTATGCCCGGCACCTGGTCCAGGGCGGAGCGGGTTTGCCGTCGGGAGCGCAGGCGTTGGTGATAGGAGAGGGCGAAGCGGTGGGCCTCGTCGCGGACCCGCTGGAGGAGGAGCAGCCCCGGGGAGCCCCGGGGGAGGAGGAGGGCCTCCGGCACACCGGGGAGGAACACCTCCTCCCTCTCCTTGGCCAGGGCCGCCAGGGGGATGAGGGCGGGGGAAAGCCCTAGCTCCAGCAGCGCCTCCTGGGCGACGGAGAGATGCCCCTTCCCCCCGTCCACCAGGACCAGGTCGGGGGTGATGCCCCACCCCTCCTGCTCCGGGATGGGGGCGCCGGGGGTGAAGAGGTGGGGCGCCTTGCGGTACGCCTCGGCCAGGCGGGCGAAGCGCCGCCGGAGCACCTCCCGCAGCATGGCATAGTCGTCCACCCCCTCCACGGTGCGCACCCGGAAGCGCCGGTAGTGGGCCCGCTGGGCTTTCCCGTCCACAAACACCACCATGCTCCCCACCGCATCGGTGCCCCGGGTGTTGGAGATATCGTAGCCTTCGATACGCCGGGGGGCCCGGGGGAGGGCCAGGGCCTCCTGCACCTCCGCCAGCGCCCGGGCGAGGACCCCCTCGTCGGCCAGGGCCCGGGCGTGCTGGAGGCGGAGGCCCTCCTGGGCGTTCTCCACGGCCATCGCCAGGAGGCGCTTCTTACCCCCCCTCTTGGGGACCAGGAGGCGCACCGCCCCTCCCCGCCGGCGGCCCAGCGTCTCGGCAAGGAGGGGCGCCTCCTCCGGAAGGCAGGGGAGGACCACCACCGGGGGGATGAAGGTAGCCGCCTCGTAGAACTGGAGGAGGAAGTGGGCCAGCACCCGGGCGGGGGGCTCGTCCTGGGTGCCCTCGAGGGCGAAGTGGTCGCGCCCCACCATCTTCCCCTGCCGGATGAAGAAGACCTCCGCCCTGGCCTCGGTATGACCCTGGGCCAGCCCCACCACGTCCATGTCCTCCCGCCGCAGGGAGACGACCTTCTGCTCCTCCAGCACCCGCTCGATAGCGCGGATCCGGTCCCGCAGACGGGCGGCCCGCTCAAAGTCCCACCTCTCCGCCGCCTCCTCCATCTGCCGGCGCAGGTCTGTGAGGACCGTCTCCCCTTTCCCCTGGAGGAAGCGGACCACGTGCCGGATGACCTCCCGGTAGTTCTCCCGGGAGATATAGCCGGCGCAGGGGGCGGCGCAGCGGTGGATAAAGTACTCCAGGCAGGGGCGGGGGTCCCGACCGGTGATGGTCTTGGTGCAGGTGCGGAAGGGGAAGAGGCGGTTGAGGAGGTCCAGGGTCCGGCGGACGGAGCCGGCCGAGGCGTAGGGGCCGAAGTAGAGGGCGCCATCTTGACGGACCTGTCGGGTGAAGGACACCAGGGGGAACTCCTCCTGCAGGTCGATGCGGATGTAGGGGTAGGTCTTGTCATCCCGCAGCCGGGTGTTGTAGGGGGGGCGGTGGCGTTTGATCAGGGTGTTCTCCAGGAGGAGGGCCTCCCCCTCCGAGTGGGTGACGATCACCTCCACGTCGGCGGCCCGGGCCAGCATGTGGGCGATCTTGGGAGGGGGGTCGCCCGTCCAGTAGGAGCGCACCCTCTCCCGCAGGCAGGACGCCTTCCCCACGTAGAGGACCTTCCCCCGCCCGTCGGTGAACAGGTACACCCCCGGGCGCTCCGGAAGGTCCTTTATCCGCTCCTGGAGGGTGGGGTTGAGGAGGGCCACACCGCCCCCTTCCTAGCGCAGGAGGAGCCACAGCACCAGAAGGATGCCGAGGCAGAGCCCCGCCACCAGGGCGATGGCCCGTACCTCCCGGGCGATGGGGAGGACGCGGCCGGGCGTGGGGGGAGGGGACGGACGGGGCGGCGCCTCCGGGGGGGGACGCGCCGTGGAAACGGGGGGTGGTGTCCCCGAGGGAGGGGGGGACAGGGTGGCAGCCGCCGTAGTCGGGGCACCCCTTCTCGGGCGCGGCCGTCGCCCCCGGCGACGCGTCTTCTTGGTCATAGCAGGCGCTCCTCCCTTATGCAGGCGGGGGCCAGAGGGTCTGGGCCAGATGGACGATCACCGCGGCCGCCTGGGAAAAGGAGAGGCGCCCCGTGTGGAGGACCAGGTGGTAGTGGGAGGGGTCGCGGGGGTCCGCCTTAAAGAAGCGGCGGTAATACACCTCCCGCGCCCGCTCCACCTGCAGGATCCGGCGTTCTGCCCCGGCCCTATCCAGGTGCTCCCTTTCCATAATGACCGCCACCCGTCGCTCCCAGGGCGCCACCAGGCCCACGTGGAGGGTGTGGGGGAAGTCCCGGAGCATCAGGTTGGAGGCGCGGCCCACGAAGACGATGTTGCCGCTCCGGGCCAGGGTGCGCACCGCCTGGGTGATGGCCTCCACGAAGCGGCGGTCGTCCACCTCCTGGGAGGGGTCGTGGGTCCCCTCGGGGTAGGGCTGGGTCAGGAGGGCCTCCAGGCCGTGCCCAAAGGGGGGGTCGCCCCCCGCCAGGGCGCTCCGCTCCAGCGCCCGGTAGAGGAGGCGTGCCAGCCGCTCCCCCACAGAGGGGTGGCGCTCCTCCCGTGCCGCCAGGGTGGCCACCGGGACGCGCATGTACCGGCTGGCCTCGGCCAGCACCAGACGGTCCACGTATTCCATCCCCAGGGCCCGCGCCACCTCCACCCCCACCTCGGGGGCGCCGCTCCCGAACTCCCCGTTGATGGTGATGATGCCCCTCTGTCCTCCCTTCATCCCCCTCCTTCCATCCCCTTCAGCCACGCGATGTTGGCCTGCTCCGACGGGTCCGGTTGGGCCGAAAACCAGGCGTCCAGGATCTCCTGCGCCACCGCCGGCGCGGTCAGGCGCAGGCTCATGCACAGGACATTGGCGTCGTTCCACCGGCGGGCGCCGGCTGCCGTCGGGGCGTCGGTGCACAGGGCGGCCCGTACCCCGGGCACCTTGTTGGCCGCCATGGATACCCCGGTCCCTGTCCAGCAGAAGAGGATGCCTTGCTCACACCCCCCCGACGCCACCGCCTGCCCCACCTTCCAGGCGACCTTGGGCCAGGCGGGGTCGTCCCCCTCCCGCAGGGCGCCGAAGAGGACGACCTCGTGTCCCCGGCGCCGCACCTCTTCCACGACCCAGGCGGTCAGGGGGGTGGCTTCGTCGCTGCCTATGGCGATGCGCACGGTCGGCCTCCACCCGTAGAGTAGCGCTTCCCCGTGGGGTCTGCAAGGGAAGGGGGCCCTACTGGGCCCGGGGGTGGGTGGCGTCGTAGGCCTGCCGCAGGTACTGGTTGGTCAGGTGGGTGTAGATCTGGGTGGTGGCGATGTTGGCGTGCCCCAGGAGCTCCTGGACGTGGCGGAGGGGCGCCCCGCCCTGCAGGAGGTGGGTGGCGAAGCTGTGGCGGAGGACGTGGGGCGTCACCGAGGGGGGGAGGCCCGCTTTGCGGGCATACCCCTTCACAATCAGCCAGAGGCCCTGCCGCGTCAGCCGTTCCCCCTGGTGGTTGACGAACACCGCCTGCTGGCGGAGGTCCGGGGCCAGGCGGGGGCGTCCCCGCTCCAGGTACGCCTGCAGCGCCTGGACGGCTGTGGGGTGAAGGGGGATCACCCTCTCCCTGTTCCCTTTCCCTCGACACCGCACGACCCCCTCCCGCAGGTTCAGGTCCTGGAGGTTGAGGCCCACCACCTCGCTCACCCGCATCCCCGAGGCGTACAGCACCTCCAGGAGGGCCCGGTCCCGCAGGGCTTCGGGCGTCTGCCCCCCTCCCACCGCCCCCAGGAGGCGTTCCACCTCCTCCACGGTGAGGGCTTTGGGGAGGCGACGGCCCGGCTTGGGGGAGCCCAGCTCGGCGGCGGGACTGGCCTCGATAACCCCCTCCCGCACCAGGAACTGGAGGAAGGACTTGACCGCCGCCACCCGTCGGGCGAGGGTGGTGGTGGTGTACCCCTTCTCCATCAGCCACAGGACGAAGCGGGTGAGGACCGGGAGGGTCACCTGGCGCCAGTCGGTAATACGCTCCTGCCCGGTGAGGAACTCCAGGAGGTGGGTAAGGTCGTTGCGGTAGGCGGCGATGGTGTGGGGTGAAGCGCCTTTCTCCGTCGCCAGGTACTCAAAGAAGGCGTCGATGTGCCCTTTCACAGGACGCCCTCCCTTAGGGGCGGGCCCGGGACCGGGCCGGCCGGCGTGGGGTGGTCGGGGTAGAGGGGGAAGGGTTCTTCCCCAAGAGGATAGGGCCGGTGGGCAGGCTCCAGACCAGGGCGGCGGGGGGGAAGACGGTCACCGCCGCCGCCAGCGCCCACCCCAGCCACCCCCACCAGGCCGGACCCCTCCGCAGGGCCAGGTGTCCCACCGTGAAGAGGAAGGCCCACACCAGAGACAGGGATCCCAGGAGGCGGAGGAAGGTATGACCCCTCTCCACCAGGGCCCCCACCCCCAGGAGGGGGTGGGGGGAGGCGCCCCCCTGACCCCCGGCCAGGAGGACAAAGAGGGGGTCCACCACCACGTGCCACAGCAAGGCCAGGGACGCCCCCATCAGGGCCAGGCTCCCCGTCAGGAGGGCTATCCACCCCAGGGGGCGGTTCCACTCCACCAGGGGGGAGGTGGCCCCCCACAGGGTCACCGTCAGGAGGAGGAACACAGCCCCCAGGGCCAGGTGCTCGCCGATCCAGAAGGGGAGGTGTCGGGGGTGCAGCCCCTCCACCACCTCGGGGAGGGGGGTGTATATAGGGGGCAAGCCCTCGGGGCGCAGGAGGACCAGCACGGGGAGGCTCACCAGGAGGAGGAGGGAAGCCCCCACCCCACACCAGCCACCCCATCGGGAAACGCCATCGCCCATGGCCATCCCCTATCCAGGCCCGGAGGGCCGTCCGCCCTGCGCCGCAGGGAAAGGGCAGCACCATGAGCGTAGACCCCGAGACCACCCCTTGGTCAAGGGGTGCACCGGCCCTCAAGAGGGTGTTTCCCGGGGGTGTGCCCCCACGGGGGTCCTAGCCCGCCCCCCGCAGCCGCGGGTCCAGCAGGTCCCGGAGGGCATCGCCGAACATATTGAAGGCGAACACGGCGAGGGAGAGGGCCACCCCCGGCCAGATGGCCATCCAGGGGGCGTCATACATGTAGCGGAGCCCCTCCAGGCTGAGCATGCCACCCCAGGTGGGGTGAGGGGGCGGGACCCCATACCCCAGGAAAGAGAGGCTCGCCTCCGTCAGGATGATAACGCCCAGCCCGATGGTCGCCAGCACGATGACCGTCGCCATGGTGTTGGGGACCACGTGGACCAGCATAATCCGCAGGGGGTTCGCCCCGATGGCCCTGGCGGCCTCAATGTACTGGTTCTCCTTAATGGAGAGGGCGACCCCCCGGATCACCCGGGAGTTGCCGATCCCCGAGGAGATCCCCAGCACCACCGTGATCTGCACCAGCCCCGGCCCCGTCAGGGAGAGGACCGTGAGCAGGATGAGGAGACCGGGGAAGGCCATCCAGGCGTCCACAAACCGCTGCACCACCAGATCGGTCCGCCCCCCCAAGTAGGCGGAGGGCACGCCGATCAGCAGGGCCACCACCGAGGCGATGACCACCGCGGCGAAGCCGACGGAGAGGGAGATACGCGCCCCATACACGATGCGGGTGAAGAGGTCACGCCCCAGGTGGTCTGCCCCCAGCCAGTGGGCCCTGCTGTACCCCGCAAAGCGGTCGGACAGGTTCGTCTCCGCGTAGCCGTAGGGGGTGATAACCTCGGCAAAGGCGGCGGCAAAGAGCATCAGGAGCAGGATGATGGCCCCCGTCAACCCCAGGGGCTTGGTCCGCACCAGCCGGACCAGCACCTCCCCCCACCAGGGCAGACGCCGCTTCCATACCCCCTGGATGCCTATCCCCACCCCTGCCTGTTGCATTACCCCCTCCTAGCGGTAGCGGATGCGCGGGTCCAGGTAAGCATAGCTGATATCGACGACAAGATTCAGGAGGACAACGAATGTTGCCAGGATAAGGTTGATACCCTGGACGGTGGGGTAGTCGCGACGGATGAGGGCCTCAAAGAAGAACTGGCCGACCCCTGGGAGGCGGAAGATCGACTCGATGATCACCGACCCGCCGATGAGGAAGGGCATCTGGATCCCGATGATGCTCACCACGGGGATGAGGGCGTTCTTCAGGGCGTGGCGGGTGATGATCACCTGCTCCGCCAGCCCTTTGGACCAGGCGGTGCGGATGTAGTCCTGGCGCATCACCTCCAGCATGGCGGAGCGCATAATGCGCATAATGGGGCCTGCCCGGGTCAGCCCGAAGACCAGGGCGGGGATGCTCATGATCTTCAGGTTCTCCAGGGGGTCCTGGGTAAAGGGGACGTAGGTCCATACCGGCGTCCACTGGAGGTAGATGGAGGGCAACACCACCACCAGCACCGCCAGCCAGAAGGGGGGGATGGCCAGCATCAGGATGGCGAACACCCGCCCGCTGTAGTCGGCCCACGAGTCCTGACGGACGGCCGACAGCACCCCGATCCCCACCCCCAGCACCACCGACACCAGGAGGGTCAAGATGGCCAGCTCCAGGGTCACAGGGAAGCGGCGGGCGAACTCCTGGAGCAGGGGTTGCTTGGTCCAAAGGGAGTGTCCCAGGTCTCCCCGGAAGATATCCGCCAGCCACGTGCCGTACTGCACCAGGAGGGGCTTGTCCAGCCCCAACTCCCGGCGCAAGGCCTCGACGGTGGGGGCATAGGCATACCCCTCCAGCATCTGGTGCACCACATCCCCGGGCAGGAAGCGGAGCATCAGGAAGACGACGACGGTCACCACGAAAAGGGTGGGGACCATGTAGAGGCAGCGGCGCAGGATGTACTGCCGCATCAGGCGCCCCCTTGTCCCCCTACTCTACCCATGTCCACTGGATCATCTTCCCCGTGCTGTAGGCGTCATGCTGCACAAAGTTGCGCACCCGTGGCAGGTGGACGCTGAAGGTGGAGCCGATGGGGAGGTAGATGTAGTACGCCTTGTCCAGGAGGTAGCGCTGGATCTCCAGGACGATGCGTCGGCGCTCGGCGGGGTCCAGGGCCTGCCGTTGGGCCACCAGGAGGGGGGTCAGGTGGGGGTCGTTCACAAGGCTCCGGTTGCCGGGCTGGCCGGGGTAGTAGAAGCCGTAGAGCCAGTCGTCCACCTCCCCGAAGGGGGTCACGGGGCCGATGGCCATCTCTTCATATCTGCCCAGGTACGTGGTGGAGATATAGAGGCCGTACTCCTGGGGCCCCAGGTTCACCTTGATGCCCACCCGCTCCAGGTCCTGCTGGGCCAGCTGGTAGCGGGCGTCCCACAGGGCGCCGTATACCACGGTGGCGTAGTTCATGGTCACCGTCAGCCCATGGGGGTAGCCCGCTTCGGCCAGCAGGCGTCTGGCCTCGGCCGGGTCATAGCCCACCAGGTACTTGACCCGGGCCGGGTCCTCTTTGGTGCTGTCCAGCTTCCAGGCCCGCAGGGCGCAGGGGACGGGACCGTTGTCCACGCACCCTTCCCCCTCGTGGAGGGTGTTCAACCACGCCTGGCGGTTGATGGCCAGGGAGATGGCCCTGCGCACCCGGACGTCGTTGAAGGGGGGCTTGTCGGTGCGCATGTAGATGTGGCCCATCTCCACCCGTACGTACTTGGTCTGGGGGATGTCGGGGCGCACCTTGGCCAGGTGGCGGGCGTCCTCCTCAGGGATGAACCCCCGGTACCCTATGGTGTCTACCCGGCCGGCCCGCAGGAGGGCAAGGCGGGTGGCCGAGTCGGGCACCACCTCCCACACCACCTGGTCCAGGTAGGGCGACCCCTCTATGTAGAAGGCGGGGTTCTTCTTATACACCAGCTGGACGCCCCGGGTGTAGGAGTCCAGGATGAAGGGGCCGGTGCCGATGGTCGTCTCCACCGCGTTGACGTCCCGGAGGGCCGCCATCTCCTTGGGGATGATGTACATAAAGGAGGGGTCCGCCAGGTTGTGCAGGAGGGGGGCATGGGGTCCCTTCAGGCGCAGACGCAGGGTCGAGGCATCCACCACCTCGATAGCCTCGATGGGTTCGGCCCGGACCCGAAAGCCCGAGCGGGCGGCGAAGCGCTCCAGGGAGGCCTTCACGTCCTCCGCCCCCACCGCACGCCCATGGACAGGGGGCCGGGGGTGCCACCGCACCCCCTTGCGCAGGGAGAGGGTCAGGGTCCTCCCGTCAGGGGAGAACTCCCACCGCTCCGCCAGGTCGGGGAAGACGGTGTAGTCGGCAGGGAACTGTTGTTCGTGGGGGTAGGGGAAGCGCAGGAGGCCGTTGTAGACAAAGCTGCCGTGGGCTTGGGTGAGGAAGCTGATCTGGGCGTGGATATCCAGCGAGGGGGGCTCCGGCGCCGCTATGCGGAAGGTGCCCCCATACCGGGGCCTGACGGCAGGGGTGGGGGTTGGGGTCGGGGTGGGCGCGGGGGCGCCGGGGGGTGGGGCCATCAGGACGGGGGTGGGGGTCGGCGTCGCCACCGGCGCCGCCACCGGAGGCGCCGGTGGGGGCGTGGGCGTCGGGGTCGGGGCGGCGACAGGGCGACAGGAAAGGGCAAGAACGGCTAGAAAGGCGACGCAAAAGAGGGGAAAGCGCATGGTGTTTTCCTCCCCCTCCCTTGTCTGTATCTTGTGCAACCTATATAGCAGAGGGATGGGTGGTGTGTCAAGGGGCGCAGTCCCACAGCCGCGGGCGCTCCTTCCCCTTGTAGGGGTGCTCGCCCTGGCCCTGGGCGCGGGGTGTGGGGGAGCCCCCACGCCCGTCCCCAGCACGCCCTCCCCCTCTACCCCCTTTCAGCCCCGGGTAGAGGTGGTGGCGGCCGGCCTGGAGGTGCCATGGGCCATCGCCTTCGCCCCCGATGGCCGCCTCTTCGTTACCGAACGCCCCGGCCGGGTCCGGGTGATCGAAAACGGCCGGCTCCGCCCCGAGCCGGTGGCGGTCCTCCCCGTCGCCGCCATCGGGGAGGGGGGGCTCATGGGCCTGGCCCTGGACCCCGACTTCCCCCGCAACGGGTACCTCTACGTGATGTACACCTATCGGGACGGGGAAGGGGTGCGGAACCGCATCTCCCGCCTCACCCTGCGGGGGGACACCGCCGGTGAGGAGCGCATCCTCCTGGACGGCATCCCGGGGGCCAGGATCCACAACGGGGGCCGCCTGGCCTTTGGCCCCGATGGGAAGCTCTATGCCACCACCGGGGACGCCGCCCAGCCCCACCTGTCGCAGCGACCGGACAGCCTGGCGGGGAAGATCCTCCGCCTGAACCCCGACGGCTCGGTGCCGGCCGACAACCCCTTTCCGGGCTCCTACGTGTACTCCCTCGGCCTCCGCAACCCCCAGGGCCTGGCCTGGCATCCGCAGACGGGGCGGCTCTACACCACCGAGCACGGCCCCACCGGGGAGATGGGCCTGTGCTGTCGGGACGAGGTGAACCCCATCCGGCCCGGCGCCAACTACGGCTGGCCCCTCGTGGCGGGCATTGCCAGCGACCCCCGCTTCGTAGACCCCATCCTGTCCAGCGGGGAGGAGGCGACGTGGGCGCCGGCCGGCATGGACTTCGTCATCGGGGACCGGTTAGCCCCCTGGAGAGGGGACCTGTTCTTCGGATCCCTCCGAGGCCAGCACCTGCGCCGCGTGGTCCTAGGGGGTGATGGGGTCACGGTGCTCCTCCACGAGGCCCTTTTCCAGGGGGTCTTCGGGCGTATCCGGGAGGTGAAGATGGGGCCGGACGGATACCTCTATTTCACCACCAGCAACCGCGATGGCCGGGGGCGCCCGGGCCCTGGGGACGACCGGATCCTGCGCATTGGGCCGGGCCCGTGAGGAGACCCCCGGGGGCCGTCCCCCATAGGGCTCGGCCCCATGGGCGTTGCCCCGCCGGCCGGAGCCTCAATGGTGGGCCTCGGGCGGCGCCCGGAAGATGTCCTCCACCCCCGCTGGCGGGGACCCTCCCCTCCGAACGCCGCAAACCCCGTCGGCCGCCTTTGCCAGGGCAGCCCTCAGACGCGGAGGGTCCTTACACACGGCAAAGGCCCATCGCCCGAACTCGCCGTGGTGGTTCACCGCCCTCACCCACCGCCGCGCAGCGGCCTCCTTCTGGCGGTCTTGCTCCGTCTCAAAGCCTTTGATCTCCAGGATCACCTTGACTTCCTGGCCATCTTCGCAGTGCCAGCGGATGACGTAATCCGGCCGGTACTCGTG